>Ga0187781_10000115_pt1 | contig 52895 bp, 40 predicted proteins | sample 0715_SJ02_MP02_2_FD_132447 | JGI IMG/M metagenome (GOLD analysis project Ga0187781, IMG submission 132447) | Tropical peat soil microbial communities from peatlands in Department of Meta, Colombia - 0715_SJ02_MP02_20_MG | ecosystem: Environmental > Terrestrial > Soil > Wetlands > Peat | place...
TCGGAATCACCCACATCTTTCTGGACGCAGCCATGAATGAGAATCTTACCGCATGTTGTTGACACCACAGCTGTAAGGTGCTCCTGCGGGCTCCATTGCGTGCCAACTCCTGATTAGTCGGATAACCGGACAAGTTCCGTACTAGGACTACTCCGCTCAGCCTCGCCGCTTACTGGATGCACTCAATTGGCAATGAAAACTGCTTGGCCTTTGCGGCAACGTCGGCGACTTTGAGGTCAAGGATGGTAGCTGTCGCTTCAACGCGATAGGAAACATGATTTCGTTCAAGAAATTGAGTTGTCTCGGATGCCTGTATGGCAAAAGTCACATTCTCAGGTATGTCCTCGACGATCTGGAAAATCTTCGCCGCATCCAATTTCGATTCCATAACCCCGACCACATCCCCGCCAGAATCGAGCAGGGGGCTGCCACTACTGCCAGGTTGAACGGGGGCGCTGACCTGCATGAAGCGAGGATCATCTCCCAAACCTGTTTTTGCGGCGACTGTCCCCGTTGTCAGATTTCCTTCTGAGGAAAGAATGCCTTGAAGCGGGAATCCAAATGTGACGACGCTGTCTCCTACCCTCGGCGCCGGTCTCAGTCGGAATGTGGCGACCGCAGGAACTTCGCCTTCGACTTTCAAGAGCGCCAAGTCAATTCCTTTGTCCGAGCTGACGAGGCGGAGCAATCGCCCATCCCTCGTCTGAATCTGCCTGCAGCCCGAGACGACATGAGCATTGGTGAGGATATGGCCCTGGTCGCTCACAAAAAATCCAGTCCCCACCTTTGTCCCAGTGTTTTCGGCTGCGCCTTCGCTTGGTTGAGCGGGAGCCGCAGTCTCTTCCTTCATTTTGCTGATGTCATAAATCTCGAATATTTCGACTAGATTCTTGTTGTCAGGGCTTTCAAATGTAATCCACATCCATTTGCCGTCAGTATCGGCGTCGTAGCTTTGCGACATGACCGGCAACTTCTTACAGTTGTGCTTGCACGAAATTGTGTAAATGAGGTTATCTGCCGTAACTCTTTCCCAGTCGCGCCCTCCCTTCGCTGCATCCCCAAACATTTCTGCCGCAGTTCTCTCGCAATGTGTTGGATCTTTGTATCGCTCGCAACCATCAATCGCTGGCGCGCTCGAAATTCGACTAAATATCGATGCCTCATAGTTCTGCCAGTAGCACACCACAGTCAGGTGCTTCTTCTGTGCGGGTTGCTGCATTTGAGTCGAGGCTATAAGCCCAAGTCCGAGTAGAAGAGGGAGACACAAAGAAGCGAGTCGAACCATAGAATCACTCTTGTGGTCTCCCGAAAGGCTAGCACCAAAGTTCTTTTAGCACTACTTTGGAGAAACTCCAGCGATGCCTTCGAATAGCGGTAGCCTCGGGTCATGTGACTAGGCATCTCCCGATGTCCTCCTCAGTTCTTGAGAAAATTGTGGCTGCTGGAATAACTTCGAAGTCGCTTCCGATTGGGCTCAAGAAATATCTATAATCAGACCACGGTTTGAAGGAGGGCCGGACTCTTTGACCAAACTTTTGAACCGTTCCCCAAAACCCATGAACAGCGGGATAACCACAAGCCGGGGTGCTGCGCTAGCAGCCTTCTGATCGGCCCAGAGGAAAGGCCGTAATACCGTTGTGGCAGCGCGGCAAGGCATGGCACGCGGAGGAGCCTGAGGCCGAGTCAGGCTCCTTCAATCACCCCGTTAACCTTCTCGATTAGAAACAGAAAAATTTTGCGGTGCCTCAACTTATATACGCAACCCCACCCGGCCATTTTTTCGGGCTGGAGGGCAGAAAACATAATGGTGGCGGAGTAAGAAGTTGTGCCCAATTTTGTGCCCACCCAGTGACTAGCGGGAGTGAGCTAGGGAGGCGCGGAGAGTGAACAAGGGCAACAGAATCATGGCACTCTATTGCAATCAGCTATTTGTTGCACATTGCAGCTAAGTTGTTGATTCTTCGTTCAGGAAGACTTAGAAGGCAGACGCTCTATCCAACTGAGCTACGGGCGCGTCGAACAGCTTGATTATAAGCCATTTACAAATCGCTGCAACGGGTTTGACTTTCTAGCGCAAGGACAGAAGCTCCGTAGCTCGCTGGCAGCAATATACTCTCCGTAATCTCAAACAATTGAAGCGCCTACGCTAAGACTCTTCTGGTTTTTCAACCAATGCTGTCGGTACATTCGGTACTTCTCTCAGAGGGGCGGCTCTGGATCGAGGACGGTTTTCATCGGCGCCTGGATCTGGACATCCCCTGGATTGTTTCCGGGTTGCCCGTCATCCTCCCACCACGTCAAAAGCCCGCAGCTTCCCGGAAGCCGACTTTTCATTAGAAATCACAACTACGCCGTCCTCAATAAACCGTCTTCCGGCAGCTTCCTGAGAGCTCCTCTGGGCTTGACGTCGAAGGATCGCGCAAAATTTCCTGTTGCTTTCCAAAAGGAACCATGTCATCCTTCCTGTAGGAAACCTAAAGGTTGACTCGCCATGAAAGAAAAGCCGGACGTCTTTCAAGGAACGCTCGCCCTGATGGTCCTCAAGACAATCGATGTCCTGGGACCGCAGCACGGCTGGGGAATAGCCCGACGCATCGAGCAGATTAGCGGAGACCTTCTGGCTGTCAACCAGGGCACGCTTTATCCCTTGCTGCTCAAGCTCGAGCAGGAAGGCTCGATTGCCTCCGAGTGGGGCGCATCGGAAAACAATCGCCGCGCGCGCTTCTATCGGCTTACCAGAGCTGGCCGCAAGCAACTGCAGGCGGAGACCCGCGAATGGGAGCAAACCGCGGCCATCATCGGGCGCTTCTTCAAAGTCAAAGCTGAGGATTTATCTTGAGATTCCTGCGACGCTTCCTGATTCGCCTTTCCAATTTCGCAACCCGCCAAAGCGCCGACCAGCGCCTGCAGGATGAGATTGCCGAACACCTCGCGTTTCAGACGGAAGAGAACATGCGCGCCGGTATGTCGCCCACCGTAGCGCGGCGCCAGGCCGCCATCAAGCTGGGTGAGGCGGTAGCGATCCGGGAGGACCACCGTGCCGAGCAAAGCCTCCCATTCTTCGAGAATCTGCTCTTCGACCTGCGGTACGCGGTTCGCATGCTTCTGCGATCTCCCGGATTCTCCCTCATTGCGATAGCCACGATCGCACTGGGCATCGGAGCCACCTCCGCGATCTACAGTGTCATCGACGCAACCCTACTGCATCCTTTACCCTACCCCAACCCCATCGAACTGGTGCGAATTGAAGCCAACCTTCCTGGCGTGGGCACGCACGACGTCGGCATCTCCATCCCTGAACTGAGAGACCTTCAGAACTCGGGAATCTTCCAATACGTATCCCTCTGCTTTTTCGGCTCCGAAAATGTTACCGGCAGCTCCCAGCCCACGCACATCGCGGGAGCGACGGTCTCACCGAGCTACTTCGCGGTGCTCGGAGTGGATGCAGCGTTGGGCCGCACCTTCGATCCGCACGACGCCACACCCGGCCCCAACCTGGAAGTCGTCATCAGCGATGGGCTTTGGAAGCGCGCATTTGGCGCCGACCCGGGCATTCTCGGCAAGAGCCTGCGCCTTGACAACGATCTCTTTTATGTTGTCGGCGTCATGCCCGCCGGCTTTCGCGACCAGGGCCAAACCAGCGAGGAGCGCGATACCGAATTGTGGGCGGCGGACGGATTTTCCCGCGACCTGCCGCCGATGCGCGGCACACGTCAGCCCTACGAGACGATCGCGCGCCTTCAGCCTGGTCTCTCGCTTGAGGCTGCGCAGGGGCACCTCGATGCCCTGGTTGCATCGTTGAAAAAGGAATATCCGGCGGATTATCCGCCGCAAGCCGCGTGGACCATCCACCTGACGCCACTCGCCGAGATTCTTGTCGGCAACGCTCGCCAATCGCTCATGCTGCTTTCCGGCGCGGTGGGCCTGGTGCTGCTGATCAGCTGCGTCAACGTCGCCAATCTGCTGCTTACTCGCGCCAGCGCGAGAGGACGCGAGATGGCGGTTCGCCAGGCATTGGGAGCCGCAAGAACGCGCCTCATCCGCCAGCTGCTCACCGAGAGTTTGCTGCTCTTCGTGCTAGGCGGCGTCACCGGTTTTGCGGTGCTCTTCGGCGCCCGGAAATTCCTGCTGCAATTTGTTCCGGAAAGCCTGCCGCGCTTCAACGAAATATCCATCAGCTGGGGCGTTCTGGCGTTTGCCGTCGTCGTCTCTGCCGCCGCCGGAAGCATCTTCGGACTTGCCCCCGCGTGGTTCACAAGCCGCCGTAATTTGACGGCAACGCTCGGACAGGAAGGTCGTGGTTCCAGCGGTTCCCGGCAGCGCTCGCGCTTGCGCCATGTTCTGGTGATTGGTGAGCTAGCGCTTTCCCTGGTGCTGATGGTCGCCGCAGGCCTTCTGCTGCGCAGCTTCTGGGACTTGTTCAGGGTGCCGCTAGGCTTCAATCCCAGCCGCGTTGTAGCGATCGAGACTACGCTGCCGAATCCCAACGATCCCAAAACCGACGTTTACCACACCGCCACGCAGGAAGCAGTGTTGCTCCGCGAGGTTCTCCGCCGAAACCGGACGCTTCCGGGCGTGGAAGAAACCGCGGTCAGTGATCGGGCGGCTCTTCCCCTTGGCCATGGCCAGAGCGATCTACGGCCACGGCCATTGATCCGCGAGGGCGAGGACGCGCAGAGCAGCCAGCCACCGTTGATCGATACGTCGACCGTCTCGCCGCAATACTTTCACGTGCTCGGCATGACGCTCCTGCGTGGCCGCCTCTTTGTCGATCAGGATCTTGAAGACACACCCTCCGTCGCGGTCATCAATCAGGCAGCTGCTCTCACCTACTGGCCCAACCAGGATCCCGTCGGCAAGCACGTCCACGTCCGGTCGAGGGCTGCCAAGCCGGACTGGACCACCATCGTGGGCGTCATTGCCGACGCGCGCACGGAATCGCTCGCGGACGCCGGCATTCCGCAGCTCTACCTCGACATCTACCAAAGCCCCGCCAAGTTTCTTGCGTTCTACCTGCGTGGGCAGGTCGATCCCGCAGCCATCTTCGCGCAGGTGCGCACCCAAATCCAGGCGGTCGATCCGGAGCTTCCCGTCTTCCGCGCGGAGACGCTGAACGAAGCTCTCTCTTCGTCGCTTTCCGTTCGGCGGTTCTCCATGGAAATGGTGGCGCTGTTTGCTGGCACAGCCCTGCTGCTCGCAGGCCTGGGAATCTACGGAACCATCTCTTATGTTGTGAATGAACAAAGACGCGAGATCGCCATTCGTCTCGCGTTGGGAGCGCAAAGAGGAACTATCCTCAAGATGGTTCTGCGCCGTGGGCTCGGTCTCGCCGCCGCCGGCGCCGGGCTAGGTTTGGCCGGCGCGCTGATTGTTTCGCACCTCATGGCCGGATTGCTCTTCGGCGTGTCGCCTAACGATGTGACCACGTTCGCTGGCGTCACACTTGTGCTTACCACCGTCGCGCTCGCCGCCAGCTACATCCCGGCGCTGCGCGCCATGCGCGTGGACCCGATGGCTACGCTCCGCTCCGAATGAGTTTTTGGCGTCGCGGTTGAGACTTTCCTTCGCAAGCGGTAGCCATCGCAGTCACCGGCTTTGGGATGCTGATGAATTCGCCCGGCAGCGAGTTCCAGAGGATTAGTCCCCAAAAACGCGCTAGTGTCCAAGAATGAGGTTCTGCCTGGTTTGTCGGCAATTCGGAAGTAATTGTGTGGCGAACCAGGAAGGCTTTCTGCTAGAGCTTCGGTATAAGTTCGGCACAACTGAGGGCAAGATTTCGGGAGAGAGAGCCTGTAAGCCACGCCCAGCAAAGCATTTAGATTTTCTGCGTTCCTTGTTAGAAGGCAGACGCTCTATCCAACTGAGCTACGGGCGCGCTGCTATCACTGATTCTAGGTTATTTAAAGCAGGGCGGACAGACATTTGAAGGGCCGGCTCCCCGCGGTGCAGGAACCAACGATCCAAAATCACATGGCGCGCAAACCATCCGCTGGCCAGCAAGATCCGGCCCAGTACACTGATTAGATGAGGAGGAAGGCGGCGGCCCATCGCAGCCGCCCAATCATTTCCGGAGGAGCCGAAGCGCGCTTCGAGGCGCGCGCGGTATACGGCGAAATTTTCGCGCGTGTAAGCGCCGCGTGCGGCAACGATCGCTTCTGCCGCGAGCAAGCCGGATTCAATTGCCGGGCGAATTCCCTCGCCGCTTTGGGAGTACGCGAGCCCGGCAGCGTCTCCCACCAAGAGCATCCCGTCACAGACAATCTGCCGCTTTGCACCTGAAAAAAGCAGATAGGCGTGACCCGGCAGATGGGCGGGCAAATCGAAGCCGATTTTTCTCGACCGCCGCAGAAATTCAAGAAACTTCGAGACGTGGCCCGGCAGACCGCGCGGATCCAACCGGCCCAGGCCAATATTCAAAAAATTCTCTTTGCGAAAGCACCAGCCATACCCTCTCATGTCCGGGCAAAAATAGAGCTCGGGGATATCCGCGCGAATCGAGCAGCGCGCGCGCTGGGAAGCGTCCATTTCGAATTCGACTTCTTGTGCGGCGACGGCCGATTCCTTCCGGGCGTCTGCGCCCAGGAAGCGGGCGACGGGACAAAAATGGCCGCCTGCACCTACCACGATCCTTGCCTGGATACCGCCGTTGACAATCCAATAGCCGCCGGAGCGTTCCAATGATTTCAGCGGCGTATTTTGAATCGTGCGCGCGCGGCACCGGTGGAGCAGATAATCATCAAATTCGCACCGGCGAATTCCGTAGCTGATGGGCCTGCCATAGTCGCTGCAAATCTCGGGTCCGCCGATGCGGCTGGTGCGGAATCCCACGATCGGCTGAAACACGCGCCCGCGCGCATATTCGCGCGGATCCAACTGAAGTTCATCGAGTACCTCGGGCGTGATCCAACCACCGCAAATTTTGTCGCGAGGAAATGTATTTTTGTCGAGGATAACAATATCGAGGCCCGCCTGCCGCAATCCCCACGCGCAGGAGGTGCCTGCCGGGCCCGCGCCAACGATCAGGACGCCGCATGAATCCATTTGTCTGCCGCTGCGGGACGGGATTCATCCGGGTACAGATGGGCCCGCGTCCAGGGAATGTGCCGGTAATTTGCGCCTGCGAAAACCACCTGAAACAATTGCAGCGCGCCGACACGGAACGACGCAAGCGACCCGGCGAGATAGAGCCGCCACGCGCGCACGAATTCATCTCCGTACATATCGGCGATGTGCTTCGTGGCGTGTTCAAATCTGGCCAGCCAATGTTCCAGGGTTTTGGCATAGTGCCAGCGCATGTTCTCCACATCGAAAACGGAAAAATCCCATGGCTCGAAAATTCGCACCGCTTCGGCGAGCGCAGGCACATAGGCTCCGGGGAAAATACGCTTTCGGATCCAGGGACTGAACGCGTGGGGCTGATTTCGGCCGATGAAATGGAGCAGGCCGCGGCCCGAATCGCCGATCGACCGGTGAACGACGCGGCCCAGCTCTTGGTAGTTTTCTCTGCCGACATGCTCCAACATCCCGACGGAGAGGAAAACATCATATTGGCCGGAAATGTTGCGGTAATCATCCTCGATGAACTCCACCCGGCTCGTGAGCCCCTCCTGCTTTGCGCGCTCGCGAGCCAGGCGAATCTGCTCCCGGGAAATATTGAAAGCGCGCACGCGCGCGCCGTAGTGCTTTGCGATGTGCAGCGCCAGGGTGCCCCAACCGCATCCGGCCTCCACAACGCTGTCGCCGGGCCGCAGTTGGACTTTTCTGCAAACGTAATCCATCTTCGCCAACTGGGCCTGCTCGAGCGGAGTGGATTCATCCGGGAAGTAAGCGCAGGTGTAAACCAGGCGGGAGTCGAGCCAAAGCCTGTAAAAATCGGCGGTCAAATCGTAATGACGATGAATATTATTTGCGGAGCCTTTGAGCGTGTTTGCTTGAACCCGCTCGAACCAGCGCGACGTCAGCTTGCTACACCAACTTTTGTCTGCCGCGCTTCGAATCGGCCGCAGGAGGGCTTCCAGCACCCGAACGAGGTCACCTTCAATCCGGATTCGTCCCTGGCTGTAGGCTTCCCCAAACGCCACTTCCGGATTGAGCACCAACCCCGCGAGGGTCTGCCGATCGGGAATCACGACCGTGGCTACCTGCTTTCCGGCCGGGCCTGCAATTCCCTCCGTGTCGCCGACGACGATGCGGATTTGCGCCTCTCCTATCGCTTTGCGCAGTCTTTGGAGCAAGAGCCGGTCGAGCGCTGAGAGGCTAGAACGAACCATGAGGGCTTGCTCCTCTCGGACGGAATGGCTCCCCGTCAGATCCCTCCCCCAGGATCAGCCAATGAGAGAAACAACATCTTGCACATACACTCAAAAACACCGGGAAGTCAATGCTAAGGAAATTGCGGCTCTGTACGGCCCGCGCCGGTTGGCACCTGCCGAGCTACTTGCTTGGTTTCGCCCGAACGATCTCGACCGAGCAATAGGCGTTGCGTGCCACGAATTCAGCGACGCTCCCCAGCACCAGGCGCGGGATCGCGCTGCGTCCGTGGGAACCCACCACGATCAGGTCGGCGTTCCATTCTGCCGCGGCGTCAATCAGCTTCAACCGGATGTCGCCTTTTTCGATCGAGGTGTCCACTTTGAAGCCGGCCGCGCGCAGCGTCTTGGCTCCTCTCTCGACAACCTCCTCCGCCTTCTTGGCCTGATCTTCCAACTCGGGAGCGTAATGAGGAGACATCTGGGGCGGCGCGGAGACGGCAATCGGCTGCAAAACGTGCAGCACGCGCACCTGCGCGCCCTGCGGCCGGAATTCCGTGACGATCGCGCGGACTGCTTCGTCGGAGAATTTCGAATCATCCACACCAACGAGAATTCTCATCGGTTATCCCGATTTCACGCTACCGCGCCCGGCCACCGCAGAATCCAAATCACCAGCACGGCGTAATAGATCGCGATGATGCCAAGGCAGGGCAGAAACGTGCTCCAACCCTTATGCTGGCCCGCAAATTCCCGCTTCCAGCGGAGCCCGCAGAACGTCATCATCAGCACCGCGAGAACGAATGTGAGCGCCCCCAAAAGATGCGCGGGGAAATCGGGCCGCTGAAACCTCAGGACCATTACGATTTGTCGCAAGAAATCGGGCAGCGCACCGATTGCAGTGATCAAAACCAGCCAGGCGGCCGGCGCGAGGATTCCGAGTGCGTAGGCCCAACGATCCTGGAAGTAGAAAAGCATCAGAACGATCGCGATGTAAATCAGCGATTCATAGAAGTGGACCAGGAAAAATTGGGAGTCAAAATGGCTCAGAAGCAGGAAACAAAGCATCAGAGCCGAGGCCAAAGTGGCGATTCCGCGATTAACCATGGCAACTCCTTTCTACTCCTTTGCTTCTGGCCTCCGCCCATGCCCCACAGCCCACTTTCCCCTCCGGCGCTTCGAGCGAGGCCCTTGTTAGGCACATTCTTGCGCCTGCGGGAAAAGGGCGATGTGACGCAGGTCACAACTGCTTGTGAGTAGGGTCATAGAGCCGGAAATTATTGACCCCGTGTGGGTTAGAGGAGGGCAGTCGTTGCGAACAGCGCGGAGACTGGGCAAGACCATCTCGCGCTTGCCCCGTCAAACGGCACAGGAGGCTCGACTTTGTCTTTAAATGACATGGGCTACGCCGCCCGGATGATGCGCCGCGCGCCGCTCTTCACCGCCGCGGTTGTTTTGACGCTGACGCTTGCCATCGGCGCAAACACCACCATCTTCAGCGTGGTGAACGCAGTGCTGCTCACGCCGCTGCCTTTCCGAAAGCCCAATCGGCTCGTCCAGGTCGCGGAAAAGAACGACAAACTGCACCTTGCGAGCTTTGGCGCGTCGGTCTTGAACTTCCTTTCGTGGCGCGAGCAAACGCAAACGCTGGAAGGATTAGCCGCTGTCGGCTTCAGCAATTACACACTGACGGGGAGCGGCGAACCCGAGCAGCTTTCGGGCAATCGAATCAGCCCCGCGCTCACGCAGGTACTCGGGATCAATCCTATTGTGGGCAGGGCCTTCACCGACGACGAGGAAAAGCCGAGCGCCACAGCCGTCGCCATGATTGGCGAAGGGCTCTGGAAGCGGCGTTTCGGCGCGGACCGCTCGCTCATTGGCCGCACGATCACGCTCAATGGCACGCCTACGACCGTCGTCGGCGTCGCGCCGGCTGCCCTCAATCTGATTTCGGGCGGCGATGTTTACACCCCGCTGACGATCGATCCGGCTAAGGAGATTCGCCTTAATCACGTCATTTTCGTGTTCGCGCGCCTCAAAGCCGGAGTTTCGATGGCGCAGGCCCAAGCCGAAATGAACGCCATTTCCGTGCGGATGGGACAACAATATCCGGAAATCCGCGAATGGGGCATTCGCCTAATCAGTCTCTTCGATACGTTTGTGAGTCCGGAACTCAAGACGGGGCTGCTCGTGCTGCTCTGGGCTGTTGGTTTCGTGCTCCTGATCGCCTGCGCCAATATCGCGAATCTCTTGCTGGCGCGGGCGGCTGCTCGCCAGGGAGAAATGGCTGTGCGAACCGCGATCGGAGCAAGCCGTGGGCGGCTTGTGAGGCAATTGCTGGTCGAAAGCGTAGTGCTCTCGATTGGCGGAGGCGCGTGCGGCGTGCTGGTAGCACTGTGGGCATTACGCGCCATCAACCACTCGCTGCCGCCGAACCTGCTGCCGGTGCCGGTGATAGAAATCGATCCCACAGTGATGTGGTTCGCGCTCGGGTTGACGCTCCTCACAGGGCTGCTCTTCGGCGTCGCTCCCGCATTGCGCACGGCAAGCGTGGACTTAAGTATCGTGCTCAAACACGGTGGCCGCGGTTCGTCCGCGCGGATGTCGGCGCGGCTGCGGAACGGGCTCGCTGCCACTGAGCTTGCGCTGGCAACGGTGTTGTTAATCGGCGCAGGCCTGCTGATTCAGAGTCTCGCCAATCTCCAGCACGTGCGGCTGGGATTTGGATCCCGTAACTTGATGACTTTCCAGCTTGCCCCGCCGGTGGACAGATATCCCGTCGATAGCAAAGCGCCGCAGCTTTATCGAGCTCTGCTGGATTCCTTGCAAGCGATTCCCGGTGTGCGAGGCGCTTCCACATCCAGCGGAATTCCTTTCGGCGCCGGCAACTACAATACGCATCCTATGATCACGACCGAGCGCTCCAGTCTGCCTCCGGATACTCAAGTGCCGATCGACTGGCGCATTGTCAGCCCGGGCTATTTCAGGACGATGGGGATCCCGCTTCTCGAAGGCCGTGATTTCACCGATGCCGATGGGCCCTCAGCGCCGCCCGTGGTGATCATCAGCCGCGCTACCGCCGAGAAATTCTGGGGGGACGCAGACCCCATCGGCCACACGCTGCGCCGCTCGGCCGACCGGAACACAGCGTTTACCGTAGTCGGCGTGGTGGGCGATGTGCGCAGCACAGTTCTCACCCAGGAATCCGCGGCGCTCTACTATCCGATGGCCCGGCGCGTTGCGCCGCTCACCGACGTCGTTGTGCGCACCGACGGTTCGCCCGAAACGATGCTGCCGGCGATTCGCCAGAAAGTGCACGAGCTCGACACCGAGCTCGCGCTCGCCAATGTGAAAACGATTGATGAGTGGCTCGCGAACAGCGCTGCGCAGCCGCGCCTCAATACGGTGCTGCTCACTGTGTTTGCGGCTGTGGCGCTGCTGATTGCGTCCATCGGAATCTACGGCGTGCTCGCGTATTCCGTGAGCCAACGCACCAGCGAAATCGGAGTGCGGCTGGCGCTGGGAGCGACGCCTCCGAATGTTTTGCGGCTGGTTGTGGGAGAAGGAATGAGAGTTGCACTCATCGGCATTGGAATTGGCCTGCTTGCAGGACTGGCGCTTGGGCGAGTCGTGTCGAGCCTGGTCTTTGGCGTCCCCGTGCGCGACCCGGTGACATTCGCGGTGGTCGGTGTGGCGCTCGCGAGCATCGCGCTCGCCGCCTGCGCGATTCCTGCATTTCGCGCTTCGCGAGTGGATCCCATCGTGGCGCTTCGCTACGAATAGTTCCATCAAGCACACAAAAGCTCGCCACCACCAAGCGGACAGCCGCCGGAGGCGAAAGGGTCTTGACAAACGGCGCTGAATATAAGAAGTTGAATTCAGGTTCATATATGGGGCGCCCTCTGCTCTATGGCTTTCTGCTTTGGCTGGCGGGAACGATCTTCATCCGTTTCCGCGGCGACACACTCCTTCGCCCGGGCCGCGTTGCCTCGACGCTCATACTCTATGCGGCGAGCTTCCTTTTGATGGCCATTTTGGTTCCGCGCATCCTTCGCAGGCTCAAAGTCGAGAAGGAATTGTGGTTCGAGGCGACTGCCCTGCTCATTCTTCCGACTCTGATTCTCGACCCGCTCGCCTGCGTATTTTTCTCGCGGGTCTACCCGAATCTCGACCCCGCTGCCGCCGGTACATTCGGCGGATGGATGCTGATCTTTTGCGCCGGAGCGATCACAGGCGTTTGGTTTTCGCGGATCTCGAGCGCCAGCGACCGAGCAGCGCGATAGATGGCTCGTCAGACGCAGCCTCAATTCCCCGTGCTTCGAACCAGCGAACCGATGCCGCCGGCCCCGAAGCAGGCGCGCAGCATCGAGAAGCGCGCACGGCTCCTCGAAGCCGGCCGGCTGCTTTTCGGCGAGAAGGGATACGAAGCCGCTTCCATCGAAGCGATCACGGCTCGGGCGGGGACTGCCGCGGGCGGCTTCTATCAATTCTTCCACTCGAAGCAGCAATTCCTCGTCGTGTTGATGAACGATTTTCTCGAGCGGCTCGCGCGCCTCGAGCTGCGCCCGAAGCCCGCGGCCGACGTGCGCACCGGACTGCGCGAGTTTCTCGCTGCGGCGTTTCGTGTGGACGCCGCTTATTTCGGCGTCGTTCGCGCCTGGCAGGAAGCCATGCTCGCAGACCGGGAACTCGGGCGGCTCGAGCAACAGATTGCTGCGTGGACGCAGGCGCGCGTGCTCGGCGTGCTCGAAAGGCTTCAAGCGCATCCTTACGCCCTTCGCGCCCGCGACCTTCCCGCGTTTGCGCGCATGATGGACCGCCAATTCTGGTCACTGCTGGCGCGAGGTTCGAGAATGGCGCCCGAGGATTTTGATCGCGAAGTCGCGCTTGCCGCCGATGTCATCTATCACTACCTGTTCTGCGACGCTCCCCAGAAAAAAATTGGAAATGAAAGAGTGCGGTGAGTTTCAGAGGCCCTTCCACGCGACGAAGGCGGCGCCCATCAGCGGACATTCTTCGTTGAGGACAACATAGATGGGGATCTGAGAAAGGAATGCGCCCAGTTTTTCTTTGTGCTTCACGGCGGCGGCGAACCGGCCATTCTTAAGCTTCGGCAGAATTTTCACGGCGATGCCGCCGGCTATGAAGATTCCACCGCGAGCCACGGCTCGCAGCGCCAGGTTCCCTGCTTCGCCGCCGTAAATTTCGACCCAGAGATCGAGCGTCGCGGCGCAGACGGGACACTCGCCGGAAAGCCCGAGCCGCGTGATCTCAGGAGCAGGATCGACCGAGCCATCATCGAATCCCGGATGCCGTACCCCGGGATTCAGAAACTCGTGAACGCGCTGGAACCCGCCGCCCGAAAGAATATTCTCGCTGCTCACGAATTCGCTGCGGCGCTTGAGGAATTTCCAGAGGTCGGCTTGCTGCTCGGTATTCGGAGCGTAATCGGCGTGGCCTCCCTCAGTGGCGAGCGGGAGGTGCTGCCGGCCGTCCCAGTGAAGGATGCCTTCACCCAATCCCGTTCCCGCGGCAATTACGACGCGATTGGCCTGGGGCGCGGGCACGCCCATGTAGAGCGTCTCGAGGTCCTTTGGCTCCATCACGGAAATTCCGTAGGCGGTGGCTTCGAGATCGTTCAACAGGCGCACGCGCGCGAGGCCGAGCTCGCGCGCCATCGCTGCGCCTTCGATCACCCAGGGCAGGTTCGTGGCGCGCACCGAATTGTCCACCACCGGCCCGGCAATCCCGAACGACGCCGCCGTCACATTCGCAGGATTCTCGTGGAGAAAATCCTTCGCCATTTCCGCAAGGCCGGAGTGCTCGCGGCTCGTATACCGTTTGTGAGCCGTGCGGACAAGTTTTCCCTGCTGCACGTCGAACAACCCGAGGTTGGACTTCGTTCCACCCAGGTCGCCCGCGAGAATCATCGAGTCCTCCGCCTCGTTGTGTGCTGCTTGGATTGAAATCGTTGCCCGGAGTTTTCCCAGGCTGGCAGTGTTAAGGCTTGAGTGAGGACCAAGCTACTGTGCCCTCAGCGGCTAAAGCCGCATGGATATTACGCCTGTGACGGCACGACTGAAGTCGTGCCCTGACGCAATTTCATTGTCCTCATCCAGATTCCTACACCGGCCGCCAGCGGCGGCCATCGGATGCAGTCAGGTCATCCGCGGCTCTCGGGCCGTCGCTTCCCGCCGGATAATTCGGGAAAGGCGGCGCGGAAGCGCCCTGCCAGGCTTGAATGATCGGATCCACCAGCGACCAAGCGGCTTCGACGCTATCGGCGCGGTCGAACAGTGTAGCATCGCCGCGAATGCAGTCGTTGATCAGCGTAGCGTAGGCGTCGCGCGTGACCCCGCCGAAAGCTTGCCGGTACTGAAAATCCATCGTCACCGGGCGGATGTGCATCTGGGAGCCGGGCGATTTGGCGCCGAAGGAAAGCGAAATGCCCTCATCCGGCTGGATATTCAGGGTCAGCGTATTCGAGTCCACATCTTCACCGCGAAACACCATGTGCGGCGCTTGTTTGAATTGGATGGCCACTTCGGTGCCGGGCCGCGCGAGCCGCTTGCCGCTCCGCAAATAAAATGGGACGCCGCTCCATCGCCAGTTGTCCACATGAAGCTTGAGAGCGACATACGTTTCGGTGGCGGACTCAGGCTTTACGCCGGGCTCCTGGCGATAGCCGGGGACCGCTTTGTCGTCAATGCGTCCCGGGCCGTACTGGCCGCGAACCACCGTCTTCCAGATCGTCTCCGGCGTGAACGGGCGGATCGATTGCAGCACTTTGATTTTTTCGTTGCGGACGGCGGTGGCATCGAACCGAGCGGGCGCTTCCATGGCGACGAGCGAGGTAATTTGGAGCACGTGGCTTTGGATCATGTCGCGCAGCGCGCCGGCGGTCTCGTAAAAAGCCGCGCGGCGCTCGACGCCCAGCGATTCCGCCGCCGTGATCTGGACGCTATCGATGTAGTTGCGGTTCCACAGCGGCTCGAAGATGCCGTTGCCGAACCGGAAGACGAGCATGTTCTGCACCGTCTCTTTGCCGAGGTAGTGATCGATGCGATAGACCTGCGATTCCTCGAAGACGCCCAGCACTTCGCGATTGAGCGCTTGCGCCGTGGCGCCGTCGCGCCCGAAGGGCTTCTCGATAATCACGCGCGTCCACGATTTCTCGCTCTTCGGGCGCGCCAGGCCGGCATCGCCGAGCTGCTTCACCACGCGCGGGTACACTTCGGGAGGAGTGGCGAGATAAAAGAGACGGTTCCCGCCGAGTTGGTATCCGTTGTCCATTTCCTCGAGGCGCGCCTTCAGGCGGCGAAAGGCTTCCGGGTCGTCATAATTGCCGCTGAAGTATTGCAGGTGCTCGACGAAATCCTGGAGTTTCTCCGCGGGCGCTCCCGTCTTGTCCGCCGCTGGGAGAAACTCGCCGGCTTCGCGCCGGAAATCATCGTCGGACATCGCCGTCCGGGCAAAACCGAGAAGGCGGAATCGAGTGGCGAGGCACGAGTGGCGCGCCAGGTCATAAAGCGCCGGAAGCAGCTTGCGCCTCGCCAGGTCGCCTGAGGCGCCGAACATCACGATCACGCACGGGTCGGAAGGGATTTCGCAGTAGTAGGCGCTGGCGGCGGAGGCATCTGCAAGATCGTTTACGCGGGTGCTCATGTCCATCTTCTCCGATGCGTCTCGTTCCCGGGGCTACGACGAAGGTACGTTTCTCTCAAAAACGCAAGCGGCCCGCAAGAGGCTATCACAATCCATCCGATGCTTCGCGTTTCGATTGCGGTTCCGGGCGGCGGCAACTGGAAATTCCCCCACGCTTCAAGTATCTTGGAATCGCGCGCGGGAGCAGGACAGGCCGGGAGGCCTGTCATACAACGGCGACGTTCCGCGGGGAGGCATCGATGGCCGACGAAAAATGTTCCGACACGCAAGCGCCGGCGGCTTCGCCGCAGCCTGCGGCTGCGGGGGGACGCATGGTGTTTTGCGTCAAGTTCGGCAAGGAAATGCCCGGGCTCGAGCGCATTCCCTGGAAAGGCGAAATCGGCAAGCGCGTGTACGAAAATGTTTCCAAAGACGCCTGGAAGATGTGGCTCGAACATTCCAAGATGATCATGAACGAATACCGCCTGAATCCGCTGGACCCCAATTCGCAGAAAATCATGGAAGAGCAGATGGAAGCGTTCTTCTTTGGCGAAGGTGCCCGCCTGCCGGAAGGCTATGTCCCCCCTCGGACCAAGGCCTAAAAATCCCTCATATCTTCAGGCACCCAAACGTCCTGCCACAGGATGTTCCACGGGCAAACGCGGGGAAAACCTGAATTCGAGCTTCGCGTGCGCTTGCCGAAGAGCGTTCTCGGCCTCCTCGGGCGTATTTCCGTGCGCGAAGATGAAACCGAGATAGCTCGAACCCTCGGGCCATGCGGCGATATAATCGTGGAGCCGCGCGGTGATGCGAATTTCACCCAGTCCCGGGATTTTTTCCGCCTCCTCGATTCCCCCAACACCTTCGAAAATCCCGCTGCGCGGGACCGGAATCATCATCACGCCGGAAGCCTGCTCCTCGCGGGATGCGTCCGCGCCGGGAAGCGCGAGCGCGTGGCGCACGAGCAACTCTTCGAGTGAAATTTTTTCTGGCCCGAAGCGCAGAGCGCGCCCGCAAAGCCCGCCGATCGGGCGCGGGGCAATTTCGACCACCCACGCGCCTCGTCCGTTGATTCGAAATTCGGCATGGACGGGCCCGGTGGCCAGCCCGAGCGCGCGCACGCTGTGTGAAGCGCACTCGATGACCGCCTCTTGCTCCGTTTTCGCCAGCCGCGAAGGAGTGACGTAAATCGTTTCCTCGAAATAGGGCCCCTCGAGCGGCTCGGGCTTATCGAACAGCGCCAGCACGCGCAGCCGCCCGGATTCGATCAACCCTTCGAGGGCCACTTCCCTTCCCGGGATGTAAGTCTCCACAAGCAAATGATCGAGCGAAGGCTCGTGGAGAATCTGGATTTCCGGAGAGGTGAGAATCATGCGGATGCGCTCGATGGCTTGCTCGAACTCTGTCGCGTTGTTCGCGCGGATCACTCCCTGGCTGGCCGCCAGCGTCAGGGGCTTTATGACGCAGGGAAATTTCAAGCGCGCGAGCGCGCGTGAGAGATCATGGGTGAGCGTGAAGGAAAAAAAATCCGGCACAGGAATGCCTGCTGCGGCGAGCGTTTGGCGCTGATGGAGCTTGTTCCGGCAGATTTCGACCGCTTTCGGCGGATTGCCGTCGATGCCGAATGCTTCGGCGGCATAGGCGGCCGCGGGCGTTGCGCGGTCACCGAGGGCGAGAATCGCGTCGGGCGGGAACTCGCGAAAATGGTGCGCGATTTTTTCGGCGGCTTGCCGGGGATGCTCGAAGTGGACCGGCAGCGCTTCATCGCCCCAGGGGTCTTCGAGCTGATGGCAGCGGTCGGTGGCGAACCGCACGGCGACGCCGAGCTTTTCTGCCGCGTCGGAGAACCCGCGCGTTTGGTAGCCCAGCTTGCTTGCCAGGATCAGCAGGTGCTTCTTTCTTGAGTCTGCGTCGATCGCCATTTGTGGCTACTCAAATCTCCCAAGTGTTCGGTAGGAGTTTCATCCGGGTCGCCGAGACTCCGTGCTGAATGCGAGCTTGAGGAGTCGGTAGGAAAGATACAGCAAGGCAATCGCAACCGGCCAAAAGACAAGCAGGAATAACAAATCCTGCCAGCGAATGGGCGATAAAACTCCGTACTTCTCCTTCGGCCAAACATAGTGCTCCCGGTAAAAACCGAAACTCTGGAAGTAGGCCTCAGTGAGCGTCGCACCAAGGACTCCAATACCGAGTAAGGCAAGGAACAATCGGCGCATCGTGGCTCAGCCGATGAGAAGCAAGCCGCTCTTGCGAACATGTCCCACTCATACCTCCTTGCATCCCTATCTCGTCTTCACACAAACGTGTCGGCTTGCTGAACCTTGCTGCGCGCCTCGATGATGGGGACCAACTGGTCCCCGGTCGGTTCCGCTCAACAGTACCAGGGCTCATTCAAATAGGGGATTGCGGCGCGCGCAGCCAGGAGCGGCAGCGCGAGCTTCGCCTCCCGAGATGCGCCACTTCCGCGCGCCGCGGCCCTTGCTGCGCTCTCGAGGCGTGAAAAAATCTCCGCCCGCGAGCGTTTCGACTTTTCTCCGGCGTGCACGATTCCCTGCACTTCTTCGCAGAGGCGATCCACGCGCGGCTCGGGATGCTGCCACGGGAATACCAGCGCCGCTTCGTCGAATGGGCCTATCAGCGCGCGAATATCGGCTAACTCCAGCAACCGGGATCCGGCCGGAATCAGCAAGCGAATGGCGAACTGGATCGGCGCAACGTTTTCCACCAGCTCGTTTTCGCGCAGCACTTCGAGCAAGTGGCAGTAGCTTTCGAGAGAGGTCCACGGGGTGAATGGGACAAACGTGGGCTGCAAGACCATCCCGAGTTCATCGAAAATTGCCGCGACTTCCAGAAAATCTGCGCGCGTGTGGCCCTTCTCCAGTTTCATCAGCGCCACATCGTCAACCGACTCGACGGCGCTGGTGACGAACAGGCACCCGGTGTCGCGCAGGGTGGGCAGAAATTCCTGGTGCTTGAGCAAGTGCTCGATCTTGATGGTCACATCGTAGGTCCCTCGAGGGAATTCACTGTGGAGCGCTTCCACGAGGGGAATGGCGTGGCCCGTGCCGTTGAAAAAATCGGGATCGCCGAACGTAATGTGCTCGGCGCCGGCGGCCACCTGCCGGCGAATGTCCTCGAGCACAATTTCCCGCGCGACCACGCGGAACGCGCCCTGATACACGGGTACGATCGGGCAATGCCGGCAGAGGTGCTTGCAGCCGCGGCTTGCTTCCGTGTAGCCGGCGACCCGCGATTGGCCGCCGGGCATTACTACGCGCGCGTATTTTTCAAGAGGGGGGAGATTGCTGCGCTCGGGCACGAGAAAATTCTGCCGCGCGAGCGAGATCACCGGTTCCACCTGCGCGCCTCCATCCCCGCCTTTCGCCAGCCGCGCCGCCAGTGCAGCAAGGCCCGCTTCGAATTCCCCGCCGAGGACGCTCGCGACGCCGAGGAGCCGCAGATAGGCCTCGTTCACGGGCGCATAGAGGCCGTAAAAACAGAGATGCGCGCGCGGATTCATGCGGCGAACGGAGGGCAGCAGCGCAATGGCAAGCCGCGTGGCCGTGTGCATCGGCACGTAGAACGCGATCAAATCGGCCGCTTCGAGCGAGGCTTCCGAAAGCGGCTGACGCGAGGTGTCGAAGCAAGTGACATCCGCGCCCGCGGCGCGCAGCCACGCCGCAGGCGAGGCCAAGCCGAATGGCTGGCGACCAAGCTCGTAGGTCGAAATCAAAACGACTTTCATTTCTTGTCCGCAATTCATCTGAATTGCATCGGGCACCGCTGCTTACCTCAGGGGTTAAAACCCCTGATGAAGGAGCGGAGCTTAATGTCGGAGCTGAAGCTCCGACCCCCTAAAAATCGACGGGACGGCCTCCTATTCGGATTATGGCACGCGGCCAGAGCAACGCAAATTTTTCGTCCGAGTAACCCGCGCATCGTTTGCGCGCATCCCCCCAGGGGGATAGACTTGTAGGCGCTTTCGGGAGCCGGGGCGATCACAACCGAAACGGCGGTCACGCCGGAGAAAAAGCCGCGTTCCGTGTACAAAGCCGCACTCTCAGTGGTGCGGCTCGTGGCGATCAACTTTCTGGTGTTTGCGGTGCTCGCCGAGATCGCGTGCTTCATCTACATTCATGTGACGAACTGGCCGTCGAGCCGGCCGACCTATCACGTCAATTACAATTCGTTCTGGGCGGACATCAATCCCGTCTTCGGGGTGTGGCATCGGCCGAACGGCCACTTTTTGCACGCGAGCGGTTGCTTCAGCGTGGAGTACGATACGAACAGCTACGGCGCGCGCGACGTGGAGCGGAGCGTCCAATCAACCAGGGCGCGGACGATCATGCTGGGCGATTCGTTCATCGAAGGGCTTGGACTCCCCGCCCAAGACCGGCTGAGCAATATTCTCGAGCGCGACACCGGACGCGAACACCTGAATTTCGGAACGGGCGGCGATTTCGGGCCGCTTCAGTACGCCTTGCTCTACAAGTCGATGGCCGCGGCGTTCGATCACGACCTAGTGACCGTGGGAGTGCTGCCGGACAACGATTTCTTCGATATGTCGCTGCGGGTGGGAAAAATCGAAAATCCGGGGCGTTATCGCCCATATTATGCGGATGATTTTTCGATCATCTACACGGGCCAATTCGACCCGAATGCGGGAGAAAGTTTGTGGGACCACGTGGAAGCGGTGATGCGCGCGTATCTTTCCTCCTACCACGTGGGCCAGTACATTCATTCGCGCTTTTACTGGCGCAATCGTCCGCCGTATTCCGGCTACAACGATTACACGCCGGTGGACCTGGAGCGCTTGAAACACGCCCTTGCGGATATCAAGAGCACGGCGGACGCGCATCATGCGCGCGTGGCCGTTTTCCTGATTCCGCGGGCGAACGATTTCATCCGGCTGCACCAGGTCCACACCAATCGCCTGGGGCCAGTGATGGAGCAATGGGGCCGCGACGTGGGCATACCAATCAAGGATCTGCTGCCGGATATGGAAGCGCGCGGCGGCGCGGATTACCGCAATTATTTTTTGAGCTGCGACGGCCACTGGTCGGCGCACGGCAACGCCGTCGCGGCGCAAGTTCTCGAGCCGTGGCTCGACGAGAAGCACCCGGCGGCGACTGAGTAATCGCCGGCGCTCACTCGCGCCGAGCCGTGACCTCCCCTCCCTGGGTGCGTTACAATAAAACGTTCGCCAGACAGGAGAAATGAACCCCGATGAGCCCCGCCTCGAAGAATTCCTTCAGTTCGCGGACGCCCCTGCGCGTCGGCAACGACTCGTTCGATATTTTCCGCCTCGATGCCCTGGAGCGCGCCGGCCTCGGCAAAGTCTCCCGGCTACCCTTTTCGCTGAAGGTTTTGCTTGAAAATCTGCTGCGCCACGAAGACGCCCACTTCGTGCATGCGGACGATATCAAAGCGCTTGCCGGCTGGAATCCCGCCGCCGCCGGCGCCCACACGGAAAGAGAAATCTCCTTCATGCCCGCGCGCGTCCTGCTTCAGGATTTCACCGGTGTACCCGCGGTGGTCGATCTCGCCGCGATGCGCGAAGCGATGGGCAAGCTCGGCGGCAATGCCAAAAAAATCAATCCGCTGTTCCCCGCCGAGCTCGTGATCGACCATTCCGTGCAGGTGGACAAATTCGGCGCGGCGAATGCGTTCGCCTTCAACGCCGACCTGGAAATGCAGCGCAATATCGAGCGCTACGCCTTCCTCCGCTGGGGCCAGAAGAGCTTCCAGAATTTCAAAGTTGTCCCGCCGGACACAGGTATCTGTCACCAAGTGAATCTCGAGTATCTCGCGCGCGTCGTCTTCAGCCAAAAAGAGGGCGGCGCTTCCGTGGCTTTCCCTGATTCGGTGGTGGGGACCGATTCGCACACCACCATGGTCAACGGTCTCGGCGTCTTCGGCTGGGGCGTCGGCGGAATCGAAGCGGAAGCCGCGATGCTCGGCCAGCCGCTTTCGATGCTGATTCCGCCGGTGGTCGGGTTCAAGCTGCATGGCCGGCTGCCCGAAGGCGCTACGGCCACGGATCTGGTTCTCACTGTCACAGAAATTCTGCGCAAACAAGGTGTGGTCGGAAAATTCGTAGAATTTTTCGGGCCGGGGCTTTCAAGTCTCACGCTTCCCGACCGCGCCACGATCGCGAACATGGCGCCTGAATACGGCGCCACCATGGGCTTCTTCCCGGTGGACTCGGAAACGCTCGCCTACTTGCGCTTCACCGGCCGCCCGGAAGAGCAGGTCCGGCTGGTGGAAGCCTACACCAAGGAGCAGGGCCTGTTCCGCACCGACCAAACGCTCGAGCCGGTCTTCTCCACGCGCCTCGATCTCGATCTCGGGAAAGTGGTTCCCACGATCGCCGGCCCGAAACGCCCGCAGGACAGCGTTCCACTGGAGCTCGCGAAAACTTCGTTTGAAAAATCGCTCGGCGGCGCCGCCAAGCATGTGCGCGTGCGCAACAACGGCGATAGCTTCGAATTGCGCGACGGCTCCGTCGTGATCGCGGCGATCACGAGCTGCACCAACACCTCGAATCCTTCGCTCATGCTGGGCGCAGGGCTGCTGGCCAAAAAAGCCGTCGAGCGCGGCCTCACTTCCAAGCCCTGGGTCAAGACCAGCTTCGCTCCGGGCTCGAAAGTCGTCACCGATTACATCTCCAAGGCCGGGCTGTGGCCGTATCTGGAAGCGCTGCGCTTTCATCTCGTCGGTTACGGCTGCACCACCTGCATCGGCAACAGCGGCCCGCTTCCGGAGGCCATCGGCGACGCCATCAAGGAGAACAGCCTCACGGCGGTTTCCGTTCTGAGCGGCAATCGCAATTTCGAAGGCCGCATCAATCCGCTCTGCCGCGCCAATTACCTCGCTTCGCCGCCGCTGGTGGTCGCTTACGCGCTCGCCGGACGCATGGATTTCGATATCGTCGAAGAGCCGCTCGGCGAGGACAAATCGGGCAAGCCGGTGTACCTCCGCGATATCTGGCCGACTCCGCAGGAAGTCGAGGAAACCATGCGCGATTCGGTATCGAGCGAAATGTTCCGCAAGGAATATGCGGACGTCTTCACCGGCGACGACAAATGGCGCGCGCTGCCAATTCCCGAAGGCGATCTCTACGCCTGGGACTCCAAATCCACCTACATCAAGCATCCGCCGTACTTCGAAGGCATGCCGCTCAAGCCCGGCGGGCTGGCCGACCTCCACGGCCTTCGCACACTCGCCATGCTCGGCGATAGCGTCACCACCGACCACATTTCTCCGGCTGGATCGATCCCTGCTGAATCCCCCGCGGGGAAATATCTGATCTCCCACGGCGTTCAACCCAAGGACTTCAATTCCTACGGCGCGCGCCGGGGGAATCATGAAGTGATGATGCGCGGCACCTTTGCGAATATCCGCCTGCGCAATCTGCTCGCGCCGGGGACAGAAGGCGGCTGGACGATTCATCAGCCCAGCGCCGAGAAAATGACGATTTACGATGCGGCCATGCGCTATCGCGAAGAAAAAGTTCCGCTGCTGGTTATCGCGGGGAAGGAATACGGTTCGGGTTCATCGCGCGACTGGGCCGCCAAGGGCACGATTTTGCTGGGCGTTCGCGCCGTGCTGGCCGAAAGCTTCGAACGCATTCATCGCAGCAACCTGGTCGGCATGGGAGTGCTGCCGCTGGAATTTCTGCCCGGGGAAAATGCGCAGAAGCTGGGCCTCACGGGCCTCGAGGTGTTCGACATCGAAGGTCTCGCCGCCGATTTCGCCCCGCGCAAAAAAATGAAGGTTCGCGCCCGGGACGCCAGAGGCGGCGTGAAGAATTTCACCGCCGTCGCGCGCGTCGATACGCCCTTCGAAGTTGCCTATTATCAGCACGGCGGCATCCTCCAATACGTCCTCCGGCAGATGCTCTGAAGTAGGACAGGCCTCCCGGCCTGTCCTCTTTTCATCTCCTCGCCACGGGGCAGAAATAGTCGCGAGCTTCTCGATTTACCTTTGGAAGTTCTTGTAGGTGAGAGCCTTCTGCCTCAGCACGGGGAAGCTGGACTTCAGAGCCTGTGCGGCTCTGAAATCCTATTCATTTGGGCAATGCCCACCGAGACCTGTGGAGTGCGGAAGCTTGCTTCCGCTTTGTTTTCAAATCCAGTACAGCGCCCGCCAACATCTGGCTGAGCCATCTCAGGAGGGATCTCAACAGGGCCAGTCTGTCTGAGAACTCTGAACTCAGTCCCTCAGCGGCCGAAGCCGCGTCGCTTTGGCGGCCGTAACGGCACGGCTGAAGCCGTGCCCTGACGAAAAACGGGCGTCGTCACGCAGACTCTAATGCCGTCCCGTGACGAAGCGGTTTATGATGTGAGGATGGGGCGACTTACGCGCTTCGGCCTGTCCAATGCGGCTCGCTGCCGCCGCTGCTTTCTTTCACGCGCAGGCGCACCACCAGGGGCGCCAACAACGCATACACGCCGGCGAACACGAGGAAAAAACCCGCCAGCGCTATCAGGTATCCAGTGTGGGCCCGCCGTAAGAGCAGCAGCGCCGCGTCCGCAAGCCCGAACGACACGACGAACAATAGGATTGCGCGCTTTGGTTCCGGGCAAAGCGTCGTGTGGCAGTAAGGACACACCACGCGCGACAACCCCGAGAGCGAGACAAGCTTTTTCGACGGGATTTCCAGCTTGCATTGCGGACAGGTCATGGTGGAATACTCCCGAATCGAGGGTGGGTTCTGCGCCAGGAAAGGTCCCACCACCCGTAGGCAGGGCTAATCTACCACAACTCACTCGGAATTGGCCCTCAGGCAGCTTTCCGCCCTCTGCCTGCATCCAATTCCCCCAGCGATTGCCCTTCTTCCCAGGGCCCGCGGGCCACGGCGGGACGAACGAGTGGCGAAAGTTCTCGAGGGCGGGTTGACGCATGGGCACAACCAGCCCGTGTTTCTGGAACTAAACATCATTCGAAATCATATTATAAACGACGCGCGTGATACCCACTGGCTCACGCAATAGGAGCGACAATACTATGAGGCGTGTATTTCTCTGTGTTTTTTGCGTTCTGGCCGCCGCGGCGGCGCTTCTCCTCTTCCTCAAGAAAACTTCGGCGCAATCGTCCTTCGCCGAGCGGCGCATCACTCAAGCCATCGACGAATCGAAGCTCACCGTTCTCCGCGGCAATACTCATCCCTCTGCCCGTCCGGCAGCCGATCAGGGCGCGGCTCCGCCGGATCTCGCCGAGCAGCACATGCTGCTGGTGCTCAAGCCGAGCGCCGACCAGTCGGCCGCTCTTTCCACGTTGCTGAAGCAGCAGCAGGACCCGACCTCGCAGAATTATCACAGATGGCTCTCCCCCGACGAATTCGGCCAGCGCTTTGGCGTGAGCGAAGACGACATCGCCACCATTTCTACCTGGCTCGGCTCGCACGGGTTCACCATTGACCAGGTCCCCCGCGGCCACACACTGATCGAGTTTTCCGGCACCGCCGCCAACGTCAAAGAGGCTTTTCACACCGAAATCCACAAATATTTTGTCAATGGCCAAGAGCATTGGGCCAACGCCTCCGATCCCCAAATTCCGTCTGCGCTTGCTCCCGTTGTTGCAGGGCCGGCTACTCTCCACGACTTTCGCCGCAGAGCGGCAAGCCGCTCCGTTGGCACATTCTCGATGGATAAGCGCACACGCCAGGCTAAGCCGCTCAAGCCGCACTTCACTTTCGGCACAGGCTGCGGGATTCTGGGGGGCGACTGTTTTTTGGTCGGGCCAGCCGACTTCAACAAAATCTACTCAGTGCCATCGGCCAATACGGGCGCGGGGATCAACATTGGAATCGTGGGCGACAGCAGGATCAATCCCACGGACGCCGAGGATTTCTATTTGATTTTCACTATTAATGGTCCCGGAGGCGGCCCTCGCACTCCTCCAACCGTAACGATCGCGTCCGGTGGTACGGACCCCGGCATTCAACCCTGTCCAAACGGCGACGAGTGTGAGGCCGACATCGATACGCAGTGGGCCAGCTCGATAGCTCCCGGAGCCTCGGTCAGCTTGGTGGTATCGGGTAATACCGCTGGTTCCCAAGGAGTCGATATTGCCGCCACCTCGATCGTAAACTCCCAGACAAACGGCAAAGCCACTTTCCAAATCCTCAGCGAAAGTTTCGGCACTTGCGAGAGTAGCCTTGAAACGGCCGGCAACCAGATGTTTGGGGGCGTGGACGGCGGCGAGGGATTGTGGGGGCAAGCCGCGAGTGAAGGTATCACGGTCCTGGTGTCGGCCGGCGACTCCGGCTCCGCTGGCTGCGAAAACCCAAACCCGAGTGTCTTGACGGAGCAGCCTGCCATCACCGGCTTGGCCGTGAGCGGACTCTCCACACCTTATAACGTGACCGCGGTTGGCGGCACCGATTTCGACCAATTTGAAAACCAAGGCTCGTTCTGGAACACCTCCAACTCCGCGGTCCCCGTCGCGCCACATTCCAAGCCCCCTTGGCCGACCGGCCTCTTCCTCGCCCTTGCTTGTATCTCTTTCTTCACCTTCTTGATTTTGGGCTATCGCAAAAAACAGCGGGCTTGGGGAGCTGCGTTTGCCGTTGGTGTGTGCGCCTTGTTTTTGACGTGCGCAGCTTGCGGAGGAGGTGGCGGCGGCAACGAAATCACCATCATCATCCCCACCGGCAGCGTGGAACTGTCCGCCAAAGGGCCAATCCCTGAGACTACCTGGAATGATTCTTGTTCCAATCTCCTCTACACCACAGCTGGCCTAGGTTTCGACCCCACAGCCGAAGCCAATTGTAACGATACCGTGGTATCTCCTTCGTTCATCATCCCCGAGGGCGGCGGCGGAGGGCCAAGCAGTTGCGCCGTTCCCACAGTCAACGGTTGCACGGGCTACACCAAGCCAGTGTACCAAGTGGGCCGTACAAACGGCTTGGACAATTTCCGCGATGTTCCTGACGTCTCATTTTTCGCCGGCACCGGCCTTGTGAACAGCTTCTACCCGGTTTGCGACCAGGACCTGAACCCCGAAGATCCACCCAACCCCTGCAACGTCGACACCGATGTTGGTTTCAATGACATCCAAGGGTTCGGAGGCACATCAGTTGCGACACAGGCCTTTGCCGGAATCGTGGCCCTGCTCGACCAAGCAAAAGGCGGCCCCCAGGGTGCCATTAACACGAGGCTCTATACTCTTGCCGCAACGCCGGCTAACGTCTGTATCTCCTCATCCAGCCCAATAGCCACCTGCATTTTCAACGATATACCCGCGGGCAAGGGAACGAATGCGCAGCCGTGCGTTGCAGGCACCCCGCCGGCGGCTCCCGCACAATGCCCCTCCGCGGGTCAGCCGAATAGCATCCTCATCGGCTTCAATTCGCTTGGCGGGTACGACGAAGCCACCGGCCTCGGCTCGGTCAACGTCGATGCACTCATCACCGCCTTCTAACTCCAACATTTGAGCGACGGTAGGACAGGCCTCCCGGCCTGTCCTACTGGCATTCGCAGGCTGCGGCGTGGGGGGGCTTCAGCGGCGGGCGCGGGCCTGCGCTGGCACCGGAGGGGTGCGCATGGCTGTCGCCATCTCCTCGGCCATCTCGCCCCAGTGCGCCATTTGGTCGCTCATTCCCAGCGCTTCGAGGTAATCGGGTTGGGGCGCCCGGTAAGCTGGCTGTGCGCCCGGCACGCGATGGACGGGATGCTCGTGCGCCAAGAAATTCGCAATGTGTACGGCACCGACGGCGTCGAGCTCTTGCTGCGGCACGCGGCCAGGATGATGGTGGTGGGCCACAGCTTCGACCACCGGAGAGGGCAACCCCCAGATTCCAAGCAAATAAGCTCCTATCTCCGCGTGGCTCACGCCCATCAATTCCGCCTCCACATCGAAGAGCGGGCGATTCTCCTCTCGCGCTCCCATCACGGCCCGCGAGAAATGGCGGCTCGAGCGGGTGGCCAGCAGCAGCTTTCCCACGTCGTGAAGCAGGCCCGCAACAATCGCAATATTGTGCAGGTAGGGCGGCAAGGAAAACCGCCCGGCAATCTTGGCCACGAGCTGCGAATGTTCGTAGAGCGCCTCGAAGGAAAATCCCGGCACGGAGTCGGCCGCTTCGAAGAGGTGAAACACGCCCGCGGAAAGGACCATGCTCTGAAGCATTTCGATTCCGAGAAAGCTCACCGCCGTTTGCACCGTGGAAATCTCCCGCGGCAAGCCGAACAGCGCGGAGTTCACCAGTTGCAGGACTTTGGCCGAAATCGCCACGTCCTGCTCCACGAGCCGCACGATTTTTTTTATGGCGCATTCCGGATCGGCGAGTTCCTGCCGGAGCGCCAGGTAGGTGCGCGGCAGGACCGGCAAATCCTTCACCGAGCCGACCGTGCTGGCGAGCAGCTTATTGTTCAGAATGGCCGAAAGGCTCGTGGCGCGCTCAACCGCCACGCGCAGCATGGTCGGGTCGCAGGGCTTTCGCAGGAATTGGTGCGCGATGGAAATCGTGCGCAGCGCTCCTTCGAACTCGCTCGATTTCGCCATCACAATGCGCACCACCGACGGATGCCGCTCGCACACGGCCTGCATCAGCGCGGCGCCGTCCATCCCCCGCATGCGCACGCCGGAAACGACCACTTCGAACGGCGCGGCATCGAGCAACGAAAGCGCGCCTTCGCCTCCGGGCGCAAACGCCATTTCCCACTGCTCCTTTTGCGGGTCCAGCATTCGCTTCAGGTCCTCGAGCACCGCCGGCTCATCGTCCACAAAAAGAACTCGTTTCATCCGCCGCTCCGTTTCGCCGGGTTTCGGGAAGGCCCGTGGCGCAGTCGAGCGCGAGGCGCACACGCCGCCGCGCGCGCCGCCGCGCGCGCCGGCTTCGCCGGGGCCGATTTTTTGTGAAGGGGGACCAAACAACGAGAGGGGTCTATTTCAAGAAAAACCGCATCCGGAATTCACGGGCGCGTGATCGCTGGGCGCAGGGCGCGCCTGGACCCGGATGCGCCGCCCAAATCAATTCACCTGCAAGTATAGGGCAGAACCCGGAGCTCTTCCAGCCGGGGCGTGTCCGAAGCGTCAGTCCTGCCCCGAGATTCGCCGCGCACTATTGCGACTTTTTCTTGCCGAGCAGCCCGCCCAGAGCCTTCGTCGGCGTGTCCGCCACCGCTCCCGCTGCGCCCAAAGCGCCGGCGGGATTTTTCGCCAGTCCTTCGGCCATGCCGGCTACATCCGGAAGGAAAATGGGAACCGAAGTGGTTCCTTTCACCAGGAATGGAATTCCGCCGCCGCTCTTCGAGCTTCCGCCGCCCGCCAGCTTCGAAATCCCGCCGGTGACCTCGCTGGCGGGGCCGCCGCCCGAGAGCTTGGCGGACATGTGGCAATCCAGGTCGCCTTTCGGGGTGACGTTCGCCGTGCCCGTAATCGTTCCGATCGAAGGAACCACGACATCCAGATTTTCCGCGTGCGTTCCCGTGGGATCCTGGCGGATATCCGCGCTGAAAGTTTGAATCTCCGTGTCCGATCCCTTGCTCCCGCCGCCGAGCCCGGTGAACGAGCCCAGCGCTCCCAGCTTCGAGCCGGCGCTGAATCCCGCCAGTTTCGCATTCGCCATTTTCACCGGCCCGGTGATTGTGAGCTTGTCCACCGCCCCGCTGATCGAAAGATTGGTGTCGAGCGTGCCGCTCTCGAGGCGCGCGCCGGTGGGGAGATTCACACCCACGGCCGGGAGAATGCCTTCCAGATCCGGCACGGACATTCCCTGGCCGTTCATCTTCATTTGAATGGTCGGCTCTTCGCCCGCCAGGTTGTAACTGCCGGTGAGGCGGGCGAGCGCCTTGCCGATATGCACGTCGCCCTGGCGCACATCTCCGCCCTGGCGCTTCAGGTCGTAATCGGCGGCGAAGTCCACTTCCACCGGGACCGTGGCGGGCGAGCCCGAAGGCGAAGCCTTCAGCTTCTGCACTTTCACGACTCCTTTGGCCTGGGCCTGCTTGCCGTCGGAGCTTACGTCGCCCGCGAAATCCACGAAGCCGGCAATCCCCGCGGCGGGATTCACAAAGCCGGTGGCGGCCACGTCGAGATGCTGCACATCGATTTTTGCGCTCAGGGGAGTCTGCGCGGCATCGGCTTGATTGATCGGCCCGGCTTTTCCATCGAGCTTCACGGCGCCGTTTCCGGGCGTCTTCGCGCTCATGTGGAAAGGAAACTGAGTCGTGTAGGAGAGGTCGCTCGCTTCCAGATTCACCGCTTCATACACTTGCGGCTTCGCGTGCGACCCGGCCGTGGACATGGTGATTCGCCCGTTCGAGATCACGAGCTTTTCGACGGACAGATTCGTTGCGGCCGAGGGGCCGCTCGAACTCGCTTTGGACTTAGGCGCCGAACCGCTGCCACTCGCGAGGCTCGAAAAATTCCAGGCCGTGCCCGGCGCATTGCGGATGAGCGCGACTTCGGGATCGCTGATGGTAAAAGAGCGCACGGCGAGCTTCTGCGAGAAAATCAGCCCGAGCAAATCGACGCCGACGGTCAATTGCTTCGCCGTCAGAAAAGCCGAATGGCTGAAGGCGGGATCGTCCGAGATCGAGAGGTTGTCGATCGAGACGCCGCCCGAGAAAATTGCGAGCGAGATATTGCCGATCGTCACCTGCCGGCCGATGGCGCTGCTGATTTCGGTTTGCAGCGTGGGCTTGAACTTGTTTACGTCCACGAACATCGGTAGCGCAATCAATACGATCAGGATCAGAACAATTACGGCCCCAATGATGATGAGCGTCTTTTTCATGGCGTGCCTCCAAAAGAGAGCGCGGGAGCCGCGAAAGGTTCTGCGCTCTCGCGACCGTGGCCATCATACTCCCGCGATGTTCCACCCCGCAATCTTCCCGGGAAACGAAACCTATTCCCGTTTGGGCGCGGATCATGTAACGTAAATAATTTGGACGCGATCGAAATACATGCACTGGGGGGATTGAATGCGGATATTGATTTTAGGCGGCGATGGGTACCTCGGCTGGCCGACGGGAATGTATCTTTCCCAGCGCGGCCACGACGTGGCCCTGCTCGATAATTTCAGCAAGCGCGACTGGGAAGCCGAAGTCGGAGGCACGCCGCTTTTCCCGGTCGCCCCGCTCGCTGAGCGAGCGCGCGCCTGGCAGGAAACGACCGGGAAAAAATTCCGGGTCTTTACCGGCGATTTGCGCGAGTACGAATTCGTCCACCAGACGCTGGAGGACTTCGCGCCCGATGCCATCGTCCATTACGGCGAACAGCCCTCCGCTCCCTACTCGATGATGGACCACGACCACGCCGTTTTTTCGCAGGTGAACAACGTAGCCGGCACGCTCCACGTGCTCTGGGCCATGAAGCGAGTGGCGCCGAAATGCCACCTGGTGAAGCTTGGAACGCTCGGCGAGTACGGCACGCCGAATATCGATATCGAGGAAGGTTTTCTCGAAGTCGAGCACAAAGGGCGGAAAGACCGCCTTCCCTTCCCCAAGCAGCCCGGCTCGTTTTATCACCTCTCGAAGGTGCACGACAGCCACAACATCCAGTTTGCCTGCCGCATCTGGAAACTCGCGTCCACGGATTTGAATCAAGGCGTGGTGTACGGCATCGAGACCGATGAATCGAAGCTCGACCCGCGATTCGAGACCAGTTTTCATTACGACGCGATTTTCGGCACAGCGCTGAATCGCTTCTGCGTGCAGGCTATCGCCGGCGTGCCGCTGACGATTTACGGCAAAGGCGCGCAGAAGCGCGGCTTCCTGAATATCCGCGACACGCTGCGTTGCGTGGAGCTGGCGCTCGAAAATCCGGCGAAGCCCGGCGAATTCCGCGTTTTCAATCAGTTCACGGAAATTTTCTCGATCGCGCAGCTCGCGCAAATGGTAGCCGCGGAGGCCGGGAAGCTGGGCTTCCAGGTGAAGGTTGACCACCTGCCGAATCCCCGTATCGAAATGGAAGAGCATTACTACAACGTGGTGCACGATCACTTGCTGGGCTTGGGGCTCAAGCCGCGCTATCTTTCCGATGAGCTGATCGACAGTATGCTCAAGAAAATCGCCGCCGCTCGCAGCCGCATCCGCATGGAGACGATCCTCCCGCAGGTGAGCTGGAGCTCGGGAGCGGGCGAGCGCGAACGCGTTGTGACTTCCACCGGCGGGCGCTGACATCGCCGCCACGCGGCACGGAATCGCGCGATGACGGCTTGGGAAATTTTTCGCGCGCTCGTCCTTCTGGTCGCCACGTTTCCGCTGATTTACTACCTCCTCGCGATTTACTGCGCCTTTCGATTTTTTTCGCAGCGCCTCGCTCCCAATCTGGATTTCACTCCGCCGGTGAGCATTCTCAAGCCCGTGCGCGGGCTCGACGACGGCGCGTACGAGAATTTTTCGAGTTTCTGCCGCCAGGACTATCCCGAATTCGAAATGCTGTTCTGCGTGGGCAGCGTGGACGATCCCAACGTTCCAGTGATCGAAAAGCTGGCGCGCGATTTTCCCGGCCGGCCGGTGCGGCTGCTCATCGGCTCGAATCCCACGGCCACAAACGACAAGGTGTCCAAGCTTTCGCGGCTGATGGCGGAGGCGAAGCATTCGGTTCTGGTCTTCAGCGACAGCGACATCCGCGTCGAGCCGGGTTACTTGCGCACGGTTGTCGCGCCGTTGCGCGACCCTCAGGTCGGCGCGGCCACGTGCATCTATCTTCAAACCGGCGAGAAATCCTTTGCCAACAATTTGCAGACGATCGGGCAAGTCTCAGACTTTTACGCGAGCTTGACGGTGGCGCGAATCCTAGACGGGGTGAAATTCGCGCTGGGTTCCACCATCTTGACGCGCAAAGAAACGCTGGCCGAGTGCGGCCTCTTCACCGCGATCGAAAACAAGCCGGCCGACGACATGCTGGTGGGGCGGCTCATTTCGGAGAAGGGCTACCAAGTGGAGCTGCTTCCCTACGCGGTGCGCGCCGTGGCCGATTTCGAAAGCATGCGCGGTTTTCTGCAAAAGCGGATGCGCTGGGCCATCGTGCAGAAAAACATGCGGCCGTGGGGGCATCTGGGGCTGCTGCTGACGCTGGGCCTGCCGTGGTCGATCGCAGCGATTGCGGTGCATCCCACGGCATTGGTTGCGGCTGTGTATTTGAGCGGATACATTTTCCTGCGCTTGGTGCTGACCTCGCTGATTGCCGTGTGGGGATTGCGCCAGCCTTCGATTGCAAAAAAGTTCTGGCTCATTCCGATTTGGGACGGGCTTGCCACGGTGATCTTGTTGCTGAGCCTGGGACGGAATCGCGTGCGCTGGCGCGACGGCGAATATTTCATCCGCGATGGAGCGCTGGTCCCCGTAGCATCGGCGGCGAAGAAATAGCTTCGCTATACCGCGTCGAGTGCCAGGTTCGATGCACTCATCTGGCTCCGTTGACATGCCAACATACGGAACGCGTCAATCGCGCCGACCGAGTCAAGCCTCGGTCGAGTGGGTGGCTTTCAGCGAGCGAACACGGGTCCAGAGCGGCGTCAAGCCGCCCCTCGACTCCGCTCGGGACGAGCCGCACTCCAAAAAAGCGGTGCCTCCGGCGGCGGTTGCAGGGCCAAGAAGTGGGCAAAGCCGGATGAATTTATTTCGCTTGAAACGGAGCGGGCCTCGTGCTAATATGTTTTTGCGTTTGTTGCTCTTGTAACACCTTTAGATTCGTTTGAAGGGGCTGCGAGCAGAAACTCGCAGCCCTTTTTGCTTTACGGCTGGAGGCGGTCGGGGAGCGCAAACAGCTTACAAAGAAAAGGAAGTACATCAGTGAAAGAACAAGGAACTGTGAAGTGGTTCAATGCCAGCAAGGGTTATGGGTTCATCCAGCGCCAGTCCGGCGAGGACGTTTTCGTCCATTTCTCCGCCATCCTGGCGGAGGGATACAAATCGCTGAACGAAGGCCAGGCGGTTGAATTCGAAGTCACCCGCGGCCCCAAGGGCCTGCAGGCGGCGAACGTCACCAGCCTCTAGTCAACCCGGGCGGGGCAGCGGAAGCTGCTCCGCCCTTTTTTTGTCCGCACGCTGCGAATCCGCGAAAATTCTATTTTCGAGTTGTGATATGTTTCCAGCCCGCTCGCCGCGGGGCAATGTCCCGGCGCGACGAGGGAACTCCGCAATCAACTTTTGCCCATGACGACGGCCGCACTCAAGCCCACTCCTGCGCGCGGGGAGCTCGCTGACACACACGCTCCTGCGCTCCCGCAGGCGGCCCAATTCATTCGCGCGCACATTTTGGGGCTGTCACTGATTTCTGCGGTTGCACTGATTCCCGTCTTCTGGCACCGGCACATCGAATCGAGCGACCTCGGCAGCCATCTCTACAACGCATGGCTCGCGCAATTGATCCGGCACGGACAAGTGCCGGGGCTCTACTTCACGCGGCTGTGGACCAACGTGCTGTTCGACCACATTCTGGGCACGCTCGTGGGCGCGTTCGGTTTCCGCGCGGGGGAGCGAATCGCCGTCTCGCTGGCAGTGCTGATTTTTTTCTGGGGATCATTCGCTCTTGCGGCGGCGGCGGCGCGCCGCGCTCCGTGGTTCGTGCTGCCGGCGATTGCAATGTTCGCGTATGGATGGACTTTCGAGCTGGGCTTTTTCAACTACTACCTCTCGCTGGGAATTTCATTCTTCAGCCTCGCGCTCTTCTGGAGAGGAACCGGTTGGGAGCGCGTCCTCGCGCTGGCGCTCGCGCCGCTGATCTTGCTGGGGCATCCGCTGGGAGTTGTGTGGCTTTTCGGGGCCGCAGCCTGTGTCTGGATGGCGGAAATTACGCCGCGCCGCTATCAGATTTTGATTCTTTTCGCCGCAGGCGCAGGTGTGTTTCTGGCGCGGTACTATTTGGTGCATCATTTCGTCGTCGAGCAGGAACCAGTCTCACTCGTATTCAGCAACGGCTCGGATCAACTGGAACTGTTCAGCGATCGCTACTACAAGCTGCAAAACGTGCTGCTGGTGTTTGTCACGCTGGCGCTGCTGGTGGACGTATTCCTGCGGAAACGCGACCGCAGCGTGGTGGCCGCGTACCGCCTCTCGCTGGCGCTCTATATTCTCGCCGAGCTGAGCGTGTACTTGATTCCAGACGGCATCCGCATCCCGAACCAAGCGGCGGCACTAGCTCTGCTCACGTCGCGCCTCACGTCGATTTCGGCGGTTTTGATCTGCTGCCTGCTGGCGGCCATGCGGCCGCGCAAATGGCACCTGGCGGGACTCTCGGTGATCGCCGCGGTCTTTTTTGTTTTTCTCTATCAGGACACCGGCACGATCAACAAGATGGAGGATCAAGTCGAACGCCTGGTGAAAACGCTTCCGCCAAACCAGCGCGTGCTGGCCACGATTCTGGCGCCAGCAGATTCTCGCGTGTTGATCCAGCACATCTTGGACCGCGCCTGCATCGGACACTGCTTCAGCTACGGGAATTACGAGCCTGCTTCGGAGATATTTCGCATCCGCGCGCGGCCGGGAAATCCCTTCAACCTGAGCAGCATGGACGATGTCGGCGCGATGGAGGACGGCAGTTACACGGTGCTGGCATCCGATCTGCCGGCCTATCAGATTTATCAGTGCAGCCTGAAGGGCACGGATTTGTGCATCCGGCCGCTCGAAGAGGACGAAGATAACGACCGGTTGGGGGTGCACCCGAAGCAGTGAGACGCCGGACGAGCGCCACGGCATTGCATGTGGCTGCAGCGGGCACGGCATGCCGTGCCCCTACGAGGAAAAGACCACAATCTTCCAGTGGGCGCGCGTAAGGGAGAAAAGTGGAATTGATAAACCGCTACTGGAGCAGGCCGAAGACGATGACGGCGCCGGGGCCTCCCGGCGACGCGGCTGTGCCGGTGCCGACGAACACCCTTCCATTGGCGATCATCGGCGTGACGAATTTGCAATTGCCGCTGGTATTGAACTGGTCGCGGCCGCCGGGGGCCTGGTTGCTATTGTAGAGTTCATTCGTCAGATTCGATGCGTTGTAGGCGTGCAGCACACCGGTGCCGCCATTCTCAATCGCCCACACGATTCCGTTCGAGTTGCCGTTGGCTGAAATGCTCGGAGTCGCGCCCGGATAACCGAACGAAGTGGGCGACTGCGCAGGCGCGGCCGAGAGCTTCGCGTTGGAAATCGTGAAGGCGCTGAGCTTCTGGTTGACGCTGCCGTAATAAACGGCGCCGTTGAAATAGGCGGGCGCCGACCACACGCCCCCGGGCAAAGCGCCGTCGAGCTCCTGGTAGATGGCGCTGTCGTTGCTCGTGTTGAATTTCCCCATCATTCCAGCCGCGGTATTCACCACGTAAAGATTTGTGTCTTTGCCGGCGCCGACGGCCAGATTCCAGGTGTTGCCCTGGTTGTCCTTCTGCGCCGGAAGAACCATCGCGCCGCCCGAGCCGAGATCGACGTCGCCATTGGACTCGCTGTCCGTGTCGAACATATTGAAGTAGTCCGCGACGGCCAGCGTGTTTCCCGAAGTCGAGACTTTGAGGAACCCATTGCCGTAATCAGCCATGTCGGGGAAACCATTCGCGTCGAGCGTGTCGTCGAATGTGCCGTTTCCCACCAGGAAATAGATGAACCCGTTCGAATCGGCCGCCAGCCCGGCGCCAGCCATCCAGATGGCCCCCTGGGAGCCGTTGGGCGTAATGTTCAGCACGCTCACTTGCTGAAAAGTGGATTCGCTATAGCCCATCAGCCAGCCCTGGTAAGGAACTGTATCGCAATGCGAGGCCCAGCCCAGGTAGATCACGCCGTTCAGAAGCAGCAGACCGACGCGCTCTTTGTATTGCATGGGATTAAAAACCGTATGGGCGCCCGTCACAGGAGCTGTGAAGGTGGCCTGAATTTCCGTGGGGCTGCCGGACTGTTCCGCTCCGGTGGTCAGGTCGAGGGAATGCAGCCGCTGGTGATAATTTCCGCCCGTGTCCTTCGACATGGCCACAACGAAAATCGTTCCATGCGCGCCGGCGGAGAGGTCAATCACAGGAGTAGAGGTAATTCCGATCTCGGGCGCCACCTGGCCGCAGCCATCCACCAGATCGCTCGTCGTTTCCCCGGATGCCAGTACGCTTGTCTTCCATAGTTGAGCGAAGGTGTCGGCATCGAATGCGTAAACCAGATCGCCCTCGGTGGCCACGAATACGACATTGTGCGGCGCTCCCGCGACCGTCAGGTTCGAGACGTAGAGAGGCTCCGCATCCACAATTCCTGCGACGGGAAGCGAGCCGAGCTTTCCGAAGGTGCTCGAATTCACGTTGGCGGTAGTCAGAGTGGTCTCGTTGAGATTTTGGCCGGTGCGCCCGTTGTCGTTATGGTAGGTCAACACATTGGCGGTGCCGGCCGCCGGAGTATTTACGGTGAGTTTCACCGTGTTGCTCGGCGTGTTGCCGAAGGCGTTGCTGACGATGACCTGAATCATGGCGTTATTCTCGGCGGCGGTGGTGGGGCCCGTCGAGTACGTCGAGGAATTGGTGCCGACGTCCTGGCTGTTCATCTGCCATTGGTAGGTGAGAGGCGCGGTCCCCGTGGCTGCCACTGAAAATGTGGCGGATGCGCCAAGGAAAACGGCCTGACTCATCGGCTGCGAAGAAATCGAAGGAGCCGTGTCGTTCCCGGGGCCCGGATTGGAACCCGAGCTGGTCCCTCCGCTGCACGCACTCAAACACACAATCAGCACGGCGAGAGGGACGACCAGCCAGCAGTCCCGGCTCCGACGAATCAAGGGCGATATCCTCCGATGACTTGCACTGGCCGGCCGAGGGGGGTGGCAGCCGCCAGGATACTTACTTCCGGCGAAACGCGAAGAACAGCCTGCAACCGCGGAAAATCCGAGTCAACATATTCTACACGTAATGCTTCGAAACCTCACCTGTACGAGAGGACAGTTGAGGAACAGTGGGTGGGGGACGGTTTGCGGTGCAAGGCTGGAAATGGTCCGGCTCTGCTGAAATCCTTACGGATGTGGCTCAGCCCAGATCCTGGCAGGCGTTCTACTCGGATTGAAAACAAAGCGGAAGCAAGCTTCCGCACTCCAAAGGTCTCGGTGGGCAGCGCGAGGATACAGGCTACGCGGTTTCGGCGGTCGTGATTTCGTCTCCGTGGGGGGCGCCGCCCTCGGGTTGACGCCAGTAGCGAGCGTAAATCCAGGCGCCGAAACGCCAGGCGAGAAGGACGCCGACAATCGCGGCGTACTGCAGCGGCTTGCGCACGTCTGATTTCACCAGCCAGTAGTAGTGGATGACGCCGAGGATGGCGGTGAGATAAATCGCGCGATGCAACATCTGCCAGCGGCGGCCGCCGAGGCGGCGAATCCAGCCGGTGGTGGACGTGACGGCAAGCGGAATCATCAGCACATAGCCGGTAAAGCCCACGGTGATGAACCGGCGCTTTTGGACGTCTTTCCACATTTCCGTCCAATCGAAAAATTTGTCGATACCGATCCACATGCTGAAATGAAGGCAGCCGTAAAAAAATGCGAACAGGCCAAGCATCCGCCGGTAGCGGATCAGCCGGCCGAAGCCGGGGATTTTTCGCACCGGAGAAATGGCGAGCGTGATAATCACAAAGCGCAGGGTCCAATCGCCTGTGGCGTGGGTGAGGTACTCGATCGGGTTCGCAGTCAGGTAAGTGTCGAATGGCAAGCCCTGAAGGAGCGGATGAACACATCGCCAGATGAGGGAGCCGGAGGGAACCAGGCAGAGCAAGAAGACACAAACCTTGGTCCACTTGCTCGTGAGGATGGAATTCAAGCGGCGGCCCCGCTCAATAGTATTTCTTGAGGTCCATGCCGTTGTAAAGGCTGGCCACCTGGTCTGAGTAACCATTGAACATCAGCGTCGGGCGGCGGAAAAATTCTCCCAGGCGCCGCTCTTTGGCCTGGCTCCATCGGGGATGGTCCACGTTGGGATTCACGTTGGAATAGAAGCCGTATTCGTGAGCGTTCGCGATGTTCCAGGTGGTCGGGGGCTGCTGTTCGACGAAGCGGATTTTCACGAGCGATTTGATGCTCTTGAATCCGTACTTCCAGGGAATAACCAGGCGCACGGGCGCGCCGTCCTGATTGGGAAGCGTCTCGCCGTACATTCCCACGCACAACAAAGTCAGTGGGTGCATGGCTTCGTCGAGGCGCAAACCCTCGACGTAGGGAAGATCGATTCCGGCATACGCGCCCTGAGGCATCTGCCTCGCGTCGTAGTAGCTCTGAAAGGCGACGTATTTTGCTTTCGATGTGGGCTCGACCAGTTTCGTGAGCGTGCTGAACGAGTATCCGATCCATGGCACCACAATCGACCAAGCTTCCACGCAGCGATGGCGGTAAATGCGCTCTTCCAGGGGAGCCAGTTTCAGAATTTCGTCCATCGAGAATTTCCGCGGCTTTTTCACTTCGCCTTCCACGGAAACGCTCCAGGGCGTGGTCACGAAATTTTTGGCGTACGCGGCGGGGTCTTCTTTTCCGGTCCCGAATTCGTAGAAATTGTTGTAGTGCGTGACGTCGTTTTCCGGCGTCTGCGGCTCGGTGGTGCTACAGGGCCATTTGATCACGCCCGGGAGTTTCACCGGCGCCGAGCCATTGCCCGCGGCATGAGCGGCGATGATCCGCGGCAATTTTTTGTATGCGAGCACGGCACCCGCGGTCGCCGCAAGGCCCAAGAGGAAATTCCGCCGCCCCATGTAGAGCGCCCTGGGCGTGACATCGGCGTAAGTCAAATCGGGCGACTTCTTGGTCAGCATCGATTCTCTCCGTCTCCTATCATAGCAGGCAGTTAAGGTACGCGATTCTCCCTGGCTTTGGATGCAAGAGCGCCAGTAAACGAACCATCCCGTCGCGTGTGCAACCGGCATAGAATCAGCCGATTGCAGGGACCGCTTTCGACCAGCGCAACTTCCTGCTGGATCGCGTGTTTCACCTTCAGACGGCCACGAAGCCAGCTTTCGCGGGCCGCACTTAAATTCATATTCGCAGCAGGGAGAAACGTCATCATGAGAAGCACAAAGCTAATTCTAAGCGGTGCGGCCCTGATTCTTCTGAGCGTGCCGGCAGCGTATGCGCAATCCGCAGGCAGCTCGAACGCCACAGCGGCTGCTCCCGATAAGCCGGCCACGATCCAGCAACGCAAGGAGAACCAGCAGGACCGCATCGCGCAGGGCGTTCAGAGCGGGCAGCTCACCGCAGGCGAGACAAAGAACCTGGAGACCAAAGAAGCCGATCTGAACAAAGAAGAGCGCAACATGCGCGCGGCCGATGACGGCCATTTGACCGCCGCCGATCGCTCCAAAATCAATCAGCAGCAGAACCGCCTCTCGAACCAGATCTACGACGACAAGCACAACGGCAACGTGCAGCACTACGCGCCCGGTGAAATCGGCCAGCGCCAGGAAAACCAGCAGGACCGCATCGCTCAGGGCATCAAGAGCGGGCAATTGACCGCCGGCGAGACGGCCAAGCTGGAAAATCAGCAGCAGGGCATCAACCGCGAAATCAGCGGAATGCGCCAGGCCAACGGCGGAACGCTCACGAAAGCCGATAAGGCGGCGGTGAATCAGCAGCAGAACAAAGCGTCGCGGAACATCTACAACAAGAAGCACAACTCAGCGAAGCAATAGTTCGCGCCCTGCCGAAGAGCCCCGGTTTCACCGCCGGGGCTCTTTTATTTTTTTGCTTGTTTTCGCCCGGCGCGGAGACCTTCTGGTGGAGACGTTTTCTGCACGCTTCGCCCCAACGGGCGAGTGCTTTTGCATCCAGTTCCATTGAGAGCGAAGGATGGAACTCAGATCCGATTCCTTCGGCGTCCAGCCGAGAACTTCCTTCGCACGAGTTGCGTCTGCCACCAGCCGCGGAGGGTCTCCCGGCCGCCGCGGCTCCATGCGCATGTGGATCGGCCGGCCCGTGACTCGCTTGGCGGTTTCGATCACTTCGAGGACGGAGTAGCCGTGTCCGGTGCCCAAATTCAGAAAATCCGACGCGCCGCCACGGCGAAGATACTCGAGCGCCAAAACGTGCGCATCCGCCAGATCGCTCACGTAAACATAATCGCGAATCGCGGTGCCGTCCGGTGTCGGATAGTCGCTTCCGAAAACCGGGACTTCGGGCTTCGCCCCCAGCGCAGCCGCGAGCACGTTGGGAACCAGGTGCGTTTCGGGGTCGTGATGCTCGCCGAGATTTTCCGTGGCGCCGGCGGCATTGAAATAGCGCAGTGACACAAATTTCATTCCGTACGCCGCGTCATAGGAAGCGAGCAGCCGCTCGAGAATCAGTTTCGACCAGCCGTAGGGGTTCTTCGGCCACTGGCGCGCTTGCTCGCGGATCGGGATTTCCTCGGGCTCGCCGTACGTTGCGCAGGTGGACGAGAAAACAATGCGGCGGACTCCCGCGTTCGCCAGCGTTCCGAGGAGGGCAATGCCCTGCTCGACGTTGTTTTCGAAATATTTCCGCGGCGCTTCCATCGATTCGCCCACAAAGGCCAGCGCCGCGAAGTGAACGCACGCTTCGATGGGATATTTCTTCAAGATGCGCGCCACGAGCGCGCGGTCCCCGGCTTTGCCGCGGTAGAAAGGAATCTTTTTGTCGAGAGTGTCACGAAATCCCCGCGCAAGGTCGTCAAGCACGACAACGCGTTCGCCTTTTGCCTGAAGCTGCTGGACGGTGACGCTGCCGATGTAGCCGGCGCCGCCAGTCACAAGGATCGCCATGGCGCTCCCTTTTCGCCCGCAAACTATATGGGATTTCAAGCGGAAGGCAACAACGCGAAACGCTGGAATTTCCAAATCTGCGGAGGGCTCACCGCCCGCGCGGCGCGTGCCCGTCGCTATTGAGCGCGCCGGGCTGCCGCAGCAGCGCCACGAAAGCCGCCGCCGCGCGCGGGAGAGTGCGGTCGCGGCGGTAAATCAGTCCCAGCTCCCGCCACAGCTCGACGCCGGAAATCGGGATCAGCTTCACCTGCCCGGCGCGCACTTCGTCGCGCACGAAGCTTTCGCTCACCAGCGACACGCCGAGTCCCGCAGCCACGAAGCGCTTGATCATGCCCACGCTCGGCAGCTCCATCGTGATCCGCAATTGTCCCCGATACCCGCGGAATTGCTTGTCGAAAAGCTGGCGGGTGAATCCGGTCTTCGGAAGAATCAGCGGCTGCTGCGCGATCTCGCTGATGGAGACGCTCTTGTGGCGGGCGAGCGGGTTCGACGGGCTGACCATCAGCATGAGGCGGTCGCGAAAAATCGAATGAGTTCTCAGGCTCGGCGATTTCACCGGGAGCGTGACGATGCCTACGTCCACCGAGCCGTCTTCCACTTTCTCCAGCACTTTCCGGCTGAAATTCCGGTAAATGCTGATTTGCACTCCCGGATACCGCCGATGATATTCGGCGAACACATCCGGAAGCACGTACAGGCAGGTGGCTTCGTTCGCGCCCACCTCGAGCGTCCCGCGCGGAGCGCTGGCCTGATCCGCTACGGCGCGGAGCGATTCATTTTTCAGATTCAGCATTCGCCCGGCGTACTCGAGCAGCGCTTCCCCTGCCGAAGTGAGCCGCACCGATTTCCCGACGCGATCGAACAGCTTTTCGCCGTACTCCTGCTCGAGTTGCCGGATTTGCGCGCTCACCGCGGGCTGCGAGCGGTAGAGCTTCTGGCCAGCGCGCGAAAAACTTCCGGTCTTGGCGATCTCGACAAACGTCGTCAGATGGTCGAAGTCCATGGTGTGTTGAACTGGATTATAGCAAATGGCGAGCGCGGCCCGGGCGAGTCGTCGGAATCAGCAGACCGGCTCCTGCGCCGGGCGCGATTCCTCACGGCGCGTTCTCTGCGGCAATTCGAGGTACGCCAAGTCCCGCTGTTCCCAGCGCGCGGTGATAGGAGCCCAAGTTTGTGCAATCGGGCACGGAACTTGAACCGGCTCGAGGCGGTTGAAGCGCAGGGGCGCGCCGGATTGGAGCCAGCGCCGGGCTCGGGGGCTTCTGGTCAATCGAAGATGCTCGTTCAATGCGCGGCGAAGCCACTCCTCCTCCTGGTCATCAACGCTCGCGCAGCGCACGAATTCGCGGTTGAATCCATCCTCTGGGAGCGCCACGCGAAAAACGTAGACGAGCCCGCCGGTCATTCCGGAGCAGAGGTTTGCGCCTGTCGGGCCGAGGATGATGACGATTCCGGCGGTCATGTATTCGCACCCATGCTGCCCCACGCCCTCGACCACTGCCAGCGCGCCGCTATTGCGCACCGCGAAACGTTCCCCGGCGCGCCCGGCAATATAGAGTTCACCGCTCGTGGCGCCATAGAGAACCGTATTGCCGGCAAGCACGTCGCCGCGATGGGATGCTTCCGGCCCGGCGGTGATGGCGATTGTGCCGCCGCTGAGTCCCTTGCCCACGTAATCATTGGCTTCACCCAGCAGACGAAAGCGCACGCCCGAGGTGAGAAACGCTCCGAAGCTTTGTCCCGCGACCCCGCGGAATTCGCATTCAAGAGGCTTTTCCCCGAGCCCGGCGAAATTCGTCCGGCGCAGAATTTCTCCGCTCAGATGCGCGCCGATGCTGCGGTCCGAATTTGCGATCGAGAACCGCACAGCCTTGCCGCGAGGCGAAGAATATCGCTTGAGGGTGCGCGCGAGCTGCTCTGGAAGCCCATCCAGGTCCGTTGCGGACGCGGGAGGCGCAACGGCAGTGCCGAGAAGCGACAGGTCTTGTCGCGCGAGGCCTGAGGGCTCGAGCAGCCCGCCGATAGCGCGCGCGGCTTTTGTGTCGCGCGGGCGCAAGCTTGCGACTCCACCTACGATCTCGCTCAATGAGCGTGCGCCGAGCGTTGCCAGGCGCTCTCGCACTTCCTGGGCCACGCCGCGAAAATAGGCCATCACCATTTCCGGGCTACCTGTGAAGCGCGCGCGGTACTTTTCATCCTGGGTCGCAATGCCGGCCGGGCAAGTGTTCAGATGGCACTGGCGTGCCATCACGCAGCCGATCGCCAATAGCGCAGCCGTGCCGAAACCGTATTCGTCGGCGCCCAAAAGCGCGGCGATAATCACGTCGCGGCCGAATTTGAAGCCGCCATCGACGCGCAGCCGCACTCGCTCGCGGAATCCCGCACGCTCGAGGGCCAGATGCGCCTCGCGCAGCCCGATTTCCCACGGGAGCCCCGTGTTCTTGATCGAGGTGAGCGGCGACGCGCCCGTGCCGCCGTCAAATCCGGAAATGGTGATGACGTCCGCACCCGCCTTGGCCACTCCCGCGGCGATGATCCCGACGCCTGCTCCAGCCACGAGCTTTACGCCGATGCGGGCCTGCGGGTTCACCGCTCGCAGGTCGTAGATCAGTTGCGCGAGATCTTCGATGCTGTAAATGTCGTGGTGCGGCGGAGGCGAAATCAGCGACATTCCCGGCACGGCGTGCCTCAGCCGCGCAATGTGCGCGTTCACCTTTGCCGCAGGCAACTGGCCGCCTTCGCCCGGCTTGGAACCCTGCGCCATTTTGATTTCGAGTTCGTCGGCCCGGACGAGATATTCCGCCGTGACTCCAAAGCGCGCCGAAGCGACCTGCTTCACGCGGTTATTGGCTTCGGGCTGGAAGCGATAGACGTCGGGATCTTCTCCACCTTCGCCCGTATTGCTCCGCGCGCCGAGGCGATTCATCCCGATCGCCAAAGTCCGATGCGCCTCCGGCCCGAGCGCGCCGAGCGACATCGCCTGCGTGCTGAAGCGGCCCAGAATGTTTTCCGCGGATTCGACTTCCTCGATCCCAATCGCGGCGCCGGGCTCGAACTCAAGTAGATCGCGGATGGCCACCGATGCGCGGCTCTCCGCCACCTCGGTGAAGGCGCGGTAATTCTCGGATGTCGGCGACTGAATGTACCGGTGCATTCGGCGCACAATTTCCGGCGAATTCGAGTGGCGCTCGCCGGCTTGCCGGAAGCGGTAGAGACCGGCATCTTCCAACTCAATGGTGGAGTTCGTGTATGCATTCGCGTGGCGCCACAAGCTGTCGTCGAGAATCTCTGCAAGCTGCTTTCCGCCGAGCGTTGCCGCGGCGTCCTCGAAAAATTCCTCGCAAATTTCCTCGTCGAGCCCCACAGTCTCGAAAAGATGGCTATTGCGATAGCTTGCCAGGCACGAAATCCCCATTCGGGCTAGGACTTTTCGCAGGCCGCCCTCGATGGCCGTCTTGTAATTGGCGGCCCCTCCCGGCTTCAGGCTCTCGGCGAGCGAAAGCGCAAGATAGGGATACACGGCGCTCGCGCCCACGGCGATCAGAAGCGCAATGTGATGCGTCTCGATCACCTGGCCCGTCTCGGCGACGATCTGCACATCCGAATAGCCCGCGCGCGCCAGCGCTTTCCATGCGGCCGCTACCGCCAGCATTGCCGGAAGAGCGGCGCGTTCCGGCCCCGCATTGCGATCGGAAAGCACGAGCAGCTTGCGTCTTTCTCGCGCCGCTACGACGGCGGCAACGCGCACATGGTCAATCGCGGCCAAGGCGCCTTTCACACCACGGGAAGAATGGAACGTGATATCGATCCGGCGGGCGCGACTGCGCAGTTTTCTCCTGAGCCATTCGATTTCTTGCGCGTCCAAGACCGGCGAGGCAGGCGCGAGTTCGGGAGCAAGATACGCATCGAGCGACATCACATGAGACTCGCGCAGAGGATCGATCGGCGGATTGGTCACCTGCGCGAAGCGCTGTTTGCAATAATCCCAAATCGGCCGCCGCATCGAAGAGAGAAACGCGGGCGCGGCATCGTCGCCCATGCTCCAGGTGGCTTCCTTGGCATCGGTGCCCAAAGGCTGAAAAAGCAGGCGGAATTGATCGTCGGTCCAGCCAAGCGCGGCCGCCAATCGCTTCGGCTCATTCACCGAATCGGAGCGAGCGCCCGCCGCAACGGCAAGCCGCTTCGGCGCCACGACACGGCTGCGGCGCTCCTCTTGGCGCGCGGGCAGCAATTTCGCAACTTCGTCTCCCCGATAAATCGCCGATGCGGCCGGATCCACAAGCAGCATTTCTCCCGGGCCGAGCCGCTGCCTTTCGATCACTTCCTCGCCTTCAAAATCGGCGAGCCCCGCCTCGGACCCGGCAATCACGAGGCCGCTTGCGGTCCGCGTATAGCGCAGCGGACGCAGCCCGTTGCGGTCGAGTTTGGCTCCGACCATGCGACCATCGCCGAAGACGAGCGCCGCGGGCCCGTCCCACGGTTCCTGCTGGCGCGCTTCTCTTTCGAGATATTCGCGCAGCGCGGCACTTATCCGCCGGTCGGCTTCCCATGCCGGCGGCACCATCCGCAACATCGCGGATGCGAGATTGCAGCCGCCGCGCAAGTGGAGCTCCAGAGCGTTATCGAAGCTGGCCGAATCGCTCACGCCCTCCTCGAGCGTGCGGAACGATTCGGGCAGGCGCAACTGCTTCCGCACGGCAGCTTCGCGCGCGCGAACCCACCGCCGATTTGCACCGATGGTGTTGATCTCGCCGTTATGCGCGACGAACCGGAAAGGCTGCGCGAGGTTCCAGGTCGGCGACGTGTTGGTGGAATATCGCTGATGAAAAACCGCGTAAGGCGCCTGAAAGCCGGCGTTTTCCAGATCGGGATAGAAAGCACGCAATTGAAGCGGAGCGAGCAGACCTTTGTACACAACAGTCTCGGAAGAAAGCGAACAAAAGTAAATTCCGCGGCCGCCTCGAGCCTCAATGCGTTTGCGCAGGAAGAAAAGTAATCGCTCGAATTCGGAAGTCCCTTCGGCCGGCGCGAAGAAGCATTGCTCGATGGCCGGCGCCGTCGCTGCGGCGCGCGGGCCCAGCACTTCTTCGTTCACGGGCACTTTTCGCCAGCCAAGGCAACGCAATCCGAAGTGGTTTGCATCCGACGCAATCTCCGCGCGCGCCGCTTCCTGATTGCCGCGAGAAAGAAAGACCATCCCCACGCCAAACTCTTCCGGCAATTGCACGCCGGCCTCGCGAGCGCATTCGCGGAAGAAATCCTTGGGGATCGGAGTCAGAATTCCAGCGCCGTCGCCGCTCAAGCCATCGGAATCGACTCCCCCGCGGTGCGCGAGCCGTCCGAGCGCAACCAGCGCCCGCTCGACCACCTCGCGCGAACCTGCGCTGCCCAGCCGAGCGACGAAACCAACTCCGCAAGCGTCATGATCCGGTTCCAAAAGGGGCCAAGGCCGCCTCATGTTACATAGCTACCCCACCGCCCACTCAAAAGTACAATCGCGTTCTTCGATGCATTCGATAAAAATTTCGATAGGAATCGGACGAGTTCATCGAGCTTCCAACGGGGGCTGTGGGGCAATAATTCGCCTTCAAGTACCAACCGTCGTAGGCTATCGTCTTAGTGGGGCATTTCGAGGGGGGTGGGAATTCCATGGCACAGGCATCATCGCAACAAAAGCTGGCCGTCCTGGGCGCGGGCAAAATGGGCGGCATCCTGATCGAAGCGTTCCTGAAGAGAGGACTCGTGCCGCCCGAAAACATCCTGGCGACCGTGCACCACGCCGGGCAGGAGCGGCGGACATTCGCCGGCGCTTCGGTGGCGCTCGGCACAGACAACCGCGCGGCCGCGCGCGCCGCCGAGATCATCCTGCTCTGCCTGAAACCGCAAACGGTCGGGCCGGTGCTCGACGAAATTCGCCCCGAAGTGAACGACCGCAAGCTCATCGTCTCCATTGCTGCCTCGGTTCCCTCGGATTACATCGAAGGGCGCCTCGGTCCGGGCGTGCCCGTGATTCGCACCATGCCGAACACGGCCTCGATTGTGGGAGAGGGAATTACGGCGCTATCCAAAGGAAAATTTGCCACCGACGCACACCTGCAAGCCGCGCGCAGACTGTTCGACGCCGTGGGAAAAACCGTGGTGGTGGATGAAAAACACATGGATGCCGTGACCGGGCTTTCCGCTTCCGGGCCGGCGTTCATGTACATCATCCTGGAATCGCTCGCGGAGGGCGGCGTAAAGATGGGCCTTTCGAGAGAGCTTGCCACGCTGCTCGCCGCGCAAATGACACTCGGCGCCGCGAAAGTGGCGCTCGAAACGGGCCATCATCCGGCCCTGCTGAAGGACGCGGTCACCACTCCCGCCGGCTGCACGATTGACGGGATTCTCGAGCTCGAGGAGGGCGGCCTGCGCGTCACGCTGATCAAGGCCGTAGTAAAAGCTTCGTTGCGCGCAAAAGAGCTCCTGTTCAAAGACAGCAGCCCCGTTTGATTCGCAGCCGGATCGCCGAGGGAGGCTATCCGTTGACGTCGATCACCACTCGGCCGCGGATCTGACCGGCCAATATGGCTTCTGATAGCTGCTGAATTTTCGATAGCGGCTCGACCGCTGTGAGCGAGTGGAGTTTATCGAGCGGCAATTCTCGCGCGAGCCTGTCCCAGGCCTCGACGCGCACAGGCTTCGGAGTGGAAACGGAGTTGATTCCGAGCAGCGCGACATTCCGGAGAATGAACGGAAAAACGCTCGTCGTAAATTCTGCGCCTCCGGCCAGGCCGCACGCGGCCACCGCACCGTAAGCCGCGGTTGCGGCAATCACGGATGCGAGGGTTTGTCCGCCCACGGAGTCGATCGCGCCGGCCCACCGCTCCGGTGCAAGCGGCCGGCCTTTCTGCGCAAGTTCAGAACGGTCCACGATCGTGCTGGCTCCGAGGCCGCGCAAGTAATTGTGCAGCTCCGCGCGGCCTGTGGACGCGGCCACTTTGTATCCCCGCGCCGCGAGCAGCGCGACGGCGATCGAGCCGACTCCGCCGCCTGCGCCGGTAACCAGCACTTCTTTTTCTCCCGGACGCAAGGCATTGTGCTCGAGCGCCATCAAGGAAAGCATGGCCGTGAATCCCGCCGTGCCGATCGCCATTGCCCGCTTTGCATTCAGGCCCGAAGGAATCCGCAGGAGCGCATCGGCAGGCACGCGCGCGCGCTGGCTGTAGCCGCCCCAGCGGCTTTCGCCGAGGCCCTGCCCGACCGCGAGCACTTCGTCGCCCGCGCGAAACTCGGCGGAGGCCGACTCGATTACCCGCCCGGCGAGATCGATCCCGCAAACCATCGGGAATTTGCGGATCACCGACCCGCGGCCGGTTACACCCAGCCCATCTTTGTAATTCAGCGATGAATACTGCACTTCGACGAGCGCTTCCCCAGCGGGTAGCGAATCGTTGGTGAGCTGCTTCCATCCCACCGTGTAGGCACTGCTGCTCCCCTCTGCTACAAGCGCATTGAATTTCTCCGGTGCCATCGAAGACCTCGCATCCTCGCTGAGTGCAAGCGCGCTTACATTACATCAACGCGCGCGAATTTGCTGCGTCGCGCTGCCGGGTTCGATGTCACAATCGTTGTATGGAATGGGACCCCGACAACGCTCTGATCCGCCTCGCGATCGCGGTCCTCGGGATTATTTTTTTCACGCCGCTCGCTCACGCACAAAGCACGCACGACTGCGGCGAGGGCGTGAAACTCCTGCTCAGCTCTGCCGGTGGTTTGCAGGGAGGATTGTTGCGATTGGAAATCACGGGCGTAAAGCCGGCGGCCGAGGTCCAGGCCGAGTGGGCCGGCCACGCGATTCCCTTCTGGCAAGACTCCGCGCTGAACAATCGAAAGCACGCCTTGCTGGGAATCGATCTCACGCAGCCGGCGGGTGAGTTCCCTCTCCAGGTTGGGATTCGGCTTCCGGAGAACACGGAATCGGATTGCAGCGCTGTCGTCTCGGTGCGCGACGGCCATTTTGCGGTGGAAAAACTGCAAGTGGCGAGCGGGTTTGTTGAGTTGAGCCCGGAAGACGCCGAGCGCGCGGAAAAAGATGGCGAGCGTCTGCATGCAATCTACGCGCGAGCCACTCCTGAAAAATTGTGGCGCGGCAAATTCCGGTTGCCGCTCGACGGCGCACACAAAGGCTCCAACTTCGGCAAGCGGCGCGTGCTCAACGGCCAGCCGGGGTCGCCTCACACGGGCGTGGATTTCCCGGCGCCGAAAGGAACGCCGGTGCACGCGGCCCAGCGCGGACGCGTAGTTCTGGCGGACGCCTTGTTTTTTCCCGGAAACACGGTTGTCATCGATCATGGTCTCGGGATCTACACTTTTTACGGCCACTTCGATTCCATCGCCGTCCACGAAGGCGACCTGGTTGAGCGCGGCGCAATCCTGGGCCGCGTGGGCGCCACCGGCCGTGTAACAGGGCCTCATCTGCACTGGGGCCTCATCGTCAATCAGTCGCGCGTGAACCCTGTTCAAATTGTTTCTCTCCCCTTGGAATGAAGCCGGCCGCCGCGATCTTCTTCATGGGAGTCTCCTGATCGCACCATGGTGATTACACCGTGGTCATAATCGCGTTAGATGATTTCGTCCCCTGGAGGCACAATGGGAGCAGTTCACTTCCTGAGGTGTGCACGACAAAACTGTCTCACTTTAGGGGTTCACTCCAAGGGATTGTGCACAGTCGCCGCAGAGTTCACAGCAGAGGGCTCTTTGTGAAACACTCTTCATCAAAAGCTATTGCCTGATATGCTCGTTTAGGCATAATATGCAAATGACCGAGCGGCCGAGGATTAAGCCGGTCGTCTGGATTGGGAGCGCCAAGGCAGACCTCAATTCCTTTCCAGAGGATGTGAAGGACACGATTGGCTACGCGCTGTACATCGCGCAACGCGGCGGGAAGCACGCCGATGCGAAAGCTTTGCGCGGTTTCGGCGGCGCGGGCATCTTAGTGATCGTTGAAGACCACGCAGGCGATACCTATCGCGCTGTGTACACGATCCGCTTGGCGGGTCGCATATATGTCTTGCATGTGTTTCAGAAGAAGTCAAAGACCGGGATCAAGACTCCGAAACCTGAGATTGAGCTAATCAGATCGCAGCTCAAGCGAGCCGAAGAAGAACACGCCAGATGGCTAGAGGCTCAGAGGGAATAGCAAGCATGAGCAAGAAGATTCAGGTCGAGGAAGGCAGCGGCAACGTTTTTGCCGATATCGGTCTGCCCAACCCGGAGGAGCGGCTCGCCAAGGCCGACCTTGCGATCCGCATTTCTGAGGCGATTCGTGCGCGCCGGCTCACACAAACTCGCGCCGCCCACATTCTGAGAATCGACCAACCGAAAATTTCCCGCCTCTTGCGTGGCAAGCTTTCAGGCTTCTCCACCGAGCGCCTCATGCATTTCTTGACCTTGCTTGGCCGCGACGTTGAGATCACTGTGAAGCCTGTCCCGCGGTCACGCCGTCAAGGGCGCCTCCGCGTTGTGGCGACCGCATGAGTGCAGGTGGGCGCCGCTTGTCCCGAGCGAAGCCGAGGGGGCGTCCTTTGAGCCTTGGGTAAAGGGCCTGCCCGCCGGAGCCAAAGCGTAGGCGGGTGGGGGGGTTGACGTTGACTCCGGGTATTTGACTTTGCGGGTTTTGACTCCCCGCTTTTCAGAGTCCCTTCCAAAGCCACACACAAAACCACAACACAAAACCGAAACCCCGCACCCAACGTCGAAATCAAGAGCAGGACAAAATCAGGGCTGTGCCACCCGCCTGAACTAGACAAATAGTATCGTGACGTGTAATATCCGGTCATTAGCTTCCCTCGGGGTTACGAAACCACATCCACTCGGAGAATCGCCATGCGCAGATTTCGCAGAGGGCTTGAACGAATGCAGCAGCTGGCCCGCGAATGGAAGGCGGGCGCGGGGGCGCATTTCATGCTCGCGATGCTCCTGTGCATCGCAGCGGCAGATTGTGGCGGAGGCGGTTCGTCAGGAATGCCGGCAGGGGGTCCGCCTCCGCCGACGTTTACAAATTTCGACGCGCCGGGAGCGGGGACAACAGCGCCGCAGGGGACCTTCGCAATCGGCATCAACGCGAACGGGTCCGCGGTCGGGTATTTCATCGATGCGACGAACACGATCCACGCGTTTGTTCGGGATCCCGCCGGGACAGTCACGACGTTCGATGCGCCCGGAGCCCGCACGCAAATGTTGCTGGGCACGGAGGCCATCGGAATCAATTCGACCGGCACAATCGCGGGATTGTTCGTGGATCAGTCGAATGTGGAGCACAGCTACATTCGCACCCCGGAGGGCACGATCACGGTTAGCGATCCGCCCGGCAGCCTCTCTTCGTTTGCAACTGCCATCAACGACGCAGGCACCGTGGCCGGAAGCTATGTTCCCCTGCCGGGCGCGCAGCAGGGGTATATACGCTCCAATGCCGGAACGTTCTCAGCCTTCGTTATTCCACAGGGGCAGCTGTCGCTGGCGCCGGTGCCCGAGCAGATCAACGCTTCCGGCGCCGTGACGGGATCCTTTTTTGATACAGTCGGGATCAATCACGGTTTCCTGTTCGATCCACCCGGCACGATCACGGTTATCGATGCGCCAGGCGCGGGTACGGCTATCGGCGACGGAACCGAGGCGCTGGATGTCAACGGAAACGGTGTGGTGGTCGGCCGGATCCATAACGGCGCCATGAACGGCCTAGCTGTGCTTCACAGCTTCATGCGCGCGGCGGATGGAACGTATACTGTGTTCGATCCTCCCGGAGCAGGCCCTAACGGTTCGCTCGCCGACGGCATCAATGATAACGGGGCGATTGTTGGATCCTACATAGACGCAAACATGGTGCGCCACGGTTACCTGCGCAATCCTGACGGAAGCTTCGTGACGTTCGACGATCCGGACGCTGCGCAACTACCGGCAACAACCGTGAGCCTCGGTACCGCCCCGCGGCGGATCAATGTGAGCGGAGCGATCGTGGGGCTGTATACCGACGGAATGGGCGTCCGACACGGGTTCGTTCGTCAATAACGGCGGCAAATCTTGCGCTGCCCCGGCAAGGCGGGTTCGTTCCAAAGCGCTGCGCCTCTTTTTTGTCGGCGGGTGGGCCGTCCGCCTGGCAAGCGGGACAGCAACCATCGGTCGCCGCCTGCCTCCGCACACCAAATCACGAAGGCTTTTTCAAAACCTACTCGCCTTATCACAAGTTATCTGCCAGCCGGCAATTCCACTTCCTGACCCACTGAGTGATTGTGTCGCGACGAGCGAGCGGTACGTTCAAGCGGGCTGAAATTCGATCAAATCGGCGGGCCGGATTCCAAGCGTGCGACCA
>Ga0187781_10000117_pt1 | contig 52090 bp, 49 predicted proteins | sample 0715_SJ02_MP02_2_FD_132447 | JGI IMG/M metagenome (GOLD analysis project Ga0187781, IMG submission 132447) | Tropical peat soil microbial communities from peatlands in Department of Meta, Colombia - 0715_SJ02_MP02_20_MG | ecosystem: Environmental > Terrestrial > Soil > Wetlands > Peat | place...
AATCTTCGCGGTTTTGGAGCAGATAATCGCGAGCTGCCAGAAATGCTTTCAGCCCATCAGAACGCGTAGCGGTACCCGACTCAGAGGCCATGGATACCTCCCCTGCGCTGCATTGGGCGCATTTTAGCAGGGATTCTCATCCGTGGCAGAGCCGCGGCACAAAACCGGACAGGCCGGGAGGCCTGTCCTACTCAGACCTCGACGAGGGTGGCGGTGAGGCGGAGGCGGCCGGCTTTGACGGCGGACTCGAGAGCGCCGACCACGGTGGGGTCGAAGCGCGAGACGGCGAGCGAGCGGATGCGGTCCATGGCGTAGTCGAGGTCCATCGCCGATTGATACGGACGATTCGTGGTGATGGCGTCGAGCGTGTCGGCGACGGCGATGATGCGCGCCATCAAGGGAATCTGGTCGCCGGTAAGGCCGTAAGGATAGCCGCCGCCATCCATGCGCTCGTGGTGAAGCTCAATGCCGGGGAGCACGTCTTTCAATTGTTCGACGGGGCGCATGATGTTGGCGCCTTTCACGGTGTGCTGCTTCATCAGCTCGAATTCTTCGTCGGTCAGCTTGCCGGGCTTTTTGAGCACGCGGTCATCCACGCCGATTTTGCCCACATCGTGCAGCAAAGCGGAGATGCGCAGGCGATCGAGATCTTCGGTGTTGAGACCCATGTATTCGCCGATCATCATCGAATATTTCGCCACGCGGCCGGAATGGCCTCGGGTGTACGGGTCCTTTTCGTCGATGGCGGCGGCGAGCATGCGGATGGAGCCCAAGAAGAGCTGGCGGTTTTCGCCGGCGGCCTGCTTCAGACGCTCGACGTACTCCTCGATATCGCCCGCCATGTGATTGAACGTCTCGGCGAGCTCACTGATTTCCGCGGCGCCCTGGACCTGCACGCGCTCGTGAAATTCGGCGCGGCTGATGGCGCGGACGCCGAACACAAGGCCGCGGATAGGGCGCGTGATCCCCACGGCGAAGAGGTAGCCGAAGATCAGGGCGACGAACGTCACGCCCACGACGAAACTCAGCGCCTGCGCCGTAAGCTCCTTCACGCCGGCATCGACGCGGGCGTCGCCCAGGCTGCGCTGCGCAATCACGGCCCAGCGCAATTCCGGAATCGTGCTGTAAGTGCCGATCATGTCGATCGGACGCACGGTGCTGGGATCGGTGAAATGCATGGTTTCGGTGGCGCGCAATTCCTGCGGCAATTGCTTGAATTGGCGCACCAGGGGAGACGTAGAGGTGACATCGCGGCCCGGCACCATATCGCGATTATCCGGATGCGCGACGATATGGCCGTGGCCATCGACGATGAAAACGGTGCGATCGCGCACGCTGGCGTCGCGTAGCCGCGCCAGCAGCCGGTCAATCGACACGACCGAAGCGAACATTCCCGTGAACTCACCGTCGGAAAATAGCGGCACAGACATGACCAGGGCGGACCGATTGTCGTGGCCCAAAGCGAACGGCTCGCTCACGAAATTCAGCCCCTGGATGCTCGCCGTGAAAGCGCGCTTGAGGGCGACATCTACGAAGGGATCGGTTTCGCCGCGGAAGCTGCCGGCGGACTGTCCTTTGGCCTGCTTGTTCACCGCGGTGACGTAGAGGATGTTCGTATTGTTCTCGACGAAGCTCTGAAGCAGGCGCGAAACCTGGGGCGCGTGCGATGAATCGTCCACATTCTGGATCCAGCCGGTGAGGGCGAGCACCTGGCGCTCGCTCAGGAGCTGCTCGCGCAAGTTCTGCTCGAATTGCAGGGTTTCGCTCGCGAGCGAACGCGTAATCTCATTCTGCTGCACCCGCTCGGTATCCTGAAGCTTCTGCTCGCTCAGGCGGAGCACCTGGCGGTGATAAAGCCAGAGCGGAAGTACGCTGACCAGCAGCAGCGCGCCGAGCACCATCCAGAGGATGCGCAGACGCCGAGTGGTGAAATTCTTGAGGGCCTTAGTGGGCAGTGTGGGCACAAGAATCCCCGTCAGAAAATGCTAGCGGAGGGCAAGCGGGGGTACAACAGGACGATCGTACTAGCGTTGGCGGATAAGCCACACGGCTATTGGCACTTAGGAGGCATTGGGCTCCGCTGAGATCCCGCCTGAAGTGGCTCGGGCACATGTTGGCGGGCGCTGTGCCGGATTTGAAAACAAAGCGGAAGCAAGCTCCCCTTCGACTGAGCTCAGGGAAAGCCGCACTCCAAAGGTCTTTGTGAGCAGCGCCTAGGCAAAGAGGAATTCAACAGAGCCAAGGGACGCCAATCAGCCCTTGAGCTTCAATTTGCTCTCTTTGCCGGCGATGAGGCGCTCGATATTGGGGCGGTGCTTTGCCAGGATCAGGAGCGAAACAACGATAGTGCCAAGCGTGACAAATTCAGGAGGGGCGTGGCCGGGCGCATAAAGGACGTAAACCAGTACCGGCATGGCAGCGGCAGCCACAATCGATCCGAGTGAAGAGTAACGCCAGAACGCCACCACGATTAGCCACAGCACCACACCGGCGGCCATCGCCTCCCAGCAGATAGGAAGGAACGCGCCTAGGCCGGTGGCGACTCCCTTGCCGCCGCGGAAGCTGAGCCATACCGGGAACATATGTCCCAGGACGGCCAGCACAGCGGCAAGCGCCATCATGCGGATATTCCCGCCTGCAAGCCGGCCGGCGAGCCACACGGCGAGATAGCCTTTTCCGGCGTCGAGCAAAAGCGTGAGAGCGCCGGCCACCGCTCCCGCATTGCGAGCCACATTCGCGGCGCCGATATTGCCGCTGCCCGTTTCGCGGATGTCTCTCCCGGAGGCGGTTTTCACGATCAGCAGGCCAAACGGGATCGAACCGAGCAAATACGCGGCCACAGGGATCAGCCACTGGATGTTCACTGCGCGCCTCCCGCCGATGCGCCTTTCCCAACCGGAAAAGTCGCGAGCCTCTTATACTCCGCGCCGGAAGGTTTCAGAAAGCTTTCGTAAAGATAAAATTCCGAATTGCCGGCCGAGCCGAAATCGCGCGACTTGAAATCGGCGGCGGCGCGCACGATTTTCTCGAGGCCCTGGGGTGAATTGAAGCGCGCGAGCGTGAGATGAGGAACAAACGCGCGAGTTTCAGAGGGCACCCCCAATGGCACGAGCGCGCGGTCAACGTCTGCTGCCAGTCGCACAAGATTTGGAGACGCTTCGACTCCGCACCAGGCAACACGCGGCCGGCGCTCGTTGGGGAAAAACCCGAGCCCGCGAAAGCGCAGCTCGACAGCTTGCTCAAAGGGCACGCCGGCAAGCGCTCGACGAATTGAATCGAGCTTTTCCGGAGCGGCTTCGCCGATGAATTTCAGCGTGAGGTGCATGCCCTCCGGCCGCACCCAGCGCGCCCCGCGACATTCCGGTTTGAGGCGGGCCATCAGATCGCCGAGCGCGCGCCGGACATCCTCGGGCAGGTCGAGCGCGACAAAAAGCCGCACGGCTCAGGACCGCCCACGCACGGGGTAGAGAAAATACCGGCGCACGGTGTCGAGCGCGGTTTGCGTGGCGTATTGGCGGATGCGCTCGCGATCGCCGGGAAAGCGATAAGCGCGCTCGCGCGGGCCGCGTTCATCGGCGAGAGCGATGTGCACAAGGCCGACTGGTTTTTCCGGTGTGCCGCCGCCCGGGCCGGCAATGCCGGTGATGCCGACGCCGAGAGTGGCGCCGGTGCGGCGCCGGATTCCGTCGGCGAGAGCGAGGGCCACTTCGGTGCTCACGGCTCCTTTTGCCTCGATCAGCTCGGCGGGCACGCCCACGAGCGTGGTCTTCAGCTCGTTGCTGTAGCAAACCACTCCGCCGAGAAAATAATTCGAGCTGCCGGGCAGGTTGGTGAGGCGCTCGGCCAGCGTCCCGCCGGTGCAGCTTTCCGCGGCGGCAATCGTGGCGCGATTTTCCGTGAGGATGTGCGCCACCACTTCCTCGAGCGTCTCTCCGCGCGTGGAGTAAAGGTGTTCGCCGAGGGCCAGCGCCATGCGCTCGACAATTTCGTCGAGCATTTTTTCGGCTTTTTGCGCGTCATCGGACCAGACGCGCGGATGTAGCTGGATCCCGCTGGGAGCGGCGAGAATCGTCGTTTCCGTTTCCGGGTAGAGGGCGTAAAGCGGGGAAACGCGCTGCTCGACTTCGGATTCCGGCAAGCCGGTGATGCGCAGATCGCGCGTGAACAGGCGCTCTTCGGGACTCAGCTTGGCCAGCCGCGGGCGCACTTCCGCATCAAAAAGCGCGCGCAATTCTGCGGGCACGCCGGGAAGCAGCACGAGAATGTGGCCGTTGGATTCGAGCCAAAGTCCCGGTGCCGTTCCGCGCGGATTCGGGAGAATGTCCGCACCTTCCGGAACCATCGCCTGGCGGGCGTTGATCTCCGGCATGGCGCGGCCGAACCGCCGGAAGACTTCTTGAATCCGGCGCAGGACGCCCTCATCCTGGCGAAGCTTGCGGCCGAGGAGTTCGGCGACGGTTTCGCGGGTGCGGTCGTCGTCGGTGGGGCCGAGCCCGCCGGAAGCGACGATCAATTCGGCGCGGTCCATGGCGTGGCGGAAAGACGAGCGCATCTCTTCGGGCGAGTCGCCCACCACCGCTTTGTGAACCACCCGGATGCCCAGCTTGTTGAGTTCGCCGGTGAGGAAAAGCGAATTGGTGTCCAGCCGGTAAGGCGTCAGCATCTCCGAGCCGACTGCGATGATCTCCGCCCGCATCGAGGGCCGTTAACCTCCGGGAGGCAAACCTTCGACGTCCCAGTCGAGGGTATAGAGCGCGTTGTTGGTGGTGATCAAGGCGCGATGAGAGGGCAAGAGCGCGAGGCCGACGATGTTGCTCCCGCCGAGCACGAGCTCGGCATCCGCTTTCGGAGTGAGGCGCACGACGCCGCGCTTGCCGGCCAGCGACGCGGCGATGTAGAGATTTCCGCGGCGGTCAAACGCCAGACCCTGCGGACGCCCGAGGCCGCGGTAGAAAACGGCCACTTCACCCGCCGGTGAAATCCGGTACACGCGATCGAAGCTCGAAGTCGTCGGTCCCGTGACAAACAATTCCCCTGCGGGGCTGAACGCCAGATGGTAGGCCGCCATGGAGGGCTCGAGCGTGGCGAAGACGAAAATTTCGCGGTCGGGAGAAATCTTGAAAATCGTGCCGCTGCGGTCGCCCACGTAGAGGCTGCCGGTCTTGTCGAACGCGAGGCCGGTGGCGATTCCCATGCCTTCGATCCATTGCATCGAGCGGCCGTCGGGAGAGACGCGATGAATCGTGCCGTCGTTGCGGCAGGAAACGAAAAGGTTGTTATCGCGGTCGACGGCGAGCCCGGTTGGATTCATCAGCTCGGTAAGGAAGGGCTTCACCATGTGATTCAAAGTGATGCGATAGAGCGACACGGGAACTTTTTGCCCGCGCTGGCCGCTGAAGGTGACGTAGATATTGCCGTCGCGGTCCACCGCCGGATTCGTGACGGGATGAAGATTGTCCGCCACCTGCACGCCCAGCGCGATGGGAAACGGCGCGCTTTCGACGCCGCCCATTTTCACGCGCACCGCGCCGCCTTCGGCTCCTTCCGGCACGCGCGCGATCAGAAGATCATCTGCCGCCATCACCAGGCTGCCTTCGGCGGCGCCGAATTGCACCTGCGGGCGCGTGTGGTTGCGCACGCCAAACCCGGAGCCGGCAATCGCAACTTCTCCGCCCGGAAGGGCGGCGGCCGGTTTCACACTTTCGATTCGGGGTGCTCCGCTTGTTCGCAAAGGATATTCCGTGAATTATAGGCCGAGTGACCGGGCGAGCCACAATCCGAGGCCCGCGTAAATTCCGGCGACCCAATCGTCCGCCATGATGCCCCAGCCGCCGGGAAGCGACTCGGTTCGCCGCACCGGAAAGGGTTTCCAGACATCGAACCCGCGAAAAAGTATAAAACCCAAGAGCAAATATTTCCAGTTGAGGGGATTGTGCACGGTAATGAGGCCGAGAGGGAATTGCGTCCAGGCGCCCGGCAACCGGCCGCCCATGAGCGGCAGGGAGCAGCCGAGAAGGATGGTCAAATGCTGGCCGGAGACCTCGTCGATTACCACGCGCGGAGGGTCCTTCTGGCCCCAGTAACGGGCCGTGCGTCCGGCAGCCCATACGCCGAGCGCGGCGACGAAAACAAAAATCGTGAGATTCGAGAAGAAGAATGGGTCCACCACAAACGAGGCGTGCGAAATCTGGATCCCGCCGATATCGAAATTGAATCCCATCGCGGCGTTGACTCCGTAAAACACCCACCAGGGCAAACCGGCGGCAATCAGTCCGGCAAGCGAGCCGAATGTGCCGGGCGCTTGCGGGATGTAGCCGAGGCCGCAGGCTGTGGCGACAAATAGCGCGAAGCTTGGCTTGCGCGCGGGCGAAGCTGATGGGCCTTCCTGCGCGGATGCTTCAGTTTTTGTGTTCATCAGTGGTTCGCTCCGGCGGTTCGGGAGTCGATTCGTCGATCACGGGCTCGCTGATTTTATATTTTTCACTCGCCCAGTTGCCGAGGTCGAGCAGCCGGCAGCGCTCGCTGCAAAACGGAAACTCCGGATTGGTTGCCGAGTCCGTCGGCTTTCGGCAGATCGGGCACTGCCATTGCATAGCAGAGAGGATACTCGGATTCACCGGGAATTGAGAATGGGGAACAAGTTTTGAGCGCGCAGCGGCGCCGGCAGTGGCTGCGACGGCCGGTCGAATCCCAGCACGCGCGCGATGAGGTCGTAGTCGGTGGATTTCGTGATTTCCGCGGTCGCGAGCGTTCCGGGCGCAGGGAGATCGGCCGCGTCGCTCGCGCCCTCAAATTCCGTGACGTACACTTTGCCGTCGATTTCCGGCGCCATCCCTTCCAGGCGTGCTTCCCAGATGAGATCGGTGTCCTTTGACGGGCCTTCGAGCATCACCTCCACGCTTTGGCCGACGCGCCGGCACAATTTTTGCGCGGAAATTTTCCGCTGGATGGCCATCAGCGATTTGCGGCGGTGCTCGATTGTTTTCGCGTCCACTTTGTTCCCATAGGCGAAGCTCTTGGCGGCATCCTCATCCGAATAGGAGAACACCCCCATCCAATCGAATTGCGCGGCGCGCACGAAATTGCACAGCTCTTGAAAATCCTTTTCGGTTTCTCCGGGAAATCCGACGATGAAGGAGGTCCGGATCGAAACGCCTGGAACAGCGCGGCGGATTTTTTCCAGTATTTTCAGGAAGGCGTCGCCGCTCGAGCCGCGCTTCATTCGCGCCAGCACGCTCCGGCTCGCATGTTGCAGCGGGATATCGAGGTATTTTGCAAGGCGCGGATGCGCCGCGATGGTCCCGAGAAGCCGGGGCGTAATGCGATTCGGGTAGCAGTAAAGGAACCGAATCCAGTGCAGATCCTCGATCTGAGCCAGGCGCTCGAGAAGCGTGGGAAGTCCGTCGCGAAGCCCCAGATCCTCGCCGTAAAAAGTGGTGTCCTGGCCGATGAGCGAGATTTCGCGCACACCCGCGGCGGCCAGATTTTCCGCTTCGCGCACCACCGATTCGAATCTCCGGCTGCGAAATTTTCCGCGCAATTGCGGGATGACGCAAAACGTGCACGGATGGTCGCAACCTTCGTTGATCTTGATGTAGGCAGTGTGCCGCGGCGTGGCCAGAATCCGCGGGGTGAGGTCGTTGTAGAGATACGTGGGAAGCTCGCCCGCGGTTGCCGCATCGGCTGCCGAAAGCAAATCCCCTCGGCAGGCTTCCAGAATCTTCTCAATCTCGCCGGTGCCGATCACGGCGTCCACTTCCGGGATTTGCTCGCGAATCTCGCGGCGATATCGCTCGACCATGCAGCCCGCGACAATCAGTTTTTGCGCCCGCCCGGTCTTCTTGTACTCGGCCATTTCGAGAATCGATTCCACCGATTCCTTCTGCGCCGGCGCGATGAAACTGCACGTATTGACCACCAGCACTTCCGCCTCGTCGGCCTGCGGCGTAATTTCATACCCCGCGCGCGCGAGAATGCCCATCATCACCTCGCTATCGACGAGGTTCTTCGGGCATCCCAGGCTCACAAATCCGACTTTCGGCATCTCAGCGATCTCACTCACGCGATTCACAAACGGACAATTCTACCACGCTGGGCGCCGCGACCCGGTCGCCTCTTCCTCCGCGCCGCCCCCGAGACCTTTGGAGTGCGGGAGCTTGCTCCCGCTTTGTTTTCAATCCAAGAACAACGCACACCAACTCGTCGGACGCCCCCTGTTGCAGGTCGTTGGATAGGAAATGGGATTTCTGCGTCAGATTAGAATTTATGGGCAGGCGTACGACGTCCCCGGAGTCGGCGGCGTGCCGGGAATCGTATATCCGGGAGTTCCCGGCGTCCCGGGGAAATCGCCGATGGCCGGCGTCCCCGGAGTCCCGGGAACGTAGATATCCGGCGTGCCTGGAGTTCCGGGAGTGAAGCATGTATGCATCATTCGCTGCCCGAGATCGGGTTCGGGCGAATTGATCCCCAGGAATGGCGAGTACAACACAGCCGGAGCTGTCGCGCGGTTTACGTCAACTTCCAGCGGACCCTGAAGGACCATTTCGACCGGGGACGCAGTCACCATAAAATAGTTTTCCGCTCGCGTGACCAAGGCCACCGTGATTGCCGCTCCCACCGACCTTCCACCCACGGGTCCTACCTGCACGGTTCCTCCGGAAGTGGCCGCCGCCGCTGCACTGGCTGACACCGCGGCCGGACTCGGAACCGACACGGCGTAACCGCTCGGGAAAGACACGCTGTCCAAATGCAACTGCAAGTCGATGGTGTGCCAGAACACGCCGCGGCGCTTCACCCGGTCCACCGTAGCCTGGACATAAGTGCCCGGCGGAATCAGGAGCTTTCCGTCCACGGAAACCGGAAACGTGCTGAGCAAATAAATTGCTTCTCCGGGATGAATCGTATTGAGGTAGATGGGCCGAAGCTGCGAGAGCGTGATTCGTGTTCCCGGCGGAATTGTTGCCATCAATTTCGCCGCCGGCACTGCCGCCTGGGGCTGGCTGGGAGCAGGCGCTGGTGGCAGCGGTCCCGTTTCTTGGGCGTAACATCCGAAGCTGATCAGCAGGATTGCAACCGGGAGGAATCGCATGGCCCGCACCTCCTGCGAAGGACGTTGGCGGTTCTACCTTTTGGACGCGCCCACACCCCTGCCTGGTTACCGATTTTTGTATTTCTTCACTTCACTATCTCAGTGAGAGGACTTGCGAGCCTTTAAGGAGTCGCGGAGGGAACGCAGAAGCGATGACATCTGCTCGATGGGAGCGGCGTGGTCGCCGAATCGAGCCGACTGATACATCTCGGTGAGCCGCGCGACTGGCCCGGCCAACTCGGGGGAGGGAATCGCGGCGGAAAATTCGAGCGCTGTCTGCGACGGGCCCTTTTTCCACCCGCGTTTTTCCAGCAGCCGCAACATCTCGCGGTATTCGAGCGCCGCCAGCGAAGCCGTCAGCGTTCCGCCGCGGCCGGCTCGAAGCGCGTACCGCGCAACGAGGTAAGCAATCAAAGGACGCCCGCGCAGATAGACGAGCAGCGCCACGAGAAAAACAAGAACGCTCGGCAGGAAATAAGGCGAAGCCTCGATCCGCCGGTCGAGTGCCAGCAGAATTTGAAACACGAGGCGTTCTTTTTCCTGTGTAAAGCGCCGCGCCCGCTCCCCAAGATCGTGGGTGGATTTTTGCAGATTCTGCGCCAGCGTCACCTGGTGTGAAAAATCGTAGTTGATCACCCACTCGCCCCAGGCGAACTGGAACCAGTCCCAGTAAAGCCCGAGCCGCGCCAATAGCCCGCCGGGTTTTGCGTCCGCCGGGGGCGTAGGGTCAAACGTGATCCAGCCGTATTCCGGAAAATAAGCTTCCACCCAGGCGTGCGCGTCGCTGGCGCGAATGATGTAGTCGCCGCCCACGTCGTTGTATTCGCCGGGCAGAAATCCAGTGGCATAACGCGCGGGGATTCCGAGAGTGCGCAGCATCACGGTCATCGCCGAGGCGAAATACTCGCAATGGCCTGCGCGGCGCTGGAAAAGGAAATAGGGAAGAGGATCTTCGCCCGGCGGCAAATTCAAATCGAGCGTATAGCCGTAGCGCGTCTTGAGGTAACGCTCGATGCTGGCGGCCCGGTCGTACTCATTCGTCGCGCCCGCGGTCATTTGCTCGGCCAGTTTTTTGATGCGTGGGTCGAGCCGGGGAAGCTGAAGATAGGGGTTTCCCGCCTGCGCGCTCGAAAGCGGCGGAGCGGCGCGCAAAGCCGAGGCCCGCACGCCCGGCACGAGCGACGTCGCTTCGTAACGCACTTTCGTCTCGTTGTGCTCCGGATTGAAAAGCGAGCCGGTGCGGTCGAGCAGAAGGTAACCGGGGCGGCGCCGCGACGTAGGGCGATCCAGCTCGTTGCCGAAGCGTCCGCGCAGGGTATCGAGGTGCGGCGCGAAGAAAATCGTGTCGGTCCCGACCGGCTCCATCAGCACGGTGTAATGCAGGGGATAAAAGTCGCCGCGCGGCGGCGGTGAAGGCGCGAACTGATACTCGCCGTCGTTGCTCGGGGTCACTACGATTGCGTCGTGGGCCGGTGTGTACCATCGCGTGCCGTCGAAATCCGTGAGGATGATTCCGCGCCAGTGAATGTTCTGCGCCCGGCCGGGATCTCCATCGACGCGGATGCGCATCACCACCGAGCTGCTCTTTTTGATTCTGCCGATTTCGCCGAGCGTCACGTTGTCGCTGAAGCCGGTCACGAGCGTCGGCTGAAGATTGATCGCGCTCAGATATCCCGCCGTGAATCGTGGAATCAGGAAGAAGAGCAGCGCGCCGATCGCGAGCGAACTGATGGCAACCAGCACGGACGTGAACGCAAGCGCACGATTGAGCCGCTGCGCCAGCGGGCTGCCCGCTTCGAGCGGCGGAGAGACGGCGCCGCTGGCACTTCGCCGGATCTCCAGCGCGACAAACGTCGAGACGGCGAGCATCAGAAAGACGCCGAGCCAGATCAAGAAGCCCGTCTCGACGGTCAGGATGGCCGACGCGAGAATGCAGGCGAACGCGAGCACCGAAAGGAACGCGTAGTCGCGAGAGCTTCGCGCCGAATAGAGGCGCACGAGCGTGGCGAACAGCAGCAAGTGAATCGCCGCAAGCAGCGCGGAGTAAAGCGAGGGGTTCGGTGCGCCGGCGGCCAAATTGCGCGACACCACCCAAAGGTCGAACGGAAAATATAAAAAGTACGCGAGCACCAGTCCGGTGGCCGCTCGGACCGAAAGTTCCGGTCCGCGCCCGCGCCAGAGCCGAATCCCTTTGTATCCCAGCGCCACGATGGGAACGGCCATCGAAGCCATGTCGAGTTTGCCCGTCGAGACGATGGCAAGAATCCCGGTGGTCACCAGCAGAAACAGCGACACCTCGAAATAGCGCTGCACCGCGGGCAATCCATCGTTCGACGCAGCGCGACCGGCCGGTGAGTTCACCGATGTGACGAACGCCATGGCTCTCTGAAAATCATAGCATCCAACGATTGAGGCCACTTGTAAGCGACACGAATTCGCTACGGGGACGCAAACGAGGGTGTTGGGTTTTCTCTCGTAGGGGCACGGCATGCCGTGCCCGCTGCCGCTGCTGCAATTTTTCGCGTCGCACTCGACACGGGCAATTCCGAAAGCCGCTCAAGGGGAAGTATGCGCGTCCGCGGCCGCTTCGGAAGCCGCGCGACGCGCGCCAGAAAAGGCAGCAGCGCGATCTCGCGGAATGTCACTCCATGCCGCGCCTCCGGCAACGCCTCGAGCGAATCCGCATCGAGATCAAACGTCGCTTTCAAATGTGCGGCAAGTTCACGCCGCGGCTCGTGCGCGACTTCAACCGCCGGGAATTGCCACATCCTCGAAAAAAGGACGCCATCATGCGCGCCGGGATCCTTCACGAGGATTGTTCGGCCGCGAGGATCGCGCAAGACGGCGGCGGCAATTCTTATTCTTACGGGCGCGCGCTTGCGCCGGACTGCGGGGATTTCGTCCGTGAGCCCCCGGGCACGCGCCGCGCACCAGCGCGACACAGGACATTCCCCGCACCGCGGCGATTGCGGCGTGCAAATCGTCTCGCCCAATTCCATCAGCGCCTGGTTCCAATCGCCCGCTGCGTCTCGAGCGAGAGTCACGTTGGCGCGCTCTCCCAGCTCGCGCCACATCTTCGGCGCGCGCAAATCACCGCGCATGGCGCCGAGGCGCGCGAGCACGCGAGCCACGTTGCCGTCAAGCACGGCGAGCGGCTCATTGTAAGCAATGCTCAGAATAGCGGCGGCCGTGTAGCTTCCGATTCCGGGCAGCGCGAGCGCGGCATCGAGTTCGCGCGGAAATTTTCCTTCGTGCCGCGCGACAATTTCTTTCGCTGCCCGGTGCAGATTGCGCGCGCGGCTGTAATAGCCGAGCCCCGCCCACAACTTGAGAACTTCCTCCTCGCGCGCGCGTGCCAGCGATCGCACATCCGGAAAGCGCCGCAGGAAGCGGTGGTAATAGGGCAGCACCGCTGCGATGCGCGTCTGCTGCAGCATCACTTCGGCCACCCAGATGCGGTAGGGATCGCGACTCCGCCGCCAGGGCAGGTCGCGCCGATGCGCGCGAAACCAGGCCAGCAACCGCTGCTGAAATTTTCCAAGCGAGCGCGGCGTCCACTCCGTCTTCATGCGCGCGCTATTCTCGCACGAATCCTCTACTTCCTTCGCTTCCTATGCGCTTCCTGTGCCTCGAGATTCAGAGTGCGTCGATGAAGAGGAAATACGAGGAAGACCACAGCGCGCTGGGAATGCTGCCTTGCGAGCGGCACGTGAGAATGATTTTGAAAATTTCGCGCTCGGCGGCAAGCTCATCGAGAAACGCGCCGCCAGCGGCCGTCGTATCCGGCTGGAGCAGCGCCAGCTCGCGCAGCGAGTCGTAGACAATTTCGCTTGCCGGCGCCATCGGGGTGCGGAAGCGGTCGGTGCGAAATTGCATCACGGAATTGATTTCGTTGAAGTGCCAAGCGATGCAGGCCGCAAGCGAAACAGCGCGCTCGAACCGCTCGGCGTGCTCGGCTTCGGCCAGTGAGCCCAGGTCCCGGCGCGGCGGCCCGACGAACGGGTCGAGCACCAGCATCACGCGCCGCTCATCCTCCCGCGCGAATTCCCTCACCATCAACCGCCCCGTTTTCGCGGTGATTTTCCAGTCCACGAACCTCGCGCTATCGGTGGGCTGATAATCGCGCAGCGAATGGAGCTCGTGCCCGCGTCCGCGGAAATAGCTGGCCATTTCGCCGCTCAATAGCGGCAGCACTTCGTAAAATTGATCCGTCGGCATCACGCGCGGATAAATCACGATTTCGATATTCGAATCCACCTTGCGCGTTTTTTCGAAGAAGCCGAACGGAAACCGCGAGCGGATGCCGAACGCATCCTGCCGGTACACTCCGCGCTTGGGAAAATTCAGCTCCACTTTCTGCCGCGCCGAGCCGAGCCGCGGAATGTACGGGAAATAGACCGGCCGCGTGAGAATCTGCGCCGCCGCGTTTTTCGATTCGCCCACCACGCGCAGCGAAAACGACGGCCACGTCTGCTTCTCGTTGCGCAGCTCGAGCTCGGCCAGCACGGGCTGCTCGGCGAATATGTGCTCGGGCAAATCGAATTTCAGCCCCACGCCCGTCAGCACGATGCGCGAAAGCACGCCGGAAACCAGAATCGCCGCCAGCGCGCACGCCAGCACCATGAACAGCAGGTTATTGCCGGTGTTCACCGCCGCGAGGATCAGGACGCCTACCGCCGCGAGATAAATGATTCCTTCGCGCGTCAGCCGGTAATCCACTTGGTAGGCGAGCCAGCGCAGGCTCGTCCGCCGCGCGAGCGCCGGAACGATCGTGATGCCGACCCACGCAGCCATCCCGAGCGCGATTACCGTGGTCACCGCTGCGAGCGCCACGCGCCCTGCCTGCGCCGCCGCCGCTGAAAAAAGCGCGACAACGAGCGCGATTGACAGCACCAGGATCGCGATGCCGAAATTTTTCCAGCCGAGACGGTCGCGCCCGCGCCACCAGCGCACAACCACGGAGTCAGCCATTGTCGTCAGAAATTTCCGAAGAAACAGGGGGTCGGAGCTTCAGCTCCGACATGGATTGCGGTTTTTGTTTGGGCTTCAGCCTCTGAGGAAATTGTTGTCTGCATTTTCCGTTCACCACTACAGCGGGACGCGGACAGTTTCGAGGATTTCGCGGAGAATCGCTTCCGCCTGCTCGGATTTTTTTTGTGTCGAAACGTACCGCGAACTGACCACCACGCGGTGCGCAAACACCGGAACGATCAGCCGCTTGAAATCGTCCGGCAGGCAATAATCGCGGCCTTCGAGAAACGCGCGGGCCTGCGCCGCGCGATGCAGCATCACGGCGCCGCGCGGGCTCACACCCAGGCTCAGTTGCTCGGTCTGGCGTGTGCGCTCGACAATCTCAAGCGCGTAATCAAGCAGGCTTTCCTCCACTTTCACCTGCGCCACGGTATCCTGCATCGCGAGCACGTCCGCCGCATCCATCAGCGCGGCCAGTTGATCCGCCGACGCCGTAGCCGAATGATTGCGCAGGATTTCTTTTTCGCTCGCTCGCGCGGGATAGCCCATGCGGATGCGCATCTGGAAGCGGTCGAGCTGCGATTCGGGCAGTGGATACGTGCCGTGATGCTCGATCGGGTTTTGCGTCGCGAGCACCAGAAACGGCCGCGGCAGCGGATGCGTGTGGTTGTCCACCGTAATTTGCGATTCGTTCATCGCTTCGAGCAGCGCCGATTGCGTTTTCGGCGTGGTGCGGTTGATTTCGTCTGCGACGATGATGTTGGCGAAGATCGGCCCGGGCTTGAATTCGAATTCCTGCGCCGCGGGGTTGAAAACGCTCACGCCGATCACGTCGCTCGGCAGCATGTCCGAAGTGAACTGAATCCGCTGGAACGAGCAGTGGAACGACCGCGCCAGCGCCTGCGCCAGCGTCGTCTTGCCCACGCCGGGAACGTCTTCAATCAGCAGGTGGCCGCGGGCGAGCAGCGTCACCAGCGCGAGCTGGATCACGTCTTCCTTGCCCTTCACTACACGGCCGATGGAACGCGCGAGATCCGTCAGCCGATTATTCGCCGCGTTTGCGCTCGTCTTGGTCGTCGATTGCAATTCCCTAAGCCTTTTGTTACAAAAGTTTATGTGGCACAGGCACTCTTGGCTGTGCTCTTGAGGCTAGCAAGACCTGCACAGGCAAGAGTGCCTGTGCCACTCGAATTGGATTCATGGGCGACTAGCTCAGTTGGTTAGAGCGTTCCCCTCACACGGGAGAGGTCCAAGGTTCAAGTCCTTGGTCGCCCACCATGCCTCTTGCCCCGCCTTCATTCTGCCATCAATCGTTGGATGCCTCGAACCGTGATTTGGCCGGTTGTGCTCAACCAGTGGCCCGCGTTTTGCGCCCTCAACAGCGAGCGTGTAATATTCCCGCCCGACGCAGCCACCCTGTTTCCTATGAACGCTACTTTCAAGCGCCACATTCGCTGGCTCATTAATCTCTGGCCGCCATTTTTGGGAGCGGGAATCCGCGTGAAGCGCATCAGCCCCGACTGGCGAGAAGTGGACGTGGAGATGAAGCTGCGCCGCTGGAATGCCAATTACGTAGGCACCCACTACGGCGGCTCGCTCTACTCGATGGCCGACCCGTTTTACATGGTCATGCTGATTGAAAATCTCGGCAAGGGCTACATCGTGTGGGACAAATCCGCCACCGTCCGTTTCAAAAAGCCCGGCAAAGGAACGGTCGTGGCGCGCTTCCGGCTTTCACTCGAACAAATTGACGAGATCCGCCGCGCGCTCGAATCCACAGAGAAAATCGAGCGCACCTTCGCCGTCGAAGTCCAGGACGAGGCCGGCACAGTGATCACCGTCGTCGAAAAGCTCCTCCACATCCGCAGAAGCCAACCATCTAGTTGAACTTCGTTTTGATCGACGTAATCCACGATTGCACCGCGTCAGGGCACGGTTTCAACCGTGCCGGGAGCCGCCGACGTTCCAGGGGTTTTAACCCCTGAGGACCAGCGCGAGAATTGATGTATCCTTTTCGAAAGGGTCGAGGGAAAAGATGTCCGTGGTCATCCTGCGAAGCGTCTGCGTCGGCGTTGCCACTATGGTTCTTGGTTTTCCCGTGGTCGTGATCTTCGGCCTATTCATCGCAACTCAGTACCTCACGAGAAACGAGCCATCCGTGAACGGGGGAGAAATCGGCTGGGATCTTGTCACGCTCGCCCACAACTATCCGGCCGCCTCAATTCTGCTTCCGCTTGCCCTTTTCATGGTTGGCTTCCTGCTTGGTTATCGCGTATTTTCCAGATCACTGGCCAAGAAGTGAGTGGCCGTGTAGGATTCCATTCGGTGAGATGACAAGCATCCTTCGCTTCCTGCAAATCTTTGCGCTGGGTACCTGGGTCGGCTCGATTTTTTACTTTAGCGCGGCGGTGGCGCCGGCGGCATTTCGCGTCTTACAGAACCAGGACCAGGCCGGCGTGCTAGTCGAATTTACGTTGCGGCGATTGCACACTCTCGGAGTCGTCGCCGGGATGGTCTTTCTCTTCGCTTCGGCGCTGCTGGCCATGGCCACAACAATTTCGCGCAAATCGGTCGCGCTGCCCGCGGCGGGTGTTGCCATCATGGTCGTGCTCACGCTGATTTCGCAGCACGTGGTGATCCGCCGCATGACGCACCTGCGCCGCGAAATGGTTTCCGTCGCCGCCACGGCTCCCGATAATCCGCTTCGAGTCGAATTCAACCGCTTGCACCGGATCTCCGTCCAGCTCGAGGGTGCCACGCTTCTGATCGGCTTCGCCTCGCTCTTCCTCACCGTGCGGCAATAACTCGCGACACGCGCGCTCTGATTGTGGGGAAATTAGGACCGGCGAACGCGCTTCTTTCGCGCGCGGCGCGGCTTCGCGGTTTTGGGGCGCGGCTTTGTGATTTTGCGGGCGGCCTTTCCCGCCAGGTGGACGGCGCGCCACATGTACCAGCTCGCGACCGTGCGCCAGGGGCGCCACCGCTCGCCGAATTCCAAAAGCTCCTTGGGCTTGGGGATTTTCTTTTTCCTGTACGTGAGGGCGAATCCCTTCTGCACGCCGTAATCGTGGATCGGCAGCACGTCGGGCCGGCCGAGGCGGAAAATCAGGAACATCTCGACGGTCCAGGCGCCGATGCCGCGCACCAAAACCAGACGCTCGACCAGCTCTTCATCCGTCATGGCGCCAGCCGCTTCGAGCGTGGGCACCACGCCCTCGATTGTTTTCTGCGCGAGGTCTTTCATCGCCACCGCTTTGGCTTTCGAGAGACCCGCCTTGCGCAGTTTGCGCACCGGCGTGCTGATGATTTCTTCGGGTGTGGGACAGACTCCATTCGCGCCGAGCGCCTTGATGCGCTCAAAGATTTTCGCAGCGGCTTTTCCCGAAATGCTTTGGTAGACGATCGCTTCGAGCAGCGATTCGTAAACGCTTTCACATTCATCGAGCTTGAATTGAAACCCGCCGGTCTGCTCGATCACGCGGGCGAGGCGTTTATCGGTGCGCGAAAGAAATTCGTGCGCGGCCACATGGTCGAATGGCAGCAAGGTTTTTTCAGCCGTTCGATCCATCAGGCGGTCAGTCAAAGGTTCCGTCATCGGCGCCGCTCCAGCTTACCGGGCGATACGATTTGGATGCAATCCCGCCTCATTCGACGCATGCATGGTTGCGGGGTGAGCGCCAGCCCGCGCCGCGGCTCGCCTCACACTGCTGTGTTACCATCGCTCGCTTATGCAGACAGGAATTATCGGCCTGCCGCTTACAGGCAAGACAAGTTTGTTCCGGATTCTCACCCGCGTGCACGTGGATGCACACGCCGCGCCGAGCCAGATGCACGTGGGAATCGCGCGGGTGCCCGATGTGCGCGTGACGAAGCTCGCCGAAGTGTTCAAGCCGAAGAAAGTCACCTACGCCACGATCGAGTATGTCGATATCGGCGGCTTGCAGAAGGACCGCGAAAAAAATTCGGCGTCGCTTGTCCCCCTTCGCGAAGCCGATGCGCTCGCGCAGGTGGTGCGCGTGTTCGAGAATCCGGCAGTCCCGCGGGAAGGCCCGCTCGACGCGGTGAAGGACATCGAGAGCGTCGAAATCGAATTGATGCTCAACGATCTCGAGCAGACCACGAAGCGCATCGAGCGCGTCGAGAAAGACCTCAAAAAGAAAAAAGAAACGATCCTCGAGGCCGAGCTGCACGTCCTCACGCGCTGCCGCGAGGCGCTTGAAGCCGAAAAGCCTTTGCGCGAACTCGATTTCAACCACGAAGAGGCCAAGATGCTCACGGGTTTCATGTTCCTCTCGCGCAAACCCATGCTCTATGTCTTGAATCTCGGCGACGAAGAAGCGCCGGAAATCGATCGCGTAGTCGAAAAACATCACCTCGAAAAGTTGGCTTCGAAGCCGCATACGGCCGTCGTGCCATTCTGCGGCAAGATCGAGGCGGAGCTGGCGGAGCTCGACGACGCCGAAGCAGCGGAAATGATGCAAGCGTATGGCCTCGCGGAATCCGGGCGCGACCGGCTCATTCAGGCGAGCTATCGACTGCTCGGCTTGATTTCGTTTCTCACCTGCGGCGAACCCGAATGCCGGGCTTGGACGATCGAGCGGGGCACGACCGCGCACAAAGCCGCGGGCGCGATTCACAGCGACATCGAAAAAAACTTCATCAAGGCCGAAGTGGTCAACTGGGAAGACCTGCTCAGAGCGGGCAGCTTTCACGCGGCGCGAGAGCACGGCAAGGTGAAGCTCGAAGGCAAGGAATACGTCGTGCAGGACGGCGACGTCATCCTCTTCCGCCATTCGGGATAGGCGCGATGCTTTCTCCGGAGGCAATTCGGCTGCTGCTGGGGCTGCTGCTGGGGCTGACGGCGGCGGCGGCGAACATGATCGGCGGGTCGCTGGTCGCGCACCGGCAATGGTCGCGGCACTTCCTGAAATATTTCATCGCGCTCGGGGCGGGATTCATGCTGGCCACGGCGCTGGTGGAGATGATTCCGGAGTCGCTGAAGCTGCGCGCGGATGCTTCGCTTGCTTCGGCCGAGGTGGCGCTGCCGGTTTTTCTCTTCGTCCTCGGCGGCTACTTTGTGGTGCACTTCTTCGAGCACACGGTGGCGCCGCACTTCCACTTCGGCGAAGAGACGCACCACGAGGAAATTTCGCATGCGCATGCAAGCTACGCGGCGCTGCTGGGACTGGTGATTCACACATTTTTCGACGGCGTGGCCATCGCTTCTGGCCTGTTGGTTTCCACCTGGCTCGGCGCAGTGATCTTCGCGGCGGTCTTCCTGCACAAGGTGCCTGAGGGATTCACAGTCTCTTCGATGATGCTGGCAAGCGGGCAGAGCCGCGGCGCGGCGTTTTTGTCGTCGGCAATTCTGGGGGGCGCGACGCTTGCGGGGATGGCGCTGATGTTCGTCCTGCGCGGGACGGTCGCCGTGGCGCTGCCATTCTCTGCGGGCGTGACTCTCTACGTGGCTGCTTCGGACCTGATCCCCGAGGTAAACCGCGAGCCACATCTCGGCGCCGCCGTGTTCGTCTTCCTTGGCGTGGCTCTCCTGCTCGGGCTAAAGGCGATCTTCCATTTGTAGGCCGCAAATCACGAAAAATTGGCAGGGTGGACTAAATTCTTTCTAAAAGCCATGGAATCAATGAGATGCAATGGACGAGAGAGCAAAGGCCGGAGAAGTACAGGTTCCCGATACTACACCTGTCCTCAACCCGCAACTTTATGGAAGGACGCGTGTTAGATAGGATGTAGAGGCCATGACCAGGTCCGACGTCCAACTTATGCTGGACGTGAAGGCTGGGGACGATGTGTCCTTTGGCCTGCTGCTGCAGAGGTATCGGCTGCCCCTGGTCAACTTCCTCTATCGCATGGTAAGAGATGCGGCCACAGCGGAGGATCTGGCTCAAGAGACATTTCTGCGGGTCTACCGGGCCCGAAAGCAGTATTCTCCCAGCGCAAAGTTCACCACCTGGCTCTTCCGCATCGCGACGAACCTGGCGCTCAATTCGGTGCGCGATAACCGCCACCGGCAACTGGATGTCTCGCTCGACGCGCCCGCGGAAGAGGATGAAGCGCCGGTGCAAATCCCGGCCAAAGAGATGCGCATCGACGAACACATGATCGAACGCGACCGCGCTCAATTCATCCGGCGCGCGATTGCCGCGCTGCCGGAAAAGCAACGTGTGGCCGTCTTGCTGCATAAGTATGAAGAGATGGATTACGTCGAGATCGCCAAAATCCTGGATTGCTCGGAAAGCGCGCTGAAGTCCCTGCTGTTCCGCGCCTACGAGACTCTGCGGGTGCAACTGGCCCCACTTCTGGCCCAGCCGGTGGCGCATCGCGCAGGGGAAGGAAGGCCGTCATGAAGTGCGAAGACGTTTCGAACGAATTGATTGCTTATCTCGATCGCCGGGCGAATTCGGCCGAGCGGCAAGAGGTGGAAGAGCACCTGGCCGCCTGCGCCGCCTGCCGCACGCGCGCCGAAGAGTTCCGCAAGTTGTGGACGGTGCTCGACGAAGTGCCGGTCCTAGAGCCCTCGGCGGCATTTGATGCCAAGGTGCGCGAGCGCATCGCCGGCGAACCCGAGCGCGGGTGGTTCGCGCGCCTGGTACCGCAGCCGCGATTCGCGTTTTCTGTGGCGCTGCTCGCGGTGCTCACCGTCTGGCTCGCCGGCCGCCCATCGGAGCGCACGGCGCCGTTTGCCACCGCCCCGACCGACGAAGAGCAGTTCCAGATGATCGATCACCTGGGCGTTCTCGAGAATTTCGACATGCTCACGAAGTCGGATGTGCTCTCAGAACTTCCTGCGCGGCCGCAAACAGAGCAGGCCCCCGCGGAAGACGAAACGCAGCCGCAGGGAGACGGCGGATAGTTGATGCGACGCTTCTGGTTCATTCTCGGCATGGCCTTGGCTCTCCTCGCGGGACTTCCGCCGGAGACTGCCATTGCGCAGCAAGCACATCCTCCCGCACCTCGGCGCGCGGGGCCCCATCCGCGGCGGCAGGCAGGTAAGCCCAAGCCGAGGCCAAACCAGCAAAAGCCCAAGAACGCAGGAGCGAACCAGGCGGGCAAACCTGAGAATTCTCCAACGCCTGGACCGAAGAATGGCGCGGGGAATCCCGCTCAGCCGGGGAATGCGAAGGCAGCAGGCGGCGGGCAAAATATGGCGAATCTCCGCCCGTCATGGGTGGAACGCTTGAGCGACCGGTCGCCTCAAGAACAGGAACAGTTTCTGAGGAACAATGAAGAGTTCAAGAAGCTTCCTCCGGCGCGGCAACAGCAGATCCGGCAGAACCTGGAAAAATGGAACCGGCTCTCTCCCGCCGAGCAGGACGCGATGCGCGAGCGCTGGCGCATTTTGCGGAGCATGACCCCGGAGCAGCGCCAGCATTTCCAGAACGATCTTCAACCGAAGCTGCAACAGATGCCGCCGGCCCGGCGCCAATTGGTTTTGGGCCGGTTGCACACGCTTCGCGGAATGACTCCCGCCGAAAGGGAAGCCGCGCTGAACGATCCGAAGTTCATGCACGGGCTTTCGCCCGACGAGCAATCCACGCTGCGCGACCTGAACTCGCTGACGAGTTCGCCGGCGCCCTGAAAGCGCCGGGGATGCCAAATTTTTGCGGCGCTGTTAACTGGTACAACACAATTTTGGGCCGCCGCGTCAATCGGCCAACTAGGCGTGCGAGAGGCGGTTTTGCCTCTCCACAACTAATTGTGGTTTTCGCAGAGCCAGCCACAATCCATTCCTTCAGGTCCCGAAAAAAAAATTCAAATTGAGAAGGATTCCGCTTGACAAGGGGAAGAAGCTATCTACAATCGTGGGCCAAAGTGGGAGAAAGTGGCGCGAAGTGGCAAGAACGTGCGGGAAGTTGCACCACCCAGTTCCAGCGGAATTCAAAAGGCGTTCGAACTTCCAGGCGGTTGCAGGGGCGAACCGGCGAGTGACTGTGGCGATTCACACCCCGGACAAGGCGTGCATAGGCTTCCATGCTGCGGGGCAGCTATCTGGCGACGGTAGACGAGAAGGGCCGGGTGAAAATTCCCGCCGACTTTCTCGAACAACTGCGCAAGCTCGGCAGGAAATTCTACGTCACCAGCGCCTCGGGCGATCACGTCCGGATTTACCCGATGAAAGAGTGGGAACGCATCGAGGACGCGCTGGCCAAGCGCCCCTCTTTCGACGCCACCAAGCGCAAGTTCTTGGAGCGCGCGAATTATTTCGGCCAGGTTGTGGAGGTGGATGGGCAGGGGCGCCTGCTGATTCCACCGGTATTGCGCGAATCGGCGGAGATGAAGGGAGAAGTGGACGTCCAGGGCGCTTTGCGGCACCTGGAAGTCTGGAATCACATCCGGTTCCTGGAGCGGTTGAAGAGCAATCCCATCACGGCGGAAGACGAAAAAGCATTTGGTGATCTGGGCGTCTAGCGTTTGAGCGTTCTGCATACGCCGGTTCTGCTGGAAGAAGTTTTGAACTGGCTGCGGATTCGGCCCGAAGGGATGTATGCGGACGCGACGGTCGGCACGGGCGGCCATGCGATTGAAATCGCCGGGCAGCTGACCAGCGGGCGGCTTTTGGGGCTCGACCGCGACGCGCGGGCGCTTGAAATTGCGCGCGAGCGGCTCGAAGCATACGGGCAGAGGGTGATTCTGGTGCACTCGGAATTTTCGAAGATCGGCGACGTGGCGCGGGAGCTGAAGCTGCCTCCGTTTGACGGAGTGATCGCCGACCTGGGCGTTTCCAGCCTCGAGCTCGACACGCCGGAGCGCGGCTTTTCTTTTCGCTGGGGCGGGCCGCTGGACATGCGCATGAATGCGCTGCAAGACCTGACCGCCGCAGAGATTGTGAACTACTGGCCGGAAAAAGATCTGGCCAACCTTCTCTTCACCAAAGGCGAAGAGAGGGATTCACGCAGAATCGCCAGGGCGATCGTGCGGGCGCGGCCCATCCGCGATACCGAACACCTGGCAACGGTTGTGGCAGGGGTACGGAGAGCAAGGGGAAGGCAGAAACTGCATCCCGCGACAAAAACGTTTCTGGCGCTGCGGATAGCGGTGAATCGAGAATCGGAGGAGCTCGAGCAGTTTCTCACACGGACCCCTGCCACTTTGAATTTGGGAGGACGCTGGATCGTCCTCAGCTACCACTCGCTGGAAGACCGCCAGGTCAAGCGCGCCTTTCAAGGCCTGGAGCGCGAGGGGAGCTTTCGCATCCTTACGAAGAAAGTCATCCAGCCGGCGGAGGAAGAAGTGCAGCGAAATCCCCGCGCGCGCAGCGCGAAGATGCGGGTGGTGGAGCGAGTGGCTGCGGCGGAGCGCGGGATGCACGGAGGCTGGCAATGACGCAATACCATACCGTGAAGCGCATTGATAATTCGAGGCTGGTGCGGCCGGCGCCGCCCGCGCGGTTGCATGAATTCTGGCGGCGAGTCGCCGCCGGCGCGGGCTTGGCAGCGTGCCTGCTCGTTTATGCCTGGCAGCATTTCGAGTGCATCCAGCTCCGATATCAGGTCGAGCAGTTGGAAGCCAGCCGCGCGCAGGCGACTCTGCTGAATCAGCAGTTGCATCTGGAAGCCGACGCGCTGAGCTCGCTCCGGCGAGTGGATGGGATCGCGCGCCGGGAACTCGGCTTGACCGTTTCCGTGCCTGGACTGGCCGGTGCGGGCGAGGCTTTCGGCGAGCCCGTCCTGGCCCAGGCGCGCGGAGCGGCGCAGCCACCTCGGCCTTGACTTGAAGGGGCGGCGGCTCGGCTCCCCGGGCCTCGACCGGCGAAATCTCCCCAGGGATCGCCGGGAATCGTTTCCGATGGGGTAGGCCGGAGTCCATGGAGCACCGCAGCGCGCGTCTCCGCTGGTTGACCGTCTGGGTTCTCGGGGTAGTCTGGATGGGGGCAGTAGTCGCCCGCCTCGGTTATCTCCAGCTCATCTGCTACAGCGAATACTTCGCCAAAGCGCAGCGGCAGCAACAGCGCCTGTTCGAGATCAGCCCCGCGCGGGGCTCGATTTACGACCGCAAGGGCCGCGAACTCGCCGTCAGCATGCCGATGGACTCCTGTTTCGGGGATCCCGCGGAAATCAAAGATGCGTCACTGGTGGCGCGCCTGCTCGCGCCGATCCTGCATTCTCCCGCCGACGAACTGGAAACGAAAATCCGCGAGGCGAAGACGCCGGTCCGCCTGGCGCGCAAGCTTTCGCCCGAGACGGTCAAGCGCATCCAGGACATGAACCTGAGCGGCGTCTTCTTTCAGAAGGAGAACCGCCGCGTGTATCCGCAGCACGAACTTGCAGCGCACGTAATCGGATTCGTGGATGTGGACGAAAAAGGAATCGGCGGGATCGAACAAACGTTCGACAAGCTGATTCGCGGGCGCCCGGGCCGCATGATGGTGATGGCCGACGGGCGCCGCCAGCGTTACGACCGCACCGAATCGGCTCCCGATCCGGGCGCGAAAGTGGTGCTCACGCTCGACCAGACGGTGCAGTTCATCGCGGAAAAAGAACTGGCGCGGGCGATGGAAGAATCCCACGCGATCAGCGGCTCCGTGGTGGTGCAGGATCCCGAGACGGGGAAGCTGCTCGCGGTGGCGAATGCCCCGGCCTTCGATCCCAACGACCCGGGGAAATCCTCTGAAAATGCGCGCATGGATCGCGCGGTCACCGCCGCCTACGAACCGGGCTCGACATTCAAGCTCGTCACCATGGCCGCAGCGTTCGAAAATGGCGTGACGACACCGGCGGAACTTGTCGATTGCCAGATGGGTTCGATCCTCGTGGCGGGCCGGCTGATCCACGATTGGCATCCGTTCGGAGTTTTGAGCGTGCGCGATGTGCTCGCAAATTCGAGCGACGTCGGCTCGATCAAGGTGGCTTTGAAACTCGGGGCGCCGCGTTTCTACGACGTGATCCGCGCGTTCGCCGTCGGCCAACTGACGGGAATCGAATTGCCCGGTGAAAATCGCGGCCTGTTCCGGCCGCTCGAAAATTGGACGCCGAGTTCCATCGGCTCGATTGCCATCGGACAGGAAGTAAGTGTCACGCCGGTGCAGATCGTTTCGATTGTCTCGGCCATCGCGAACGGCGGGATGCTGCATCGCTCCAGTGTAGTGGAGGAAGTCGGCGGAAAGCCTGCCGCGGAATTGCGGCCGCATCCGGCTTCGCAGCAAGTGATCAGCGGTCGCACCGCGGCAACCGTGCGAGAAATGATGGAAGCTGTCATTCTGGAGGGGACGGGGCGTCCGGCGAAACTCGATGGCTACACAGCCGCAGGGAAATCCGGCACGGCGCAGAAGATCGATCCGGCTACGGGCCGCTACTCGCCGAATCAGTACGTGGCCTCGTTCGTGGGATTCGCTCCGGTAAACGGGCCGGTCGTGACGATTCTGGTGGTCCTCGATTCACCGGTCGGAGCCCATCACGGCGGCGATGTGGGCGGGCCGGTGTTCAAGCGAATCGCGGAGCAGGTGCTGGCTTATCTCAATGTTTCGCACGATGTGGCGCCCAATTCGGATGTGCAGACAGCAGGCCAACGGAGCCGGGCGCCGGAGGTCGCATCCAAGACGGATACGAATAAAGCGCGCTTCCGGGAGGCCGCGGCGAAAAAGGAAATTTCCTCTCCCTCCGCGCCGACAGTCGCATTTGACGAGGAAGAAACTGTCGTCGTGCCGGATCTCACTGGAACGACGGTTCGAGCCGTTACCGAGCGCTGCTCGGAATTGGGATTGGTCCCCACACTGATTGGCACGGGAGTTGCCGTGGAGCAATCCCCGGAGGCTGGAGCGCGCGTAGTGCACGGCAGCCGCGTCACAGTGCGGTTCGGCCACGCGGGGGAGGGAGTGCCAACCGCGACACGGGGGGACGGGAATTGAGTGCGGTCGCGGAACTCAGGCTGAAAATGGGAGCCGGCCGAGGCTTGAGCATGGTAGCGGACCAAAACATGGACCTGGATGACGTGCTCGAAGGAATCGAGTGCACGCGCGTGAGCGGACCCGCCGACCCGCAGATCACCGCGGTCGTGTGCGACAGCCGGAAAGCAGGCGCAGGCTCCATCTTTTTCGCGCTGCCGGGAACGAAGACGGACGGCAGCAAATTCGCCACCGACGCGGCGAGCCACGGCGCCCGCGTGATTGTCGCTTCGCAGCCGCGCCCGCCCGGAATTTCTGCCGAAATCACCTGGGTCGAGATTCACACCGGAAAGGAGCGCCGCGCGCTGGCGACGGCTGCGGCGAATTTCTACGGGCATCCGGCAGACGCGCTGAAACTGGTTGGTGTAACCGGGACGAACGGAAAAACCACGACCACGTTTCTCGTAGATTCGATTCTTCAGGCCGCCGGATATACGGACGCACTCATCGGCACGACGGGCTATCGCACGCCGAAAGGCAGCCGCAAAGCCGTGAACACGACTCCCGAGTCGCTGGACTTGCAGCAGATGTTCGCGGAAGTGCGGGATGCCGGTGGAACGCACGCCGTGCTGGAAGTGAGCTCGCACTCGCTGGCGATGGAGCGTGTGTGGGGCTGCCATTTTGCCGTCGCGATTTTTACGAATTTGACGCGCGATCACCTGAACTTCCACAAGACTTTCGAAGACTACTTCGGAGCCAAGCGGCGCCTGTTTGAAGGCACGGGCGCCGGCGCGCCGGAGGTCGCCGTGATCAATTCGGACGATCCCTATTTTCCGCGGCTGGAGGGGCTTGCCAAGCGGACGCTCACCTACGGCCTGAACGGCAGCCCGGATCTAACCACAAACAAATTTGCGCTCAGGTTCAGCGGGCTCGAATTCACAGCCGAAACACCTGCGGGGAAACTGGAAGTGAAATCGCGGCTCGTGGACCGCATCAACGTGTACAACATCCTGGCGGCCATTGGCGCAGGGATCGGCCTGGAAATTCCGATCGAGAAAATCGAGGAAGGCGTCGCCGCGCTCGAGCTTGTCCCCGGGCGATTTCAGGCCATCGATGAAGGCCAGCCGTTTCACGTGGTGGTGGATTACGCGCATGCCGACGACGCCATGCGCAACCTGATCTCGACCGCGCGCGAGCTGAACCCGTCGGGGCGAATCATCACCGTATTCGGCGCGGGCGGCGAGCGCGACCGCTCGACGCGCCCGCCGATGGGCGAGGCCGCAGGGTCGCTAAGCGATCTCGTGATTCTCACGAGCGATAATCCGCGCAGCGAAGACCCGCTGCGGATTATCAACGACGTCGTGGTCGGCCTACAAAAAGTGAAGGCGAAATACCGCATCGAACCGGACCGCGACGCCGCCCTCGAAATGGCCATGGAAGAGGCGCGCCCGGGCGACATTGTTCTGCTCGCCGGGAAAGGCCACGAGAATTATCAGATTCTGCACGACCGGACGTTCGAATTTGACGACCGCGAAAAGGCGCGGGCCATCTTGCGCCGCAAAGGGTATTCGAAATCAGCGGCAGCGAATTAAAGGGTTCGAGCGGCACTGAATTTGCAGTTGCGAGAGGCTGCGGTTGAGAGCAAAGCCCGGCCTATTGGAGACGTCATGCGGTGGACAGTGGCTCAAGCGGCTGAAGCAGTGGGTGTCGCGCCTCCCCCGGGCGTCGACTCCCTGGCCCGGCTGGCCGGCGTCTCGATTGATTCACGTACTGTCGGGCCCGGGGAATTGTTCTTCGCCATACGCGGTCCGCGTCACGATGGACACGGTTTTGTGGCCGGGGCACTGGCTCGCGGCGCTCGGGCCGGGGTGGTGGCGCGGGAGCGGATCGCGGACTACCCGGAGGAGATTCGCGGAAAATTGCTGGGCGTGGAAGACACGCTCGTGGCGCTCAAGCAAGCAGCCCGGAAATATTGCGACGAATGGCGGAAAGCGAAGCCGGGGCGCCGCGTGGCCGCGGTTACCGGCTCCGCGGGGAAGACGACAACCAAGGAAATTCTTGCGGCACTATTGGCCGCGCGGTTCCGCGTGCTGAAGTCCGAGGGAAACTTGAACAACGAATATGGCCTGCCGCTCACGCTCTTCCGGCTTGCGGACGATCAAGATGCGGCGGTGGTCGAGCTGGGAATGTCGCGCCGCGGCGAGCTGGCGCGCCTCGCCGAAATCGTGCGGCCGGAAGTCGGTGTGGTCACGAATGTCGCGCCCGTGCATCTGGAATTTTTCTCCTCGGTGGATGAAATCGCGCTCGCCAAGCGCGAATTGATCGAAGGGCTGGGAGGCGCGGACCCGGTGGCCGTGCTGAACGCGGACGATGAACGCGTATCGAAATTCGCGGAGGTGTTTCGCGGACGCGTCCACACGTTCGGATTTTCCGAGCGCGCGGAATTTCGCGCCGAACATGTCGAGAGCCGCGGAATCGAGGGCTCGGCGTTTGATTTCGAAAGCCCCGAGGAACTGGCCCGGCTCACTCTGCCCCTCGCGGGCCAACACAATGTGCTGAACGCGCTGGCTGCTCTTGCTGCAGCGAGCGAGTGGGGCATTGCGGCGGCCGACGCGAGGCAGGTTTTCCCGAATTTGCAGCCTGCCTCGATGCGCGGCGAGATTTTGAATTTTGCGGCAGGGTTTACCCTCATCAACGATTGCTACAACTCGAATCCGCTCGCGCTTGAGCGAATGATGGACCTCCTGGCTGCGACGCCGGGATACCCGCGGCGCATTCTGGTAGCGGGGGCCTGGCGCGAAATCGGGCCTACCTCCGTGGAGCTTCATCGCGCGGCGGGAAAATACGCCGCCGGAAAAGAAGCCATCGACTGGATCATCGGCGTGGACGGCGACGCGCGCGAGCTTGTCCAGGGCGCGATCGCGTCCGGCCATCCAGCTGGCCAAACGAAATTTTTCGAATCGTCGCCTCTGGCTGCCGAATTCCTGCGGGATTTTGTCGCGCCGGGCGATTTGTTGCTGGTGAAAGGCTCGCGCGGAGTCGGAATGGAAGTGATCGCTGCCGCCTTGCGCGAAAAATACCCACTGGCTGGGCCGGCCGAATTATCGGCGCGGGCGAACGAGAGGAAACACTGAAATGCTTTATTACCTCTTGTTCTTCGTCTTGAAGCCGCACTTCAGCCCGCTGAACGTGTTTCGCTACATCACGGTGCGCACGGCGGTCGCGAGCCTGACGGCGCTGCTGCTTTCGTTGCTGCTGGGGCCCTGGGTGATCGAGCGGCTGCGCGAAATGCAGGTGAAACAGTACATCCGCGCTGAAGGCCCCGAGCGGCATCATGCCAAGGCCGGGACGCCGACGATGGGGGGCGTGTTGATCGTTGCGGCCATTGTGATTCCGACTCTTCTCTGGGCGGACCTGCGGAATCCGTACGTGCTGCTCGCGCTCGGCGCCACGATGTCGTTTGGAGCGATCGGCTTTGTGGACGATTACAACAAAGTCGTTCGGCGCAGGAATCTCGGGCTCACGGCGAAATCCAAGTTTGGTTTTCAGGTGCTTACCTGCGTGACGGTCGGCGCAATTCTTCTGGCTTTGCAGACGCGCGGCGCTTATTCGACGCAATTGAGCGTGCCCTTTTTGAAAAAGCTGCATCCGGATCTGGTGATCGATTCGCTGCTCGGGCATCAATACATTTGGCCGCTTGCGTATGTTCCGTTCGTCACTTTTCTTGTGCTGGTGATCGTCGGCACGTCGAACGCGGTGAATCTCACCGACGGGCTGGACGGCCTGGCCATCGGCTGCGTGCTGGTCTCTTCGGCGGCGCTCACTGTGCTGACGTATCTTTCCAGCCACGCGCGGTTCGCGGAATATCTCGAAATACAAAAAATTCCGGATGCGGGCGACCTGGTGATTTTTTGCGGCTCGGTGGTGGGCGCGTCGCTCGGGTTTCTCTGGTACAACGCGCATCCGGCGGAAATGTTCATGGGCGACGTGGGATCGCTCGCGCTCGGCGGCGCCATCGGCACTGTGGCAGTGATCATCAAGCAGGAAATCCTGCTGCTTTCGATCGGCGGCGTGTTCGTGCTCGAGGCGCTTTCCGTGATCATTCAGGTGGGTTCGTTCAAGCTGACCGGAAAGCGCGTGTTCCGCATGGCGCCGCTGCACCACCATTTCGAGCTGATGGGCTGGAGCGAATCGAAAATTATCGTGCGGTTCTGGATTACGGCGCTGGTGTTTGCGCTTTTTTCGCTGACTACGCTGAAACTGAGGTGATCGTCGAGTGAGGCCCGGATTCGATCTTGCAGAAAAGCGCGTGCTGGTGGTGGGGCTTGCGCGGACGGGAGAGGCCGTCGCGTTGTTTAGCGCCGGATACGGTGCAAGTGTCACTGTGACGGATGAAAAGCCTGAGTCGCAGCTCTCGAAAGCGGCCGCGAAGTTGCGCGCGGCCGGAGTGAAGCTCGAGCTGGGCGCTCATTCGCCAGACACATTTCTGACGCAAGATTTGATTGTCGTCAGCCCGGGAGTTCCTGCGAAGCTCGGGCCGCTGGAACTCGCCCGCGCGAAGGGAATCCCTGTGTGGAGCGAGATTGAGCTTGCCTGGCGGTTCCTGCGGGGCAAGCTCATCGCCATTACAGGCTCGAACGGAAAAACCACCACGACTTCGCTGGTGGGCCACATTCTGAAGACTGCGGGCATACCTACGCTTGTCGGCGGAAATATCGGCGTGCCGCTTCTCTCGCTCGTTGAAAGCTCGAGCGATTCGACAGTCACTGTCGCGGAAATCAGCAGCTTTCAACTGGAGACCATCGAAGCGTTTCGTCCGGAAATCGGCGTGCTGCTGAATTTGACGCCGGATCATCTCGACCGGCACGCTTCGTTTGAAGAATACGCGACGGCGAAGATGCGGATGTTCGAAAACCAGCTCGAGCGCGATTCCGCCGTGCTCAATGCCGACGATCCCGAAGTGACGCGGCGGATGCCCGCGCGCCCGCATGTGTATTGGTTCAGTCGGCAAAAGCGCGTGGCCCAGGGCGCGTTCCTGAAAGACGACCAGATTCTTTTCCGCCACGACGGCACCGAAATTCTTCTGGCGCGAAGAGAAGAAATTCCGCTGCGCGGCGCGCATAACGTGGAGAACGTCTTGGCCGCGTGTGCCGCGGCTTATCTGGCGGGCGCACAGCCGGCCGCGATCGCCGCGGGAGTCAAGACATTTCAAGGGGTCGAGCATCGCCTGGAATTCGTGGCCGAAATTGGCGGCGTGGCCTTTTACAACGACTCCAAAGCCACGAATGTGGACGCGACGCAAAAAGCGATCGAAGCATTCCCCGGCCCGCTTCTGGTGATTCTCGGCGGGAAAGACAAGGGCAGCCCCTACACGCCGCTCCGCGAATTGCTTCGCGAGCGGGCGCGCTTGGTGCTGCTAATTGGTGCAGCGGCAAAAAAAATCGCGAGTGATTTGGGCGATGCAGCGCCGCTCGAACGCGCTGGGACTCTCGACCGCGCCGTGCAGATCGCGCTTGAACGCGCCGAGCCGGGCGACACCGTTTTGCTCGCGCCCGCGTGCGCGAGTTTCGACCAGTTTGAAAATTACGAGCACCGCGGCCGCGTTTTCAAAGAGCTCGTCGCCAGGCTCGGAAGCCGCTCGGCTGCGGGCGCTTCGGCGCGAGAAAGGTAGCGAATGCCGCGCACTCTGGAGCCCGACCGGCAATTGTTCGGAGCCACATTGGGATTGTGCCTTGTCGGCGCCGTCATGGTCTTCAGCGCGTCGGCGATCACCGCGGGCCAATTGACCGGCAACGGCTACATCTTTCTTCTCCGGCAACTTCTGTGGATGGCGCTCGGAATCACGGGGATGTTCGGGCTGATGAATCTCGACTATCGAAATCTCCGCCAGCCGCGCGTGATTTTTCCGGGGCTGGCGGTCACCCTGGTGCTGCTCGTCGCCGTCATTTTCTTCGACCGCACGCATCAGACGCACCGCTGGATTCGCGTCGGGCCGATGAATCTGCAGCCTTCGGAGATTGCCAAGCTCGTGGCCATTCTTTATCTGGCCTGGTTTTTGGAAATCCGGCTCGCGCCCCGCGGCGCGGGCGTCGACGACTTCCGCCGCACATTGCTCCCCGCTCTCGGAACGGTGACCGCCATCGCCAGTTTGATCTTGATCGAGCCGGACCTGGGCACTGCCTGCATGGTTCTTCTGATTGCTTTCGTGATGCTTTTTGTTTCGGGGCTTTCGCTGCGCTATATCGCCGGAATGGCCCTTGCCGCGATTCCCGCTGTCGCCATTTTGATTTTCACGGCGCCTTACCGTCTCGAACGCGCCAAAGCTTTCTTTTCACCTGGCTCCGACCCGCAGGGCCACGGCTTCCAGCTCTTGCAGTCGCTGATCGCGGTTGGGTCCGGGGGATTCACCGGCGTCGGGCTGATGGAAAGCCGCCAGAAACTTTTTTACCTGCCGGAAGCGCACACCGATTTCATCTTCGCGGTGATCGCGGAGGAGCTGGGATTCATCGGCGCCGCGATCGTGCTGGGCCTGTTTGCGCTGTACGGCTGGCGCGGATTTATCGCCGCAATGAAGGCGCCGGATCGCTTCGGGCGTTTGCTGGGCGTCGGGATCACGACGATGGTTGTCGGACAGGCGCTTGTGAATTTGAGCGTCGTGCTCGGGATGATGCCGACGAAGGGGATTCCGCTGCCGTTCATCAGCTACGGCGGATCGAGCCTGCTCGGGATGCTTCTGGCAACCGGTGTGCTCCTGAACATCAGCCAGCACGCGGAACACACGTGACGCGCGATGAGCAGGTGAATGCGAAGGCTTTGTTGATCGCGGGCGGCGGAACCGGCGGGCACGTTTTCCCGGCGATCGCCGTGGCGAAGGAATGGCTGCGAAGAGCGGCAAGCGGACCGAAAGAAGGAGCGAGAAGCGTCGTGATTGTCGGAACCGAACGCGGCCTGGAATCGAAGCTGGTGCCACAAGCCGGACTGCCGCTGGAAACGATTCGCGTCGCCGGGCTCAAGGGCATCGGCGGAGCGAAGTTTCTCCGCAACGCAGCCATGCTGCCGCTCGGTTTGGTGGATTCCGCCGCGATTCTGAGGCGGCACCGCTTTGCCGCTGGTTTCGGCGTGGGGGGATACGCTTCGGGCCCCATGATGCTTCTTGCCACTTGGAACGGGATTCCGACCGTGGTTTTCGAACCGAATGTCGAGTCGGGCTTCACGAACCGCGTTCTGGCTTCGATGGCCACCCGCGTAGCCGTGGCGTATCCGGAGACGGCCATGCGCTTCGGGCGGCGAGCGGTCGTGACCGGATGCCCCGTCCGCCGGGAATTCCTCGCGGTCGCGCCGCAAGAGCATCGCGCGCCTTTCCATCTGCTGATTACGGGCGGCAGCCGCGGCGCTTTGCCGATCAATCGCGCCGTGATCGGCGCAATTCCGCTGCTCGCGGCTCGAAAAAGCCAGCTTTTCGTAGTGCATCAGACCGGCGAACCCGACTATAATGCCGTGCGAGTGGCTTATGCGCGGCACGAATTTCCAGCGGAGGTGGTGTCCTTCATCGAGAATATGGCGGAGCGGTTTGCCCAGGCAGACTTGATTGTCTGCCGCTCGGGCGCGATCACGGTCGCGGAAGTATCCGCCGCCGGACGCGCCGCCATCTTCATCCCCTTCGGCGCCGCCACCGATGCGCACCAGATGCGCAACGCCGAGGCCATGCAGGCCGCAGGCGCCGCCCGGCTGCTCCCGCAGGCGGAATTGACTCCCGAGCGGCTTGCCGACGAAATTCTCTCCCTCCTGGACCAGCCCCGGAGAATCACGGAAATGGAAGAGCAGGCGCGCCGGCTCGCCAAGCCGTGCGCGGTCGAAGAAATCGTCGACCTGCTCGAAGGGGTGGCCCAGGTATGAACGTCACATTCCGCAATTTTCAGCGCATCCATTTGGTCGGCATCGGCGGGAGCGGCATGAGCGGCATCGCCGAAGTATTGCTCTCGAGCGGCTACGCCGTTTCCGGCTCCGACATCAAAGCGTCGCCCGTCACCGAGCGGCTCCGGAATCTCGGCGCGGCGATCCACGCCGGGCATCAGGCCGAAAATGTCCATCGCGCGCATGTGGTGGTGATTTCCTCCGCCGTGCGTCCCGACAATGTCGAAGTCATCGAAGCGCACCGGCTGAAAATTCCCGTCATCCCGCGCGCGGAGATGCTGGCGGAATTGATGCGCCTGAAATACGGCATCGCCGTTGCCGGCGCGCATGGAAAGACGACCACTACTTCCATGGTCGCGGCAGTTCTCGCGGCTGCTGAGCTCGATCCCACATTCGTCGTGGGCGGCCGCGTCAACCATGCCGGCGCCAACGCGCGTCTCGGCCAGGGCGAGTACATGGTGGTGGAAGCGGATGAAAGCGACCGGTCGTTTTTGCTTCTTGCGCCCGTCGTTGCGGTGGTCACGACAATCGATCGCGAGCACCTCGATCAATACCGCTCGCTCGAGGAAATCCAGGATGCGTTTTTGCAGTTCGTCAATCGCGTCCCGTTCTACGGCGCGGTGATTCTTTGCCTGGACGAGCCCAACGTCCAGGCGATTCTGCCTCAGGTGAAGCGGCCGGTGATCACCTACGGCACGTCGAATCAGGCGGACCTGATCATCAGCGACGTGGCGTTGCAAGGCCTATCCAGCGAGTTCCGGCTCACTTTCCACGGCGAGGACCTAGGGATTTTCCACCTGCCCTCGCCTCCGGGCATTCACAATGTGCGAAATGCCGCGGCTGCCGCTGCCGTCGGGCTCTCGCTGAACGTTCCCGCGGATTTGATCCGCGCAGGCCTGGCAAAATTTGGCGGAGTCGGGCGGCGTTTCGAAATCAAGGGCACGTACGCCGGGGTCACCTTGATTGATGACTACGGCCATCACCCCGCGGAGATCCGCGCCACGCTCGAAGCCGCGCGAGGATGCAGCTATAAGCGGCTGCTCGTCCTGTTCCAGCCGCATCGCTTCACGCGCACCCAGCATCTTTGGGAGGATTTTTGCCGATCGTTCAATCAGGCCGACATCGTTGTCGTCACGGAAATCTACGCCGCCGGCGAACCGCCGATCGAAGGAATCACCGGCGAGCGCCTGGCCGAAGGCATCAGCGCCGCAGGCCATAAAAACATCGTTTACACCACCACTCTGCAAGCCGGGATGGAGTACCTGCTGCGCGAAGCGCGGCCCGGCGACGCCGTTCTCACGATTGGCGCCGGCAGCGTGGGGCGAGTGCTCGAGCAGCTCGCAATGCTGCTCGGATCGAAAGTGACAACTCCGCATGCGGATTAGCGACAAGCCGGTGGCCGCGCGCCTGAAAGGCTTCGGGGTCGAGCTGCGCCCCGACGCGGACCTTTCAGAGGAGACTTCGCTCGGCATCGGCGGTGTGACCGACCAGTTGCGCCTCCATCGCTACGACACGATTCCGCAAGTGATGCGCCTGCTGGCAGAAGAAAAAATTCCCCACCGGTTTCTCGGCGGAGGCACAAACGTGCTGATTGCCGATGGCGAATTGCCTTGGGTCGTGCTGCATCTCCCGTCGGTGCATCCCGGCGTTCACATCGACGGCAATTTCGTTCACGCAGACGCCTCGGCCGATCTCGGCGGCATGGTCACGTCTTGCGCCAAGAGCGATCTCGGCGGCCTCGAAGGCCTGATTGGCGTCCCCGGAAGCGTCGGCGGAGCGCTGCGGATGAACGCGGGTGCATACGGAACGCAGATCGGCTCCTACGTCCGTGAAGTCGAGCTTTACCGCGCCGCCTCCGGCGAGATCGAAACGTTGCGGGGAAACGACATCCGCTTCGACTACCGGCACACTTCCTTTGCCCCCGACGACATCATGCTCCGCGTAAAGCTGGAATTGCCGTCGAGGCCTTACAAAGACATTCTCGAAGGCATCCGCGTGTGCAATGAGAAGCGGCGCGCGAGCCAGCCGCTCAGTCAAAAAAGCGCCGGCTGCATTTTCAAGAACCCGCCGGGAGCTTCGGCCGGGCGGATGATCGACGAGCTGAAATTGAAAGGCTATCGCGTGGGCGACGCGGCCGTAAGCGAACGCCACGCCAATTTTTTCGTCAACTTGAAGCACGTCGCCTGCTCGGACATGCTCCGGCTGATTGACGACGTGCGCGACCGCGTGCGAACCGCTTACGGCATCGAGCTCGAAAACGAGGTGATTGTCTGGAAAAACTGAGGGCCATGGACGCGGACGCGTTCCCGCGGGAAGTGCTCGCGGATGACGAGCCGAAATATCTTCGCCGGCAGAAGCCGGTCGAGATCAAGCGGCGAAAGTTCGGCCGGAAAGCCTGGTCGGCGTACCTGCGCGTGGCGGTGTGGAGCGTGGCGGGAGCCGGCGGCGCGTGGCTGGCGTACGAATTCGCGCATTTCCTGCTTTTCTCGCCGCTGTTGGCGCTGCGGCATCCGGAACAGGTGGAGATCAAAAACAACCGCAACGTGACCCGCGCGAGCGTGCTCGAAATTTTCAAGGCCGATCGCGGCCGCAGCCTGCTTCGAATACCCCTGGACGAGCGGCGCCGCCAGCTCGAAACGATTCCGTGGGTCGAGAGCGCCACGGTGCGCCGCGCCCTGCCCGACAAGATCGAAATCGAAATCGTCGAGCGGACGCCGATTGCTTTTCTGCGCCAGGGAAACGACATGAGCCTGGCCGATCTCCACGGCGTGATCCTCGAGCGCCCGCTCAAAGCGAGTTTTCATTTTCCGGTGGTGAGCGGGCTTGCGCCCGAGATGCCGCTCGAAGAGCGCGAGCGCCGGATGCAGTTTTTCTCGAGCTTCAGCCAGCAAGTCGAGTCGGTGCGCCCGGGAGCGATGGAGAAAGTGAGCGAAGTGGATCTCTCCGACGCCAATGACCTGCGCGCCAGCATCGCCGGACTGCCGGGCAGCCGTGTCACCAACACGCCCGGCGCCCAGCCTGACGCGCCGATTCTGGTCCATTTCGGTGCGAGCGATTTTGGCGGCAAATACCAGACGCTGCTCGGAAACATAGCTCAGTACCGGGCGACGGTGGGCTGCGTGGATTCTGTGGACTTGCGGTTCAACCGAATCGCCGTGGTGAATCCCGATGCGACAGGCTGCGCTCAGCCGGTTGCACAACTTCAACGCACGCCTGTGGTTGCTACACCCTCCGCCAAAAAGAAGGCGAGGAAAAGTTCCCGGTAGGCAACCGGAGCACATCCAAGTTGAGAAGGAGCGAGGAGCGGCGGAATTGAACAAGAAAGACCGGCACATAGTGGCGCTCGATATCGGCAGCACGAAAACGTGCGCGCTGATCGGCGAGCTCGATGGTGACAACGGCTCTGTCTCCGTGAAGTTTGCCGCGCTTGGCGCCGCCGAATCCAAAGGCTGGCGGAAGGGGCAGATCGTGAATCTCGATCTCGCCGTCAGCTCGATTCGCGCTGCCGTGGAGGAAGCCGAGACCATCGTCGGAGTTCCCGTCGAATCGGCGCTCATCGGAGTCGCCGGCGGGCACGTGCGCGGCGTCAACAGCCGCGGCGGCATCACCGTGGGCGCGCGGCCGCGCGATATCCAGCGCGACGACGTGAGGCGCGCCATCGAAGCGGCCCGCGGCGTGACGCTGCCGGAAGACCGGGAAATCCTGCACGTCCTGCCGCAGGAATTCTTCCTCGATGGCCAGGACAATATTCGCGACGCCATGGGAATGGTGGGAGTGCGGCTGGAAGCCAATGTCCACATCGTGACCGCTTCCGGCGCGGCCACGCAGAACATTGTCACTGCGGTGAATCGCGCTGGCGTGCGCGTGGACGATACAGTGCTCGAGCCGCTTGCTTCTTCCGAAGCCTGTCTCACGCAAGACGAGCGCGAACTGGGCGCCTGCCTGCTGGATATCGGCGGCGGCACCACCGAATTCATCGCCTATACGGGCGGCATGGTGCGCCACACGGCTGCGATTCCCGTCGGTGGGGATCATTTCACCAACGATCTTGCCGTAGGACTCCGCACGCCGATTCCCGAAGCGGAAAAGATCAAGCGCGAGCACGCGCGCGCCTGGCGCGAGTTGCTCACGCAGGATTACGCCATCGAGATAGCCAGCGTGGGCGACCGTCCGCCGCGAACCATCTTCGCGCGCATGCTCTCGGATATTGTCGAGCCGCGCGCCCAGGAACTTCTGCTTCTGGTTCGCGACGAATTGCGCCGCGCCGGATTGGAATCGCAGATTCCGGCCGGCATCGTGCTCACCGGCGGCGGAGCCCATTTGCTCGGAATGGTGGAACTGTCCGAGCGGATTTTCAATCTCCCGGTGCGCGTGGCTTCGCCGCGTGGGCTGGCGGAGATGAGCGAAGCGGTTTCCCAGCCCGAGTACTCGGCCGCGGTGGGCCTGGTGCTCTACGGGGCGCGGACGCGTCGCCTGGCCGGAGCGCGCCCCGCCGGCTGGACGGGCAAATTGAAAGCGCTTTTTGCAGGACAATAAAAAATCTGGAGGCAGGTGTCCATTTCTGGGGGAGGAAGAATGACGGCAAAAGAATCAAGCATTCGAGTTTCGTTTACCGAAGAGCCGCAAAACGGCGCGAAGATCAAAGTCATCGGCGTGGGGGGCGGCGGATCGAACGCCGTCAACCGCATGATCCGCGCCAAAGTGGAGGGCGTCGAATTCATCGCCGCCAACACCGATTTGCAGGCGCTGAAGCTTTCGCAAGCGCCGGTGAAATTGCAGCTCGGCGCTAAGTTGACGAAGGGCCTCGGAGCCGGAGCCAATCCCGAGGTCGGCCGGAAAGCCGCGCTCGAAGACACCGAAAAAATACTCGAGGCGCTCGATGGCGCGGACATGGTGTTCGTCACCGCCGGGCTGGGCGGCGGCACCGGCAGCGGCGCCACGCCGGTGGTGGCGAACCTCGCCAGCGAGCTGGGCTCTCTCACTGTCGCGGTCGTCACCAAGCCCTTCGCCTTCGAAGGTAAGCGGCGCATGCAGCAGGCCGAGCAATCGCTGGCCGAGCTGATCGGGTGCGTCGACACCGTAATTGTGATTCCCAACGAGCGCTTGATGGAATGTGTCGAACACGGAACCAGCTTCTTCGAGGCGTTTCGCATCGCGGACGATATTCTGCGCCAGGCCGTTCAGGGCATCAGCGACATCATCACGATTCCCGGAATCATCAATCGCGATTTCGCCGATGTGAAGACGATCATGGCCGGCCAGGGCTACGCCGTGATGGGCACAGCCATCGCGTCGGGTTCGAATCGCTCCATTGACGCCGCCAATCGCGCCATCAATAGCCCGCTGCTCGAAGACAACTGCATCCAGGGAGCGCAGGGAATTCTGATCAACGTGACCGGCTCATCGAGCCTCACGCTCCAGGAAGTTCACGAGGCTTCTTCCATCATCCAAAAAGCGGCGCACGAAAATGCCAACATCATCTTCGGCGCGGTGCAGGAAGATTCGATGAAGGAGTCGGTGAAAATCACGGTGATCGCGGCAGGCTTCCGCGATGTGGCCGCGCGAAAGACGCACACGAAGCCGTCGTTCCTGCCGAAAACGTGGAAGACCGCGCGCGAGCAAACCAACGTGGTGCAGCAGGTGGCGCGCAACGTGAGCGACGTCGTGCCGGAAATCCCGGCCGACGATCTCGACGTCCCCACGTTCCTCCGCCGCCAGGCCCAAAAGGCTTAACAACCGGGAGCTGACGGTCCGCGGGACTCGATCGTTGTTCTCGAAGGTGCCCCGATGTCTCCTCGCGACTTGATCACCGTCGGATTAGCGCTGGACGGTGGCTTCGGCGGAATGGTATGCGCGCTCACTTGGTTGAGCATGGTGGATGAACTGAATCGCTCTAGACCGGCGGACGACCAGATTCCCACACTTTTCCCCGGCTGGCCCTTCCGCAAATCCGGTATATGGTCGTATTCGCGCGTAAGGCGGGAGTTTCACAAGCAATTTCCGCAGAGCCCTCTCTCCTTTTGGAATACAGCTTCGTTCATTTGGATGTACTCTTTCATCGGCATCGCACTCCTAAATCTGCTGCTTACGAACCGATGACTTGCTAAGAGCCCAGCCGCTATGAAAAAGCTATTCTGTAGGGAAGCGTGCAAACCGTGCCGCATCGGCCTGCATGAGAAGTGCGTGAACAAGAGGCGGTGCGAATGTACCCATCCGCGGAAACCCCCTAAAGGTTGGCGTGCGCGGCTACGCGAGAAGTTTCCTTTGCCTTCCTAGATTCTTTTGCCCGCTTCGTCTGTGCTTTGAATCCAGCCTTGTAATTGGCAGCGTGTTCACAAAAGAGGTCTTCGAATTCTTTGGCTGTGTACACACCTTTTTCAATCAGCAGAGTGTTCATGGCGTAGACCGTGGCGCGAAAGGATTCGCTGTCATCCAGTATTTCCAGGGCATCCTCAAAAGTCATTCTTCACCTCCAACCAAGCCGCCTCACAGCACGTTAGCATACCCCTTCGGGATTTCAACACGCTTTGCACTCGAGCCTTCGGGTCCCAACGGACCGCGTGCCTCCTTAGCGTAGCGAGGTGTAGACTCCTTAGGTGTCGGCAATTTCAATTTCTCGCGAAGCTTTCGCTTTCATGCTCGAACGCGCTCGAGACGATAGGCAGCAAGAATGCTGCGGGTTGCTGGGTGGCCGCGACGGCATGATCTCACGCACATTTCCCGCTCAGAATGTGGCACGGGACCCCGCAAAGAGCTACGAGATCTCCCCGAAGCAATTGTTTCCATTCATGCGCGAGATTCGCGCTGCCGGACTGCAACTGCTCGGCATTTACCACTCTCATCCAGCCGGACCGAATGAGCCTTCGCCGCGGGATATCGAGCAGGCCTTTTACCCGGACGCCGCCTATTTCATCCTTTCGCCGGACCCGAAGGCGGCAAAACCGGTCCGCGCCTTTTCGATCCGCGACGGGATCGTTCGCGAATTGCAGGTGGAGGTGGTTTAGATCTCGCGGCGGGCGTTACTTGGTTGCAAGCTCCGGCTGCGCTTCCACGTGCACGGGGACTTTCAGGACCACGGCGGTAATGTCGTCGCGCTGCTCGGTGTGCATCGAGAAGGCATCAAGCCCTTCAAACAGCAATTCGAGCGATTGCTCTGCGGATTTTTCGGCGCATGGAGCCCAAAGCTCTCCCAGGCGCTCCCAGCCGAAATCCTCGTCCCAATGATTCCGAATTTCGGTGAGGCCGTCGGTGGCAAACAGGACGACATCTCCCGGAGCCAGCCGCACGGTGTGAATCTCATAGGAAGATTCCGGAAACAGCCCGGAGGGCAGCCCGCCTTCGCCGAGTTCGCGGCATCCGGAAGCGCATGCAAGCAGCGGCCGGGGCAGGCCTGCATTGGAGAAGGTCAACTCGCGCGTCGAGGGATCGAACAACGCGTACAAAGTCGCGCAGTAACGCCCTGCGATCGGCCGCACCAGCAGCCGGCGGTTCAATAGCGCGAGAACCGCAGCGGTGGTTTCGCCGGTCTTATTGATTCCTCGCAGCGTGCCCATCACCAGCGCCGCATACATCGCCGCGGCCAATCCTTTGCCCACAACGTCGCCAACGTACAGCCCGATCAGTCCGCTGGGAAGATTGAAGAAATCCATGAAGTCGCCGCTCACGTCGGAGAAGGGCGTAAAGCGGGACGCCACTTCGAACCGCGTGCTTTTCATGTTCGCCGTGGGGATGAGCGACCGTTGCAGCTCCTGGGCAGCGGTGCGATCGGCAGTGTGGTCGTGTTGGCAGCACGGGCAGATTTCTGCCGGGCTTTGCGTGCTCATCTCCGACTCGCTCCGTGCCGTGGGGCTTGGCAACGACACCCCCATAGTTCGCTGGCAACCTGCGTGCCAAAAGTTTCGAGCAAGCAGGCCGGTCCGCGGTTAAACAAAGAGTTTATCCGGCCTTCGTGGGTTGTTGTGCGAGCGTTCTTCGGAAGGATGTTTCGGAAGGTAACAGTTGCGTCGATCCGAACCAGCGGGGAAGACGATGCTAGCGCGTCACGGCCACGTTCGCCCCTTCCAGCCGCCGCGAATAAAGAGGGAATTTGGCAGCGAGCGCAGCCACTTCGGCGCGGACGCGCTGTTCGGTAGCGGCATCGCCGAGATGGTCGAGCACCTCGGCAATCCACGCGGCGATTTTCTCCATCTCGGCTTCGCGCATCCCCCGGGTCGTCACCGCTGGCGTACCCACGCGGATTCCTCCGGCCTTCATCGGAGGCAGGGGATCGAAAGGAATGGAATTCTTGTTGATGGTGATGCCGGCGCGGTCAAAAGCGGGCTGGGCCGCGCTTCCGGTGAGCCCGCGCGAGTAGAGGTCGACCAGGAAAAGGTGATTGTCCGTTCCTCCGCTCACGATGCGATAGCCGCGCTTGGCGATTCCGGCGGCCAGCGCCTTCGCGTTTTTCACCACTTGTTCCTGGTACTCGCGGAACCCTGGCTCGGTCGCTTCTTTCAGGCATACCGCTTTGGCGGCGATAATGTGCATCAGCGGTCCGCCTTGAACTCCCGGAAAGGTCGTCCGGTCGAGTTCTTTGGCATACTTTTCGCGGCAAAGAATCAATCCGCCGCGCGGACCGCGGAGCGTCTTGTGCGTCGTGGTGGTGACGTAATCCGCGTGCGGGATAGGGCTGGGGTGCACTCCGGCGGCCACCAGCCCGGCGATGTGCGCCATATCCACAAATAGAAGCGCGCCGATCGATTGCGCGATTTGCGCCATCCGCGCGAAATCGATGATCCGCGAATACGCGCTCGCGCCCACGACCACCATTTTCGGTTTGTGCTCCAGCGCCAGGCGGTCGAGCTCGTCGTAATCGATCGTCTCGGTATCTTTCGTGACGCCGTAGGCGATGAATTTGTAGGTCTTGCCGGAAAAATTCAGCGGATGGCCGTGCGTAAGATGGCCGCCGTGTGCGAGGTTCATTCCCAGCACGGTGTCGCCGGGTTGCAGCGCCGTCATGTAAACGGCGATGTTCGCCTGTGTACCGGAGTGCGGCTGCACGTTGGCATGCTCGGCGCCAAAGAGAGCCTTGGCGCGGTCAATGGCAAGTTGCTCGGCGATATCCACAAACTCGCAGCCGCCGTAATACCGCTTTCCCGGATATCCTTCCGCATACTTGTTCGTGAGGACCGAGCCCATCGCCTCAAGAACGGCTTCGGAAACGAAATTTTCCGAGGGAATCAGCTCGATGCCCGTGGATTGCCGGCGCACCTCGTCGCGCAACACATCGGCAATTTCCGGGTCCACCGCCTCGAGCGGGCGGTTCATTCTTTGCAACTCGGCGGAGTCGTTTGCCATCAAAGTGTCCTGGCAAATTCTATCGGAGGGTTCATTCGATTGCAAACACCGCCCGCGGGAAGCGGTTGAGCGAACCGCGGCCCTACGTTTGCGATTCCGCACACGAACGGCGGCGCACCACAGAAATAATGGAACTTGGGATACGATGCATCGTCAACTAAGGATGGAAGCAACGCGTCAACACTGAAAGGAACCAATTGAAGGTTCGTTCCCTCGCAACCGTTCAAACAGTTTTATTCATTCTTGTCACTGCCCATTCTGGTCACGCCGCGCCGCAGCAATCTCCAGCTCCAGCAGCGAGCCAGCAATCCCCGGGTTCGCAGACAACGCAACCCGCGGACCCGAAAACGCAGCCGCCTGCCTCAACAGAAAAAGGAGAGGACTCAAACGCCCCATCGAACGATCAAAAAACCGAAGAGCAGCAAACCGGCGTCTCCAAGGACCGCCTTTTCTGGACTCTGCCGAATTTCTTGACGGTCGAAAACGCCAGCCAGATCCCGCCGCTTTCCGCCGGCCAGAAGTTCAAGGTAGTTGCGCGCTCCACATTCGATCCGGTGGAGTACCCCTACCTGGCCCTCGTCGCCGCCATTGCTCAGGCCGAGAACAGCGAGCCTGCCTACGGCCAGGGATGGGCCGCCTACGGAAAGCGCTACGGCATCGCCTTTGGTGACAACACGGTCGAGAACTTTATGGTGGGCGCCGTCTTTCCGTCCATCCTTCACCAGGACCCGCGCTACTACCAGCTCGGCAAAGGGAGCTTCCTGCATCGCACGATTTATGCGGCGGGCAGAATGTTCATCACAAGAAGCGATTCAGGGCAAAGGCAGTTCAACTATTCCGAAATATTCGGGGCCGCGTTTGCCGCGGGCATCTCCACCTATTCCTACCACCCGCACAACGATCAGAATGTGGACAACGCTTTGAGCGTTTGGGGCACCCAAGTAGGATGGGACATGGTGTCCACGGTGCTCAAGGAGTTTTGGCCCGACATCCGGCGCAAATTTCGCAAAGAGAAGGAGCGGCCTTAGCCCCGCAGATTCAACTCTCAAAACCAGGCGGGGCACAGTATACTGTTTCGGCGGGGGTGCGAGGGGTTGCCCTTCCAGGCGTTGGCATCGGTTTGACGGGGAAAGTTGTACGCCAATGCGCCGCGTGGATCCGGAAGAGCAGCCGGCGCGGTCCTGAACACAGGAATCCATTAGCGGTGCTCGCGCTCCAACATCCGAGCAAATTGTAATTCGCAGGCGGAAGCCATCCGTTGCGCCGGCCAGCCGTCGATTCCGGCGCCCGGGAAGGGGAATTTTGCTTTCCAACAACAGAGTTTCGGCTGGTGTCAGGTGACCTCACCCTGCACCCTCGGTTTCAGGTCCGATCGCCCAAGCAGCCCTTCGCTCAAGGTCGCCCGGTGGATCGCTGGCATGATTGTCTTGATTCTGGCGTGGGGCTGGACGGCGCAGGCGGTGGTCCCCAGCGCGGAACTCCCCGTGGCCCCGCAAAACCAGGCCGGTCAGCCCGCTGCGGATTCGAAGGACGCCAACTCGCAGCAACCCGCTCCTGCCGCCGCGCCCGGCCCGCAACAAACTCCCGCGCCTGAGAAGAAAAAAGAAACAGGAGACGAAAAAGCACAGGCCCACGAAGGCGGCGTTTCGAATGACCGCCTGTTCTGGACCATGCCAAACTTTCTAAGCATTCAAAGTGCCGGGCAGCTTCCGCCTCTTACGGTCGGCCAAAAATTCAAAGTCGTCGCGCGCGGCACATTCGACCCGACCGAATGGGTCTATTTAGGAGTTGTCACTTTTATCGACCAGGCCAATAACACCGAGCCCGCCTACGGCCAGGGAGCGGTCGGCTACGGCAAGCGCTATGCGACCAACTTCGCAGATTCCACGGTCGAAAACTTCATGGTGGGCGCTGTCTTTCCATCCATCCTCCGGCAGGATCCCCGCTACTATCAGATGGGCAAGGGATCATTCCTGCACCGCACCAAGTACGCCCTCAGCCGGATCTTCATCACCCACTCGGATTCCGGCCATACGCAGTTCAATTACTCGGAGATATTCGGTAGCGCCTTGGCTGCCGGCATCTCGACCTATGCTTACCATCCGCGCGAGGACAAGAATTGGGGCAATGCCGGCAGCGTCTGGGCCACGCAAATTGCGCTTGATTCGGTGGGCTTCATGCTGAAGGAATTCTGGCCCGACATCCACCACAAGTTCGAACGGCACAAGCACGAGAATCAATAGATCCGCGTCAGCCTAGGGATTCGACTCCGGCGCCGCGCGGCGGCTGGTCAAATGCATTTTTGTAAGCATCTCGTGCGGGCCGCCGTAGAGGAATTCGATGGCGACGTTTCCTGCCATATAGCCGAGCAGGTTGTAATTCCCCATTCGGAAGCCGTCCATCGGCTTGTACCGGCCCGGGTACCAGCCAAGCGCCGCCGTCATGGTCCCAACATACGGAGACACAAGGGAGGGAATTGAAAAAACGCGGTGGCCGTCATCGCCGCGGCGAGCCGTGAACGTGGAAATCACCGCATGCTTCAGCCGTGGGAAGGCGCCCTTGCATTCGCAGCGGTAGTAGAGAGTATCTTCCCGCAAGATTTCCGCCAGAGTGTATCTCGACGTCGTAGACGCGAGCGCGATCCCGAAAATGGACCCGACCCGTTTCCCGTATCCCTGGGCTCCTCCACCCCACTCGCGCGGCGTGCCGTAGGCCTGCTCAATGCCTCCGGCAATGGCAGCCGCAGCAATCGGATAAGGCCCGAAGGCGTCGAACAAATAATTTTGAAGCTTCGTCTTTTCGGTCGGGCGGTGGTACGTGATTCCCGGCTCGATGTGGAGGGTGTCCGATGGCGGGGCCGGCGATGCCGAGGGCGGCGCCGCCGCGGAATTTCCGCCTACGCCCGCCGGTCCTTGCGCGGCGCAGTGGGGCGGTGCGATCGCGTGCGCCACGACCACTAGAAGCAGACCGAATCCTGGCTTTCTCATCCGCATAAATCGCTCACACTCCCGTTAGGATGAATTCGCCGGGCGTTTGGATGTTACCTGTTTTCCGGATCGGTGCGGGATGGAAAAACTTTGGCGCGCGGTGGACTGAAAAAGCCCCAGCGCGGCGGACCACCGCGCACGAACCGCAGAGGTCCGCAAGCGATCTCACCACTCCAATCACATTCTGCGGCCGCCAAGCAGCCAATTACTGGAAGTTGTTAACCAGCACCTGCGCCACTTTCTTGGCGAAATCGAGCGTGGCTCTCAAGTTGCCGCCGATGAAGCGCACCTGGCCCTGGACGTCCTGCGAGACGACCGCTTTGCCGTTCTTGTCCGTCACCTGGACGTGCACCTTGATCTCCGTCTTGCCCGCGACTGTGGTCACCTGCCGCTTTTCTTCGCTGCCCTTTTTGAATCCGTAGACGTTGCTGTGCAGCACTACCAGGTCCGGAGCGCTGGCCGCGTCTTTATCGCCGTCGCGGTACACGTGCTGGAATTTGCTGGTTTTTTGAATCTGCTCGACCAGGTTTTCATATAGCGCGAGCTGAAATTCGATGGGCAGTTTCACTTCGTCGGATTGGACCATCGCAATCTGAATCGAGGACGCTTTTGCCTTCGCCGCCGGCTGGTCCTGCGCCGATGCGGCGCTTCCCCACAGCAAGCAAGCAGCCGCGAGAGCCATGAGCATGCGCGAATATCCAGTCGAGTTCATTGCTTTTTCCCCTTTGGCTGCGTTTGCTCTTCGATTTCCTTTTCCAGAGGAACGGTCGTCTTGGCTCCCTGGGCCAGCAGCGCCCCCTTGGCGCTCCACGATGTCCCTTGTCCCATCGTAAACACCGCGCCGTGGGTACCGCCCGATTTATCGACCCACTCGACCGAGAGCGTATCGACCTTGTTCCGGAACAAGCTCAGAAATCTTCCGCTCCCGTAGGGAGCGAACATCGTCATTGTGCCCACGGTTCCGCCAATGGCGCGCTCCGAGTCCTTCCCCGTCAGCACGTCCGTGATGGAGGCTGCCGGAATCTCAATGTTTTTCTTTCCCTTTTTGAATATGAGCTCGCCATTTTCGGCGGAGAGTGTGCCTTTGGCGTGAGGCTTGAACCCTTCCAGTCCGATCACCACTTTGGTTTCCGGGAACGACCGGGGATTAGTGCTGGCATCTTGCGCGAAGCTGGGTTGCGCCAGCGCCCCGAACCCAACAATGAGCACCGCGGCAACAAACAAATCCGCTACTACCCGGCGCGTCTTCATCTTAATTATCTCCTTGAATAAACAGCGCGCGGCAGGAAGCCGGGCGCGGTGCATAGCCTACACCTGTTCCTCCGATTGTCCAGAAAAAATATCTGCGCGCTGCCCGCTCCCGCCCGGTTGACTTCCCCGGATGACTTCCATACGCTAGCTCGTTTTCAGCGCCGGCTCTCAGGGCTGTTGTGAGTTCCATCGAAAGAGCGGCGCGAAGCGAGGACCTGGCTCCGCATGGCCGATCTGAAGCTGCCCGCGCGTTCGGAAGATTACTCCGAATGGTACAACCAGGTGGTGCTCCGCGCCGAACTCGCGGACTACGCGCCCGTGCGCGGGTGCATGATCGTCCGGCCGTACGGCTGGGCGCTGTGGGAAAACATCACTGCCGCCCTCGACAGCCGCTTCAAAGCCACGGGCCATGTGAATGCCGCCTTCCCGCTGCTGATTCCGCGAAGCTTCATCGAAAAGGAAAAATCGCACGTGGCCGGCTTTTCTCCCGAGCTGGCCGTAGTGACGCACGGGGGCGGCGAGGAGCTCGAAGAACCGCTGGTGATCCGTCCGACTTCGGAAACGATTATTGGCCATTCTTACGCGAAGTGGATTCAGTCCTACCGCGACCTTCCCATCCTAATCAATTTGTGGAACAGCGTGGTTCGCTGGGAGCTTCGCACCCGGCTCTTCCTTCGCACGCTGGAATTTTTCTGGCAGGAGGGCCACACCGCCCATGCCACCGCGGAAGAAGCTGAAGCGGAAGCGCGCCAGATGGCGGACGTGTATGCCGATTTCGCGGTGAAGGAAGCGGCTGTTCCGGTCATTGTCGGCCGCAAATCGGAGTCGGAGAAATTTGCTGGCGCCGACGTCACCTATGCCCTCGAGGCCATGATGGGGGACGGCAAAGCGCTGCAATTCTGCACTTCCCACAACCTCGGACAGAATTTCGCGAAGGCGTTCGAGATCCGCTACCTCGATAAGAACGGCGTCCTTCAGTATTGCTGGACCACTTCTTGGGGCCTTTCGACTCGCACGGTCGGCGCCATCATCATGGTCCATGGCGACGACCAGGGGCTAATTCTTCCGCCGCGGCTCGCGCCCTTCCAGGTGGTCATTGTCCCTATCTACAAAACGGACGACGAGAAGGCCGCCGTCCTCGGGAACGCTCAAAAACTCCGCAAGGAGCTGGTGGATGCGGGCGTCCGCGTCAAGATGGACGAGCGGGAAGGCTTGAGCCCGGGCTTCAAATTCAATGATTGGGAGATGCGCGGCGTCCCCTTGCGGATCGAGCTCGGCCCGAAAGACGTGGCCAAAGCCTCCGTGGTGCTTGCCCGGCGCGACCGGCCGGGCAAGGAAGGGAAATCGTTTGTCCCTCAGCTGGGGATTGGCCCCGCTGCCGCGTCCGCACTGGCGGAGGTTCAGCAATCTCTGTTTGACCGCGCGCTGGCCTTCCGCAAAGCCAACACGATGGAACCCGCCGGCTACGCGGAATTCAAGCAAGCTGTCGAAAAGGGCTTTGCTCTGGCCTGGTGGTGCGGCGGAGCGGATTGCGAAGCCAAAATCAAAGAAGAAACCAAGGCGACCATGCGCTGCATCCCCTTCGATCAGCCCGGCGGCTCGGGAAAATGCCTCTACTGCGGCCGCCCAGCCAGCGAAAAAGCCATCTTCGCCCGCGCCTACTAGCACCCATCAGGCTCTTTTGAGACCCCCCGGATTTGGCTCGGCACCGATGTTGGCGGGCGTCGTACCGGATTTGAAAACAAAGCGGAAGCAAGCTTCCGCCCTTCTATGAAAAAGCCGTGCCGGTCAAGGGCGACGGTTTTTCTGGAGTGCGGCGGCTTGACGCCGCTTTGGGCCCGTGCTCGCTGGCTAAAAGCCACCCACTCGACCGAGGCTTGACTCGGTCGGCGCGATTGGCGCGTTCCGTATGTTGGGATTTCAACAGCGCCGGCCCATTTCATAAATCCGCTTTGTAGGTCGCGGTTTCAACCGCGACATTAGAATTGCCGAATTTGCGGGCTTTAGTCCTTGAAGTTCCCACCGGCGCTGGATTTCGGCAACCATGGGATGATTTCAAGCGGAGGTTTTCCTCCTTCTCGTCCCGGGTTACTCATCGCGAACACCTGCCTGCCCGGCGCCTCCCGGGCCGCAAGCTGGGTGCTAGCATCAAATCAGCCATGTATCTTCCATAGGCCCTGGAGGTCGTGCCATTTTTCGAGTCAATCGAAGCGAAAATTTCGAGCGGGGTGGAGGGAAGCTGAACCTTCTGCTGACGGTAGTAATCGTCGCGGCGCTGATCTTCGCAGCCATCAAGATCGTTCCTGCCTACATAAATAACTACCAGTTGCAGGACTCCATGGAAACCGAGGCGCGTTTTGCCGGCGCCAACCGCAAGGCGGAGGCCGATATCCGCGAAGACGTTTGGAGGAAGATCCAGGAGCTCGGCATTCCCGCGAAGCACGACGATATCCGGGTTTCCGCGGTTGATGGGGGCATCCAGATTTCGCTGAATTATTCGATTCCAGTCGACCTGCAAGTTTATCGCTTTACCCTGGATTTCCACCCCCACGCGGACAACCGTTCGATTTAGAATTGCATTCCATCTTAGTAGGGGCTGGAGAGGTTCATGCCCCGCTCATGCCGCGCCGGCCCAGCCGCGGCCTTTGATAGGCAGCAAAGCCAACGACAGGGTGTAGCGGAGAACACGATTGCAGATCCGGATCGGCACAGGTTTTTGGTCCTCTCGCTTCGGCTTGGGAGTGCTGGGAGTTGCGCTCGCAGCGTTGCTCGCCGCCACTGCGGCTCTTGTCTTTTACTACATCCAGTTCGGCCGCCTCATCAATGAACGGCTCACCGGCCAGATCTTCCAGAATACTTCCCGCGTGTACTCCGCTCCTGGCGGCATCTACGTCGGCGAAACCATGCGCCCCGGAGAATTGGCGAGTTATCTGCTTCGGGCCGGCTACCAGGAAGGCTCCGTTCCCGGCTCGGCCGGGGAGTATCGTGTCACCTCCAACGCGGTCGAGATTCGGCCTTCCGCCGATTCTTACTTCCGTGGCTCCAACGCCCTTCGCGTGGAGTTCACCGGCCCGGCGATTTCCCGCATCGCGCAGATCCCCGGCGGCTTGAACCGGGATTCCGCTCAAATCGAGCCCGAGTTGCTCACCAACCTCTTCGATAGCTCGCGCGAAAAGCGCCGCGTGGTTCGTTTCGAAGATCTTCCTCCGATTCTTGTCAACGCCGTCCTTTCCGCCGAAGACAAACGCTTCTTCGAGCATGGCGGCCTCGATTTCGTCCGCGTCGTCGGAGCGGCGCTCGCCGATCTGCGCACCGGCCAGAAAGCGCAGGGCGCCAGCACCATCGATATGCAGGTGGCGCGCAGCTTCTTTTTCACCACCAAGCGCGAATGGCGCCGCAAAGCGAAAGAGATTCTGATGGCCTTCGAGCTCGACGAGCGCTTCTTGAAGCGGCAGATTTTTGAGCTCTACGCCAACGAAGTCTATCTCGGCAATCGCGGCAGCTTTGCGATTCGTGGGTTCGGCGAAGCGGCCGAAGCTTACTTCGGCAAGGATGTTCGCGAGCTGAATCTTGGCGAAGCCGCGTTTCTTGCAGGGATCATTCGCGCGCCTAACCGCTATTCCGGCGCCGAGCGCCATCCCGAACGCGCCGTGGAAGCGCGCGACCGCGTCCTGGGGCAAATGCTGGAAAACAGCTACGCCACCGCCGATCAGGTCGCTGCCGCGAAAAAAGCCAAGCTCCACTTCGTGGCCGGCAGCGCCGGAAGCGGCTCCGCTCCATACTTCGTCGACATGGTCAAGGACCACCTGCTCGAACATTTCTCGGAGACCGATCTCGAGACGCAGAGCTATCGCATCTACACGACGCTCGATCCCACGCTCGAACGCGCTGCCGGTGAGGCCCTCCAGGCGGGCATGGTGCAGGTTGATAAGCTGCTCGCGAAACGCTACGCCGCGTGGCAGAAGAAGGGCGAACCCGTGCCCCAGGCGCAGATTGCCCTGGTTGCCATGGACCCCCGCACCGGCGAAATCCGCGCGCTTGTCGGCGGCCGCGATTACGGCGAAAGCCAGTTGAACCACGCGCTGGCCCACCGCCAGCCCGGCTCCGCTTTCAAGCCGTTCGTCTATGCCGCGGCATTCGACAATGCGGTCCAGGGCTTCCAGCCCGTCGTCACACCTGTTACAACCGTGGACGATATCCCCACCACTTTCGAATTTAGCGGGAAGGAATACACGCCGGATAATTTCGGCGAGGTGTTCTACGGGACCGTCACTGTCCGCGACGCCCTCATTCACTCGCTCAACGTCGCCACCGTAAAAGTCGCGGAGCTGATCGGCTACCAGCGCGTCGTGGACGTCGCCCGCCAGATGGGCCTCGGCAACAACATTCAAGCTACGCCCTCGGTGGCGCTCGGCGCCTACGACATGACGCCCATCGACGTTGCAGCCGGCTACACCGCCTTCGCCACTAACGGCACGCGCGCCGAGCCCCTGTTCATCCGCAGCGTTCTCGCCGCCGATGGCGCCGTCGAGGAATCCGCGAATCCCAGGACGCGCCCGGTGCTCGATCCGCGCGTGGCCTTCCTCGTCACTTCGCTCATGGAAGATGTGATCAATCGCGGCACGGGCGCCAGCGTGCGCGCGCTTGGCTTCAACGCGCCCGCCGCGGGGAAGACCGGCACTTCGCGCGACGGGTGGTTTGCCG
>Ga0187781_10000118_pt1 | contig 51843 bp, 45 predicted proteins | sample 0715_SJ02_MP02_2_FD_132447 | JGI IMG/M metagenome (GOLD analysis project Ga0187781, IMG submission 132447) | Tropical peat soil microbial communities from peatlands in Department of Meta, Colombia - 0715_SJ02_MP02_20_MG | ecosystem: Environmental > Terrestrial > Soil > Wetlands > Peat | place...
GGTGCGTCGGTCTGGATGAAGTCCTCATAGTCCTCAATTCCGAGATTGCCGCGGCCGGTGGCACTAATGATGCCCCGCGTCACCGTCTGGCCTACGCCAAAGGGGTTGCCGATTGCCAGAGCGGTGTCTCCCACTTCCACTTTGGAGGAATCGCCCAGAGTCACCGGCTTCAGGTTCGACACTTCGATCTTCAGAACCGCGATGTCCGTCTTCGGATCGCTGCCAACAATTCTCGCTTCATATTCATGCTTGTCGGAAAGCGTGACCTTCACTTCGGTCGCGCCGTCCACAACATGGTTGTTCGTCAGAATGTAGCCCTCCGGGCTGACGATAACGCCGGACCCCAGACTCTTCTCCCGCCGGTCCTTTGGCACGTCAAACGGCGTTTCGCCGTTGCCAAAGAATTGCTGAAAGAAGGGAGGTATCTGCTCTCCCATTTCATGGCTGGTCTTGACAACCTTGGAGCTCGAAATGTTCACCACGGATGGCAGGACATTCTTGACCACCGGGGCGTAGCTGCTCCGGCTTGGCCCTTCGTTGCTGTCGGCCACCTTCAGTGTAGCCGGGGGATTCGTCGCTGCTTTCTGCGCCGAATGTGCAATAGCGAAACTGGATGCCCCTAGTACGAGCCCGGCGATCAACAGCGCAGGCTTTGAGAAAATTGCCGATTTCTGGATTGTCATTTAACCTTCCTTACGAAAAATTCGCACCTCGCTGCACCAGCACGCTGAGGTTGCGTGAACTTCCCTCATGCACAGTAAGACGCTTTGAGTCCTGCCTGCGCATCTCCCTGCCAATGGGGAGAAACGCTACCTGCGATTGGGGATAACTAACTTATTGAGGAATCAGGCGATTGCGCTCAACCAGAGAGCAGTTTGACGGGGAACGGAGCTTTCAGGCGATGATGCCCCGTCGTACGGCATAAAGGATCAATTCCGGCAATCCGTGTAGGTTTAATTTCTCCATCAGGTTCGACCGGTGGCTTTCCACCGTGTAGACGCTCAGGTTCAGGAGATTCGCGATGTCCTTGTTCGATTTGCCTTCCGCGATGAGTTGCAGAATTTCCCGCTCACGCGGAGTCAGCAAGTCGTAGGCGTCTTCGGTGCCCGTGCGCTTCAGTTTGCGAACGTAGTCATCCAGCAGAACCTTGCTGACGGCCGGGCTGAAGAAGGACTTTCCAGCGGACACAACATGCACCGCCTTGATCAGGTCAGCCTCGGCCGAATCTTTCAACAGGTACCCCCGTGCCCCGGCTTTTAAGGCGCGCAGCACGTAACTCTCGTCAGAATGCATGCTGACGATCACAATGGCCAGGTCGGGATTCACCTGGGTCATCTGATGAGCGGCTTCAATCCCGTTCAGATTGGGCATTCCGATGTCCATGACAGCGACTTCCGGTTTCAGGGTCTTCGCCAATGACACGGCTTCGCGTCCGTCCGAGGCTTCGCCTACCACACTCAGATCGGGCTCGTGTTCGAGCATCAGCCTGATTCCGCTGCGCATCAGTTGGTGGTCGTCGGCAAGAAGGATGCGGATCTTCCTCATTTTTCAGCTGCCCTTGTCGCTGATCGGAAACACGGCATGCACAGTGGTCCCTTTGCCTGGACTGGATTGTAAATCAAAGGATCCACCGAGTTGCCGGACTCGCTCTTCCATTCCCAGAATTCCCATCCCTCGCGTGCGTTCCGGCCGGAAACCCACTCCGCCATCCGAAATTTCCACCTCGACGTTCTGAGGTCCGTATCGGATAGAAACTTTCGCGTTTTTGGCATGCGCGTGCGTAGCGGCGTTTTGTAAGGCCTCCTGAACCAGCCTGTAAATCCCGATTTTCACCCGATTAGGCAGGTTTAGAGGAGTTTCCGCGGCCTGAACCTCTACTTCCATATCGCAGCGTCGAGAAGTCTCGCGTGCTTGCCATTCGAGCGCGGGGATGAGTCCCAGATCATCGAGCATCGGCGGTCTTAGCAAAAGAGCCATGTCCCGGATCGATGTCACCGCGCTTTCAGCCGCCGCCTTGATGCGACCTAGCCGATCCTTCACCAGGGTATCGCCGGGTGCAACAAAATTTGAGAGTTGTCCGAGGTCCACCAGCAAAGCTCCCAGGGCCTGGCCAACCTCGTCATGGAGTTCGCGCGAGATCGTCTGCCGTTCCTCTTCTTGCACCTCTAGCAAGCGCTTGGACAGGCTTTCGAGTTCCTGCCGACTGCGTTCCAATGCCAGGTAACGTTTGCGGCCATTTTGCTCCAGTCGAAGAATGTAATAGCCAGCGGCCAGTGAAAGTAGCAATCCCGCCACAAGCGTTGTGACCACCAGCCGGGAGAGTCTTGTCTGCAAACCCAAAAATTCTGTGGCAACCACTTCGTTTTCCGCCACTAGCCGTTGATCGTTCAAGCGAGCAACTGCGGTCGCCAGTGCCAAAACGCGTGCTCGCGTCGGAATAAGCTCTTCTTCCATAAAAATATGTGCCCGTTGTCCACGTTGCCCTGAACTCCAGCCTTTTGTAACGTCGAATGCGACTTCCTCCGCCTTCACCGTTTGCTCGATTTGCGACACCAGCGATTCTTCTTCGTTGCCAGAATCCGTCGGAAAAGCGTGTAGCGCTGCATGTACTTCGGACACGCGGCTGGCGATCTCCTGTTCCGGTAAATTCGTAGCGACGACCTCGGTCAGAAGATATTGCTCCATCTGCTCGTCATACACATGGAAGCAGACAAGGATGGTCTGTAGCGCCTGGTTGTGTGCCGAGTAGCGCCGTGTCACCTGCTGAGAAACCTGATGCAGTCTGCGCAACGAGCGGAAGGCGTCGATACCGGAGATGCTCATCAACAGCAACATGGCCCCGAAAGTTCCGAGAAGCAACCACCTCAGCTTTGGGCTGTGTTCTCCGGATTCGCGCACAGGCGTCCTCTGCACCTTCATCGCGTCCATTTCGGTGAAGGTGTCTTTCCGTCATTCATCATAATGCAATCTGGATCGTGGCGTCTGAGGCCATTCGGCCGCCCCGGAAGGGCCTTGCAAAGAAGAACGGCTCCATTCCAACTGCCAAGGTCCTGCGACCCTCGTAGGACGAATCTCCCGTAAACCGTGGCTGTACATTTGGCGTGTGACGGGGGATGTTCAGGCGTCACGGCCGCATTCCTAAGCGCATGCTAGCATTTGAATAGGATATTGCAGCCAAGGGCCTCCCCCAGTTAACCTGCCCAGGCTCCGCCCCAAAGGAACGAACTATGCCGCGAACCATCGATGTGACCGAACTTATCCTGAGAGATGCACACCAGAGCCTCCTGGCAACCAGGATGGCCCTTGAAGACATGGTGCCGGCCTGTGAAGACATTGATAAGGCCGGCTTTTGGAGTGTGGAGTGTTGGGGAGGCGCCACATTTGATGCCTGCATCCGATTCCTGAACGAAGATCCTTGGGAACGACTGCGGACTTTCCGCAAGCTGCTGCCAAATAGCCGGCTTCAGATGCTACTCCGCGGGCAGAACTTGCTCGGTTATCGCCACTATGAAGACAGCGTGGTGGACCGGTTTGTGGAACGCGCCGCCGATAACGGCATGGATGTGTTCCGCGTGTTCGACGCGCTGAACGACGTGCGCAACGTGAAGCGAGCTATTGCGGCGGTGAAGAAAGCGGGAAAGCACGCGCAAGGAACTATCTGCTACACCATCAGCCCGCTGCACACGGTCGAAGGCTACGTGGAATTGGCAAAGCGGCTGATGGATCTTGGGTGCGACTCTCTGTGCATAAAGGATATGGCGGCTTTGCTAAAGCCGCAGGCTGCCTACGACACGGTCAAGGCAATTAAGGAGACATTGGGCGAGTCCGTTCGAATGCATGTACATGTGCACGCGACCACAGGGGTTACACTGGTTTCCTTGATGAGAGCGATTGAGGCCGGGGCAGAGGCGGTAGATACAGCAATCAGTTCCCTGAGCTTGGGTCCGGGCCATAATCCAACGGAGAGCTTCGTCGAAATGCTCGAAGGGACTGGCTACACCACGAATCTCGACATGAGCCGCCTGCTGAAAATCAGGGATCATTTCGCAAAGGTCCGACCACGGTACAGCGAATTCCTTTCGAACATCACGGGAGTAGACACGGAGATTTTCGAAAGCCAGATTCCGGGGGGTATGATTTCGAACATGGAGAGTCAACTGAAACAGCAGGGAGCAGCCGGCAAAATCAAAGAGGTGTTGCTGGAAGTTCCTAAGGTGCGCCGTACGGCCGGTTACCCGCCGCTGGTGACGCCTTCGAGCCAGATTGTGGGAACGCAAGCCGTCTTTAACGTGCTGATGGGCCGCTACAAGGTGATTACGGCGGAGTTTGCAGACCTCATGCTTGGTTATTACGGTTCGACCCTCGGCGAGCGGGACCGCGAAGTGATGGCTCGGTGCGAGAAGCAAACGAAGAAGCCCCCGATCATGATGCGACCAGCAGATCTGTTGAAGCCAGAGTGGGAACAGTTGCGTACGACCGCCATCGCCCTGGACGGCTGCGATGGTTCGGACGAGGACATTCTGACCGCCGCGATGTTTCCGAAAGTAGCTCCAAAGTTCCTTGCCGAACGTGCCTTGGGTCCGAAAAGTGTCGCCAAGGATCCGGACGCGGCCGTCCCGGCGCCATCCGGAAACGGTTCCGGAGGCCCGGTCCGGGAAACCATTAAGTACGAAGTTCAAATGGATGGCAGAAAGCACGTCGTGACCGTTTCTCCGGCGTAGAGGACTTGACCTATGAAAACGATGGAGCAGCGCATTGATGAATTGAAGACCCGTCGGGCGGAGCTCGAACTCGGCGGCGGAAAAGAGCGAATGGAAAGGCAACACAAGGGCGGAAAGCTCACGGCTCGCGAACGAGTCCATGAGCTGTGTGACCCGAACAGCTTTCAAGAGTCAGGGTTGTTTGCCGAGCATCGCGCTGTCCTTTTTGGCATGTTGGACAAGAGTTTCCCCGCTGACGGAGTCGTGACTGGCGCTGGAACGGTTCTCGGACGGCGTATCCATCTGGCAAGCCAGGACTTCACGGTTGCGGGCGGCTCCGCCGGGGAAGTGCACTCGAAAAAAGTGGCAGAGACGATGCAGCAGGCAATGAAAACGGGCACTCCCTTTGTTTTCATCAACGACTCGGGAGGAGCGCGCGTTCAAGAAGGAATCGATTCGCTGTCGGGCTATGGTCAGGTGTTCTACCAGAACGTGATGTTGAGTGGTGCCGTGCCTCAAATCTCCTTGATCTGCGGCCCCTGTGCGGGTGGCGCCGCATACTCACCCGCATTGACGGATTTCATCATCCAGACGCGCAAGGCGCAAATGTTCATCACCGGACCGAACGTAATCAAGCAGGTGACAGGAGAGAACGTGACTGCGGAAGCCTTGGGCGGTCCCGACGCGCACATGGCCAAGTCTGGTGTCATCCACTTTCTTGCTGAGGACGACCGCCACGCGCTCCTGCTTTGCAAGAAGCTGTTGAGTTTCCTTCCTTCCAATAACGCAGAAGATCCGCCGGAATTGCCGAGCGACGGCAATGTGGATCCCAACCCTCATCTGACGAACATCGTTCCGGTGGACGGCAAGCAGCCTTACGACGTCCGGGAAGTGATCGCGAACGTGATCGATGGAGGCGACTTTCTGGAAGTGCAGGCGGGCTACGCCGGAAACATTGTTGTTGGTTTTGCGCGGATTATTGGCCGCACGGTCGGGATCGTTGCGAATCAACCGGCCGTGCTGGCCGGCGTGCTTGATATCAACGCTTCGGACAAAGCGGCGCGCTTTATCCGCTTCTGCAACGCCTTTAATATTCCGCTGGTAACGTTTGTGGATGTGCCGGGATTTCTGCCTGGGATCGATCAAGAGTACGGAGGAATTATCCGCCACGGCGCAAAAATGATATTTGCCTATTCGGCGGCGACCGTTCCAAAGGTGACAGTGATCCTGCGAAAGTCTTTCGGCGGGGCGTACCTGGCCATGTGCGGCCGGGACATGGGCGCGGACCGTGTGTATGCATGGCCCACCGCGGAAGTGGCGGTCATGGGCGCGGAAGGTGCGGCGGAGATCGTCTTCAAGAAGGAAATCGAGTCGGCGAAGGACGCCTCGAAGAAGCGCAAAGAGATGATCGAGAAATATCGTGATGCCTTTTCCACTCCCTATGTAGCTGCGGGTAGGCGACTAGTGGACGACATCATTGAACCGGCATCGACGCGAAGAGTCCTCGCGCAGGCACTCGAGTTTCTCCATACAAAACGCGAGCTGCGGCCCCCGAAGAAGCATGGTTTGATCCCGCTTTGAGGCGGAAAGACCGATGGAAAAAAGCGAAATCAAAGATCTGGAAGAAAAACTCGAGCACATGGGCCGGCGAATCGAAAAGCTGGAAGCGCTGGTCTCGACGCTGGTAAAGGCGCGTCCTAGTGCGGAGGCGGCGAACGCCCACGAAACGACCGCACAAACGGGGATCCCGGAAGAAATCGTTCTGGCGATTTCCGCGGCTGTGGCCGCCTTTCTTGGCAAGCGAGCGTCGATCCGGCAGATTCGCCTGACCGGGTCCACCCCGTGGGCTCAACAAGGCCGCGCCACGGTTCAGGCTTCCCATGGAGTTGAGTTCGTTCGAGGACTTCGTTAAGTCGTACTAAGGTGAGGCATGAAACTCAAGGTGACTGTAGATGGAAAGGTTTATGAGGTCGAAGTGGAAGTAGCCCCGGAACCCGCGCCAGCCCTCCCGACATTTCTTGCACAACCTGCCGCAGCAAGCCTTCCCGCCGCCTCCATGGGTTCTGGAGAAAGAAATGTCGAAGACAGCGTAGCGGATGAAACCAAGGTGTGCCGCAGCCCGGTCTCCGGAATTGCGGTCAAGGCAAATGTGCGGCCAGGCGAAACCATTCAGACGGGCGATCTTCTGTTTGTGCTGGAAGCCATGAAGATGGAGACCGAGATAACCGCTCCCGTCGGCGGCAAAGTGGCCGAGGTCAAAGTGAAGGTGGGTGACAGCGTGAAAAGCGGACAAGTGGTGTTGACATGGGCATAGAGGCAAAGCAGATTCCCGGCTTTCAGTTCTATGATCATGTGGCCATCGCGGTGAAGCAGGGGGACCTCGAAAATCAGGTTGGCGCGTACAAGCTGATGGGCTTTACGGAAATACATCGAGAAGACGTCCACGGAAGGGACCAGGTTCGCGAAGTGCTGCTGCGGATTGGCGAGGGGCCCAACCTGATTCAGTTGCTGGAACCTTTTTCGGCGGATTCGCCGGTGTCCAAGCAGATTGAAAAGAATGGAGGCCGCGGCGGATTTGCGCACATCGCGCTGCGCGTGGCCAACATTCACGACGCCTTTCAGTATCTGAAAGGGAAGGGCTTTCACATCATCGATGAAGCACCGCGCCCGGGTTCGCGAGGCACGACGGTGTTCTTTGTGCACCCGAAGACAACGGATGCGGCGGCGCTCGGTTATCTGATCGAGGTGGTCCAGGAGGGCAAAGCCTGATGTGGGAAGAATTTCCTCCCGTTCCGACGAGCGAATGGGACACCGCGATTCGCGCGGACCTGAAAGGTGCGGATTACGACAAGAGATTACTATGGCGGACCGACGACGGTATCACGGTGCGCCCGTTTTACCGCACCGAGGACTTGCCAGGCACAACTGGTCAGGCCCGGTTTACCAGCACTTGGGGGACCGCAACCGACGCCGACATCCCGAAAGATGCAATCCGGGCGGATCTCCTGCACGAACAAGGGGCGACCGCGGTTCAGGAGATCGGTTACGCGTTGGCGGAATCGCGGGGCAAGCAAAGCAGGTTCGTCTTTTCCACGGGAACCAACTACTTTTTTGAAATCGCAAAATTGCGGGCCGCCCGCCAGCTATGGGCGCGCCTTTCGTCCGAAGCGATGGTCATCTGGTCCAGAACTTCCATGGCCGACAAAAGCCTTTACGATCCCGCAGCAAATCTTGTGCGATGCACCACGGAAGCCATGAGCGCGATTTTTGGCGGCTGCAATTTCCTGATCATCGATAGCGCTCGCTTTCCCGATCACCTGGCGCGAAGCCTCGGGCGCATCCTGCGCGAAGAGTCGCACCTTGAAGAAGTCTCCGACCCCGGAGGAGGTTCCTATTACATCGAATCGCTTACGGCATCGATTGGGAATGAAGCGTGGAAGGTATATGAAGTCGGGCTGTCGGGCCGCGACTCCGCTATCGCGGCCTCGCGCACTGCGAGAGAGAAGGCCGTGGCACAACGCAAGATCACATTGGTTGGCGTAAACAACTATCCGGACCTCAACGAGACACTGCCGCCAGAAGCCTCTCTGCCCAAAACCCCCTGGCGCATGGCCGTGCCGTTCGAGCAGATCCGGCAACGGGTGGAGAAGCTGAGCAAGCGGCCGCGGGTTCTTCTGCTGCAGCGGGGCGACCTGAAGATGAAGACTGCGCGCGCCAACTTCTGCCTTAACTTATTCGGGTGCGCAGGGTTTCAAGTAAAGTCCTCCGAAACGCTCGAGCCAGCGGACCTCGTTGTGCTCTGTAGCTCGGACCCCGAATATCTGCCGTTTGCGCAGGACATCTGTGGCAGAACAAAAGCCCCGGTGATTGTTGCCGGAAGTCCAAAGGAACATATTGAAGCGCTGAAAGCAGCCGGCGTGAAGGATTTTGCCTATCTGGGTATGGATGCAGTGAGGTTCCTGACTCATTGGCAAGAGGCCCTCTCATGACACGTCAGAAATGGATGACCCCGGAAGGGATTGAGGTCAAAACTTTATATACAGCGGCGGACCTCGTGCAAATGGAGCATCTGGACTACGCCGCCGGATTGCCCCCTTTCCTTCGCGGTCCATACGCATCCATGTACGCCCTGAGGCCCTGGACGATACGCCAGTACGCAGGATTTTCCACGGCAGAAGATTCGAATGCATTCTACCGGCGCAATCTCGCCGCGGGACAGAAAGGCCTTAGCGTCGCGTTCGACCTGGCCACGCACCGCGGCTACGACTCCGACCATCCCCGCGTTACGGGCGACGTGGGGAAGGCCGGCGTGGCGATCGACAGCGTCGAGGATATGAAAATTCTGTTCGACAAAATTCCCCTCGACCAGATGTCCGTCTCCATGACCATGAACGGCGCGGTCCTGCCGGTGATGGCGTTCTACATTGTGGCGGCTGAGGAACAGGGAGTTGCAGCGCAGAAGCTGACCGGTACCATTCAAAACGATATTCTGAAAGAATTCATGGTGCGCAACACCTACATCTACCCACCAAGTCATTCCATGCGCATCATCGGGGACATTTTCCGCTATTGCGCCGCCAAAATGCCGAAGTTCAATTGCATCTCCATTTCGGGTTATCACATGCAGGAAGCGGGCGCCACGGCCGACATCGAATTGGCGTTCACGCTGGCAGACGGGCTCGAGTATCTGCGTACCGGTTTACATGCAGGGCTGGACATCGATGAATTCGCGCCTCGATTGAGCTTTTTCTGGGCCATCGGCATGAATCACTTCATGGAGATCGCCAAGATGCGAGCGGCCCGACTGCTTTGGGCCAAGCTGGTAAAACAGTTCAACCCGAAAAACCCGAAGTCGATGGCCCTGCGAACACACTCGCAGACGTCCGGCTGGAGCCTGACGGCGCAGGACGCCTACAATAACGTGATCCGCACCACCATCGAGGCTATGGCCGCGGCCATGGGCGGCACACAGTCGCTGCATACCAACGCGCTCGACGAAGCGCTTGCCCTTCCGACCGATTTCTCGGCGCGCATCGCCCGCAACACCCAGATACATCTGCAGGAAGAGACGGGTATCACTCATGTGGTCGATCCTTGGGGCGGAAGCTACTATGTCGAATCGTTAACGGCACAGCTTGCAGCCAAAGCGTGGACGCTAATCCAGGAAGTGGAAAAGCTGGGAGGCATGACGCGGGCCATCGAATCTGGATTGCCCAAAATGCGCATCGAGGAGGCGGCGGCCCGGCGGCAGGCGCGGATCGATTCCGGACATGAGACTATTGTTGGCGTGAACAAATACACCGTTGCCGAAGAAAAGCCTATCGACGTGCTTGTGGTGGACAACGCAGCGGTGCGAGAGAACCAGATTGCGCGCTTGGGCAAAGTGAAATCGGAACGGAACACGAAAGAGGTTGAGGCGGCCCTCGCCGCCTTGACGAACGGCGCGCGCACTGGGGAGGGCAATCTGCTCGATCTCGCTGTGGAAGCTGCGCGCAAGCGTGCGACGCTTGGCGAGATTTCCAGTGCCCTCGAAACTGTGTTTGGCCGCTACCAGGCCGTCCATCACACCATCTCTGGCGTATATTCCGCGGAAAGCCGGCAAGATCCGGAATTCCTTAAAGCGCGGCAGGAAGTGGAGTCCTTCGCGAAGTCCGAGGGACGGCGCCCGCGCATCCTTGTAGCGAAAATGGGGCAGGACGGCCACGACCGCGGCGCAAAGGTGATTGCTACGGCGTTCGCGGACTTAGGATTTGACGTCGATCTTGGGCCACTGTTTCAGACCCCGGATGAAGTGGCGCGTATGGCCGTGGAGAACGACGTCCACGTGCTGGGCATCTCCACACTGGCCGGTGGTCACATGACCCTTGTTCCCCAGGTAATCGAGGAATTGAAGAGACTTGGCCGTCCAGATATTCTGGTCGTTGTGGGCGGCGTGATTCCTCCCCAGGATTTTGAAGCCCTGAAGCGGGCCGGGGCGGGCGGAGTGTTTGGGCCAGGGACACGCATACCGTTCTCCGCGCAGGAAGTTCTGCACGCCTTGCAGGGGTAAAGAGGGATTGCGCACACGCCGTCTGGCGGCTGAACAATACGTCTCTGGCGTCCTGGCTGGGGACCGGACGACGCTTGCCCGCACCATTACCATCATCGAGAGTGACCTTCCTTCCGACAACGAGCTGGCCGCAAAGATACTGGACCGGCTGCTTCCTCACTCCGGGAAATCCCGGCGCATCGGAGTGACTGGCGTACCGGGCGTGGGCAAGAGTACCTTTCTGGACAAAATGGGAATGCATATTGTCCGCGAGCGCGGCGAAAAACTCGCCGTGCTTAGCATTGATCCCTCGAGTCCCGTGACCGGAGGAAGCATTCTCGGCGACAAGACGCGTATGGAGAAGTTGTCCGTGGAGCCGAATGCGTTCATCCGGCCATCGCCTTCACGCGGCTCTCTCGGCGGGGTTGCCGGAAGAACCTTTGAAACCGTGCTCCTTTGCGAAGCAGCGGGCTTCGACAATATCTGGATTGAGACGGTTGGCGTCGGTCAGTCCGAGATTGCCGTCCGTTCTATGACCGATTTTGTTTTGTTATTGCTCCTGCCGGGAGCTGGCGACGAGTTACAGGGAATCAAACGCGGCATTCTCGAGCTTGTGGATGCCGTCGCCATCAACAAGGCCGATGGACCGCAACTGGAACGGGCCCAACTGGCCAAAGCGGAATACCAAAGCGCGCTACATCTTTTTGCGCCCGGCGCAGGCGGATGGCTCCCACCGGTCCTGCTCTGCAGCGCACAAACCGGAAGTGGCATCCGGGAAATCCATGAATGCATCCTGCGGCACGAGAAATTTCAGTTTCAGAATGGCCTGCGAACGAAACTGCGAAGTGAACAGGCCCTGGCGGCGATGAGGCACCTGATAAGCGCTGACCTCGAAGGTGCCTTCCGCCGTAGCCCTAAAATACGGAAACACCTGCCGGAAGTCGAGGCCTCGGTGCGCGATGGCAAAATCAGCTTTTTCGCCGCGGCCCGCGCTCTACTGTCTGAATTTCGAGAGTCGTGAAGCCAAAGAACCGGCCACTCCCTAAATCCACTCTTGTCCTTGACTCGGAAGACTATTTAAGAGCGTCAAGCACTATTGTCAAGTAGTCCCGCAAGCGAAACGAGTGAGAAAACCCGTCCTGTGATCACTTCCTACTTTTGGGTACTTTCGCTCGAGTACTCGCAGTCGCTTTCTTCTTCAATTTGATCTGATTGTAATCGACAGCGGCACCGATGAGATTTCTTAGAGCGCGCTCATTGATCTTATCGCCTTCGAAAAAATCGATCGCTCGCCACGTGTTGCCTTTGAAGCCCGCGTTGAAAAGCTTGTCAGGATCGGGGAGGCTTGCTCCGTGGGCAAAGGTAAGCTTCACCTTGTCGTTGTGGGCGTTGCCGACTGCGATGATTCCGTCGCGCGACCACACAGGGCTTCCCATCCACTTCCATTCCTCGATGATCTCCCGGTCAGCCGCAAGGATGCTTTTGCGGAGGCCGGCGAGCGCTGTGCCACGCCAGTCTTTGAGTTTTGCGATGAGCTGGTCGATACGTTCCGATGGATTCATTGGATCTTTGCACCTCCAATTCGTGTACGGTTTTCATGCGAGTGGTTTTGCTGCAGGTCCTGTCAGGCCGGTCTCTTCGAAATGAGCCGTCGAAGGACATGGCCTTTCCACATCCACAATCCCGAAAGGAGCAATACAGGAAGAAAGACATAACGAACAGTGGGGGCGTAATTTGGAGTGTCCGAAGGCGAATCATAAATGTACCCGAGTATCGGAATGCCACAGACGATGTGAATCCAGCGAAGAATCGAACGTTTGATGGCCTCTCTCATGATGAAGTTGCCCTCCGTTTATGGGTGACCCGCGTCATTTACCTGGCCTGGCTTTGAATTGTGGCGGAGATTTCAGCCTATCCGCGCCAAGACCTGTTCCAGATGGCCGATGAACTTCTGCCAACCGTAGTTTGCACCCTTGTAGGCGGCTTCCTTGCCAGCAGGGAAACCCGAATGCTCCATGCGGACGAGTGTGCCGGTCTTCGTCGGCGTCAACGTCCAGACAACAACGCTCTTCAGCCCCAACGCGTTCCAGGTGTAGGACAACTGCTTGTTGGGTTCGACCAATAGGACTTGGCAGTCGATGACGCCATCCCAATTCGGCACCGGCGTGACCTGGAAGTTAAACTTGTGGCCCACGGCCGGCCGGAAGTCGTTTTCCATCAGCCACTCCTTAATTAGCTCGCCTTGCGTGAGAGCGCGCCAGATTTTCTCAGGGGGATGCGGCATCTCACGTTCAATCACAACGGAGCGCGTCGTCTCAAGGTTCATTGATCCATCCTTTTCAGTAGGTCTTCGAGCCGACTAAACCGGTCTTCCCAGAAGCTGCTGTAGAAAGTCATCCAGTCAACCAGAGGCGAGAGCCCTCGCGGGCAGGCGCTGTAATGAGTCTCGCGGCCCTTGTGACGGGCGCTTACCAGTCCGGCATGCCTGAGCACTCCGAGGTGTTTGGATACGGCGGGCTGAGATACGCCGGAGCTGTCGGTCAGCACCCGCACGGTCAATTCTCCTTCCCGGCTCAGCCGCTCAAAGAGCGCCCGGCGGGTCGGGTCGGCCAGAGCTGTGAAGACTTCTCCCGATGTAGCAGCCATTGCTAATTCATAACCCGTGAGTTATGGATTTGTCAAGCCTCTCCTTCATGCTCAATCCCGACGGTGGCGAGATTGTATTGTGCGCCACAGTCTAGGAGAATCCTCCGTGCCAAGAAACGGTCCTGTTATGGCTGACAGAGAACTGCAATGAGGCGGTCATTATGGAAAATGCAAAGAATGTGGACTTAACCGAGGGATTCCCACTCGATGGCTTACAGAATGGCGCAATGATCCAAGGGAAAGTCGGAGACGACGAAGTAATTCTGGCACGCCAGGCCGACCAATTCTTTGCAGTGGGAGCCAGTTGCACGCACTACCATGGCTCGCTCGCTGAAGGGGTGATTGTTGGCGAGGAGCTGCGCTGTCCTCTGCACCACGCCTGCTTCAGCCTTCGCACGGGCATGGCGCTTTGTGCCCCGGCATTCGATGCAATCCCCCGGTGGCGAGTGGAGCGCGTTGGGGACCGGGTCTTCGTTCGCGAAAAGCTCTCCGCGCTGGCACAGTACCCCGGCGGCAGCGCAGCTAGACCGCCCAATTCTCCGTCTTCGGTTGTGATTGTTGGTGGAGGTGCGGCTGGCCTCGCCGCGGCGGATATGCTGAGGCGCAAAGGTTACGACGGACCCATAACGATCATCAGCGCTGAGGATTCCGCCCCTTACGATCGACCCAATGTGTCCAAGGACTATCTGCAGGAGCCAATACCCGACGAGTGGATGAATTTGCGGGTTCCAGACTTCTATGGGGAACAGAAAATTGATCTTGTCCTCAATTCGCGCGTCTCATCGATCGACCCGGGTAAAAAACAGCTTCAACTGGAGGACGGTAAGATCTACAACTTTGGTGCGCTCCTGCTCGCCACTGGCGCAGAGGTAATCAAGCTTCCGATCCCTGGAGCACGCGAATCGGATCTTTTCTACGTCCGCACCTGGTCCGATGCGCGTTTGATTTTCAAGAAGGCCGAAACTGACAAGCAGGTTGTTGTTGTAGGCGCGAGCTTTATTGGCCTGGAGGTCGCCGCATCGCTGCGTTCGCGGGGTCTGGATGTACATGTGGTCGCTATTGAGACTCAGCCATTTGAGCGCACGCTGGGTGCGGAGGTGGGTGGTGCGTTCCGCGCGCTTCACGAATCTCATGGCGTCACCTTTCACTTGGGAAAAACCGTTACGCGTGTGGATGGAAATCAGGCGACGTTAAGCGATGGCACAAAGCTGCGGTCGGACTTCCTTGTCTTGGGCGTGGGAGTGCGGCCGTCTGTCACTCTTGCAGAGCGGGCCGGTTTGAAAGTTGACCGGGGCGTCGTTGTTAACGAGTACCTCGAAACAAGTGCTGCGGGAATCTTTGCGGCGGGTGACATTGCGCGTTGGCCTGACCCTCATTCCGGTCAGCAGATTCGCGTCGAGCACTGGGTAGTCGCCGAACGCCAGGGGCAAGTCGCGGCACGGAACATTCTCGGTTACCGTGAGCGTTACGACGCAGTTCCTTTCTTTTGGACGCAGCAATTTGGTATCTCACTCAAATATGTTGGTCACGCCGACAAATGGGACGCCGTCGAAATCGATGGCAGCCTGGACGCGAGGAATTGTGCCATTCGCTACAAGCAGGGCGGAAAAACCGTGGCTTTCGCCACACTTGGGCGAGACATTCAAAGCCTTGAATTCGAGGCGGCCATGGAAGCTCAGCTTCGGGGATTGCCTCATGCAGCCTACGGCTGAATGTACGATCATCTGGCATGTGAAAAAGTTGCAAGATCTGGCTTTGGAACGTCTCAGAATGGCTGCCGAACTGGCCTCATCCTGGGCTCTTCGTGAGCACAGGATTGCAATCCGGATAGCCAAGCAATAAGTGTTGGAGCGTCACTTCGATTCGAATCTTCGCGTCGAGCGCGCGGCGCATCTGTTGCGGACCTCCAGCGACACCGTGGAGATGTGCGGATGGCGTTGCGCTTCGCAACCGACTCCGGCGCAAACTCGGTCGCGAAGTGCGTGAAATTCGTTCGGAACGAGCGGCACTCTTGTCTGCCGGCGTCATAGATTAACCATTGTGGGGTAGCATTGGCGCGGCAACGGCGCTCCACCCTCCCAACCTCTTCCTGCCGTTGAACCATGCAATGCGGTTCAGTTGTGTCAAATAATTCAGACCACTGTCAGCCTGTCGGCTTCCTCCGTGCACTGACCGAGGGCTATCACCAGGAAAGGGCAAACGAGACCGCTTCAACTGCCTCAAGCGGGTGCTAGCTGTCAGATATAGGCGACTGTTGCTGAGCAGGATAGATGTTGAAGAGGTTGTGGGGAGGCTACTCCCAAGCCGCTCCCGAGCTATCTCCATCGGTTCTTAATGGGGGACCCTTCGCACAAAAACACGGTTCCGTTCCGGCTAGGTTGTTTGCACCGCTTCCGGTGCGTGCTCGCCTGGGCTACCGTACTGGTTGATGTGCTCGAGATCCTTAAGGTGGTCATACCAAGTGAATTTCAGGATGAGGGACGTGACGGCGATGACCGCCAGGGTCAGCGCGGCGTGCCGCGGGCGCCAGGTCACGATGTACATGGGCAGCACCACCAGGCTGATTTGCCAGATCATGCCAATCACGATGTTAAACACGTCGCGAAAGAAATCCCTGTTCTTTTGAAAAGACGGATCTTCCTGTACCACTTTCCTCAGGATTGGCCCCCAAAAGCCCCAAGGCCGCACGCGCCGGTAGAATTCTTTCAGTACAGCTTCGTCTTCAGGCGCTGTCAGCCAGGTTCCGAGGAAACAGCCCACGAGGGAAAAGAGGAAGACGAGCCCGAAACCCACGGAAACTTCCAGGTTAATGGAATGCGAGCGGGCGAGATTCTGCAGCGGTTCGATCCTTAGCAACAGGGGAGGAATCGTCAGCGCAGAGGAAATGCCCGCCACCATGCCCCAGAAATAGCCGTAACCGTTGAAGCGCCACCAATACCATTTCAAAACGTTCGAGGCGGTGTAGCCGCCCCAAAGAGCGGTCACGATCCAAATCACGACATTGTTGACGCTGGTGACATACCAGCCGATCAACACGCCAAGCAAGACTACCGCAAGCGAACTCAGGTAGCTGAGCCGCACATAAGTTTTTGGCTTGGCGTTCGGATTGATGAAGCGCTTGTAGATGTCGTTCACGAAGTACGGCGGCGCCGCATTCACGGTCGCGGCGAAGTTGCTCATGTAGGCGGCCAACAAGCCTGCAATCAGGACGCCAAGCAGGCCGACGGGGACGAAACGAGCCAATGCCCAGGGCAGAATCCGCTCGAAGTCCATGTTCGCTCCCATCAAACGGCCAAGATCTTTGAAGAAGGCGAGGGCCAACACCGTCAAACCGGTGACCAGGAAATACCGCGGGAAAGTCAGAACCACGTTCACCCACCCGCTCATCATCGAGGCTTCGCGTGGATTCTTGCAGGAAAGGACACGCTGCATGTCGTAGTTCGGCGCCGGTCCCGCGGCGCTAACCAGGATGCCCTTGAACAGCAGCATCATGATAAAGAAGCCAAACAGGCCGTAGCCATCCTGAGCAATCCGGGCACTGGCGGCTGGCACCAAAGCGGACCAATCCATGTTGAGGTGCCAGCCGAAGAAGGGATTGTCCCATCCACCGGGAATGAAATTCTGCAGCATCCCCCGTGCTACTTTCCTCATGGCGATGATGCCCACCGCCAGAGATGCGACCGAAAGGATGCAGAACTGCATCACCTCGGTAATCACAACGCTGAACATGCCGCCTTTGATGACGTAAATCGCCGTGATGGCGATCAACAGCAGTGCATATTGGTTCACGCTGAGATGCCAGGGAAGGAACGTGGCTGCGAATTTGCCGATGCCCTTGAAGCCGTAGGTGAAAAAGCCCACGATGCTGATAAACGCGTAAATCACCACGATAATGTGGGCCAGCTGGGCGCCGCGCCCCCTACCGAAACGCGTCTGAATCCATTCTGCACCGGTCATCACGTTGGAGCGCCGCAGCCATGTGGAGAGATAGACCATCAGGAAAATCTGATTGAAGGTGGGCCACAACCACGGGATCCACGCGCTTTTGAGGCCGTACACAAACATCCAGTAGACCAGCAGCATGGTGCCGCTGATGTCGAACATTCCCGAAGCGTTGGACACTCCAAGGATGTACCAAGGCAGGACATTGCCGCCGAGAAAGTAAGCCTTGATGTCTCGCGAGGCGCGATGCGATACCCAGTAGCCAGCCAGCACCGACAGCACCAGGTAGGCGACGATGATCGAGATGTCTAGGAAATGAAGCTGCACGATTCACCTCAATTCACGGGGAGCGAGCCGGCCAGGAGAAACACCAGCGCCGCCTGCCAATGGATGGCAATTTCATTGCTCGCATAGGAGTCCTGCTCGTCTAGATAAACCTTGGCCGGCGGCAATCCCTTTGCACCTGCGGGGAGGTATCCCACCTGGTCGACCTTGATTTGTGCGCTCGGGGTTTCCGCGCTGTACGCCGTGTGGATCACTCCAATTGGCAAAACCAATGGCAGGGTCCAGCGCTTGCAAGTGCCTGCCTGGTGTGAGCCCCGCCTCGGGGGCAATTTGTTCATGTTGTTCTCTTTGGCAGCGGGAGCGTGATGCTGGAGAATGAGCCTCGCGTTTTCGCCTTGAATCAGGCAGTGATTGCGCTCACTTGCACGCGTGACCTCCGCCCCGTTCCCTGCGCTTAGCGCGCTTGCCTGGCCTTCCAAATTGCTTCATATGTACACCTTCAGTTTGCATTTTGCTACTAAAATATCGATATGCTAAATTTCGAGAACCAGCGCCAGGAGCTCTTTCCATGAAATACGGCTATTTCGATGACCCTCTCCGCGAATATGTGATTACCCGCCCCGATACTCCCCTGCCGTGGATCAACTACCTCGGGTGTCAAGCCTATTTCGGGATCATTTCGAACACTGCGGGCGGTTATTCGTTTTATCGGGACGCGCGCTTGCGCCGCATCACGCGCTACCGCTATAACAACGCGCCTTACGATTTCGGGGGGCGCTACATCTATGTCCGGGATGATGCTTCCGGCGAATTCTGGTCTCCCTCCTGGCAACCCACGCGCCGCAAGCTTGTGGATTACTCTTGCCGCCACGGAATGGGCTACACCATCATTGGCTCGAAATATCAAGGCATCGAGGTCAGCACGCGATATTTTGTGCCTCTCGATGAAAATCTGGAAATCTGGCAAACGACAGTCACCAATCATCGTTCGCAAGCCTTCGGACTTTCCATCTTTTCGCTCATTGAGTTCTGTTTATGGGACGCGCAAGACGATTCCACCAACTTCCAGCGTAATTTCAGCATTGGCGAGGTCGAAATCGAAGGCGGCGTCATTTACCACAAAACCGAATACCGCGAACGCCGCGACCATTTCGCCTTCTTCGCCTGCTCTGAGAAGACTGCGGGCTTCGATACGCAACGAGAGACCTTCCTTGGTTCCTATCGGGGTTGGGACAATCCCGCCGTTGTGGAATGCGGCCACTCGGGCAATTCCGTGGCCCACGGATGGGCGCCGATCGGCTCACATCATGTCAAGCTGTCTCTCGCGCCCGGCGAATCGCGCCAGATTGTCTTTGTCCTCGGTTATCAAGAGAACCCGCGCGACCAGAAATTCGATCCCCCGGATTCGCAAATCCTCAATAAGAAAGCGGCGAAGGCCGTTCTTGCGAAATACCTCGGTTCCTCCGTGGCCGACGCGTCGTTCGAGAAGCTGCGCGGTTATTGGGACGAGTTGCTTGGGCTTTGCCAGGTGAACACGCCGGACGTACACACTAACCGCATGGTGAACATCTGGAACGCCTACCAGTGCATGGCCACTTTTAATATGTCGCGTTCGGCATCTTTTTTCGAATCGGGCATTGGGCGCGGTCTCGGGTTCCGCGATTCGAACCAGGATTTGCTGGGATTCGTACACATGGTTCCCAGTCGTGCGCGCGAGCGCATAGTTGATCTTGCCGCCACGCAACTTCCCACGGGTGGGGCTTATCACCAATACCAACCGCTCACGAAACAGGGCAATAACGACATCGGAAGCGGCTTCAACGATGATCCCCATTGGCTGATTCTCGGGGTCAGCGCCTATATCAAGGAAACCGGCGACTGGAGCATCCTCGACGAGCCTGTGCCGTTTGACAATGCACCCGGATCCGAAAAGTCGTTGTACGAGCATCTGCAGCGCAGCTTCCGCTACACACTGGACCGGCTCGGTCCCCATGGCTTGCCGCTGATTGGGCGCGCCGATTGGAACGACTGCCTTAACCTGAATTGCTTCTCCGATTCGCCCGGACAGTCTTTCCAGACCACCACCAACAAGGACGGCAAGGTCGCCGAATCCATATTCATTGCAGCGTTGTTTGTTCACGCTGGGCGCGAACTGGCGAAAATCGCCAGCCATCGAGGCCTACCTGCAGAATGTGCTTCTTATCTCGCCGAAGTCTCCAAAATGGAAGCCACCATCCGCAAACACGGTTGGGACGGCGAGTGGTTTCTGCGCGCCTACGATGATTTCGGCCGTAAAGTCGGCTCGAAGGAATGTACCGAAGGCAAAATCTTCATTGAGACGCAAGGCTTCTGCACGCTGGCCGGCATCGGTCTTGAGGATGGCATGGCCGCAAAGGCGCTCGAGGCGACGCGTGAGCTGCTCGCTACCAAGCACGGTATCGTCCTGCAACAGCCCGCTTACTCCAAATACTACCTGGAACTCGGGGAAATCTCGTCCTATCCGCCTGGCTATAAGGAAAACGCAGGCATCTTCTGCCACAACAATCCATGGGTGATCATCGGCGAAACGCGTGTTGGCAACGGCGATGCCGCGCACGATTACTACACCCGAATCAACCCCTCGGCACGCGAGGAAATCAGTGAGGTGCACCGCTGTGAGCCTTATGTCTATGCCCAGATGATCGCCGGGCGCGACGCTTCCACTCATGGCGAGGCCAAGAACTCCTGGCTCACCGGCACAGCGGCCTGGAATTACTTTGCCATAACGCAATGGATACTTGGCATTCGCACGGACTTCGACGGACTACGCATTGCTCCCGTCATTCCTGCAGGTTGGAGCGGATTCAGGGCCACCCGCAAGTTCCGCACTACGACTTATCAGATTGAGGTTCAGCGCAGAGGCTCCGGGAACCAGGTGTCGCTCGAGGTTGATGGAAAACCGGTGCACGGCAACCTTGTGCCGCTTCCGCCGGCGGGAACGAAAACGGTCGCCGTCAAAGCGACGCTGCGCTAATCCCGGCCGCTGTTATTGTGCGCTACGCCGCGCCTCTTGTCCCATTCGCACCGGAACACAGGAAGACTGTAGGCAAGCGTGCTTCGAGACGCGAACCTTATCGAACTGAACAATCTTTCTCACTTGCGATCAATAAGCCCTAAGTCCAGCCGTTCGAACCTCTGCACATGTCCTGTCGACCTGTTCACGACTTGGAGGTTTGACGCCGTCGAGCGTGTAGTTGAGGTTTAGTTCCTTCCATTTGAATCGGCCCATCTGATGAAACGGTAAGACGTCGACTCGTTCAACATTCCCCAAGGTGCTCGCAAACTTAGCAAGCTGGGAAATATCCTCAGTTTTATCCGTGAGACCCGGCACGAGTACGTAACGCAGGGTTGGGTTTCAGGCTGCGCAGCGCAACAAGAAGGTGCAGGCCTAACATGTCAGTCACAACAGTCGGAGAACCCGGATCCAACGGCACAAGAGTGCAATCAAAAAGAACTGAAGGAAACTAGGGAAATCCCTAAGTATTACAACTGCGTGTGTGATCAGCGGCCTGCAGTTACTAGGAGTTTTCCTAGTCGACAGGCCTAGCTCCGAGAATTAGTGTTTTGTCTGCGAATATTCGCCCGAGTTCACCGCACCCATGAGGCTATTCGTGCAGTCCTTCCGCTTTCATCCTCGGAATATATTCCATTGTGCTGCGATGCATCACCTGGCTGGCTGCGGCGATCGTCCGGTTGGATAAGAAAGGTCGACACCATGGAGCATCCGTTTTTCGACCCCCAAGCCTTTCGGTTGATTCGAGCGCGCACGAGCCGACTCTTGTGGTTGGTTGCGTTGACGCTAGCGACGCCTGCCTGCCCCCAATCTGGCGGTCCCGAGTTTCCCAATCCGGGCAATGCTCATATGTCGCGCGAGAAGCAGCGCCAGCTCGGTTTGCAGGCTGCCGCCCAGGTCTATCAACAGATGCCGGTGCTGCCCGACAACAGCCCTGAAACGCAGTACATTCGGCAGCTCGGCCAGAAGCTCGTCGGCACCATCCCTGAGGAATATTCCTGGCCGTTTGACTTCCACGTTGTCGCGCAAAAAGAGATCAACGCTTTCGCACTGCCCGGAGGACCGATGTTCATCAACGTCGGAACCATCACTGCAGCCGCCAACGAAGCTCAGCTCGCTGGCGTCATGGCGCACGAAATGTCCCACGTGTACATGCAACACTCCGCGAAGCAGGCCAGCAAGGCGCAGACCACCAGCTTGCTCGCCGGAATTGCGGAGGCGGCTCTTGGCGCAACAGTGGGAGGGGCAGTCGGACAACTTGGCGAGATGGGGATTCAAATGGGCTCTCAAGGGCTCATGCTGAAATACTCTCGCACTGACGAAGCACAGGCCGACGCCGTCGGTGCCATTATCCTGTACAAGGCCGGTTACAACCCTCAGGCTTTGGCCGAGTTCTTCAAGACCCTCGAATCACAGGGAGGCCAACCACCGCAATGGCTCAGCGATCACCCGAATCCCGGCAATCGCGAACAAGCCATTGAGAAAGAAATTCACAACTGGCCCCCGGAAAATTATGCCAAAGATAGTGCAGCCTTCTTGAAAGTCCATCAGCATGCCATGGGTGTAAAGTCCTACACGGATGAGGAGATCGTGCAGGGCGCAAAGTCGGGCGAATGGACTGCACTTAACAAAAAGAATGGAGCGTCATTTCACCCAGCTGCTGCGAGTGCACTAAACGCAAGTGCATACGCCTCTGCCCCTACCTCTTCGCCTAGTGTCACTGAGGTCTCGCTGCAGAGCGTGCTCCCGAGCCCAAACATGCGTCTAGCTGACCTCGGTCCCCTCAAAATTGAGTACCCTGAAAACTGGAAACTCATGATGCCCAGACGGAAGGGGGAATCTGTGACCATCGCTCCGCAGGCGGGAATCGCGGCCGATGCCGTGGCTTATGGTGTGATCCTGAATGGGGTCGTGCCCCCGCAGGGTGAGCACATGAGCATAGACGACCTCACAGGCCAGCTCATCAAAGACCTGGAGCAGAATGAGGCACTGCAGCTCGACGGCGACTCAAAACCCATTGTTGTAGGCGGCGTGGAGGGTCGCTCTGTGCCTTTGCATTCCATTTCACTTTTCCCTGCAACGAACGGTCAGCGGCAGAGGGAGCGAGACTGGCTCGTCACCGTCCCGCAGCGTGACGGCTCTGCCATCTTCATGGTCTTTGTGGCACCACTGTCACAATTCGAGAGCTTCCAGCCAACCTACGAGGCGATGCTGAAGAGCATACGGTTCTGAGATCTGGCTAAATCCTCTACCATGGAATTGCACGTATTTTCGTATGTGTTTTATTGTAGAACGACTTCCCATTGTGGTATATAAATCAGGCATCAACTGGGAGGAGTCAGTGTGCCAGGACGGAGTTGCACTCTCGTGAGTGGAATCTTTCGGGGTCTACTCAGAGCTCTTCAGGTTCTGCATAGCGTAAATTCTGCGGCTACGTGTCGCCATAGAAGCTGAAATGCGTTAAATCATCCGCCCAAGCAGCCGTCCTGATCATTGCGGCTCAATGTTCAGACGCCGACCTAGTCCCTCGGTTCCCCCTCGGCACATTGGCCTGCAAGGCATATTGGTGCGCTTATCTAGATTTCGATTCATACTCTTGCCAATTCTGCTTTTGCAACCGACTCACGCGCAAAGCCAGCCCCGAAAAACGGTCTTGATCATTAACGAAGTGGGCCTCTCACACGTCCTGACCAACCTTATGACCCAGGAAATAGTCTCCGGTGTAGAGGAGAGGCCCGGCCGACATGTCGAATTCTATTCAGAGAGCCTCGATTTGCTGTCATTTTCGGGAAGACCTTCGCTAGAAGACACAAAGACCTGGCTGAATAAGAAATACGGTGGGCAGACGCTGGATATTGTGGTGGCCGTCGGGCCACATGCAATCCAGTTTCTGTCGCACTACACGCAAAGCATGTTCTTGAACACGCCAATTGTCATTTGCGGAAGTTCTGAGGATCAGGCCGGCAGTCCTCGTTTAGATTCGCGGTTCACAGGAACATGGCAAAAAAGGGAGCCGGAGAGGACCTTGGAGGTGGCCCTGCGGTTGTTCCCATATACAAAACATATTGTCGTGGTAGGGGGAAGCTCCGTATTCGACAAATTCCTGGAATCTTCCACGAAGGAGGCCTTCGACACGCACCCCACAGAGGCCGAAGTTACGTACTTGACAGGCCTCGAAATGAATCAATTGCTGGAAAAGCTCCAGAATCTTCGAGAAGGGTCCATCGTCTTCTATACCTCGTTTTTTGAAGATGCAGCTGGCCACAAGTTTGTCAACGCAACCAAAGCACTTCCCATGGTTGCGGCAGCTGCGAAGGTTCCCGTGTTTGGGATGTCGGACACGTACCTGGGAAATGGAATCGTCGGCGGGGACGTCATGAACTTCCGCAAGCAGGGGAAGGTGACCGCGCGGTATGTTTCGGATCTTCTGGATGGAAAGAAGGCCGAAGATCTCCCCATCGAGACTCTCTCCAGCGAATACATGTTTGACTGGAATCAACTGCAGCGCTGGCGTATCGCAGCAAGCAGTCTGCCGCCCGGGAGCACCATTTTGTTCCGCGAACCCAGTGTTTGGGAGCGCACGAAATGGATGTGGACTGCTGCATTCCTGATCATTCTGGGTCTCTCCGCTCTTGTGGCGTACCTGCAGTACAGTCGAAAACAACTGAAGCTGAGCAGGGAGAGGCAAAGACAGCTCAGCGGAATGCTGATTAACGCCGAAGAAAAAGGGCGGCGCTGGCTCGCCTCCGAGCTTCACGATGACTTCAGCCAAAGACTGGCCGTTGTTGCGCTTGGACTGGAGACGGTAAAGGAAACCTTGCCGGCTTCTTACTCCGAGCTCCACGACCAATTGCGCACGTTGCTTGACTCTGCGAGTGAGATCGGTGCTGACCTCCACAGTTTGTCGCATCAGCTGCACTCGGCGACATTGGAAAGCCTTGGACTCGTCCCCGCTATTACCGCGCTGTGCAAAGAATTCACAGCTCAACACGGAATCAGGATTGACTTTACTTCTGACGACATTCCGCGCTCCGTGAATCCGGATGCGGCACTCTGTATTTTTCGTATCGCCCAGGAATCGCTGCGGAATCTCAGGAAGCACAGCGGTGTAAAAGAAGCAGCATTAGATTTGAAGATGACCGGGGGTAAATTAGGTGTTATTGTTCAAGACAAAGGACGGGGGTTCAACTTGAAGGACCTTCCGCAGAAAGAAGGGCTCGGGATCCGGAGCATGAAAGAGCGCGCCCTTCTAATGGGGGGAGAATTCAAGATTTACTCGAACCCGGGCCGGGGAACGACGGTTGAGGCGTGGGTTCCCTGTGCGTTTCAACTCGCACGAGGGGCGGGTCAGTCCTTGTGACCATGACTGCTCCGCTTGAAGTAAATTCACCCGCCCAACTGTAAGTCTGACGACTACGAGCTCGGCATGACCGTGGAGGTCATGTGTTTGTTGGTCGGCCATTGGCCTTTTGGCATCGACTGTTGGAGACAGAATTCGCGGTACTAGCTGGGGAAGCACATCGGAGTCCACCCGATTACTTTCCCCAGCATGTTCATGTGCGATGGCTGTTGTGCCCAGGTCACAGCCGGCCTCTCGGCCGGTTGGCTAACTTTGTCTACCAGGTTGTGTTCCGCCCACATAACAGACGGCCTAGGGCTGTCGGAGGTCCTTGTGGAACGGGCGCGAACAAATCAGTCCGAGGTCCGCTTGTTGATTGCCGATGATCACGCGATTTTTGCGGACACCCTGAAAGTCTACCTGCAAAAGAGATATTCCGTTGTCGGTGTGGTTTATGATGGGCGCGCCCTGATTTCGGAAGCCTTGCGACTGAGGCCGGACGTTATTATTGTCGATGTGGGGATGCCGATCTTGAACGGTCTGGAGGCGGCACGCAGGATCAGGGAGCAAGTCCCGAATACAAAAGTCATCTTCCTGACGATGAAAGACGATGCAAATCTGGCCGCAGCCGCTCTGGAACTTGGCTCCATCGCATTTGTCCTCAAGCACTCCACCGGACCTGAACTCCTCGAAGCAATTGACCAGGTTCTCCATGGAAAGTCTTACGTGACCCCAAAGCTGCGCGCAGAAGACTGGGTTGTCGCAAGAGCTCGAGCACGGCAGTTCGGCAAGGATTTGACGCCCCGGCAGAAAGACATCGTCCAGTTAGTCGCCGAGGGAAGGTCGATGAAACAGATTGCGGACGTGTTGGGACTCAGCGAGAAAACGGTGGAATTCCATAAGCATCACATCATGGAAGCTTTCAACCTGAAGAGTAATGCGGAGCTGGTCTTATTTGCAGTGAAACACGGTCTTGTTTCCATTGAGAGCGAGTTGCCGCAGCATGCGCGAGCGGCACGCGGTGGCGGCTGACTCTCGTTCCGCGCCAGGTTGTCGTGCTAGGGATTTCCCCAGTAGCGTAGTCCCGCAAGATTGGCGAGCATCAACCAGATTTTTGGATCACGGCACTCTGCACAACACAGGTGATGTGGGATTGCCGTTTTGTGGAGGCGAATCGTGATTCGTCCGCGGGTTTTTCTGGCTGATGATCATCCCGAACTACTCAATGCCATTGCAGCTCTGCTTCAGCCTCATTTTGATCTTGTCGGCACGGCACGCGATGGGGACGCCCTTGTGAAAGAGGCGCAGCGCCTCAGACCTGACGTCATCATTGTTGATATCACTATGCCGGTAATGACCGGAATCGACGCGGTACACAAATTGGTTCAGTCCGGTTCCACGGCCAAGATCGTATTCCTGACAATCCATTCCGGCGAGGAATTCATCAAAGCTTGCCTCGAGGAAGGTGCTCTGGGATTTGTTGCCAAACCGCACATGAAGGGCCATCTGATTCCCGCCATTCATGCCGCACTGCACGGCCTGACGTACATTTCTCCCTGTGATTCTCGGTGAGTTGGCGAACTTGCTCAAAAACCGTGGGTTGTGAATTAGGGATTTCCCTAGTTGTTAGGTCTGCAGAACCGGCCTAAATAGAGAAAAGTTCCGGCTGCGGCCGAGAGTGTGGAGAAATGACCTCATGACCCGGGGCCACGTGTTTGGGGATCACAGCGGTTTCGAGCGGCTGCTGCTTTTCCTCGGAGTGTTGCTGGTCTCTATATTCGTTGCCGCTCACGTCTATACGGCCATCTACTCACACATCGTTTTGCGTGAGTTCTGGCGCAACAAAACCGTTGCCATCTCGCACGATGCAATCGGGAGAGCTCAGTTCAACACTGGCAGCCCGGATTTCCGTCTTTGGTCGGAAAAGCGTATCGAAGCGTACCAGACGAGTTTGGCCGCCAATTTCGAGCCGCCTCTCGGAGTCCTCAGAATCAATTCAATCAATCTGGAGGTTCCTGTTTTCCGAGGTACCGACGATTTGATACTAAATCGCGGGGTTGGGCACATTGAAGGCACCAGCGCTCCCGGGGAAAACGGAAACATTGGCGTTGCAGGACATCGCGACGGATTCTTTCGAGGTCTAAAGGATATTCAGATGGGCGACAATATGGACCTTTACACCGAAAAAGGAAACTCACGTTACGTGGTGGACGAAATTTTGATTGTTCGACCAGAAGACGTGGCCGTTCTGGGCCCACGAGATAAACCTGCTCTAACGCTCGTGACCTGTTACCCCTTCTATTTCGTGGGTAGCGCCCCCTTGCGGTACATCGTCCATGCTTCGCTCGACGATTCCAACATCGCTAGGAAATCCGAGTGATCGCGCTATCTATTTGAGGGCGAAGGAGGCGAAGGATAGGACAAGAATTGAGATGAGACCATTCGAGGAAGACGGGTATGAAACCATCACAACGGAGTTTAAACAAGGAGGCCAAAAATGAAGTCAGGATGCAGTTGGAAGAGAATGGGACTAATTGTAGCAGCAGGGTTGCTCAGCTTTGCATTTGCTCTGAGCAGCAGCGCGCAGGTACAAACAACCACGAGCACGACCCCGGGGACCCCTACGAAGGTCGTGCAGGTGGAACGCGGCGAAGTTGTGTTCGTTCAGGGCAACGATTTGGTCGTCAAGATGGACGATGGGAGCATCCGGCATTTTCCCAATATTCCAGAAAGTGCTCGGATTACCGTCGACGGGAAGGAACTGGGCATTCATGACCTGAAACCAGGCATGAAGCTCCAGCGCACCATCACCACTACAACAACTCCTCAAACCATCCTCACTGTCCAGACAGTGAAGGGGAAGGTTTTCTACATTCAGCCGCCGAATGTCGTGACCCTCACTATGGAAAACGGCGAGAATCAGACTTTCAAGATTCCAAAGGGGCAGAAATTTGATGTTAACGGCCAGATGCTCGACGCATTTGCCATCAAGAAGGGAATGGTCCTTACGGCCACCAAGATTGTCGAGGAACCCGTTAATGTGACGACCCAGCACAAGAAGGTGACCGGCACCATGCCACCGCCTCCTCCAGCTCCGCCAGCCGATACGCCCATCCTGGTGGCCTCTGCGGCTCCAGCACCGGCTCCAGCAGCAGAACAAACTCCTTCTGCAGCTGCTGCTCCGGCAAAACTGCCGAAGACGGGGAGTGACCTTCCGTTGATCGGGCTCCTCGGTTTCCTGTGCATCGTTGCCTCGTTCGGAATGAAGCTGCTCCGTTCGAGCCTCTAAGTTTGATCTGGTCGACGCCCAAGCGGTATAGGACAAGGCAAAACTCAATCGACTCGCAGGCTTACCGCGAAGAGCTCATTGCCGTGGATGCTTATCGCGAGAGCCAGGACTAACTACGACATCAGCAGCAAGGTGGCTCTAGTCGACCCCTACAAAGCTCTCGGAGGCGGGTGGAACCTCGGCGACGCGCCATGGTCCAGTGGCGGAGCCCTATTCAGGACACCCACGCGGTAGACTCCGCCTGTGCGCGGCCATCCGCCTTTTCGACGATTCTGACGGAGGACCGCATGAATTCTCGCGCCATTTTTCTGCTAGCGCTTGGTCTCTGGGTGTTGCCAACTGTCGCTCGAGAGAAGTCCGATGTGATCGTAATGAACAATGGCGACCGCCTGACTTGCGAAATAAAAGGACTGAAAGCCGATGTGCTCTATGTCAGCCTCGATTATGTGATCGGCACTATTTCCCTCAACTGGTTCAAAGTCGACCATATCGAGAGCAATCAGCTCTTTGTCATTAAGACCCAAAACGGCGAGGTCTACTCCGGCAAGCTGAGCATGCCCAAGACGGAGGAAGGCAGACCTGTAGAGATAGAAGTCTTGGAATCGGATGGTGAAAAAATCGAACTCCATCAAGACCAGGTCACCAAAATGGATCAGTCTTTTCAGAGATGGTGGGACCGGTTCAACGGCAGTGTCGGTCTCGGAGCCATCTACAATAAAGGAAACGAATCGACTCAGTACAATTTTTCCTCTGATGTCAATTATCCAAGGGAGCGCTGGTCTGCTTCGGCCGCTTACAACTCCAACCTTTCTTCGAATACGGGGGCCTCCACCTCTTCGCGTAACCAGATTGATGCCTCGGCGCAGCATCTTTTGCCCTGGAACAATTGGTTTTATACCGGATTTGCCGGCTTCCTGCAAAGCACCGAGCAAGGCATCGATCTGCAATCCACGTTTGGCGGAGGCGTTGGCCGCTATCTCAAGAACGACAATCATCTTGCGATAACCGTTGCCGGAGGCTTTGCCTTCCAGCGCATTGCCTACCGGCAGAGCATTGTAGCGGCTCCTGCGGAGGATGTGGCTTCTGCCTGGCTAAGTAGCCAGGCAAAGTTATTCCACTTCGACAGGACCAGTCTGACAGTCACAGCGAGTCTTTTGCCCGCCCTTTCGGACCCCGGACGCGTCCACTTCAACCTCAACACTTCTTACTACATTAAGATCTGGAGCAAATTCAACTTCAACGTTTCTTTCTATGGGAACTGGGACAGTCAGCCTCCTCCCGGCTTCTCTGGAAGCGACTACGGAACCAGCGTCGGTCTGAACTGGACCTTCGGCAACCGTTGATCGAACTTCTAACAGTGAGCTAGGGATTTCCCTAGTTGTCCCGCCTGTATTGTCTTTCCAACATGGACGAAGTGCTTCCGCATACACCAAGTGGGCATCGCTAGCCGGTTACTCCTGTCAAGGAGGAGACCCATGAGCCGGATGAATGTCTGTCTCGTAATCTGTTCTTGCCTGTTTGCAGTTTCTTCGATCCATGCACAACAAAACGTCAGAACCGAAAGAGACCTTCTGGGAGAAAAGCAAGTTCCCGCTGACGCCTACTACGGCGTGCAAACCGCGCGGGCCCTCGAGAACTTCCAAATCTCCGGAGTACAAATCAATCACTATCCCGGATTCGTTGAAGCTTGGGCAATCGTTAAGTTAGCGGCTGCCAGAGCGAATACGGATGTCGGCGCAATGAACAAAGAAAAACTGGCCGCCATTGAGAAAGCGTGTAAGGCCCTTCTTGACGGCAAATACCACGACCAGTTCCAGGTCGATTGGTACCAGGGTGGAGCCGGAACCTCTACAAACATGAACGCGAACGAAGTACTCGCGAACATTGCACTCGAGCTGTCCGGTCACAAGAAAGGTGAATATCAGATCGTTGACCCGCACGATGATCTGAACATGTCGCAATCCACGAACGATTCCTATCCTACGGCCATCAAGGTTGCGTTTTTGCTGCGCAATGACAAGCTCATCGAGGAACTTCAGAACCTTGTCACCTCGTTCCGGATGAAAGGCGATGCATATCTGGAAATCGTTAAGATGGGCAGAACCGAGATGCAGGATGCAGTTCCCATGACAGTCGGCCAGGAGTTATACGGGTATGCCGATGCCTTGCAAGGTGAAATCAACCTCCTGCGCGATGCGGAGAAGTACCTGTACACGGAAAACATGGGGGCCACTGCGATCGGAACTGGCATCAATGTTCCGAAGGGCTATCCAGAAAAATGCGCCGCACATCTTGCGGAACTGACCGGCAAACCCATCGTACCGGCATCGGATCTGATTGCCGCCACTTGGGATCAGCAGGGGTTTGTGGTCTATTCCGCAGCCCTGAAAAGCCTGGCCATAAAGCTTTCCAAAATATCGAGCGACATTATTCTTCTTACTTCGGGTCCGCGCGCGGGACTTTACGAGATTAATCTGCCCGCATTGCAGCCGGGTTCCTCCATCATGCCGGGCAAAGTGAACCCTGTGATGCCCGAATTGATGAACCTCGTGGCTTTCCGGGTGATGGCGAACGACTTCGCCGTTGACCTCGCAGCGCATTCCGGCCAACTCGAACTCAATGCCTACGAACCACTCGAAGGCCTGGCGGTTATTGAGTCTCAGGCATTGATCTATCGCACCTCTCTCGTTTTTCGGGCCAAGTGCGTTGATGGAATTACGGTCAACGAAAAAGTGCTCGAACACTATATGGAAACTACCGTCGGCATTGTCACTGCTCTAAATCCCCTCGTAGGCTATGAAAAAGCTACCGAACTGGCTGCCGAGGCTTACAAAAGCGGCAAAGGAATCCTGGAAATTATCCGGGAAAAGCATATCTTGACCGAAGACCAGATGAAGCAGCTGCTTGATCCCGTCAAACTGACAGGACTCGACAAGACCAAATACCAAAACAAATAGCTCACAACATTTCCTGCGAAAGGATCCGTTCATGAAACCAAGATGTCGCGTTCTTGTTCTGGTTGCCGCTTTCCTTCTTGTTGGTCTCTCCCCGTTCGTCTCAGGTCAGGAAAGGAAATTGCCAAACATTGTTATTTTGGCCACGGGCGGAACGATTGCCGGTGCTGCGGCCACCGGAACCCAGGCTGCCTACACCTCCGGGGCAGTGACCATTGACACGATGCTGGCCGCGGTCCCCGGTATCAGAGATCTTGCCAACATTAAAGGAGAGCAGATCTCCAACGTCGGTTCACAAGATATGACCATCGACATCATGTTGGCCGTCGCGAAGCGTTGCAATCAGCTTCTCTCGACTGATTCCGTCGATGGGATCGTCATCACGCATGGCACCGACACGATGGAAGAGACCGCTTTCTTCCTGAACTTGGTTATAAAGAGCGACAAGCCGGTAGTCTTGGTTGGTTCCATGCGCCCCTCCACAGCCGTCAGTGCGGATGGCCCATTGAATCTGTATGACGCTGTAGCGGTTGCAGCCGATCCAAATGCCAGAGGCCTTGGCGTACTTGTGGTCATGAATGACTGGATCCACGGCGCCCACTCACTTACCAAAACGAGCACCACTGCCATTCAAACGTTCATGTCGCCTGTCCGCGGCATTGTGGGTATCTCCTCCTACGGGAAAAACGATTTCTATAATAGTCCGAGGTGGAAACACACTTCAGGTTCGGAATTTGACATAACCAACGTCACGAAACTTCCGCGGGTCGATATTCTCTACGCTTATGCGGACATGGCTCCCGATCTAGTTGACTGCTCTGTGGCTAACGGAGCCAAAGGCATTGTCATCGCTGGGGTCGGAAACGGGAATATGAACAAGGCTTCGCTCGAAGAGGCCGCCAGAGCCGTCAAGAAGGGAATTGTAGTGGTCCGGAGCAGCCGCGTGGTGACCGGGACCGTTGGTCGCAACGTGGAAGTCAATGACGATGAAATGGGATTTGTGGCCTCGGATGAGCTGAACCCTCAAAAGTCCCGAATCCTTCTCATGCTCGCACTGCTCAAACCGCGAAGCACGGCCGAATTGCAGCAACTGTTTCAGACATACTGAGTCTCTCTTCTTCTCATCGACTCCAAATTCCCAGCGGGAGTGAAAACCGATGATTTGGATCGAATTGGTCATCCTTTTGGCGTGCATCTTGGTTGGAGCACGCCTCGGCGGAATCGCACTCGGCACGGTTGCCGGCATCGGCCTCGCTATCTTTGTCTTCGCGTTCGCCATGCCGCCGGGAGGACCTCCTGGCACGGTCATTGGCATGATCATTGCGGTAATCACTGCGTTGGCAGCGATGCAAGCAGCCGGAGGGCTCGATTACCTTGTATCCGTCGCGGGAAAGATCATGCGCAGGCACGCGAACTACATTACGTTTGTCGCGCCAGTCGTTACATATATCCTGGTCGCGGCATCCGGCACGACTCACGTCATCTATGCACTTCTGCCCGTGATTGCCGAAGTCTCGCGAAAAGCCGGCATACGTCCCGAACGCCCGCTTTCCATCAGCGTTATTGCGGGTTTTCAGGGCGTGCTTGCTTCCCCCATTTCTGCAGCCACTGTTGCTATGGTTGGGCTTTTAGTACAGAAGAATATTTCGTTGCCACTTCTGATTGCCGTCACGATTCCATCCACCTTTGTTGCCGTTTTGATCGGTGCGCTCTCCGTTGCGTGGCGCGGCAAGGAACTCAACGACGATGTCGAATACCAGAAGCGACTCGCCAGCGGCGAAACGAAACTCCCTGGAGATGTTCCGGAACGCCAGGACAGGGACCTAGCCAACGCGCGTCGCGCGACCCTGCTCTTTCTGGCTGGCATAGCCGTGGTGGTGCTGATCGGTCTGTTCCCGAACCTGCGGCCAGCCTACAAGGTTGTCGGAGATGGTGCAGTCGATACCGACCAGGTAAGCATGGGCATGGCCATCATGATCGTCATGCTCACAATTGCCGGCCTGACGACGATCCTCTTTAAGGCATCGCCAGATGTAATGCTGAAAGGCACCATTATGCGAAGCGGCGTGGCCGCAATCATTTCTATCATTGGTGTCTCCTGGCTGGGTTCTTCCTTCTTTGAAGGCAACCGAGTCTCAATCGTGAACGGAATCTCAGCCTTGGTGGAGGACCACGCTTGGGCCTTTGGAGCTGGCCTTTTTATTTTGTCGAGCATGCTTTTTAGTGCCGCGGCAACCGTCGCGATACTCGTGCCGGTAGGTCTTGCTGTGGGCATGCAACCTTACTTGCTCGTTGCGTTTTATCCTGCCGCGAACAGCGTCTTCTTTTTTCCTACATACGGAACGTTGCTGGCAGCAGTCTCCTTTGATCAAACTGGTACGACGAAAATCGGAAAGTATTTGCTGAATCACAGCTTTATGCTGCCAGGTCTCGTCACGGTTGTAAGTTCGGTCGTCATCGCTCTGCTCCTCGGAACATTGTTGTTGCGGTAGATAGGACATCCCGTTCTTTCTCAGGGTTGAATACCTGTTTGGCGAATTAATCGTGGGGATAAATTAGCTAGGGGTTTCCCTAGTTGTTGCGCACGGCTAATTTTCCTTAAAACACTTAAAAGTAAAGGTCCATCCGGGGCGGCAATCAACGCTGGTATCCTCGCCGGCGCTTGCGTGCCTGCTGCCAAATCTGCAAAGAGGGGGAGCCAATGGAATTCAAATTATCGCGGTTCTCAAAAAACCTTTTGATTGCATTAACCATGGGGTTATTCGTGACGGTTTTCGGGTGGCCACCGGTTCAGGGGCAAGAACAAACGTCCCAGCCGCCCGACATGCAGCAGATGCAGAAAAAGTTGGAACAGCTTGAAAAGGAAATGGCAGAGCTGAAGCAACAGATAACTGCGGCGCAACACCTTACAAGTACCGCTGTACCAGGGCCAAGCGTCCCCGTGAGCACCGAGACGCGCGACGCCGAGGAGCATGGCGAACAAACTGCTCCGTCAACCTCCCTTGACATCTATGGCTTTGTCATGCTCGACAGTGGTTACAACTTTGGGGTTATCAACCCAAACTGGTTCGATGTCGTGCGCCCCACGCAATTGCCCGCTTACCCGGGTGAGTACGGGTCGAACGGCAACACCTTCTTCGGCGTGCGGCAGACCCGCTTTGGGGTCAAGTCGTCAACAAATACGGCTTTGGGCGATTTGAACACCATCTTCGAATTTGAATTGTTCGGCACAGGAGTTGACGCTGGCCAAACGACCTTCCGGTTGCGCCAGGCTTACGGCGAGTTAGGCCAGTTCGGCGCAGGGCAAACGTGGAGTCCCTTCATGGACATCGATGTGTTTCCCAACTCCTTGGAGTATTGGGGACCTCCCGGAATGGTCTTTTTCCGGAACGTACAGTTCCGTTGGATGCCCGTACGCGGCGCAAGCAACATCGTAATCGCGCTGGAACGTCCAGGAGGCAGTGCAGACGGAGGTGTTTACGCCGATCGCATCGATCTGTCGAACATCAGCCCGCAATTCAAATGGCCTGACCTCAGTGGCCATGCCCGGCTTGCCAGAGACTGGGGTTATGTCCAGGTCGGTGCCATCGTGAGGAAGCTAGCGTGGGTCGACACCGCAGCTGCCAGCCCATACAACTTCAGCGGTTCGGCAGTTGGTTGGGGCGTGAGCGTGAGCTCGAATCTGAATTTCACTAAGAAGGATGTCGGCAAGTTCCAGGTGGTGTACGGGGATGCCGTCGAGAACTACATGAACGACGCTCCCGTAGACATAGGCGCACAGGCCAACCCCTCGAGTGCGGTTACACCCGTAAAGGGCGTGCCCGTTCCAGTGCTCGGTGTCGTTTCTTTCCTTGATCACACATGGAGTGATCGGTTCTCCAGTTCCATCGGATATTCACTGGTGAATATCGAGAACACTAACGGCCAACTTCCGAGCGCATTCCACCAAGGTCAGTACGCGTTGGCAAACTTGCTCTTCCACCCGATCAAGAAAGTCACCATGGGCGGAGAGTTTCAGTTTGGCCGTCGCCTGAATTACCTCGACGGTTATAACTTCAACGATTATCGCGTTCAGTTTTCTTTCCGTTATGACTGGTCGAAGGGATATGAGTTCTGAGGCTCGCACCAAAAGCAGTGAAGAACTTTACTTTAGTTTTCAGGAGGAATTTCATGTCGAGCAAACGCAATCGGTTTATATTTTTGCTGGCGGCAATTTGCCTGTTTGTTCTGAGTATTGGAGCGCTTCAGGCAACCGCGCAGACGAAGCGCAGTCCAGTTGCCCCGAATCGCGAACGTGTAGAAGCCGTCGTTCGCGAGGCATATGAAAAGTTCCGCAGCGATACGAATGGAAAAAATGCGGACTACATCCCGTATCTTGCGCAGGTCGATTCTAAACTGTTCGGTGTGGCCGTTGTCACCACCGACAATCAGGTTTTTGAACTCGGTGATGTCAAGTACTCCTTCTCAATCCAATCCATTTCCAAGGTCTACACGCTGGCCCTGGCGATGGAGGAACTCGGTTACGACAAGGTGTTTCAGAGGATTGGTTCTGAGCCTACGGGTCGGCCATTTAACTCTGTGCCTGCCGTTGTGGACATGCCTACGCACACGGGTAATCCCCTGGTGAACGCCGGCGCCATTGCCACCACGAGTCTCATCTCCGGCAAAAATGCGGACGAGAAGTGGAAAAAGATCTTGGACTTTTACAGCAGGGTGGCAGGCGAGAAACTCGTCCTAATCGACGAAGTGTACAAATCCGAAGCCGCGACGAATGTCGGGAACAAGGCCCTGGCAATGCTGCTCGCGAAATACGAGCGCATTTACGCCGATCCGTTTGAATCCGTGGATATCTATACAAAACAGTGCTCCGTGGGCGTGAATACCACCCAACTTGCTCGTATGGGCGCCGTCCTCGCCAACAATGGAAGAAATCCTGCCACTGGCGAACAGGTTATCAAAGCGGAAGATGTGCCGTTCCTTCTTTCAACCATGACTATGGCCGGTCTCTACGACAGCTCCGGCTCCTGGGCCTGGCACGTGGGCCTTCCGGCGAAGAGCGGAGTGGGTGGTGGAATAGTCGCAATCGCTCCGGGCAAGGGCGCCATCGCGGTTTTCGGTCCACGACTCGACGAAGCTGGGAACAGTGTGAAAGCGCAAAAGGTTATTGAGTACGTTGCCGATAAATTGGATTACAACCTTTATTCGCCCAGTTCCGTAGGCCTGAAATAACCAACAACGAAGACGAGAGCGAGATGAAAGCACCGCTCTCACCGAGTCACATCCTGACTCCAGCCCATTTCGCCTCGGTCGCGAGAGGGGCCGAAACTCACAGCAATGGAGGGCACAATGAGGACTCTTTGTTTGATGGCAAAGCTCCGGATTCTCCTCGCTTGTTCTACACTCATATTCTACGGCTGTGTTGCCCGCGCCCAAACCGGCCCCCCAGTCACCGATGACGCCACTAAAGGTGCTAAGACCGCCGCCGAACTTCTGGCGATACTCGATCAGCTGGTGGAAAAAAATCAGCAGCTCGAAAAGCAAAACCACGAACTGATAGATGAAATCAACGCCTTGCGACAGTATTTGGCTCAGCAGACTCCTGGGTCACCAACTGTCGCCAAAAGCGAATCGCGCCCCAGTGCCAGCTCCACGGACGCGCAGCAAACAAGTGCGAAGAAACAAACTCCGGGAGGATCCGGGCAGGGTCCTGCGGGTGGGACCGGGCAGGCTTCCACGCAGAACTTGGGACCTCAAGATGACAAGAGCCTGCTTCCGGAAGCTTCGCCAGGAAATCCTCTAATTTTTGGAGAATTCAACCCAGGCCGCGGCTTTACCGTTGGCCGGAGTGAAATCGGAGAACTAAATCTGAGTGGTTATATGGCAGTTCGGTATCTAGACCAGTTGCCAGCCGATCAGACCGGCATCGACCACTTAGGCCGTCCGGTCCCGGTAGATCCTCGGCAGGACTTCCAGTTCCACAGGGTCATGTTGTTTTCGCAAGGATGGTTGTTCAGTCAAAAGTTTCAATACTCGACGTTCCTTTGGACGGTACAGGACACGAATCAGGTGGCCGTTGGCGGTGCCCTGTACTACGACTTCGGTAAGTATGTGAACCTCGGAGCAGGTTGGAATGCCTATCCTGGAACAATGTCGTTACAGGGCTCTCACCCGTATTGGCTATCTTACGATCGCGTAATGGCAGATGAGTTCTTCCGTCCGTACTTCTCACAAGGAGTCTTCGCCAAAGGGAACATCCTTTCGCGACTTGAGTATAGATGGATGATCGGTAATAACAACAGCAACCTAGACATTCCGGCAATCAAACTCGACCGGGACCTTTCCGCTGGTTTTGCTATAACTTGGCTTCCCACGACAGGGGAGTTTGGTCCTCGGGGAGCTTTTGGGGACTTTGAAGGTCACGAGAAACTCGCAACTCGCTTCAATTTCGCTTACACGTACAGTCCAGAGGACCGCCAGGCCCCCATCGGTACGCCCGCAGGAAACACAACGCTTCGTCTCTCAGATTCCCTCAATATATTCGACCTGGGCGCCTTGGCGCCTGGTGTGACCGTGGAGAAGGCCCGTTATCAACTAATTTCCGAATCTGCGGGAATTAAGTACCACGGATTATTCCTCCAGGGTGAGGGCTACTACAGAAAATTGGACAATCTCGTTGCTGACGGACCGTTGCCCGTCAGTGGGGTCCGGGATTCTGGCTTCTACGTTCAGTTGGGATACATGGTCGTGCCAAAGCTAGTCGAACTCTACGGAGCGACTTCCTATGTTTTTGGCCAATATGGAGACCCGAAAGAATTCATCATTGGCGGCAATTATTACCCGTGGAAAAGCCGCAACGCCCGCCTGAACATCCAGCTGATCAACGTGGACCACTCGCCCGTTAATAGCACCTTCGGCTTCTACATCGGGCAGCTCACCGGACAGGTGTTTACCGTCGGCATGACTGCCTTCTACTAAGTCGAGCCGTGATATTCCAGAAAGGGGAAATTTTATGCGGCGCGCATTCAGTTACCAGCAGTGCAGAAACATCAGGTTTATGACCGGATTTGTGGTTCTCTTCTTGTTGTCCTTCCAGTCCGCTTCTTCTCAGTCGAAACCCGACGAGCCCGAATTAAACGATGTTCATTTCCACCTCACTAACTACATTCAGGAAGGCACAAACATTGACGATTTTCTGGCGATTATGGGCACGAAGGTCGGTCGCGTTGCGATTTTTGGAATTCCCTTGCAGCAGCAGTGGTCTTACCAGAATTCCGGCGATTTTGCTCCTATGTATTACCTGCAGACCGACGCTCCTCTTTACTACTACTCTTTTACAGACGCATACATCGCCATGGCATACCGCTCGCTGACTCCCGCGCAACAGGCACGGCTGGACCCCATGATCACTGGATTCAATCCTGCGGATATGTATGCTGCCGACCACATCCGGCGCGTGCTTCTTACTTTTCCAGGGGTGTTCTCCGGGATTGGGGAATTCACGATTCACAAGGAGTTTGTTTCCTCCAAAATCGCCGGTGAGACAGCCAGCCTCACGAATCCAGCTCTGGATCGCATCTTGGATTTTGCCGCCGGAGCTGGCCTGGTGGTCTTGCTTCACAATGACGTGGACGTCCCGTTTCCTAAGCAGGACGCCGAGCCAGTCTACCTGGAACAGATGAAAGCGCTTTTAAAGCGCCATCCTAATGTGCCTATCATCTGGGCACACTGTGGGCTCGGTCGGATTATTCGTCCTGTCAGCAAACATGCGGCGATGCTGGAATCTATCCTTAGCGATCCTGCGATGTCCGATGTTTATTTCGATATTTCTTGGGATGAAGTGGCCAAATATATTGTTGCCACTCCGGAGAGTGTTCGGATTACGGCGGACTTGATCAATCGCTATCCGGACCATTTCCTGTTCGGGACGGATGAAGTTGCTCCTTCCACACAGGAGAAATACTTGAAGATCTATACCCAGTACGATCCACTTTGGAAAGCACTGACTCCCGAAACGACCGCCAAAGTGCGCAAGGGCAATTACGAGCGGCTATTTGATGAAGCAAGAAAGAAAGTGCGTGCCTGGGAGGCTGCCAACATCAAGTGACTACTGGAGGTCGAAATGAGCATGGGCCAGAAAGCGCTAATCTATCTTCCTATTCGATTTCTGCAGGGACTGGAGTCCAGGACTTGTCGGGATTAAAGCGTTCCATCTTTGTAAACTCGTTGAGTGAGGCCGGCCCAAAATCCTTCTGGTACACAACCCCGTCTTGGCTGACCATGAAGCTCTTTACACCCGTCTCGCCGTACTCGGCCGGTGCCGCCAGCAGAGCGAAGCCCCCGATCATCACGCCTTCAACGACGTAGTCCATCTCGCCGAGCGGGGCTGCGGGTCCTTGCCCCTTTAGAACCTTGAAAAAATAGCCATGATACGGCTGCGGATTCGTGGAGTAGCCTTGCTCGATGGCATCGGCAATCTTCTCGCCCACCGGACCACCCCAACTGCCATCCGGGTTTTGCCAGGCTAGGCCATCTTGTTTGCCAGGAGTGCTTATGATGCGCTGCGCGAACTGGTTCGCGCTGTAGCCTTCGCGTTTCTGGTATGCATATTCATATTGCGCTTCAACGTATCCGTGACAAACGTCAATGGCGTCCAGTTCGTTGCTCCCGATGCGGCGATACAGGAGCTCTTGGCGTCCGGCTTTAGCGTCGAACTGCCATTTGTCCCCTACTTTCACAATCGGTACCGGGAAAGGCCAGTCCTCGTTGCCTACGAGCAAGAAAGCCCTTTTCCCCGTTTTGGGATCTATGGATACGCTTTTCTTTTCGCGGGCCTCGGCGGCAAAGTCAGAGGCGCGCTGCCGGTCCTGCGGGTATTCGCCGGAGAGAACAATGTCGTCCCCGTCCGGGCCAAAAATCTCCTCGAGAACGCCCACGTCAAATTTGTCTGCCGCATCGATCAAAGCATCTGCAGCCTGCTGAGGAGTGGCGAAGGTCTTGACCCCTCCGACAGCAGGAGCTGGAGCCGCTTTTGGGGCCGATTCTTGAGCAAAGAGGAGCATGGGCAAGCACAGGCACGCCCCCACCACAGTGCTGACAACAAAAAGGTGCTTGGGGAGTCTTCGATTTGCAAGAGTTGATTTCATTTCAGTGCTCCGATGTGTTCCTGTGTTTGTGGTCTGCACCGCTTACCGACGGCGGCCCCCACCGCCACCACGGCCTCCACCGCCCCCACCCCTGGATCCCATGCTGGAGGCGCCGCGACCGCTGCTCGCTCGTGCGCTCGATCCGTTGTATCCCCTTGAACCCCGGGAGCCGCCTCCAAACGCATCCCGGTTCCCACCACCGCTGCGTGAGAGATCCCGGCTTCCAATGCGGTCCGCTCCTCCCCCTCCCGGCCGGTTGCTTGCACGGTTGCTGACACCAGCTCCCCCCGCGCGGTTGCCGACGCCGCCACCGCCAGCGGGATTGCTGCGCAGGTTGCCACCCTGTCTGCCAATTTGCTGCCGTGCCCCAGCCTGACGGTTGGCAAGAGAATCGCCGCGGGTTGTGCCCCCGAATCTGTCCGCAGTCGCGCGGTCTCGATATGGGGCACCGCCCCGGTGTTGCGGATTGTGTTTCCAGTTGGCATTACCGCGATTTCCTCCCCCGATATTGTTGCGGTTGCCGCCTGCCGGCAAGTTCGACACACGGTTGCCACCGCCAATATTCGAGTTCCTATTGAAATTGTTATTGTTGTTGATCGTAATGTTATTCCCGCCCCAGCCGCAGCCACAGCACCAACCGCCACTCCAAAATGCCCCCATCATCACACCCACGCCGAAGGAGATGGCCACTCCTGCGGCGTAATAGCCCCATGGGGGGTAGTAAATGGGTGGGTAGGGATAAACCGGGGGGCCGTAAACCACCACCGGATCGTAGGAAGGTACGTAGACAACCTGCGGATTGGCCTGTTCTATCACGATCACACTCTTGTTCTCGACAACCTTGGTTTCCACCGTCTGTTGCTCGGTAGTTTTCAAATTGCCTTTGTCCTGTGCTTTTTTGCGCATACGCTGCACGGCATCCATTACGTCGGTTTGCTGGGCCAGGAATGCGTTGCCGAGATCCGTGGTCCACTGAATGTCGTTTGCCAGGCGCTTCACCACGTCAGGCAGCGCGGCCAAGGCTTGAATGCTCGGGTCCCATGGCTGCTTCGCAACCGCATCGGCAAGCGCCTTGTCCTTTAGTTCGGGGTTTTTCGCTAGCCACTGCTGGAGTTGGATGACTTCCAAGGGATACGTCGAAGCGGCTAAAACCTGTGCGAGCATCGGATCAGGATAGAGCGCTATCGGCGCGACGAGAGAGTCGAGTTGGTCGGGTGGAATGTTCGCAGCCTGGTCTCCCGACGATGGCGTCTGCGCCGACGCAGAGGCCTGTTGGTAAGCCAATGTATCGCCTGGTAGAAGAGCTATGGTGCAAGCCACAGCCAGCAGGCAGCGACACGCCCCTCCGAGAGGCTTTCGTTTCAGGTTCATGGCTAACTCTGCTCCTTGAAATTCTCGAAACCTCAATTGAATTCTGAAATCGGTGGCAACTCCAATCACAATCACGTCAGCTTGCTTCGGCCTCAATGTAGGACACACGGCACTAGCCTGGGCTTTGACAAATGAGCCGACTAAGAGCGCGCATAAACTGCTCACTCCTCGCCACCGATTGAGTGCGCTGGCAGGTGACAGCCCTTCAGATACAACACTCTGGCTTTATCCTATTTTTGCGAAGAACTTCCATACAACTGGGGAAATCCCTAGGGCCTGAATCGTCCCATTAGATCCTCTGGACACCTGCCGCTCAGAATTTCTGGGACCGTTGTTCTCCTCACGTTCCAGGGAAAGGGACTACGCTGTGGTTCGCCCTTCACCACACTCACCAGTCTCCCCCACAAGAGCGCTACCTGCTTAAACCCCGGGTGGCAATTACCTGTAGGCCGACTTCTCAAGAAGACGGCTGTGTCATGGCCTCCAATTAGTTGTGTGGGCTCCAAAATATTGGCCTGAGAACTTCAAGCGCGCTTCCGAGACCTTCCCAACACAAAGTTTGCCGCCCGTACTCCGTTCATTCCCGGAGTGAATGACGACGAGGAGCATATTCAAGCCGTCCTTGCCTTTATCACGAACTTCTGCCGTATCACCGCTTGGGCGAAAGCAAGTATTGGTTCCAAGGCCAAGTGCACGATATGGAGGTTTTCAAATCAGCGAGCGAAGAGTCGCTTGTACATTTGCGAGGAATCATCGATGAAACGTTTGGACGAAAGTGCAGCTCGATTTAAGGCGAAGATTGAACCAGGAACGCTCATGCGAATTACCATTGCGGGCCAATCGAATTTCAGTAGAATACCTCGACTCACCATTCCCGGCATAAAGGTCTGGATGCACACAAAGAAGGAAGTGAACATCCTCAAACCCGAGGAGGAACGACTGTGAACTCATTGGCAACAACCGTGATCGCGTTCGCCTGCATATTTGGGGGAGCGTTGCTGGGATTCCGGTTGCGCACGGTTCTGCCTGAGGGTCACCTGAGTGATGCATCCAGGGAGGTCGTGAGATTGGGTATGGGGACCATTGCGACGATGACCGCGCTGATGCTCGGACTGCTGGTCAGTTCGGCCAAGACGTCCTTCGATGGTCAGAACAGTTCCGTAACAGAGATGTCCGCAAAGATCATTTTGCTGGACCGGGCACTCGCGCATTACGGCCCGGAGGCAAAAGATGCGCGCGATCTTTTGCGGACAGTTGTCACCCGCTTGGTTGAGGAAACCTGGCCAGCAAAGGGGAGAGTGCGCTCGATTGCGTTGCCGTCAGGGTCGCGGTCAGAACTTCTCTACGACAAGATTCAAGACCTAAAACCGGAAACGGATGGGCAGCGGTTGTTACTGACACGCGCTCTGAATCTGGCAACTGAAATTGGAGAGACGCGGTGGCTGATCGTGGAGCGGGGGTACACACCAGTATCGCGGCCCCTGGTTCTAGTGGTGATTTTCTCGCTGACCATTACGTTCATGAGCTTCGCACTGCACTCCCCACCGAATGGGACGTTGATCGCGACATTTCTGCTCGCGGCTCTGTCGGTTTCCGGAGTCTTGTTTCTCATATTGGAGATGTACACGCCGTTTGGGGGATTTATTGAGATATCGAGCGCGCCCCTGCGTGCGGCGCTTGCGTATCTGGGACAGTGAGAAATTCCAAGGCGGAAAAGGATTGCGAAACCGAGAAAGCGGTAAGCCCCAAACAGGTTGAGAAGGCGGATACCACAAAGTATAGCGACGGGCATCCCTGACCCTGATTCAGTACCTGGAGGCGAAGTCATTCTGAAGCCCGATCCGTTCACGACAGTCGAGAGCTTTCGCGATTTTGGGTGAATTGCCCAGAAGACCACCAAGCAGTTCGACAAAATTGATTTCATTCCGTGGTGAGAAAGAACCCGACCGGAATGAAGTTGTGATTCGGACATTGCTTACTATGGTGTTAGTCCCATTTTTTCAGTCATTAGAGGCTCCTGGCTTGCAGTTTGCGTGCTTCCCCTACCGTTTGGCCCCATAACCCGGAACTACACATAAAAGCATCGTTTGTACCGCCCGTTCATCCAATAACCCAACAAAGTACCGGAGGACCCGCCCGTGCACGGAAGAGTCTCGGCTGTAGTGCTGTTCGCTCTGCTGCTCTCTCCATTCAGCGGATCTGGAGTTCCGGCGGCGGACGACCCGGCAGAACCAAGGAAGTTTTTTCACGAGTTTGTGGGCCTGAGTGATGATCAGATTCGCCAGATACAAAACGGAAAAGCGGTCGCGAAGATCATGGATTCGTCTGCCGCGGATCAGGTATTCGTGTTTGGCTCAATCTATATAAACTCCACTCCGGAACGCTACCTCAAGTTCGCATCCGATCTCGATGCTCTCCGCAAACTCCCGAGCTACCTCGCACTTCGGAAGTTTAGCGACCCACCGCAACTGTCGGACCTCACCGGCTTCACGATGGACGACGAAGATTTCAGGCAATTGAAAAATTGCAAGCCAGGCCATTGTGATGTGCAATTGCCCGCCGAAGCGATGGAACAGTTCCAGCGCTCCGTGAACTGGAGCGCGCCGGATGCTAACGATCAGGCGAATCGCCTGGCGCAACAAATGGCTTTGCAAGCCCTGCTTGACTACGAACAGGGCGGCAATTCGGCGCTGGGAACCTATCGCGACAAAGATCATCCCGCTACCGTGGCGAAGACTTTCGAATCTTTGCTAAGCCGCTCAAAAGCGCTTCCCGTATATTTGCCCGAACTGCGAGAATACCTCCTCGATTACCCAATGGCAGGTTCCAACGGCATCGCATCGCAATTTTATTGGGAGAAGGTCAATTTCGGGCTGAAGCCGACAATTCGCATGGTGCAAGCGGTCGTCTATCAGGGCAAGTCGACCGAGCGGCCTGCGTATGCCGTGGCCGTGAAACAGCTGTACGCGAGCCACTACTTTGAGAGTGCGCTGGACTTGACGGTTTGCGTCAAAGATGACGAACACCCGCCGCATCCCGGGTTTTACCTGATAACCATGAAGGGATCGCAACAGGCGGGCTTGACCGGCCTGAAAGGTGAAATCGTGCGGAAAGTCGCGGTAGATAAGACGCGGTCTTCGCTCGAAAAGGCTCTCGCTTCCATTAAACAGAAACTCGAGTCTCAGGCGCAATAATCGAATCGCCCGAGGTGAGGAATATGGCTTTCCCGGATCGCCGCACCTTGAATGTACTGATGACCACGCTGCTGTTTACATTGACCCTGGTCATTGTGTACGTCGCCCGCGCCGTCATCGTGATTTTCGCTTTTTCCCTCCTTTTCGCCTACTTGATCAATCCCTTTGTGCGATTCCTCCAGCGCTACTCGCTCTTTTTCAGAAATCTGAGGGGACCACACATCGCCGAAGCTTATCTGGCACTGCTGATTGTTATCGGGCTCATCGCCCACGGCCTGGCTCCGCAACTCCTTCCCAAGATTGGGCGGGTGATCAAGAATTCGCCGGCGATGATGGAAAATGTTTATTCAGGCGATATCGCCGTCGACATGGGACACCAGAATGGATGGGATGAAGACCAGGCACGGCGTGCGAAAGCTTTTCTGCAGCAGCGTCGCGAAACAATCCGAGGAGTGGCGGAATCTGTAAGGCAATTTGTATCGGTCGCCTTTGGCGGGATCCTGTTGATCCCGATCCTCGGTATGTTTTTCCTCAGCGACGGCGAAAACCTCGCAAACGGAGTTATCCACCTTCTCTCGACCAAGGAAACATACAGCCAAGCCCGCGCTTTGGCCGCCGATCTGAACGACATGCTGCGGCATTACATCCGCGCCAAGGTCATTCTTGCCGTGCTCTCGCTCGTCTACTGTTCCGCCGGGATGTTGTTTTTGGGTTATCGCCACGCCCTGGCATTGGGACTTCTGGCGGGGGTGCTGGAGTTCATTCCCGTAGCGGGCTGGATTACGGCCTTGATCACAATCTCAACGGCAGGGCTTCTGATGCATGCCCACTGGATTTGGATGGCGGCACTGCTTGGCTTGTGGCGAGTGGTTATGGATTACTTCATCGCTCCTCGCGTCATGGGACACGAACTGGAGATTCATCCCCTGCTGGCCATCTTCACCGTTATGGTTGGGGGCGCGGTCGGCGGAATTGTGGGGATTTACCTTTCCGTGCCGTTAGTCGCTGCTTTGCGTGTGATTTGGCACAGATTCGCCTTGCCAAAGGTGGAAAAAGCAACCAGGACTCCACGCGAAATGGACTCTTTGGGTGTGGCCAGCGACTAGTTTCGGGTTGCGCAACGAATTTTCCGGTGCGTGAGGCGTCGAATGCTGCTGATTCGATCGACCGGCGTTGGTTTTTGCGGTCATTCAACGGTTGGTTGAGGCCAGATTTGTGGATCTGAACGCCAGTTAAAGCTCCTGCAATCCATGGCGCCACAGCATAAGGTGTCTGGAATTTCCGATCACGTGGCTAACTGTTTTTTGCGCCGCTCGACAGGTCCCTTTCCCAATGGCCCGGAATCGCAAACGGGGAAGGTGGATCTCGACTGCCGCGTAGGCCAAAAGTACGAGGGGGCTTTCCTGGCAGTTAAAGACGGGGCGGCGGCGGGCCACAACGGGCTTTCCTCGGAGCAAGAAGGGCCGCGACCGTCGTCCCGTCACTGAGGCCCGGCGGGATGGCGAGCAGATGGGCTGCCAGTCGAGCCCTCTGAAGACAAAAGGCTTACGCTCTATTTTTACAGACTCCCTGCAAGACCATGTCGCTTATGTGCAGATACCTGATCCTGATAGAATGGCCTCTGGGCAGACTTCGAATCTCAACACTTGAACGAGGGATTGAAAAGTCTCCAAGTAGAAGGTTGCAAGTGCGAGCCAGTACCGCTACCCTTTGAAAATTCTGACCCGCTCGCCATGCCTCCGCAGCTTGGCTCGTAGACCGACCTCGGCGTGATCGGCCGATGCAAGTTCGCTCGAGGAGATAAGAACAGAAACACGAACTCCAATGAAGTAGATCCAGACGCCATTGCCGGATTGTCTGGTACGTGTTAATCAGGGCAGGAATTCTAAGTCTAGTTCAGCGCATCGTTTATCAGATCATGGATCATCCGAGACTCTCTCAGCCGACACTGGGCATCTTGCAGAAAATGCTCGAATACATGGAACCGGAGAGCCTCCTGCCCCCTGACACGATTGAGAAGTTTTGGCGGGACGAGCTATTTGATGCTGGCTTCGCCCCGGCCTTCGTTGACATTGCGTTCACTTACAATTTCCAATGGAGCCAGATTATATCCGACCTGTTCGCAGGCAGCTTTGGAGGCCAGAATCCACGCTTTTCCGATGCGATCTCCTCGGACTTTTCCGAGCAGAATCTTAAACGACTATTCTGGTTTGTACTCAGCGTCTACGATAAGGAAAGCCCGTTGGCGGTACAGCTTGGCGACGCTCTCATAAGGGACGGATTTCACTTCAAACCAAGCTCGAAGGTGGACTCGTCTGTTCCTCTCGAGCTCGCTCAAATTCCCGCAAAGAAGGCACTGGTCTCCGACCTTCAGCAGAAGCTGAACCAGGGGGCACTTATCGCGGTGCTCCACATAGACTTGGATGGTTTCAAGACCGTGAATGACACGTTGGGTCACAGCGAAGGGGACAGGTGCCTGATCCAAGTCGCACAGCGAATGGCTGAAGCGATACTGGAAAAGGGCAAGCTATACAGAACATATGCTGATGAGTTCGTTGTGATTCTCCCCAATTTCACAAAGGGCGAGGCGGCTGCCACCGCTGAACGTATCCGGTCAGCTGTCGATGCTGGTAACCGGGAAAGCCTATGCAAGGTCACCGCAAGCATCGGTGTCGTGAGTTCCGAGTCCGGGGAGGCAGATGCAAAGGCAATGATTGCGGCTGCTGAGAGAACCATGCATGTCGCGAAAGAAAAGAAGAACTTTGTTGCGATTAACTAGATCTGAGTCCTCGCCGGTGAACCCGATTTCATGCTTGGTGGTGGGCGAACGAGGCATGAATTGTCATCGGGCAAGACGGCACTAGAAAACATTCGAAAAGGGTTCGGACTTAAGGACATGCGTCACTGCGAGAGAGGAAACCACGGAACACGGAAGCCTCCGCAAGGCCGGATTCTGAGGTACTCTTTGATTGACCCGGATTGGCGCGGTTGCCTAGCGCTGAATCCGGGTTCGCTTTTTACTTGACATATCGCATAGACCTATACCATTATTCAAATGGCTACTTATTCTACAGTTGAAGTCGCGGATATAGTGGGCGTTAGTTGGAACACGATCAGTCGTTGGATTCGAGAGAAGAGATTTCCAGTTCCTGCCGTGAAGCTCGTTGGCAGGGTACGAGTTCGGCTATGGACAGAGGCCGATATCGAAGTCGTCAAGCAATACAAGAAGGACCACTATCGAGGCAAAGGTAGTCGCAAGACCAGAAAGAAAAGGAAGTAAGTGAGGAGTGGCGGGACGCGTCGGTGCTGGTAACACCAACACGCCCCTAACCAAAGTGCACGCTTGAGGTGCAACGATGGCTGGAAGAGAACTTATCTATTTCCTATTGGGCGTGCAACTCACTCCGCCCCCGTTCTTTCCGGTTCCAACACCTCCTGAGCCGGCTTATGAATCCCCGCCCACGTATGGGGCCGGGGCCCTCAGTCGCACCTGTTCTGCAACGATATGTCCAAACAAGTTGCTTCCCCCGTTCGGGCCATTTCGCAGAACGAGTGTGCAGCTATAGGCGGTGAATCATGCCCAAACGCAAAGATCCCATCACAAAATTGTCGGCGCCGAAAAATACGCAGGGCAAGCAGTATCCCGGCATCAAGGGCAAAGTGGTCGATTTCGCGGACCATGCATTCGAGGAAGGTCTGCTTTACATTCGTGTCCGGTTTGCGGACAAGACGGAACTCTGCTGGCGCATCAGCAGTTCGATATTCATTGAGGAAGCGGATCTGAGCGATTGGAAAACCGGAGACTTCTGCCAAATCTGCGTATTTGCTGAGGGCGAAAGCAGCAGCGAATAGCGACAAGGTAGGCAAGCTTTCAACCCAAGGTCGGACGGGAAAATGCAGCAGAAGTTAGGGAGAGACACAATGCAAAAGGGAAGCTTGTACGAAGCAATTTTCATTGTGAATCGCGGGATTGATGACGCGGTGAGCGCGCTCGAACTGCTTAAATGCGACAGAGGCGCCAAAGACGCAGGACTCTCTTCGGCGTTCCTGGACCAAAAGCTAATCGAGTTCGAGATGCACCGGGCCTCCCTCAATGGCTACTTTGCCAACCATCTCGACTCTGCCGAGGAGGCCGAGGCCGCAGAGCTTCATAAGAGATATCAGCAGTACCGGAGGAAGGACCTGGACGAAGTTCAGGTCTATCGGGATGTCGAACTGGTGGAGGAACGCCGCTGGATGGAAGGCAAGGGGCCAAGAGTGAGGTTCCTGAACAAGGAGGAACTGCGCATTCATGAGGGCCTGCCTACGAGGCCAAACCCGGGGCCAGAAGGGGCCACTTCGGAGGGCAAGGAACGCCGTGGCTAAGAAGGGGAGAAGCCCGAGGCCTTTGTTCGAGCTTGGGATGCCCGTCACGCGCATCACCGTGAAGGAAGGGAAGAAGCTCACGAACGAGATCGAGCGAACTTACAACAAACTGCGCAAGAAATACCCGGAAATCCACGGGAAGGTCGTGGACTTCGTCCAGCAGTCCGTCTCAGACGGAATCCTCTACGTGGGCATCCAGTTCACCGACAAAACTGTGTTTTCGCTACGTTACGCGTGTGACATGTCGATCGTCAGCGCTGACTATATGGATGGAGCCAGCGGCGACTACGACGTTATTCGAGAGTATATGAAGCCGATTCCGAGGTAGGAACAAACCACCCGAATGGTTCGCGAAGTTCCGACAGCGGACCGGTGGCCCGAAACGCGAGACTGGCTCATGGAATGAGAACTTAGAAAGAATGCACCAGCACAGCCTCGAGCAACAACGGGCGTTGAGTCGGCAAGGGAATGAAGCTACCGCTTATTCCACAATGCCCAGAAATTCCGGATCGTTCCTGGGCCGTTCCCGGCGTAGTGGTTATTCGCGTAGGCGAACACCTTCAGATTCCTGGCGACGAATTGGCGGAACAGTTCCACCCAACGGGTGAGGTCCTCCGTCCGGTCAACGATGGTCTTGTCCCATGTTGTGGTGATGGTCTCGATCTGTTTCCTGTTTCCGAGCCAACGGACATAGGCGAAGTCAGCGGTAATTAGATCCGGTGAATGCTTGAGTTCCCAGGGGCGCGGCATGAACGAAGTGTCTGTCAACGCGAGTGCCACATTGCGCTCCCGAAGCACGTCGAGGAAACGCTGATCCAGCCAATCTGGGTTTCGAACTTCCACCACGAGCTTAACTCGTTGTGACTGCTCCTTGAGAAAGGCCCGTAATCGGCCAAGAAAATCAGCCCCTGTTGGAAATTCGTATTTGTCGAACCGCGGAAATTGAAGGAGTAGCGGTCCAAGCTTTTGGTTAAGGATTCCCATACGGTCCAGAAACTCACCAAACTCTGCCTCACAATCCAACAACATTTTTTCGTGAGTAATCACCTGCGGGACCTTTGCCGTGAAGATGAAGTCCGGCGGGGTCTTGCAATACCAGCTTTCAACAGTAGAGGCGGCCGGCGCGCCGTAGTACGTGGAATCAATTTCAACCGTTTTGAATTTGGAGGCGTAGTAGGGCAAATAGTCTTTGGACTTCATTCCTGCTGGATAGAAGCTGCCCGACCAACCGGACGCCGTAAACGCGGAGGTCCCAAGAAGTAAATTGGCGTGATTGTACGGCCGGTCGACTTCCGCCCCCTCTGTAAGCTCGACAGCAGTCTCCGGCTTCCCAATCTCAAACAGAGAAGACTGGATCGGGGACTTCGGACGCTTCGCCATGGCGAGAGTATAACGCTGGAACCGTTGTCCGCTTTCAGGGAATGCAGGCGTACACTCTTGCTGTGCCAAACAACCAGCCAGAGCGCAAATTCAAAGTCGGCGGCAAGATCCGCGTCAATCTTCATCATGGGAAGATCGAAGATGTCTTTGTCAGGGCCTTGATCGAGGACAAAGACGCCCTAAAGCCGCAGCTAGACTTGGGACGCGAGCAAACTGCTCTCATCCATGCCTACCGGGTTGTGCAGGATTAGCGCACTATCCTCGGGGAACTGGCGTCGGCTTAACGAGTGTGCGATCGAGGGAGAGCGCCCCGGAACCCTTGGCCATGATGGCTAGAGCAATGGCAATAGCCAGAAGGTGATACTCGAAGCCTTCGCCCTTTTGCGTGCCGTACCAGTTTGCAAAAAAGCCAAAATGCCGATGGATCATGAGAATCGCCACCACCATATTGCAGGCGATCCCGAAAGCGGCGACGCGTCCAAGAAGGCCGAGAATCAGACCCATGCCCCCGAGAAATTCAGCGGCAATGGCCAGGAAGGCAAACGGAGCGGGGATGTGCATCTGCTGCGTGAAGAATCCCATTGTTCCGTTGAACCCATACCCACCGAACCAGCCGAGCGCTTTTTGAGCACCGTGCGCAAAGAAGACTACACCAAGCACAAGTCGGAGAAGCGTTACAGTCAGATCGTCGCTGGTTTTCATTAAGCTGCGCACCATGTCCGTTTCCTCCCGTCGTTGCGCATTCTGGGAATAGAAGAAGAGGCGATGTAACCGGACTGCACCTTTTTAGGACTTTGGCCTCACCCCGCCAAGGGAATAGTGTGGGAATCATACGCCGGATCAGGCGGTTGTCAAAGAAGGATGGCGGAGGGCGGAGGTCGACAGAGGAGATATATCGACGAGCGGCTCCGCCTCGTCAGGTTCAGGAAGGAATTGCTGAGAGACTACTCCCGGTAGAGTAGTTGTCAATAGGAGTGCAAGGGGCGGAGCCAAGGTCCCAACTCCGGCCCCACGGAGCGCTGAGAGTGCGGCGCGAAGCTTGCGCCCGGTAGTGTGCATTTGTCAATTAGTTGCGCCGCAAATGTCGCCAAAGGTAATTTAATGGTGTAGTATACCCGCTAATGCGCATCCCTTTGGGCGGCTGGCATGGAAAAC
>Ga0187781_10000119_pt1 | contig 51641 bp, 45 predicted proteins | sample 0715_SJ02_MP02_2_FD_132447 | JGI IMG/M metagenome (GOLD analysis project Ga0187781, IMG submission 132447) | Tropical peat soil microbial communities from peatlands in Department of Meta, Colombia - 0715_SJ02_MP02_20_MG | ecosystem: Environmental > Terrestrial > Soil > Wetlands > Peat | place...
CGCACGCGCTCTTCCGGCGACAAATAACTGAAGATGTGATTCTGCTGCTGATCGGCTCCGCGCGTGCCTTCTCGTATCATAGAAGGCTGTGGATGGGGAGTAGTTTTTCAGCAGCCTGCTAGAAGATCGGAAGCGATCCATTTTCGAAATGGGCGCTCCCCACCTTCCCCTGGAAAGGCAACCTTTTCGCCGACTTCATCGCAGCGTTGAAGGACGCTTCGAATGGTTGCGATGATCTTCTTGCCCAGTTCGTGACTGTCAGCCATCCGGTTGTGATGATTCCAACGCCAGAGCGCCTGCTGGGACTGAGAAACAGGTGATGATAGCCTATCGCCGCGACGGTGTCTTCGACAGAATGTTCTGGATCGTTTGCGTTTTGAACTCCTTCCCATACCGCGTGCGCGTTCCTTCCTCATTCAACGCCTTCGCAATCGCGTAGCTACTCGACCCCTTCTTGTGCATCTGCTGAATCCGCGCTACCACAATCCGCTCATCATCGTATTCGTGCGACGGGTGCTCACCGTAGGGCCAGCGGCCATCCACTCGCTTTTGCCCGCGCCATGCTTTCTTGCCAGCCGAGAGCCGCGCAACTGTCGCGTCCCTATCCATCTCTGCCAGCATCCCGTTGACGCCGCCCATCACGCTCCCGCCTAGGTCCGTTCCGCTCGAATCGAGCACAGTGACACCGTTGTCCCGACACATGCCGATGAAAGACCAAAACGCGGGCTGTGTTCTACCTATGCGTTTCGCGTCATAGCAGATCACCGTCTTGACTCCGTTTCCGAGCAGAGAAGCAATCAACAGTTTTCCCTGTGGCCACGCGTGCATGGGGAGTTTTCCGGTAACTCCGTCGTCGGGGAACTCTGCCACAAGTTCAAAGTCCGCGCGGGCTGCGAAAGCAGCGCAAGCGTCGCGCTGCACTGGCAACCCTGCCTTGTCACGCCCATCGTCCGAACTGGTACGCAGATACGTGTACGCTTTGGTCATTTAGTTTCCCCTCAGATTATCGCGCCGTTGCGCGTGGATCACTTCGACTGTCGGCAATCCCACGCGATCCGCATAGGCGTTGACAAGAATTTCCAGAACCAGATCGTGTAGCGCGTCACGCTCCAAGGTGCCTAGCGTGTGCTCCTGCTGTAGCTTCTCGATCACGAATGGAGTCAGGGCCAGCGCACGCAACTCGGCGCGCTCATCTTCTCCGAACCATTCAATTAGCAGCCCGGTAATACACATCCGTAGATGTCCAACAAAGGAGAGCCAGACGAATGACGTTGAAGGAAGCACGGAAAGTATTCAAAGACTACGCTCCAACAAAGTGCCGAGGCAGTCGAAAAGACATGCTGCGGACGCTGATCGAATTGACGTTGCGGGGTAACAACGAAGTCGATTTGGGTGGGAGACATTCACGGTCCCGGTAGCGCAAATCAAAAGAGCGGTCCCCGTATCCGACAAACAGATGATGCGCCTTATTAAGAACATCGACGAAGTGGGATTTATCGACCGCAGCGATGGAAAGATCACGTATCGACTGGACTTGGCCCCGCTAGAAGAACTAGAGCCGATCAAGGAAAAGCTGGCGAGATTGAAGAAGGAACAGAACGAGAAGGAACGCCAGAAGAAGGCGGCACAGAGGGCAGCAAAGCGTGAGCCAGATTACTCGAATATGAACGCATTAGAGATCGTGCAGCACGGTATCAAGTCCTTTGGCAAGGCGGTGGGTACGCCGTGAAAACTATCCAGTTAACGCAAGGGTTCGTTGCGCTAATCGACGATGCCGACTTCGAACGAGTGTCTCAGTTCAAGTGGACCGTGACCAAAACCAAATCGAACGTATATGCGAAACGAAAGGTACATCGTGCAAATGGTGGTTACACGTCCCAACTCCTGCACCGTTTTATTATGGGCGTGACAGACCGAACAATTTACGTCGATCACATGGATCACAACGGGCTAAACTGTCAGCGCAGCAATCTGCGTAGATGTGTGCCCGGCGAGAACGCAGGCAACGTCACGAAAACTCGTGGAAGCTCTCGGTACAGGGGCGTCTCATGTGCCAGCAGCAAAGGGAAGTGGAGAGCCTGCATTCGGATCGAAAAGACAGTGCATCTAGGCTACTTGACGGATGAAGAACAAGCACTCGCCTACGATGAGGCAGCACGGAGCCGCTTCGGTGTGATGGCAAACTGCAACTTCCCCTTGCCGGAATAGGCCCCCTGCCTTAGACTTTAGACACGGATTAAGCGTCGTGTAAGTCATTGATATGTCGGGGCGTAGCGCAGCCTGGTAGCGCACCTGCCTTGGGCGCAGGGGGTCAGGAGTTCAAATCTCCTCGCCCCGACCAACAACTCCTTCTGCACCGCCGGTTGGCGGCTTCCACCAGGGACCGGTGGAAAGTGGCGATCCCGCCGGAATTGACGTGCCAGGAGTTGGTCAGATGCAGGCTCTTCACTACGGCTCCGGGTTCAGTTGGGAAGGCAAAACATCCCATCGCATGCGTTGGATCAACCAACGTGGACCAAGGAGGAGGAAACGCCACAGGAGTAACGGTAAGCGTTTCAAGTCTGTGACAAAAGAACTCCGCTCGCGTCCCACCAGAAGCGTCCCTTGCCGCATCACGTACCAGTTAAACAACGAAGACAGAACGCTGAGGATCGATGAAATCGTTACCGCGAGAATAGCGTGCGGCGTCGAACGCCAGGTGTGCACTTCATATTCGATGACCTGTCCGAGCGCCGGCAACACAAAGCCGATCATGAATGCAGTAAGCCACACCGGACGTCGATTGCGAATGTACTGCACGATCGCGGCATAACAACCGGCATAGAAGGCGCAGACGGCGCTCTCAGCGAGAATCGCTCCAGTCATCGCGTCCACGCCTCTCCGCATCGTGACAACTGCGAAAACGGGAACCCGGAAGGCAACGCTCAGGATGGCCGACTTCCAATTCCAGAGCGCAACGTTGGGAAACCATGCTCGCGTGGGCGTCTTCGGGTCCGCGGGATGAACGTCGTTTTCCGGGCCCGGATTCTGCATATCTGGGGGAAGTATAGCCCCAAGTTCTCGCACGAGTATTAAGGTCTGGTGAATCCCAAGCCGGCACCAGGCTCGTAAACCTTTTCATATAACTTTGATGTGACCTTAATCTCCCCTTCACCGCAGTGCACCAAAATTGATGCATTCGAGTCTGATATGAAAACCTGAATCGGAGACCCGACAATTGGCGAATAAACTCACGTACCTTGACCAGGACCGAGGAGTTGTCACCCAGTTCGCCACGGCCGTTTCCCTACACGGCCACACCAATCGCTCACGCGAAAGCCTCTATTTCATCTCTGAATTCGCGAGCAAGCGGGCAGTACTGCGATGGGCGCTCTCTCGGCAGAACCGCAAAGCCCAACGAAAATCGGCGATCAAGATGGATTTCTTCAAAGCCTATTGGACGCCTCCACTGCCGCCGCTTGAAGCATTTCAGGTCGAGCGCAGGCAGATCGAAGAAGGCCTGGGCTTGAAGAGCCTAATCTCGTTGACCGATCACGACAACATCGAGGCGCCGCTGCTTCTGCGCGTGGTTCCCGAGGCACGGCGGATTCCGGTTTCTATGGAATGGTCGGTTCCCTTTGAGCAAACGGTATTTCACCTCGGCGTACACAACCTGCCTACCGCCGAAGCGGAGTTATGGGTTCAACGGATGGCGGCCTATACAGGGCGGCCATGTGTTTCCGAGCTTTGGGACCTCCTTTTTGCGCTTTGTAGAATTCCGCAGGTGCTTCTGGTGTTGAATCATCCACTTTGGGATCTGCCCAATATTGGCCAGACGAATCACATTCACGCCGTAAAGAGCCTGCTTCAACGAGCGAATCCATTCCTCCACGCTTTTGAACTCGGCGGACTTCGAACGGTGAAAGAAAATCGTGCGGTCATCGAATTAGCCAAGGCCTATGACCGCCCAGTGATCGCCGGCGGTGATAGACACGGCTGTGAACCGAGCGCGCTGCTGAACCTTACAACGACGACATCGTTCTCGGAGTTTGTGCAGGAAGTCCGCAACGGCCACGGCCATGTACTGGCTATGCCGCAGTATTCCGACTGTACGCATTTGCGTGTGTACCACACCCTGTTGGATGTGATCCGCTACTATCCAGATCATCCACTGGGATTGCGCAACTGGGACGAGCGCGTGCATCATCCCGATTCTCAAGGCGTGCCGCGGCCGTTAAGTGCGCTCTGGAAAAAGCCACCGGCGTTCGTAACCGTGATCCTTAATCTGCTGCGCATGGCCGAAGCAGACCCCATGCGCAAAACGCTGCGGTTTGCCTTTAATCGCGGACCGCAGGTAGCGCAGTTAGAGTTGAGCGGAAGCTGAGGTGGCGCCATGAGAGACATGCCGATTCGCGTTGCCCTCTTCGCAGACTCATATCTGGAAGTGGACGGGGTAGCCAATACCACGCGCCAGTATGAAGCCTATGCGCTCCGTAACGGGCTTCCATTCCTGTTGCTTCACGGCGGATACGAGCGGGAGAAGATCGCGCGCCAGGGAAGCTTTACTCGCGTAGAACTCCCGCGCGGCCCCTTCCGATTCGCTCTGGATAAGAAGCATGACTTTGATTTGGGCTTTATTCGGCATCTTGGGAGAGTTGAGGAAGTTCTGCGCGAATTCGCGCCGGACATCGTGCATATCACAGGTCCCAGCGATGTGGGAATCGTTGGCGCGCTTGCATCTCACCGCCTGCACGTGCCATTGCTTGCTTCGTGGCACACAAACCTTCATCAGTACGCGGAGCGCCGGGCTCTGCCGCTGTTCGCCTGTCTGCCGGCGAGCTGGCGGGAGAGACTCGGGGCTCATATTCGGCAGATCAGCTTTCGACTGACCGCACGTTTTTATCAAATTCCTCGAGTTCTGATGGCCCCGAACCGGCAACTGATCGAGTTGCTCGCAACTGCAACCGGCAAACCCTGCTTCCTGATGGCACGAGGAGTGGACACCGAGCTGTTCCACCCAAGGCGAAATCGGCAAGACGGGCCGTTCACCATCGGATACGTTGGACGAATCACCGTCGAGAAGAATGTCGAGATGCTGGTAGACATTGAGACGCGCTTGCAGGCCGCGGGCTTGTCCGACTACCAGTTCTTGATCGTCGGCCAGGGCAGCAGCGAGGAATTTCTCCGCACCCACTTAAGAAAAGCGATTTTCACAGAAGTGCTTCGCGGAGAAGAGCTCGCTTGCGCTTACGCCAACATGGACGTTTTCCTTTTTCCCTCGAAAACTGACACCTTCGGTAACGTGGTTCTTGAGGCTCTGGCTGCAGGAACTCCGGCATTAGTGACAGATCAAGGAGGGCCACAGTTCATTGTGCGTCCTGGAGAAACCGGCTTCGTCTGCCGAAATGCAGCGGAATTCGTGGAACACTTGCTTTGGTTTCGAAACAACTCCGCAGAACTGCATGCGTTTCAAGAGAATGCCCGCCATGAGGCGGAATCGGCCAGCTGGGACAGCGTGTTTCAGGCCGTGTACCGTGCTTATGAAGTTGCCTTAGCGCCGGCGCCTGCAAATGCGACAGCTGGGCTGAAGATACCGCTGGGCGCCGAACTCAAGCCGTGAGACAAAAGGTAGGGGTTCATGGACACTGAAAACGTGGAGACCATTTCGTCTCGCACTGCCTCCCGTGTCATCGCGAGTCTCGTCGCTATCCTGATGCTCTCATCAGTCGTTGCCCGGAAGGTTGCGGCGTCCAACGAGGCAAAAACCTCGCCGGTAGCACCCTTGTCGCTGGACCAGATCGTAGGCAATCTCGTGACAAAGAACGCAGAGCGGTCGCGAAACCTACTCCACTCCGAAGCCACTCGTGTTTACCACCTGACCTACCGGGGTTTTCCCGGAAATCGCGAAGCCGAGATGATGGTGGAAGCGTCTTACGACAGTCCCGTCAACAAAGAATTCAGGATCGTGTCGCAGAGCGGTTCCAAGTTCATTCTGGACCGTGTTTTTGCCAAGCTTCTGGAGGCTGAGAAAGAATCGGTCAGGCCGGAGATCGCTTCGCAGACCCAGCTAAACCGGGAAAACTACGAGTTCACGCTGGTGGCCTACGATGCCGAACAGGGGCAATACGAGATGCAGGTGACCCCGAGGCATAAGAGCAAATACGTGTACCGCGGCAAGATTTGGGTGGAGGCAACGGATTTTGCCGTCACTCGTATCGAAGCCGAGCCGGCACAGAATCCCTCGTTCTGGACCAAGAAGAGCGAGGTCCATCACGAATATCAGAAGATACAGAATTCCTGGCTACCAGCGAGAAACCAGTCCGTCAGCTATATCCGTCTCGGCGGCCGCGCTACTCTTACCATTGAATATAAAGACTACCGCCTTACCGAAGCGCATACCGACGTCGCAGCCGTTTGCCCATCCACCGCAGGTGCAGCACCCTCCCATTAAGTCAAGTTGCGATCGCGGAATCTATGCGAAGTTGTCCAGTTCTCCAGTCTGCGAATACCAGCTAGTCATCACATGGCTGAGGTTACGTCTAGTGGCGCCCCGTGCACTTCCACGCCAGGATTATTGGAAACATTGTCCCAGGCGTGTTCACTCCTGTGTTGGCAACAACACTTCAAGGTTGTTCCGTTTTGTCGACTTGTCGTCTGAATCTCGGTCGGCGTGAAGGAGCGGCCTGCCTGAGATGAGGGTTCCCTACAACCTCCCTACGACGGAAAGCTGAAGGAATGGCCCCGTGGCCCGTAAGCCCATCTGAGATTCGCCCAAAGAAGAAATGCCGGGTTTTCATGCCTTCTTCATCTCGATCCGGGTACTTTTGTTTCCAAAGCTCGAGCGGAGTGGGGACAAAAGATGAAAAACATATATCGCTGCTCGGGAAGAATGGGTGCTCCGATTGTGGCCTCGCACGCGACATTCATTCCGTCTTCGATTCAATTGACGGAGAAAGTGCGGTCCAAGAGTCTTCCGACACCGTTGCGTTTCTGTTTAACTCTTCTGCTTCTCGTCACAGTGGAAGAAGCAACGGCTCAAAAAGCGGTAGAAACGCCTACCTTTCGGACGAGTGTCCAAATGGTCTTGGTTCCGGTTACGGTCACTGACCATAATGGCAAGACCATCGAGGGCCTGAGTGCCGATGATTTCAATATCCTCGACGATCGGAGATCCCAGAAGATCGTGTCTTTTTTCAATGATGATGCGCCTTGCTCGGTGGGTCTGGTACTGGACATCAGCGGCAGCATGCGACAAACACTGAGCGACGCCAAGGAGATAGCCCAAGCTTTCTTCGGAACAGCGAATCCCGACGATGAATTTCTCTTGCTGACGGTCTCAACACAGCCCGCGGCGACATCCGGATTCACGAGCGATACGGGGGCACTGGAAGACAGCGTTGGGTTCGCCCAGGCAGGCGGGCAGACGGCGCTGATCGACACCGTCTATCTCGGTTTGAGCCGTATGCGGGAAGCCCAGAACCCACGGCGAGCGTTGCTGATTCTCTCAGATGGGATGGACAACCACAGCCGATATTCGCAGAGCGAGCTGATGCGGTTGGCGCTCGAAGCCGACGTCCAGATCTACACGATCGTAATCGACAACGGGGCGGCCGGCACGTCGACCGGCGCGGCCCCATACCGTTCGAGCCTCATCACGAAACCGTGGAATCGAGCAGAAGAGCGCCAGGGACCGGAAATGCTCGAACGGCTTTCGGAGCAGACGGGCGGGCTTTATTTCGGTGTACGCACCGATGCTGAAGCAAAAGAGGCTGTGATCAAGGTGGGTCGGGGCCTCAGAGACGAGTATGTGATCGGATATCATCTCCCTGATTCTGCCACCGGAAAATGGCACCGGATTCGCGTCAAATTGAACGCGTCAAAGGCGAATGTTCACGCTCGCGCGGGCTACTACTCGTACTAGGCGAGTGCAAGTGGAAAAGCGCCTTGCGCCAGACATTCACTTCTCACGCGCGTGAGTGACGGCAAGCCGGAACCTGCGGGCGAGTTCCGCAATGCGGCCCGTCTGCCGTTGCCAGATCGCTTCTCTGGGAATCAACTCTACGTCAATGCCCAGCCCGATCGCTCCAGCCGCCATGAAGCTGAACGCGGTGCGCTGGTCCACGCCGCCGGCGGCAATCATGGGGACGGCAGGAAACATCTTCTTAAGATCTTTGAGGTAGCCGGCGCCGCCGATGTGCCCGCACGGGACGATCTTGACGAAATCAGGATTCAGTTTCCATGCGTTGATGACCCCCGTTGGGGTGAGCGCTCCGGGAATCACGACGGTGTTTGCCTGCACGGCAAACTTCACGGTATCTACATCAAGCCCGTCGCCGGACAGAAACCTGGCCCCGGCATCGAGGCAGCAGCGCGCGGTCTCGACGTCGTGCACGCTGCCTGCGCCGACAATCACGTCGGGCGCATGTTGCACCACGTAAGAGATCAGCTTGATGGCTTCAGGAGCAGTCGAGGTGATCTCGAGAATGGGGATTCCGGCGCGAGCGATGGCCTCGGCGGCAAAAAGAGCGTCGTCTGTTGTGGACACAAGGACGGAGGGAATAATTCCGAGTTCTTCGATCCGGCTCCGTACCTCTTGCCTGGTGAAAGATCGGGCTAGCTCGAGCGACGGCGACGTGACGGCGATCGGGCTGACGTCTTCGAGAGAAACAACTTCTAGAACTGGTTCCATAGGAATTGGTTGTAAACCTCGTGGTGAAATTGAACTTCCTGCGCTTTGACGAAGGTGCCCAGCATGCGCGGACAACGATCTGCCGAGGCTTGCTTCAAATCCGCGTAGCGACCCTTTACATCCTCTCCGAGAAGAGTTGAGGTCCACTCGGCCTTGCGGAAATTGTCCAAGGCGTCGTAGATGTTGTCGGGCAGATAGCGTTCCGCCTGGCGCAGGTTCTTGATCTCGGCGGTCGTGCCCTCGAGTCCGGTCTTGAAAATTGAGTACATGACTAAATAGGGATTGGCATCGGGAGCGACCGCCCGCACTTCGGTCCGCATGCTGCGCTCGTTGCCGATGGGAATGCGGATCATGGCGCCGCGATCCACCGCCGAGGCTTTCAGCTGGTTGGGCGCTTCAAAGTGCGGATCAAGGCGGCGATAAGCATTGACACTGGAATTAAAGACCAGGCAAAGATCGTTGCCGTGAGTCAGGATGCGGTCGAGGAATTCATAACCGAGCGTGCTGAGGTTCTCGTCGCCCTTGGGGTCCCAGAACAGGTTGCTCCCGTTGTTGCTGACGGAAACGTTGGTGTGCATACCGCTGCCGTTGACACCCACGACCGGCTTGGGCAGGAAGCAGGCCGTCAATCCCATTTTGTTGGCAACCTGGCGGCAAATCAGTTTGTAGAGCTGAATCTGATCAGCGGCGGCGACGACCTCGCCGTAGCCATAGTTGATTTCAAACTGCGAGGGCGCGACCTCGGGGTGGTCTTTCTCGTTCTGGAAGCCCATGGCCCGCTGCACTTCAGCGGTGCTGTCGATGAACGTGCGCAGGGGATCGCCGGGCAAAGAATGATAGTAGCCGCCGGTGTTGACGTATTCGAATTTGCCGGTTTCATGATAACGGCGCTCGGCGTCGGGACCTTGGAACAGAAACCCTTCGATTTCGTTGGCGGCGTTGAGAGTGTAGCGCTTCTTTTTATAAAGATCGTCAGCGTAGTCCTTCAGAACGCCGCGAATGTCACCAGAGTAGCGCGTGCCGTCCTTGTCGATGACCTCGCCGAACACCAACACTTTGCCTGGTCCGAAGACATCGGCCGGTCCCCAATAGAATGAGGCCCAATCAATGCCGAGGCGAAGATCGCTTTCCCGCTGTGCCGTGAAGCCGCGAATCGAGGAGCCATCGAAAGTTAGGTTGTCGTAGCTCTTCAACAGAAACTTCTTGTCGTAGTCGAGCATGTGCAACCGGCCCTCAAGATCGCTGAAGAGCACGGTCAGGGCCTTGATGCGCTTCTCGTCGGCCAGATATTTGAGCCGCTCCTCGCGAACCTTGTCGGCGGCGGCGCGGTTCTTGCGCTGCTCTTTCGCTTTCAGATTGAGTTCTTCGAGCTCGTCATACGAGAGCGCGAGGAAGCTCCGCAGTTCGTTCGTCATGGATCCCCTTGAGCAGATTGCTCGGCGGCAAGGCTGGCTGCCGTCGAGATTGACGAAGGATATCGCGCAATCCGATTAGAGATGTATGGAAAAAACAGATTATAGCAATCGAAATTTCACGATCATGCGTTCGCAACAGCGCTGCGAACAAGCGGGGACGACATCTTGCTTCTGGTGCAGCTGAGGGTCAAATCGTCGGAATTCCCTGTTCACAATCACGACTTAGCCGCGAAAAATGCGGGAAGAACAGCATTTTGCCGTATTGAGAAGGATTCGAAAATCTCGGCGATAGTAATAACTTCCGGTTGCCCTCGATCAAGCTCATTTATTCGATAAATAAATTTTAATTATCAAAATATTTTTTAATGGGCGGCAGCAAAAATATGTATTGGACTGCAACCAGAAACGGCGGCAAAGTTCATGGCACTGGGGCGGGGTTCAATCGCTTAAAGCGCCAGTGGAGAAGGTGGGGGTGCTCCATGAACAATCGTTTCTGTGGCAGAGTTTGGGTCCTTCTAGTCAGTTTGGTGTGCGTCTCCTTAACGCAAGGACAAGATCAGGCGAGCAGTGCTTCACCGCCTGCTCAGCCGCAGGATCAGGCAAGCAGTGCTTCGGCGTCTCCTCAGCAAGCGACTGCGCCAGCAGCACCTGCAGACCCACCAGCGCCGCTGCCCACTCCTTCGGTGACGGGCCCGCTGTCGTGGCTGCCCCCCGACTTCTTCGATGCCGGGCCTTTCGGCAAAGTCGCGGTGAACGGCATTCTCGGGGGTATGGGAATGTGGACGGGGAATTACGTGCCCGGCGACAACAGCACGCAGGCAGCGCTAGCTAACGGTCAGGTGTTCATTCAAAAGGCCGACGGCTGGTTTCAGTTCTACCTGCAAGCGGGCGCGTACAATATTCCGGCTCTCGGGACGTCTTTCCTTGCAACCGACAAAACCGTGTCCAATCTTTACGGTCCAGTGCCGGTTGCTTTTCTGAAGCTGCAGCCGGGGAAGAACAGTCCTTTCAAGAACACTTCCCTACTGATTGGCGAACTGCCCACGCTGATCGGCGCCGAGTACACATTCAGCTTCGAGAACATGAACGTCAATCGTGGTCTGTTGTGGAATCAGGAAAACGCCGTCAATCGCGGAATCCAAATCAATCAGACGATGGGGAAGTTCACCGCGTCGCTGAGTTGGAACGACGGCTTCTATTCCAACCGCTACTCGTGGCTGACGGGTTCGTTGACCTATACCAAAGGGCCGCACAGCCTGGCATTCGTTGGGGGTGGGAACTATGGGCAGACTGCGCGTCAGACCTACGCCACGCCTGTACAAAACAACAGCAGTATCTACAACGTGATCTACACCTACACAAAGGGGCCCTGGATTCTCCAGCCCTACTTTCAGTACACCGATGTGCCCACGAACCCGAATATCGGTGTCGTGAAGGGCGCGTCAACGACGGGCGGCGCGATGTTGGCGAGTTACACCTTTAAGCACGGGCTCTCGCTGCCGGTGCGCTGGGAATATATCTCGAGCTCCGGGAATGTCGCAGAGCAAGCAGTCAATCTGCTGTACGGTCCGGGCAGTGCCGCTACGTCGATTACTGTAACGCCCGGCTTTCAACACGGAGGCTTCTTTGTTCGCGGAGACCTGGGCTACGTTCATGCCAGCAACATCACGCCAGGTGACGCCTTTAGCCGCACCGGCTTGAACCAAAACCAGCCTCGGGCGGTGGCTGAATTTGGCTTCATCTTCGGGAAGAATGAGAAGTAGCTGCAGGTTCAGGGGCAGAGAGGTGGGCTTATGCGGATGAAAGTGCCCCGCGCCCTGCAGGTGCTCGGATTGCTGGCCGGGGGAAACGGTTTACTCGCAGGATTGTTCCTTTTGGCGCGGGAGCCTTTGCTTGGCGTACTCGGGATCCTCGGTTCTATGGCTCTCGTGTCGGGAACGGCGGCAAACCTGGCAGATGAGGAAGCACGCAGTAGCTTTGGTGAGCAAAAGACACACTTAGGAGAATACTGATGGCAGACAACGCATCTGAGATGAAACAGACTCTGGGGTTGACCGGTCTGACGATGAACGCCATGGCGCTCATCGCCCCTGGCGCCTTTCTTTGGCTCACCTTTACCGGACAGGCTACTGCCGGCGCGACCGCGCCGTCAATGTGGATCGGCATTCTGTTTGCCACCCTGCTCTGTCTGGCTACCGCGGTCTGTTACGCGGAAATGGCGAAGTTGTATCCCGGCACCGGGAGCTCTTACTACTTCGCCGAGCAGTCATTCCTCAACCACGAAACCGCATGGCCGTATGCCCGTCTGGCCAAGTTCGTTGTCGGCTGGGGCTCCCACCTCTATTACTGGGTTTATCCCGGGGTGATGGTGGGCGTGATCGGCGTGATCTCGGGCTACCTGGTGGGAACGATCTGGCCGAATTTCATGAATGCCAGCAATCCCGGGCCGATGTTCATGATGTTGATAGCGATCATTGCCTCGTTTGGAGTGGCCTATATTGCCCATCGCGGAGTGAACGGCTCAACCTCGGTGAACATCGCGATCAATGTCATTCAGATTAGCGCCTTGCTTTTGTTCTCGGTCGTGGCCCTGAACTATCGCTTGAGCCATCCGCCCGGGAGCACCGCTCGTCAGTTTGATCCCCAAACCAGCGTGTCTTACGACTACGAATTTGCCACCATTTCGCAGGTGGTGAACGGCCAGGCCACAGATGTCATCGACCGCGACTCCGGCGGCGTGCCGAAGCCGAAGCTGGATGCATCCGGCAAACCGGTTCCGTTCCACATCGACTACCCGGAGAAGGACTCGACCGGCGCATTCGTCTCGCACCCGAGCGGCGGATCGGTGATACGCATGCATAACTTCGGTTGGATGTTCGTGCAGGCGACCATCGCCATCCTGATCCTGGTGGGGTTTGAGTCGGTCACCTCGATGGGCGGAGAAGCCAAGAATGCAAAACGTGACGTGCCCATCGCGGTGGTTACATCGCTGCTGGTGCAAGGCTGTTTCTGCTACCTATTTGAGTATTTTGCCGCGAACTATGTACTGAACAGCGGCTATACCATGCAGAACGCAGCAGCTTCCGCCGCGCCTATCGGAGATCTGATGATCCTCGTGGGCGACACTTTGTTCGGCGCTGGACGCGGGCGCATCTTCATGCTGGCCGAGGCGGCGACCGTGTTCCTGGCCTTGATCGGCACTACGCTCTCCTGCATTAACACGGGAGCGCGGGTCACCTATGCGATGGGCAAAGACAAAGAACTGCCCGATTCTATGGGAGCGCTGCACTCGCGGAACCTGACGCCGCATCGAGCGATCTGGTGGCTGGCGACTATATCTGCGGTGATCGGCTGCGTCACGGTGGTGATGTTCTTTGGCGACGGATCGGCGCCAGCCGATTCCGCCATTCAAGCCTTGCCTCACGGATTCTGGTCGAGCGTTGGATATCTGACGCACGACCGGATGGCGGCATTGCCAAACTCCTTCCTCACCATGACGCTGGCATCGAACTTCGGAACGTTCCTGCTGTACATGTTGAGCTGCGTGACGTGTATCGTCTGTTTTCACAATCACCCGCAGTTCAAGTTCATCCGGCATCTCGTGATTCCAGTGTTCGGCCTTCTGGCGAACCTGGCCTGCATGGTGTTCTACATCATTGGGCCGTTCATGGGGTACGGCACGAAGATGGAACCTCTGCTCGCACTGGGGATCGCGCTTGTGTGGGCGATTTACGGAGGAATCTATTTCCTGCGGGCCAGCAAGACCGCGGGACGAACGACACTTGTGGAAGACCGGGTGCCGGCGGCCTGATACGCCGAGCGCCGGAAACATAAACATTCAGGCCTGGCAGCAATGCGGTTGCTGTCAGGCCTGTGCCCCTTCTCTCTGCGGGACATTGGGAGAGGGGCGGGCGTTCCTATGCTCGAGGTTGAATTCGCGCAGCTTTCGGATCCGGGCCCTGTTCGTCCCCGAAATGAGGATTACCTCGGCTACGTTCGGCCCTCTTCGCCGGAGCAAGTCCGGTCCTACGGTTGGTTGTTTACCTTGGCGGATGGAGTGGGCGGGCAGCGGCAAGGCGAGGTCGCATCCCGGGCAGCGGTGGAGGAAGTGCTGGGCGGCTTCCGGCGGGCGCGGGCCATGGAGTCCCACGGTCCCCTGCTCACCCGCCTTGTGCAAGCGGCAAATGCCCGGATTTGCGAGACCGAGGCGTTGGCCGGCTCGGCTGGCGCGGGCATGGCCTCCACTATCGTTGTGTGTGCGTTGCGTTTCGACCGCGCCACCATCGCCCACGTCGGTGATTCGCGGTGTTATCTCATCCGCAACGTCCAGGCTCGCATCGTCACGAACGACCACACCATCGCCAATGAACAGCTCCACCTAGGCATTCTCTCCAAGGCGGAGGCGGAGGCGGCGGATACGCGACACGTTCTTAGCCGTTCATTGGGAAGCAATCTCTTCGTTAAGGTTGACGTCACCGAATTGCAAGTTCAACCGGGAGATGTGTTGCTGCTGTGCTCGGACGGCTTGCACGGCGTCCTCAGCTCCGACGAGATCGCCTGCACGGTAAGCCGCAGCGGCGACCTGAACGCTGCCGCACAGGAGCTAGTGGCAAGTGCGAATCGGCAGGACGGCAGCGACAACGTCAGTCTGCAGCTGATTGCCGTGCGCAGCGTAGAGCGCACTGGCATGTACCGCGGCCGGCCCTACACCCTCCTCTGAGCTAACATTCCCCGCAATCTTTATGAATTCCTTGTGCCTTTTCTGGCATGATGAGGGGCGCACTCGGAACTCAACGGAATGACTCCTCCCCATCCCGGCGACCAGCTTGACCATTACCGCATTGACAGTCTCGTGGCCCGCAGCGGCATGGCCTCCATCTTTCGCGGCACCGATCTGAGAAACGGTCGCCAGGTCGCCATTAAGGTGCCGCATCCCGAGGTAGAAAGCGATCCCGCCTTGTTTGATCGCTTTCGACGCGAGGAAGAAATCGGCAAAACTCTCGATCACCCGGGAGTCATGAAGGTTTTCGTCGATGAGGATCGCAGCCAGGTCTACATGGTCATGGAGTGGGTAGACGGTCGCCTTCTGCGAAAGATCCTCGACGAGCAGAAGAAGTTGCCGATTGAGCGAGCCGTGCGCCTGGCGGTCCGCATCCTGGATGCCCTGGGTTACATTCATGAGCGCGGCGTCGCGCACCGTGATTTGAAGCCCGAGAATGTGATGGTCGACGAAAACGACGCGATCAAGCTCATTGACTTCGGCATTGCGGCCAGCAGCAAGTCGCGCCGCCTTACTTTTGCCAAGCTTTCCCAGACCATGGGGACGCCAGACTACATTTCCCCGGAGCAGGTCAAAGGCAAGCGCGGAGACGCGCGCAGCGATCTCTACGCCCTCGGCGTTATGCTCTACGAAATGTTAACGGGCAAAGTGCCGTTCACTGGGGACACTCCGTTCCTGATCATGAACGACCGGCTGCTGAACTATCCCGTCCCCCCGCGCGAAATTGATCCCGCCATCTCGCCGCAATTGCAGGAGATCATTTATCGCGCCCTGGAGCGTGATCCCAAGAACCGCTACCCCAACGCACGGGAATTTGCCTGGGATCTGGAGCACCAGGATCAAGTAGGTGTCAGCGACCGTGAGGCATTACACGATTGGAAGCAGCGCCGCACTCCCTGGCCGAAGAGGATTCTGTTTTATGTGATGCTCGCGTTGATTCCGATCGTGATCTTTGGCCTGCTGTTGTACGTCGCGAAGCACAGCTAGTCAACCCGTAGAGTAAGGGATGGCAAGCCTTCAGCTCAGTAGCGCTGCGTGAATTCGTCGCTGTGCACGACAAATTCGGGATAGGCTCCCGCGCCCAGTTCGTAAAGATCCATCCCTTGCAGCTCTCCTTCTTCGTTCACGCGCTGAGGATAGAATCTGTTCAGCAGCCAGTTCAGGCCGTAAGTCAGGGGCAGCACAAATCCAAGCAACGTCGAGATTCCCGCCACCTGCGCCAGCCACTGACCACTGGAACCCGCACTGGACAAAAGAGAAACGGCCAGCAGGCCCCAAATGCCAGCAACAGCATGCACCGAGACTGCGCCTCCCGGGTCGTCAATGGCCAAGCGCGACTCCAGCAGGTCGATGCTTGACAGCACTAGGAATCCTGCCACCATCCCGACCAAAATCGCGGCTGCCGGTTTCAGAAAGGCAGCGGGCGCACTGCTGGCAACCAAACCTGCCATCCATCCGTTCACGGTCAGCGATGCGTCCGGCCTGCCGAAGCGGACCCGGGTTACGACCGCCGCCGACAGTGCTGAGGCGATCGCCGAGAGCGTCGTATTGAGGACAATCAGCACCACGCTGGATGCGTCGACGCCCGCAAAAAGAATCGCCCCGGCAGAATTCAACGCTGACCATCCCAGCCAGGCCACGAGACAGCCCATCAGCGCCAGCACGGCGTTGTGGCCAGGAATCGCCGCCGGGATTCCTTCCCTCGAAAATTTTCCCCGGCGCGGGCCCAGTATCCACGTGACCGACAGGGCGGTGAGCCCGCCTACCGCTTGAATCGCGCTGGCCCCTCCGCCATCGATGAAACCTCGTCCCAGTCCGCAGTCGGCGCCGAGTTGCACCAGCCAGCCACCGCTCCACACCCAGTGAGCAAACAGGGGATAAGTCACGCCAGCCAGGAGCGCGGACGATGCGCAGGCTGCGCCCAGTCTCCAGCGGTCGGAACCTGCACTCAGCGGAATCACGGCGGCGAGACCCACGCTCAATACCTGCAACAACACGATCAGCGAGTCGGCCGACAGATCGAGGCGCAGGCCGCGCAGGAAGAACGGTTCGGCGGCAATCCAGTTCCAAGGCTTGCCGGCAATCATCAGGACGTGAGCTGGTCGGCCAACAGCCCCTTGCCACGAAAAGCCGATCGCGACGTAGACAAGCGCAGCAACTCCAAAGACGCAAAGCGAAGCCATCATCATGTGCGCGGCGCTGCGACTGCGGCCCAGGCCGCAGTTCACCAGCGCCAAACCCGCGGCGGCCAGGGGGACAAGAAGGATCAGAACGAAGCAGAGCGTTGCCGAACTTTGCGATAGGGAAGGAAGGGGCAAGTCAATCAACCCCTTTCCACTTCGAAAACACGGTGAGCGCGGACCGCAAGAAAAAGTCCCAACAATTGCACGCCGATCCCGGCCAGCACAAAGGCCACACGCGGGACCGCTGAGGGCAACAGCAGGGGCGCAGCCACGACAATTACCCAGCCTGCGACCAACAGAAGAAACCCTGTTAGCTTCATCTATTCCTTGCCGAACGGATTGTTCCCCGAGAACCGGCCCTTGCCCCGCATAACTAACGCGGCACACAGGGATCAACCTGCACAGTGCGTCTAGGCACTATTCCAGAGTAAGCTATGCTCGTCTGCATGATGCGTCCAATTAATATTTTTGATGACTTGCAGAAGCATAAACGTGTGGCAGATCGCGGCGGCCCGGCTACGATGGGCGAGCGATAGAGAATAAGCTTCGGATTAGCCGACAGCTCGGGTTACGGCTTGCGAGGAGGGGCGCCGGCGCGGTAGAGATTGAAGCAGTTGACCATTCAAACCATAAATCGATGGCGGCGAATCCAGCGATCAGCACTGCGGGCTCTGCCTCTTAGTGTCGCAGTGGGGCTCGTCACTTTTATCTCCTTCGAACTTCACCTCCCATTTTCGACGGTAAGCTTCTACTATTTGATCCTCGTTGTGGTTCAATCCCTGACCGGCGATTTTCTCTCGTCTGCCATCGTTTCTGTTCTTGCGTTTCTCTGTTTGGACTATTTCTTTGTTCCTCCACTGTTTTCCCTGCGCGTAAGCGATTGGTCGGATACTCTGGCGTTGCTTTCTTTTCTGCTTGCGGGCTTGGTCATTACGCGGCTTACCTCGCGAGCGCATCAAGCGGCAGAAGCAGAAGAACGCCAGCGGATGGAGACAGCCCGGCTGTACGAGCTGACGCGCCATCTGCTCGCATTAGAGCCGTCAATGATGATTAATCGGGAACTGCTCAAGCCTTTTCGCTCCCACTTCGATCTGCGGGCGGTATGTCTGTTTGATGCAGCCACAGCCGAACTTCATGCCGAGGGTGAATCCTTGAGCCAGCTTGCCGACGCCACGCGAGACGCTTTCATCTTGCAGCGCGACTTCCATGACAGCAGTTCCCAGGTGGCCGTGCGGCTCCTTCGAGTGGGAGGTCGGATCAGCGGGGCCATCGGATTCGAAGGATTGCAGAACCTGGACTTGTCAGCCGGTCCGCTGGCGGCGCTAGCGGGGATCGCAGTGGAGCGCTGCCATGCCCTGGAGCGTGCCACTCACGCCGCGGCGGCGACTGAGGCTGAAGTTTTCCGGGGAGCCATCCTCGACGCCCTAGCCCACGAGTTCAAGACTCCGCTGGCCACGATCGTCATGGCGGCGTGTGCCATTCGCGAAGTAGGACCGCTGGTTGGACAGCAGCTCGACATGGCAGTGAGCGTGGAGGAAGAGGCTTCTCGTTTGGCACAGTTGACCACGCGGCTATTGCGGCTGGCTCGATTGGACAGGGAGGAAGTGAAGCCGCAAATGGAGCCGACGGACATTCGCGGATTGCTGAGTTCGGTCGTCGAACAATACGCGCGACGATGGCCAGAACGGCGTCTTTCGCTGATTCCTGGAGACCGCATCGAAGCCCAGGGCGACCGCGAACTGCTTGGCCTCGCTTTGGGACAGTTGTTGGACAACGCCTGCAAATACTCTGAGCCGGGTTCCGACATAATTCTCTCCGTTGGAGCAGCAAGCCAGAGCATTGCGATTCGCATATGGAATGGAGGAAAGCCTATCCCGCGAGCCGAACAGGGGCGAATCTTCGAGCGCTTCTATCGCGGCATCGACGCCCAGCGCCTGGCGCCTGGCTCGGGGCTTGGACTCTATGTTGCCCGCAAAATAGCCATTGCCCACGGTGGGACGCTCGAGTTGGATGATGGTTTCAATGCTGGCGCGGGGGTCACCTTTTGCTTCAGCATACGACACTCACACAGTGAGACGGACCATGACGCCGAGAATCAATATATTGGTAGTCGATGACGAGTCGCCCTTTCGCACGGCACTGCGGGCATCTCTAGCGGCACGCGGCTTTTCCGCTGAGCAGGCCGCCACTGGCGAGCAGGGGATCGAGATGCTTTCTCAGCATAACTTTCAACTGATCCTGCTTGATATCAACATGCCCGGCATGGGCGGACTTGAAGCTTGCCGACGGATCCGGGCTATGGTCCCGGATCTCGGGATTGTCATGCTGACGGTGCGAGACGCGGAGCGCGACATCGTGCGAGCCCTGGAGGCTGGCGCCGACGATTACATCGCGAAGCCTTTCCGATTCGGTGAACTGGTTGCCCGCCTGCGAGCTGTGGTCCGCCGCACGTCCACTCATGACGAGACTGCGACAGTCATCCAGGCCGGCGAACTTGAGATTGACTTGGAGAAACGAGTATTACGTCGTGCGGGCTCACAGGTTCACCTCACCCCGACGGAATTCGATCTCCTTGCTCTGCTGATGAAGAACCATGGGACGCCGCTAACCCACAGCAAGCTCCTGCGCACAGTCTGGGGACCCGAGTACGGGCAAGAATTGGAGTACTTGCGAGCTTACGTGAAAACTCTACGCAAGAAGATCGAGGACGACCCCACCCAGCCGAAGTACATCCTGACCGAACCGTGGGTCGGATATCGATTTCGGAATCCCTCCGATGGGGGCGCATACTCGCCCGAAGAGGGGAACGAGGCTTTGCCCTCGGACCCGTGAATCATGCCTGGGTTCCGTTGTCACCCAACTTTTATTCGCTCGCTTCCTCCGCCGAGGGTTTGAACTTCGAAGTCCGCACCATTTCTACCAGAGTCTTAGCTCCCTGGGGCGGGGTGTTGGCTTGAAACAGGCCGAACTCAATTCTCAGAGCGCGTGGCAGAGGGAGGTTTTTAACTTGGACGAGTTTGGATTTCCGAATCAATTCAGTCGGCAGAGGGGTAATGCCGAGGCCGGATTGCGCCGCCGTAAGAACGGCGTCCAAACTTGCGCTTTGGAACGCGACACGCCACTCCCGCCCGGCTTTGCGCAGCGACTCCAGCATATTGTCCTGCCAGGAACAGGGCCCCTCGAACAACACCAGCGGCACAGTCTTCTCCCCATCAATGTTCAAGTCCTTGTAACTGGCCCAGTCCAAGTTTAGCTGCCACCTTGCAGCGGGAGTTCTTCGCATGAGCGCCGGCTCGCCGATCGCCAAGTGCAGCCTTCCCGCCGTGAGCAACGCCTCAAGCTCATTGGGTGGAGCAATCACTGCTCGCAACTCCAGGTCTGGGTGGAAGGCCTGAAAACGTTTCATCGCGGGCGTGAGTCCGACCAGGGCAACGCCATTGCTAATGCCAAGGGCTATTTGTCCGCCGGCCCTTTCCTGGCGGAGTTGGGCCAGCATTTCCTCGTTAAGATCGACGGCACGACTGGCGTAGGCCATGAGCATTTCCCCATGGTGGGTCAGGGTAATGCCATCGCGCCCGCGAACGAATAGTTTCTGGCCAACAATCTTCTCCAGGCGCAACATCTGTTGACTCACTGCCGATTGTGTCTTATCGATCGCCGCCGCAGTTTTTCCCAGGCTTCCGCAGTCCACTACCGCAAGAAATGTGCGCAGAAGACCAAGATCCAGATCGCCGCTCTCCATTTGCCGAATTGCCAATCGATTGCGCCCCCGTCGCTTCTTGCCTGGCTCGCGAGCAAGCTGTGTGCAGGTTTGCTCCTCTCGCCACTTGCACAATAGAACGGAAGGCGTGAAAAAGCCGTGAAAGTCGCCTATCAGAAATTTGATTGTTACCCATAAGATATTTCGATTCTCAGTCGGAGACTGCGATGCAGACCAGGCCGGGAGCGTTTCCAGCGAAAGGCGGAACTGCCGCATTATCAATCAGATGGCGATGTGATGCGGCTCATAGACCAAAATGTGGGTTTCCTCATAGATATTATTGAGATTGCATTGTCACAAGGCGAAATTCCATCCGGCGCGACACTAGTCGCTAGAGTCCAGCAACCTGTCGACGATCGCTTCCACGTGAATCACAGTTGTATCGAGAAACTTGATGTCTGTTGTGCCGGACTCGCGCAGTAGCAATGGTAGCTCCGTGCCGGCAAGCACTAACGCTTCGATACCGTCTTCGACTTTCATCCGCTGCGCTATGCTCAAAATCTCACTCCTGGTTTCGGGCAGAAATCGGTTTTTCAGCAATTCATCGATGTATTTCCGATGAATGAACTCCCTCTCGGAGTCTTTTGGTCGAACCATGGTGATCCCTGCGCGCTGGAACTCGTCAGGATAAAAGCTGGCGCGTTGTGAATCCGGTTCCAAACAGGCCCACCTTTTTCAGTCCGAGCGCTTTTGCATGATCGACGGTAGCACGCACGATGCTGAGAAGAGGAATACTGCTCGGCGGGTTGGGTCTGGCGGCTTTGGAGAGGCTAATTGCAACTCGTGAAAGTTTTTGGAAGTCAGAGAAGACCAAGTGGGAAGCCAAGAGCGCGAAAGTGGACTATGAAGAAAAAGTTAGGCAGGTGGAAGCTGCCCTCGACCGGGAACACGCTGCCGAAGAAGCAATAGAGCGCCTAGCGAAACTTATCAAGTTTGCCAACAAGTCCAGGGAGATAAGGTCAATCACTGTTGAAATAGACGGACGGGACGACGAACCCGATAATCCCGGTACTCTCAAAATTCCTACAGGTCGGAAGTTCAGGCAGGCACAGTCTGCGTCACTTCTACGCATGGTGACGCGGCAGTCTTTCGGTCAACTGTATTAAGTCATTGTCCTCTCGTTGGACATCCTCCGCCAACGCAGCATTAATCTGTGCAATACCCGGCTCACTCGCTGCGATGCGGGCAGCATAATTCTCACTCAACCGAATCGCCTCAAAAATCCCGCTGCCAATTTCTGCGACTCTCCGCTCCCGGTGTTCCAGTACCAAGATGGAGCGCAAAGCGTCGTTGTCAGCAACGGCTCTGACGTGTTCTCGTAGAAGCTTCACTATCGCCGCTCTCTCGTCATTCGACATTGGGTTGAACTCTCTCAGGTCAAGATGGGCTGAAGAAGTGTAGCAAGTCGGTCCTCTGTTACGAAATAACATCGGCCGCAGTCTGTGGACACAGATTTTTCCGGGAATTGCCGCACGGATGGGCCTGAAATTCGGACTTTGGCGGTCACGGATCGCTGGATTCTGCCCAAATCTCGCAAAGAGGGGGTCCGAGCAGTGGGCATTCGGATAGGGTCGGATACCTCGAAAATGGGCCATTCGGCCCCCTCGGACCCTATTCGGAGGTTGTGGGGTCCGAGAGAAATGTTACGAAATAACGCGATGTTACGACGTAACACGCCGAGTGTCAGGCAAATCATCCCTATGTCCTGGACGACGGGAAGTATGCCAAAGGCTCATGCGGACAGCAACGACAACCGCTGATGCACTGTCTGTAGGTCGTCCGTCATCAAGTTCGCATAGCGCCGGGTCATCTCAAGCGATGCGTGACCCAGTACCTTCTGGAAGTGGAACACCGATCCTCCGCGTCGGAGGTAGTTCAAAGGCTTTGTTGATAGCGCGTGACTAGTCGGCTTCCCAGCAGCACCGGGGCCAAGTCGAGCCACTGATTCTGCGCATCTTCGCGTACAAAGGTAAGCTTTTCCAACACGATGCGCCGACTCCCCGTATATTGCTCCCAGAGCTCGCGGGCGACTTCGAAGGCACTCTGGGCAGCCTGCTCAGCGCTCATTTTCACGATCGTCAAGTGAGGAGTATAGGCCCACGGTTCCCGGAAGGCGAGCACTCCCGTATTCAGCCGGCGATGGAGATCGCACATCCGTGAAGCACCGCCATCCACCCGGATGTATACCGTGGGCGTGACCGGGGTAAAGCTCTCAACGGCGCCCAGGCTCACCTCGAACGGCTCCTCCTCGCCGCAGATGCGCTCGAGGAACTGCAGCGCCGAACTCTCTGTGCCTTCGAGCGGACGCGGCGGAAGAATGGTCAGATGAGCCGCCAGGAGCGGCAGGTCGGGATGCAGTTCACGCCTGAGCTTCTCGACGAACTCCCCAGCCCCATCCCTGACGTACGCCACCAGCGCGTAACGCAGATTTTCCATCTTGGACAAAAATTATACCGCGAAGCAGGCCATTCCCTGTGCGGGATGTCACGCCGAAGATTTCTCGAGATCGTCCTGATTGATCCCGAAGATCCTGCAGCATGTTTTCAGGGTGGAAACGATCGTGGAAGGTTCTTTAGAATCAATTCTGCTGGACATGTCGGGGCGTAGCGCAGCCTGGTAGCGCACCTGTCTTGGGCGCACGCGGGGCAACACCCGACTGAATCAAAACCACTTACACATGCTTGCTCCGAATTTGTACACCTAACTCGGAGGCAGCATGTTCGAGCAGTTCATCAAAGAGCGCCAATTCCTCGCCAACGTTACACCCGCGACAATCGAGTGGTAGGAGTAACTTCGGCCTGATTACTGCTCGGACCGTTGTGCGAGTATTTCAATGCGCCTGATCGCCACATTACTCTGGATGAACCCAACCGGGCAGCGGCGACCAACTGTCTCCAGTTACTCCCGCCGGGCGTACATGGCCCTAGGTACATTTCCCTCCCGTGCGTTGAAAAGCGTGTAGTGCGCCTGTAAATAAGGAGTAGGGCAATCCGGGCACACCCCGCCAAACGCCACTTCTGGCAAGGGTTTCCGGGCAAGACGGGAGACAACATGCAAATCGGGGTTTATGGCTCAGGATATCTGGGAACAGTAATTTCAGCCTGTCTAGCGGATTTTGGCACCCCGGTTTCCTGCTGCCATCCCGACCGCTCGCGCATGGTGGAAATGGCCCAGGGCAATATTCCTTTCTACGAGAAGAATCTGAAGGAAATTATCCGACGGAACGTGCGTGCTGGGCGACTGGCGTACTCAACCGATATGGAATCGTTTGCCCGCCGGACGCATGTCATCTTTTTGGCTGAGGATAAGGCTGAGCATCTCAGCGACGTCGCGATGCGCATTGCGCGGCTGGCGCCCAGTCCACCGATTCTCACGATTGTCACTCCCGTACCCGTGGGGACTGCCCATGCGCTCGAAAGAAGCATTAAGGACGCAGGACTCGCGGCGACCATCGTCTCGCAGCCGATGTTCTTCACCGACGGCTGTGCAGTCGAGGATTTCAACTGGCCCGACCGGCTGATCCTGGGCTCCAGTTCGAACGAAGCGGTACAGGCTCTGAAGCAGATCTTTCATCCCCTGGTGATGCGCGGCGTGCCCGTGATTGTAACCAGCCAGTCGACCGCCGAACTGGTGCGGGAGGCGGCAACGGCATTCGTGGCCACGAAGATTTCCTTTATCAACGAGGTTGCGGTTCTGTGCGAGCGCGTGAATGCCGATGCCGTGAACCTGGCACTGGCTCTCGGGCTCGACAAGAAGATCGCTCCGCGCTGCTTGCAGCCGGGAGCCGGCATGGGCGGCGTGTTCGCCGAGTCGGACATGGATTCTCTCGCAAGACTGGCAGAATCGCACGGTGTTTCGCTGAAGGTGCTCGGTGCGGCGCGCGAGGTAAATCACATGCTCGCCGACCGATTGGTGGAGAAGATCGCGGCAGTCCTGAATTCGGTCGAGAACAAGGAAGTGGGGATTCTCGGGTTGGCATTCAAGCCCAATACGAATTCGGTGGCGGGGTCATCGTCGGTGCGTCTGGCCGAAGGCCTCATTTCGAAAGGCGCGCACGTGCGGGCTTACGATCCGGTCGCCATTCCTGAAGCCAAGACGTGCCTGCGCGAATCGGTGCGCTACTGCGATTCGGCGTACGCCGCGGCGGAAGGCTCGGACGCGCTGGTGGTGGGCACCGGCTGGCCGGAATTCCGTGCCCTCGATTTTGGCCGCATTAAGCATCTGCTGAAACAGCCCGTCATCGTGGACACCAAGAACCTGCTCGACGCGACCCGCTTGCGCGCCCTGGGATTCGAGTACGTGGGCGTCGGGCGCGGGTAAGCTCAAGTTGTCAACGGTCGGTTGCCGGTCAAACACCCACGTTCATCTCCCCACGGAAGCCCTGATTAGGTCCAAATCTGTCTTTCGAGCCACGCAAAATTGCCCGGTTTTTCGGGCAATTCTGCGGAGTCGAGAAACCTGCTTTTGCTTTTCGCGAACTTAATCAGAGTTTCCGTGGACGGTTTTTCGAGTTGCACTGATGTCGTCTGGCGCGTCGGATGCACTGCGCGCTGCCCCCTGCCATGAGTTGCTATAATTCGTAGGTTGCGGTGGGAGTAGCTCAACTGGCAGAGCACCGGACTGTGGCTCCGGTTGTTGCGGGTTCGATTCCCGTCTCCCACCCCAGTCTTTCAATGGGTTAGGTTGCCTTCCATGCCGTTTACATGCCGTTACTGCGGCATGGCTCTTGCGGCAACCTCGGCGGTCGCTTCCCTCAACGCATTGCCAACCGGATCCCCTAGTTCATGATGACGCGGATGTCTCCGTGTCGCATGGCGCGTTGCTGCACAGTAATCGGCGTGCCCAACTCATCAAGCCAGGCGCGGTAGCTGTGCCGAAAGCTGTGCGGCGAAACGTGCCTGATAGCCGCATCCTGACACGCTCGCCCCAATTTCTCCCAAAACGCTGTATAGCTCCGGGGCAGCTTCCCATGCTTTTTGGTGAGGCAAAGGCCCAATCTCCCGGTGCCGTGAAAACGCTGTTCTGCTGATACTGGTTGGCGCTCAAAATACCCGAAAAAGGCGAATGGAAAGCGCAAAGTTGTGCTATGCCCTGATTACAAGAGTTATCTAGTGTGTGCCGGATCTAATCAAGAACAATACAGATGCGCCCGGAATCAAGAACTATCGTAACTCCATCAGCACCCGGGCCCACGTGCAGGACGGACAAGATCGTATGACGATGCGCTGAACGACTGGGAGATGCTGCGCCACCTGCAATCGACATCTAGTTTGACTTTCGAGGTTAGAGCGCTTGGAGAGAACACGCGACCGACAAACTCGCATCGAATCGAAAACGCGGCTCGTTGAGCAGATCAACATCTGTCTGCACTCGGGCGAGTACTCCCGCGCCGTCGATTTGTTGCGAGCCACAGCCGCCAAATTAGGCAAGGATGCTGAGCTATCCGAGTTGGAAAAACTCGCCCAGGACGGCGTCCGACGCAATGACGAGGCCCAATGTCTTATTACCGAAAGCGCGGAACTGTTCGCGCGGCAGAAATCCGTCGAAGCGATTCAGTTGCTGCGCGAAGCCTACGAACTAGATAAAAACAATTCTCTGGCCCGCACCATTCTGACCGACGCCCTGGTGGAGCAAGCGCATTCCCTTGTCGAAACCGATTGGCTGGAAGCCGAAAGGCTGACCAATCAGGCGCTCGCCTTGAACCCCGCGCATCCCACGGCCAAAACGATCCTCAGCCTAATCGTAGACCAGAAAGAAACAAGCTCTGTAGAGGACTGGGTTTCGCAAGGGCAGAAGCTACAGTCCTCCGGCGATCTATTCGCAGCCTTGGCTTGGGTGGCAGAGGGATTGGCCGTTCATCCCCACGATCCTCAGTTGCTTCTGCTTCAGGGTGCAATCCAGCGCGACCAGGATGCGCAGCGGCGCCAGAATCGCCGCCGCGATTTGGAGGACCTGCGACGCATAAAGACAGAAATCGATGGGGCCGCGGACGTTGCTGCAAAACAAACATTAGCCGAGCGCGTACAAGCGGTGGCCGCCAAGTATTGGACGGATGGAGAATTCCTATCCGTCGCCAATGGCCTTCTGCAGCGGCTGGGATTGGATCCCCAGGAGAGTTCTGCCGCGTCGCCGCACAGCCAAGGCGCAACTGTCATTTTTCATGTCCCGCGCCCCAGCGCTGCGAAGGCTGCAGGCACCGCGACCAGCCAGGTTCCGGCAATCGATGTTCCGCCAGTCCCGGTTTTGCCGAGCCAAGCTCCGCCGAGCGATGTTCCGCACAAACCGATCCCACCCGGAGACATTCCCAGCGCGATCGTCCCGCCGACCAAAGTTCCGCCGGGCAGAGTTCAACCCCGCATGGCGCCTCGAGGCAGAGTCAGGACGATTCCGCCGGAGCCACAACTCCCGCCACTACCCGCCACCGTGGCGGCCGAGCCTTTTGCACCGGCGGCCCAAGTCACATCTCCATCGTCCAGGCCAAAACAGCCCGCGAGGTCGAACTTAACAACGCTGCTCCTCGTCTCTTCCGCCGTCGGGGCGATGATCCTGGTCGCGGCGACCTTCTTCTTCGCGCAAAAACATCACTCCCCGGCAGTAGCGAAGACTCCATCGGCCGCTCCCACCGTCTCTGCCCCGGCCGTGTCGGTCGTACCCGTCGCCCCAACCATTGTCTCCGCTCCAACACAGACACTTCCCGAACCATCTCTGCCTGCTTTGCCCGTTTCTTCCCACACCGCCAGGGAAAAGGTTGGGCTCGATGATCAGCTGCCCGCCGAATCCGGTCACAAGCTGGGCACGCTCCTTGTCGTTGCCGGTCAAGACGACGCAAGGGTTTTTCTCAATGGAAAACTTCAACCGCAACTCACTCAAGCCGGCCAGTTGCGCCTACCGAAGCTCGAGCCGAAGGACTACGTCGTACAAGTCTCCAAGATCGGCTTTCAGGATCCTCCCCAGCAAGTGATTCGCATTCGTAAGGGCGAAGAGGTGAGGCTCGTTTTCGACCTCCAGCCCCAAGCCCAACCCCAGCCCCCTCGCATGGCCTCGCTGACCATCCAGGGCGGCGCTCCCGGAACCACGGTTTTCGTCGATCAAACTCTCGTCGGCACCATTCAGTCTGATGGCACGCTCTCCGTCTCTACCGTCAACCCCGGAGACCATACCGTCGAACTGCGCAAAGAGCGATTCAAGCCGAGGCAGTTCAAGAAACACTTCGTTGCAGGCGAGGCCATGCCTCTTGCTGCTGCGGATACTGCGCTGGAAGCCGCTCCCGGCGAATTGAAGATTATTTTCGAGCCCGCCGACGCCAAAGTTGCGATCGTGAAAGGCGACGTTCTGAAAATGGTGAGCAGTGGTGTCCCGCTCGATCTTGCCGCCGGTACCTACACTCTTACCGCGCGAACCGCCGACGGGTTCACGAGCTCATCCACGCTTGAAGTTATCGCCGGTCAATCCAAGACTTTGGATTTGTCTCTCGCCCCGAATGGCATGTCAAAGTGGGATGACCCAGGCGCCTGGAAGCATGATAGAGATTCTTTCGTGCGCAAGGGCGGGGACTTCGTCTTATACGGAGTCGTTCCTGCCTCGGGCACGTTTGCTTTATCCGCCTTGCCTACCAAGGGTCACCTTTTGCAGTGGGTGTTTAACTATACCGACCCCAAGAACTACGTCCTCTTCCAAATGGACGACAATAATTTCTACCGCACTGTCATTCGCAACGGGGAGAAAACGGACGAGATAAAAGTTCCGGATAAAAGCGACAACAAAACCTTCCGCACTTTCCACATCCGCGTCAGCTCCACGGAGCTTGTCACCCAGATCAAGCATGGTGACAGTTGGGTCGTCCTAGACCGCTGGAAGCAGCCCGGAGCTAATCTTAGCTTGGGCAAGTTTGGCTTCTACATACCCGGCGATGACCAAGTGGTGCTGTCCAGCTTCGCCCACTACGCTGACCTAAACATCCGCTAGCAGCTACGGCGTGGGCCTTCCACGACCGCCGCAATATTGTTGAAACGTCCCGTTACCATGAGCATTATCCCGTGAGATTGTGTGGGTGCGTCGCAGGATCCTGCGGTTCTACATGCCGTTCGCGCTGCTCAATATCGAAAAGAGGGGTAAATCGCGCTGTCTGCTGCGTTGTATGTTATTGTGTCTAGGTTGGGGTCGGATTCGATTCCCGTCTCCGACCCCAGTTCTGAATAATCTTCCCGCTGATTTCTCTCAGGCGAAACGCGGCCCCGTAGCTCAACTGGATAGAGCATCAGACTTCGGATCTGAGGGTTGGGGGTTCGACTCCCTCCGGGGTCGCCAAGAGCCGAGGCGAGGTCCCCCTCTTCGCTCGGGATTTCGGCCGGCGGCTCCCATTCGTCGCTTTCGCTCCTCACTCACGCCGCCAAAACGCCTCAAGTTCGACTCCCTCCGGGGTCGCCAAGTACCCAATCCCTTCCGGGGAAAAGCCGCCGTTTCTCACGCGCTGACGGGGTTTTGACTGCTAAGGCCTGTGGGTGTTGAAAAAGAACCCAGGAAGTAATTTCGGCGAGTTTCAGTCGTCATGCAGACAAGGATTCAACAACTTACAGACCAAATTTTGGGCTGAAAACCCGTCGAAGGAGCTTTTCAACAGCCACTCCTGTTTACAACGCTTGTGCAGGTTCCGCAGCGTGCTGTGATGAACTAGTTTGCTACGATAGCTCTGCTCACCACGGAGTTCCATATGAGAGTACATTGCTTACTAGCATGTGTAGTTTTTCTGAGCCTTGCGTCACGGGCACAAGACTGGCAGCAATGCAAGCCGGCAGGCGACTACTCATTCAACGATGTGAAGGCCGCGATCTATAGGGTGACAAGCTCGGGGGGGTATTCAGGATGGGATGAGAAGACCTTCAACAGGTCCGGTGACTTGGCAGCAGTCGCGGTTCTGAAAACGCTGGACGATAGCGAAATGGCATCACCGGAAACGGCTAGGTGGGTACTGTTCATAATTCGCGAGGCGTTTGCCTGTCCTCAATACTGTGTCAAAGTAACTGACGACCGCCGTCCCCGGATATCGTTGCTGTTGTTGGAACACCTTAATGAAACCACTCGCGGGAAAATGCAGGCGGAGATCGAAGAAGTGAAGCAGTACGTCCTACAGCAGGCTCGCAAAGTGAGTTGACCACATCGTTGGCGAAGCATCGCGTTTACACTCATTGACCGGAACCCTGCGCGCCGCCCCGGCGGCCTGCGCTGCCTAGAACGTCACCCGCACGCCCAGCTGCGCCGCGAAGGGAGTCCCTACTGTCGTTCCCGGTCCGAAGAAGTCTCCCAACGCGCCTTCGGGTATTTCGAGCTGCTTCAGGCTGGTGAGAGGCACGGTCTGGGAGCAGTCCGGGACGGAGCAGACACTGCTGATAATGCCGCTTGCCTGCTGGCCAGCGGGAACAGGAAGCTGGGCCGCGTTCACGGCGAAATTCGCGCCTGGATTGTTGCGATTGAACAGGTTGAAGAACTCAATGAAGGGATCGATCCGCCAGCGCTCGCCCAATCGGATGGGACGTGTGATGCGCACGTCGGCCTGGATGTACGGTGTGCCGCGGAATTCGTCGAGGCTGGTGTAGGAGGGCTGTGACTGCCCGCTGAGCTGAACCCAAATGCGGCCGCTGTTATCGGCGGTCGTGATCGTGATGGGGCGAGCGCTCTCGAGCTGGGTGACAGTGCTCAATTCGAAACCGCCGGGGATGTACACGGTTCCTGCCAGCACGAAGCGGTGGCGGACGTCCTCGCCGGACGGGCCGTAGTCGCCCGGGCCGAAGGCATCTAAAGAGCCAGCATTCGGATAATTCTGCGGTACGCGGCAGACGCCGTCCACATAATCAAAAAGTTCGCCGAGCACGCATCCCCAGGTTTGCGCCTTCGACAGCGTGTAGTTCGCCACCAGATTGAAGCGGCGCGCATTGCCTTGCGCGTGCAGCATGAGCGCGTTATAGCTGGAACGGTTGTCTGACTCGAACACATTGACGTTCGGCACGACATTCTCCTGATCTGTGGTGTCCGACGCCGGAATTTGCTTAGCGAGGAGGTCGGTAACGCTGGCATAGGGAAACGCGCGATATCCGTGATTGCCCTGCTCGTGAACGTAATCGGCGCTCATCAGCCAATGTTTGTCGAATGCGTGCTGCATGCCGCCGGTGACGTGAATCGCGTACGGGGTCTTGTAAGCCGAGCCAATCAGGTCGCCGGTGATACTGTTGCCGCCCATAAGGCAGCCTGGGCCGTTGAGCGCATAAGTCCCCGGCCCTCCGCTCATATTCAGACTGCACGTCCCTTTCGCGGAGTTCGAGTTGTTGAGTCCCTGGAACGCCGTTCCCCAGCCGTTCTGCGCCAGATCGTCGTAGAACATACCGAAACCGGCGCGGATCACTGTATTACCGCTATTGCCGAGAGAGTATGCGATGCCCAGGCGAGGAGCGACCTGCTTGCGGTAGTCCTGCGGCACGCTAGGGACAAGCGGAATCTGCAGGGTCTTTAGCGTTACATACGCCTGGCTGTCGGCCTCGCTGCGGCCCGAGCCAACCATAAGTCCCCAGGTCGTCTGATACCGCAGGCCGTAGTTCAACGTGAGCCTGGGGGTGACGCGCCAGGAGTCCTCGGCGTAGAGGCCGAGACGCTGCACATTCTGCGAAAAGCTGCCGTCGCCGGCGGGAGTGTACGTGCAAGTTGAGCCGTCTGAGGCAGTGAAGTTGAAGCACTGCGGACTGAAGGTTCCGAATACTCCCGGGTTTTGGACGTAGTAGGTCGGGTTGTTCAAGTACTTAGCAAGAGTCTCCGCCGTTGCCGCGAACGCACCGCCAAGCACCGGCTCGTGAATGAAATTCATTCCGAACTTGAAGGCATGGTCGCCGGTGGCGTGGCCGACGTCGTAGCGGAGCTGATATTTCTCCTGGTTGCGCAATGCGGGAAAGGCCGTAATCGGCGTGGCGAACTGGTTATCGCCTAAGGTCTCGTACCCGGAGACGGTCAGGGCGGTGGAACTGAAAGGAAACGCGAGCGCAAAGCCCAGAGCCGAGTTCCGCGCCTGCGTTAGGTGCAATTCGCTGGCGGCAAAAACGAGCGTGCCGAGCCATCTGGAATTGAAGGCATACGTGTTGCTGAGGACAGCGTTCCAGTAATTGTTGTGGGTGGTCAGCCCGGTCGAAGGCAGAGTGGCCTGCTGTACCAGGGCATTGTGAGTGAGGTAGTTGTCTTCGGAAGCGCGCACGAACCACTGCGACTTGGTCGACTGCGCCCAATCGAAGCGCAGCGAACCAAGATAGTCGCGGAACGGAATAGGCGTGGTGGTGGGAACGGCGATGGAAGGAACGCCAGTAATCAAATCCTCTGACGCCAACTGCGCCAGCGCGTCAAACTGCGTAAGGCTGGCGGGGCTGTACGCGATACTAGCGTTTTCGTGCACGTGCTCGAAAGATGAAAAAAACCAGACCTTATCGCTCGCGATGGGACCACCGAGTGTGCCCACGTAGTTCTGCCGCGAGAAGGGTTGCTTTGGATTGTGCACGCATCCCTGGGCATCGCAGGCTTCCGCCGGATTTTCAATGGGAAACCGCGCGTTCAGCGCGGCTGCGCGCTCGTAGAATGCTCCGCTTCCATGCCAGTCGTTCGTCCCGCGCTTCGTCGTGATGACCACCGAGCCGGCCGTGGTCCATCCGGTGTTCGCATCTTCGTTCGAAGTGCGCACGGCAAATTCCTGAATGCCATCCGGGGAAAAGTTCTGCAGAAAACCGCCGATCCAGTCGTCGGAATTGTCGGCGCCATCGACCGACAACTCATTGTTCAGTCCGGAACTGCCGCCGGTTGAGACCGCAGTGATACGCGCTTTGGTCGGATCGGAGGGTTCTACGGGCTCGGTTCCGGGCACGAGATAAGCGATATTGGCGAAACTTCGCGCTGGCAGCGGGAGGGTTGCCAGGTCCAAGTTGCCGACTACAGCGCCGCGCACTGCGCTCGAGGCGTCAACGGTTTCGGTGGTAATCGAGGAAGAACTTCCCTGCACGTTGACCGTCTCCGGTGCGGCAGCCGCTTTCAGCGTCACGGTTATTTCGCGCACCGAACTCACTTCAATTGAAACCTCGGCCTGCGCTTCAGCAAACCCGGACGCGCTCACTGTCACGCGGTAGTTACCCGGGAGCAGATCGTCGAGCCGGAACTCGCCGCGGTCCCCGGTGATGGCTTCACGGCGAAGCGAGGAGTCCGCGGATTGCACCACAATTCTGGCTGAAGGGATGCGCGCCCCGCTGGCATCCTGAACGACACCGCGCAAGGATCCCCTGGGATTCTGAGCCTGCGACTGGAGTAAAGCTACCATGACGACGGTTGCGACTAAGAAGAACGTTCTCTTTAGCATGAACATGCCTGCCTCAGTACGGGCCCGTGCCAACGGGCATTAAGGGCCCGGCTTTCAAGTTTAATCCGCGTCGCTAAGTACGTCGAGGGGTGGATGGTGTCCTAGCTTCAATGATCACGAAGGACACTGAGTTTCAGGAGGTCGTTCTTGGGAACACTTTTGTGCGCTTTCGTGCCCTTGGTGGCTAAAATAGGGAGACTGCCGAAGTGTGCCGGGCTTTGAGTCTAACCCACGGTGATCCCGGTTGACGCTGCCGGTTTTTCGATGGCAGCGATCAATTTTTTTCTCCCCAGACAGGGGCCTCAGGTGTTTCAATAGAGATAGATCATAGAATGAAGGAGTCTGCTTGATGAAGCCCAATCTTCCTTTCTCTCCTGGCCAGCGCGATAACGAAGAAGAAAAAACGACGCCCCCGTCCCGCTTCATCGACGAAAAGATATCCGATGAGACGGGCACGGAAACCAAGGCGGACAGCGCCCTCAAGCCCGCAGGGCTCAAGAATCCTTTCTGGAACTAGCCGCGCACGGAGCCCCGATGGCCGGAGCCGGAACGCCGTGACGGCGGTGATTTTCCGCTCGAGCTAGCGCAGAATCGGCAGGCACAAGCACGGCCGGATCATAAAATCCAGCCCCGACATTTGCTCCAGCGCCGGATGCAGTTGCGAATCGCGGCAAGGCTCGAGCGTAATCACGAACGGCAGCGCTGCTTTGTCGAAGCCGGGCTTCTGTAAGAGGGAGTCAATATTCAGGTGATGGCCGGCAAGAATCTGGGCCAGGCGCGCGACGATTCCCGGCTGATCGCGGACGAAGAACCGCAAATACCAAGGGGTCTCGAAATCGCTGCTGATCGTCGCGGTAGAAACGTGGCTTGCACAGCTTTGGCCGGCTGATCCAGCCGAAAGCTTCTCAGCTATGAACATCAAGTCGGATACGACGGCGACGGCTGTGGGGTCGCCGCCCGCCCCTGCGCCAAGAAATGCCATATCGCCGCCGTACTGGCCTGAGGTCAGTACCAAGTTGAGATTTCGCTGCACGCGCCCGAATGGCGAGCCGCTGGGAACGAGGCAGGGACCAACATCGGCGAAGAGCGTGTCGGCCGTCAAATCGGCGCGCGAAATCTGGCGGATCGTGCAGCCGAGTTCCGCGGCATAATCAAAGTCCACTGCATCGACGGCGCGAATGGTGCGCGTGCGGACCGATTCTGGCGTGACGCGAGTGTGAAGTCCGGCAAGTACGAGAATGGCAAGCTTGGCCCGGGCATCGCCGCCGTCCAGGTCTTCGGAGGCGTCGGCTTCGGCGTATCCGCGGGCCTGAGCTTCTTCCAGAGCCTCGCTGAAGGGGATTCTCGCGCTCTCAATTCTGCTTAGGATGTAGTTGCACGTGCCATTCAGAATGCCGGCGATGCCGTGCAGCCGGTCGGCGCAAAGGCCGGTGCGCAGCGCGGGAAGAACGGGGACACCTCCCGCGACCGAGGCGCCGAATTCGAGCTGGCATCCATGATTTGCGGCCAGCTGCAGAAGGTCGGGCCCGCGACGGGCAATGAGCTGCTTGTTGGCCGTGACCACCGACTTCCCGGCTTCGAGCGCGCCGCGCACGATCTGCTCGGCAGGATTCAATCCGCCGATCAGCTCGATCACGATGTCTACGTCAGACTCCAGCACCACCTGCGCGTCGGCGGTCCAGATCACATCTTTTGGAACCCAGGCTTGGCGCTCCAGCTTGCGGTCGCAGATGTGGGTCAATCGGAGAGTTCGGATTCTACCCGAGCACAGGATTTTCGCTGTGGCGCTTCCGACGGTGCCGCACCCGATCAGAGCGACACGAGCAACGGAGCTTCCCCCTGAGTCTTTGTGGGTTTCTGTGCTCGCCGCGGTTTTGGAAAACGTGTCTGGCAATGGATTCGCCCTGCTCAGAAGATGAATCACTTATCATACGTGTGAACCTTGCCTTTGGAAAATCGCCAAGTGTGGTGCGGGAGGCGGCTTGGCGGGCGGCATTGGCATCAAAGTTGGTAATATAAAGGATTCGTTCCACGATGCGAATCGCAGCGGGAGCGTTGCCGGCACGCTCTTTCTCAGGCGCCTGTGGTTGCCGAGCTGTGGCCGAGCGTCGCGGTCCGCACCACGCCCGGTTGGCGGGAGGAGAGTGAATGATTCGAAAGTTCGTGGTGGTTCCCGGTTCCAGAGCCGTCTTGACGGGAACGTTCTTCGTCACGATTCTGGCGGGCACGCCGTTGGTTTGCGCGCAACAGGCGCCAGCCCAGCAAACGCCGGCCCCACAATCGTCGTCTCAACCGGGGGTTCAGCAACAGCCGGATAATCCGTCACAGGGCAGCCAGGAGCCGGCGCCGGAAGAGTCAACCTCCCGCCGCGTCAAGCCACGCGACTACAAACCGTGGACGTTTAATGTTGGCGGCGGAGGCAGCCTGACCAGCGGCACCACCGCAAGCTTTGCCCGCGGCGGGGGCGGGATCGTGGCCGCAGGGGCTGCTCACAACTACAACAAATACTTCGGATTCCGCCTTGATGTTCAGTGGGACAACCTGCCTTTGCGCAATCCGGCACTGCAACAGGCGCAGGCTCCCGGAGGCAACGACCATGTGTACTCGGCCATGCTGGATCCCACTTTCAATATTCCTGCGACCAAAGTGTGGAGCGGATATGTCCTGATCGGACCGTCGTTTTACCATCGCTCCGGCAAACTGGATTCGTCGGGAGCGCTTCCGGGGTCGGCCTGCAATCCTTTCTGGTTGTGGTGGGGTGCGTGCTACGCCGGCAGCCTGCGATTAGACGGGAAGTTTCTGCGGGCGAGCCAGAGTGAGTTTGGCGAAAACTTTGGCGGCGGCATAGCGCGCAAGATCCGCCCGAATGTCGAAATCTATGGCGAGTTCCGCTACCTGCACGGCACGCACAACGGCATCACTACCGACCTGCGTCCAGTGACGATTGGCGTCAGGTGGTAGGGAAGGCGGACTTTCGGCGAAGTCATCCCGAGCGCAGCCGTTTTTCCGGCGGAGCGAGGGATCTCCCTGCAAGGGATGTCTCACGGGAGATCCCTCGGCCCGCTGGTGAAAACGCGGGCCATCGGGATGACCTCCCGGAAAAGGGGCGGCACAATTCAAATTCGGCCACTACCTGCAGATTCGGCCTCCCCAAATCTATCCGCAATCTACAATCTGCATTCTGACTTCCGCATTCCGAGTTCTGCATGCTGGGACCTACTCGGGATTCGTACGATAACTCCAGAAATCTGCAGTCAACCTCTGCAAGTGCACGAATGATGAGGCTGGGGCGGGATGCGCTACTCGCGCATCGCAATTGGCTTCGCGCACTGCCGTTTCCACGAGATGATGCGCTGGAGCCAGCGAGCAGGCAGGGTCCGTTGCCGTGGCGTCTCCGGCTAGGAGAAAAGCCTGGCAGCGGCAGCCACCGAAGTCCTCCGTGCGGCGTTCGCAACTCCGACAGGGTTCGGGCATCCATTCTTCGCCGCGGAAGCGGCGAAACGACAGCGAATCCAGCCAGATCCATTCCAGCGGCTTCTCGCGAACGTTCTCAAACGACAAGCCGGGAAGCACTTCCGCGGCGTGGCAGGGAAGGACCTTGCCGCCGGGATTGACGAGCATCAGTTTTCGTGCCCAACCTCCCATGCAGGCCTTCGGATATTTGGCGTAGTAGTCGGGCACGACGGAATCAATTCGAATCCGCCCGGCAAGCCGTTTCTCGGCTTCGTCCACAACCTGAACGGACTTTTCTACCTGGGCGCGAGTGGGCATCAACGCGGCGCGATTCGCCAAAGCCCAGCCGTAGTATTGGGCGTGGGCGATCTCGACGCGCTCCGGTTGCAGTTGCTCGATAAACGCGATCATTTCCTCCAGATGATCGAGATTCTGCCGATGCACAACCAAATTCACGGTGAATGCGATCTTGTGCTTGCGGGTAGCGCGCGCGAGGTCGATTTTGTGGGCGTGGGCTTTGGCACCGGCAATCCAATTGGCGGCGTCTTCGCGCGAATCCTGGAAACTGACCTGAATATGGTCGAGTCCGGCCGCGACCAGCGCTTCAAGGCGCGGCTCAGAAAGCCCAATGGCGGAGGTAATGAGATTGGTGTAGAGACCCGCAGCATGCGCAGCGGCGATCAGATGGGTGAGGTCGGCGCGCGCCAGCGGTTCGCCACCCGTGAAGTGAACGTGCAACATCCCGAGCTCGCCCGCTTGCTGGAAGACGTCGGCCCACTGGTCGGTCGATAGTTCTGATCGCGTGGCTGCGAGCTGCAGCGGATTCGAGCAATAGACGCAGTGCAAGGGGCAGCGGTGGGTGATTTCGGCGATCAGAGCGAGCGGATTGGGAAGCATTGCGTAATTGTGTAATTTGGTAATTGTGTAATTGATTCCAACTGCCCGGCTTCTCAGTCTTCCAGATTACTCAGTTACAAAATCACGCAATCGCTCAATTCTCAGTAGTCCACGATGCGCCTGCGCTGCAACTGCTCCAGAAAAACGCTGATGTCGTTGCGAATCTTCGCCGGATCCGTCGTCTGAAATTCCTTCTGCACTTCGGCGATAATCTCCCCAAAGGTTCGCTGGCCATCGCAACGCTCGAGCACCTGCCGGCCCGGGCCTTGTAATTTGATCGCGCCTTCTGGGAAGAGAATCATGCGATTCTCTTCCGTCCCGCCCCAGCGGCAACCAGCGGCCAGACGCGGCTGGCTGGAATCGAGAGGGGCAGCCATGGTCAGGCTCGCTCCTGATCGATCCGAAATGCTCCCGGAGGCGGCCAACCCGGCTGCACATAGGCGAAATAGAGAGCATCAAGCTGCGCCCAGAGAATGTCGCACTTGTCGCGCAGAGCCTGGATGGCGAGTTCCTGTTCGGCTCGCGTTTTCGCATTTTCGCAGACGTAGTTGATGGCGAACCTTGCGTCTTCCGGCGCCTGCGTCAGCCGCGCCTCGAAGTAGTCCAATCCGCCCGCGAGCCAGGGATAATGTTGCCGCAGCTTTTCCATGCGCAGCGAGATCAGATCACGCGAGAACAGTTCAGTCAGCGAGGACGCGATCGCTTCGAGCAGGCTGCGGCTGCGCACGAGGTTCAGATATTCGTTGACCGCAAAGCGCGTTGCGGGAAGAATGCCCGTTCCGGCGCGAACGTCATCGGCGTTGAGACCGATCGCTTCCGCGAGTTTGACCCAGCGTTTGATGCCGCCTTCGCCGTTGGCGTCGCCGTCGTGATCGACGATGCGCTTGCGCCAGGCGCGGCGAAAAACCGGATCGGGGCCGCGAGAAAGGATGATCGCGTCCTTGATGGGGATCATGCTCTGGTAGTAGTAGCGGTTCAGCGCCCAGGCCTGCAGTTGGCCGCGGCTGAGGCGCCCTTCTTGCATCATGAGATGAAACGGATGCCGGTGGTGATAGCGTTCTTCACCCACGGCTCGCAGTTGGGCGCGCAGTTCGTCGAACGAAAGTAGACCCGCGTCGGTGGTCGTTCCGGCAGATCGCTTTATATCTCGAACCACCATCCATCCTCCGCGATTTCCCACCCCGCCTCGCGCACTTGGGCGTACTCGGGGCCGGCCTCATTCAGCATGGGGTTGGTGTTGTTGATGTGGATATAGATTTTACGTGGGTGGCGCAGCTGCGCCAACTGGCGGAGACTTCCGTCAGCGGACGAGGCGGGAACGTGGCCCATTTGCCGCGCGGTCTGGCCAGCACCCTGAATGCAAACCAGTTCGTCGTCGCTCCAAAACGTGCCGTCGAAGAGCAGAACGCTGGCAGAATCCAGTTCGGTCAGCAATTCGCTGTTGATCACTGGAACAGCAGGCAGATAGGCAAGACGCTTGCCCGATGAAGATTCAACGATCAGGCCGAGCGACGCCTCGCCGATTTTGATCTCGGATTGACGCGATGGCGAAACATAAGCAGGGTAGCGCCCACCCAGCGAGAGTCCGCGGCAACGCAGGCCAGAGTATTCGCCGGAGGGATCAAGAAGTGGAAATGCAGTTCCAGGACCGAAGTCAGTCCAGGTGACCTGTCCCGGAACGCGCTGCAGCATGGCGAACATGGAATTGTCTTCGCTCAGAATGCGACGGACAGATTCCGTTGCGTTTATGCGGAGCGGCTGCAGCTCTCGCAGCAAAAGCAGACCGAGCGCGTGGTCGAGGTCGGCGTTGAGCAGGACCACTCCCGCGATGGGCGAATGCCGCGAGACATTTTGCCGCAAATCTTTTTCATTCGTCAGGCGGGGATGAAGCTCGGGCGTGGCTTCGATTTGCGAGCGCAGGTCTGGGGAAGCCCCCAGCAGAAACCAGGAACTTCCGTTGCTGGTGATGGCAACCTGAGCCTGCGTGCGGGGTTTGCCGCGAAAGCTGCCGGCGCGTAAGGCGCGGCAATTGGGGCAGGCGCAATTCCATTGGGGAAATCCGCCGCCGGCGGCGGAGCCGAGGATCCGGACAAGCATAGAAGGGAGTGTAGCAGCGGGACAGGTTCGGCTGCAGAGCTGGCTGCCAGTTAGTCCATGTCTTCGAGAGAGCAGGCGCCGGGGCCGCGCGGATCACCGCAGGAAGAGCAGGCGCCGCTATGGGCAGCCGAGGACGACGATCCTTTGGCCGAGACGGCAAAGACCGAGAGCTGCGGTTCGAGCCGGGTGGCGTGGCATTTCGGACATTGGGCTTTTTCTCTGCCGTAAACGAGGGCTTCGAACTGATGATGGCATTCGCGGCAGACGTATTCGAAGATGGGCATCGGCGACTCCGGGTATGGTTCTATTAGAATCAATTTGTGGGGAGTTCGCAAATCGGGGAATCACGGGTCGAAAGCTCGCGGGTGGAACGTTCGCTGATCTCAGGTGCAGCGACAGCTTCTGAAAGCGGAGGACACCCAGGTCAGCTGGAGTGGGCTCCGCGCTCTCCGTTCCGGCCCTACCGCTGGCTGCGAGGCGGGCATGTGCAGACGATCGCGAGTTTTCTCGTCCCGCGCCGGATTTATTTGCCTCCGGCGGAAGAGCGTCTGATTGAAGTGGCACCAGGAATCAAAGTCCGGTGCTGGTGTCGCTGGCAGCCGCCGGGAGAACGGCCGAATGCACTGACGCTAATCGTGGTGCACGGGCTCGAAGGATCGAGTGACTCCCAATACATGACCGGCGTGGCGCAGAAGACGCTGGCGGCGGGCATGAACGTTGTGCTCATGAACCAACGGAACTGCGGAGGTATGGATCATTTCGCCCCGACTCTTTACAACTCGAGCTTGTCGGGAGATGTGGCCGCGGTGGCGCGGCACGTCGTGGAAAAAGAACGAGTGTCCCGCTTTGCGTTGATTGGTTTCTCCATGGGCGGGAACCTAGTACTGAAGCTGGCTGGAGAATGGGGAAATAAGGGACCAGCAGAGTTTCAAGCGGTGGCGGCTGTGTGTCCGGCGATGGATCTGGCAGCGTCGGCAGATGCTCTGCATGAGCCGGCCAACCGGCTCTACGAATGGTATTTTCTGCTGCAGTTGTTCCGGCGGCTGCGGAGGAAGGCGAAGTTCTTTCCTGAAAAGTTCGATCCAGCGCGCTTGCGGGGAGTGAAGAGCCTGCGGTTGTTCGATGACCGTGTTACGGCGCACTATTGTGGCTTCGCCGGAGCGGACGACTACTACGCGCGGGCGGCTGCGGCCAACGTAGTGAACAGGATTGCCGTCCCTGCGCTGATCATCCATGCGGCGAACGATCCGTTCATTCAAGTGCTGCCAGAGACCGTGCGGCGTATCCGCAACAATCCGAATATCACGTTCATCGAGACCAAAGATGGCGGCCATTGCGCGTTTCTGGGCGAGCGTAATGGCACAAGCGATGATGGCCGGTGGGCGGAGCGGGCGGTGGTCGAGTTTGTCGCGAAGTTTGCCTGAGACTGTCGCTGCGACGCCCGATCATGCTCTACCTTTTGCTAGATTGGCAGGCTGCACCATCCTACCTCTTCATCAAGCCCTTGGTGTGCGTGCGAACATAGGCCAGGGCCAGCATGGCGAGAAATATACCCAGGAGGCCGACCGAAGCAGTGCAAATTCCTACGGCGTGCTTAGGCAGGATGGAGAAGCGGCCGTAGACGAACTCGATGTGCACCCAGTAGACCACAAGCGAGGCTTGACCTAACTGAATCAGCGGGCTGAATCCCCACTGTGCCAGGCCCCAGCGGCACCAGGCGTAGCTGGCCGTCAGGATCATCAACAACATGCCCAGGCGGATCAAGAAGAAGTTGGGGCTGGTGTGCCAGAAATCGTAAACGGGATAGAGCTGGTACGTCCGGGCGTCGAGCCAACGGGCGAAATCCGCCAGCACAATGCCACCAGCGCCCAGAAAAAAGAAGACGCCGGCTTCGCGACCCTTAGCCACCGGGCTCTGCAGGACGAATCCCACGGCGAGTCCAGCGAAGGCGAAGGCAGTCCAAGGGAAGATCGGGAACAACCACGGTTGCGGCGTCCCCAGATTGTGGACCCCGTTGATGTAGGACTCCAGCGGCCAAGGTAGAAAGCGCGGGCGCCAGACCGTCCAGAGGAGAGGCGTGAGAACTGAGATGATCAGGGCGGTGAAAGAGGCGGCGAGAACGAGTGATAGTATGTCCCACCCCTTTGCCCGGTCAGGGTTGGTCTGGGCAGGCCTTTGCCGCAAAGAACCCGGCAAAAATGGGGCACCCTCGGAGATCTCATTGATCGGAAATTCTTTTCGCACGAGACAATCGGAACGGGCCGGCTTTTCGCGGGCGAGGGCGCCCGCGCCACGCAGAACCATCCAGCACATCACGCCCATCAGCATCATGGAAAGGCCAATGATATTGAGGATATCGACGCGGAGCAGGTCGCTTTTTGGGGCCCAGCCCCAGGCGATGAGGTATTCCTGCAGTCGGAACAGCAGGCCGAAGGCGAAAATCTCCGCGCCGCGACGGATGGTCGTGCGGGCGATCTGGCCGGGCGGAAGATTCTTCCGCCGGAGTTTTTCGGTCACCAGGGCGAACGAAATCCCGGCGAGAAAAAGAAACAGCGGTGCGGGGAAGGTTCCGCCCAGTTGGGAGTACATAAAGAATCGGCTCCGGCGGGCGGCCGGGCTGAGCCAGGAGTCGAAACAGTGGGTTTGGAACATCAGCAGGCAGGCCAGGCCGCGCATCCAGTCGATGTAAGCGAGGCGGGTTTTTCCGGCGTCGGGTGGCATAGCCGGCGAACAGCGAACGAGGCAGTATACGGCAACAGCCGCCGTTTCCGTGACATTACCCTCATCCTGCCGATATCCGACGGAATAACGGGCTTTTTCAAGGGCTGATCTAGGCGGGGAACCGAATAACTCCGGATTTCCACCAAAATCGATTGTTAACTTTCTGGCTACTGTACAACCGAATGCAACTCCCCTTGATCCAACATGAGATAAGCCGTGTAAGCTTAAGGAAACGGCACATAACCATCTGCCCGGAGTGTCCATGCGAATCGTGAGGTTTGTTCTGCTCGTCGCGTTGATTGCCAGCTTCTCTTCCACTCTCACCTACGCCGCCGCGGACCGAATTACGAGCGCCATAGATTCCGCCAACATGGTGGAACTGAAGGGCCATGTTTCCCCAATGGCCTGGGCAGAGTTTGACCAGGGGAGGGTCGAGCCTACCCGCGCCCTTCACGTCACCATGTTGTTCATTCCAACCGCAGCGCAGCAGCAGGAGATCGAGAAACTCCTGGCAGCGCAGCAGGACCCCAAGTCGCCGGACTATCACAAGTGGCTAACGCCGGAGCAGTACGGGGAGCGCTTCGGGTTGAGCCAGGGAGACCTGGATAAGATCCGCGCGTGGCTGGAGGGGCAGGGATTCAAGGTCACCTATGTCGCTCGTGGGCGGGACTATCTTTCGTTCGACGGGGTGGCAGCCCAAGTGGAGAGCGTCTTCAAGACCGAAATCCACTACTACAACGTAAATGGCAAGATGCACTTCGCGAACGCGACGCCGCCGAGCATCCCTGCCGCTCTGCAAGGGATCGTCGGCGGCTTCCGCGGTCTACACGACTTCGGCCCGCACTCGATGTTGAAGAAGTCCGACTACACGCTCAGTGTGGGCGGAAAGAACTACCATTTTCTTGCCCCTGGCGACATCGCAACCATCTACGACGTCCAACCGCTCTACCAGCTCTCGCCAGTTGTAGACGGCACCGGCCAGAAGGTGGTGGTTGCCGGCCAATCCGACGTCTACCTTGCCGATCTCCACAACTTCCGGACGTTGTTTGGGCTCTCGGATATCAGCGGCTGCACGATGAGTTCTACTAACAGCGGCGTCATCGCAGCTGGAAGTTGCAGCTCCGGCAACTTCGAAATGGTGGTGCCAACCGACGGTTCTGACCCTGGCGTGAAAGCCGGTGACGTGAGCGAGTCGGATCTGGACATCCAGTGGATTGGCTCGGTGGCGCGCGGCGCAGAGATCATTTTTGTAACTTCGTCAACTTCGGCGGGGGGCGTGGACGACAGCGCCAGCTTTGCCATTGATAACCAACTTGCGCCCGTGATCAGCTATAGCTATGGGGCATGCGAGGCCCTGGTCCTCGCCCCCAACATCAGCGCGGCGGAGCTTGAGTATAAGAAGGCAGCCGGCTTGGGCATTTCCTTCTTCGCTGCGTCCGGAGACGACGGTGCGGCGGAGTGTGACGGCGATCTTATCGAGAACCCTACCAGCGCGATATATGGTCTCTCCGTCAGCTATCCAGCCAGCAGCCCCGAGGTAACGGCCGTGGGCGGAACTGAGTTTGATGAGGGCACCGGCAACTACTGGAACACCTCGAACGACAGCAATGGCGACACCAATGGCGGTTCGGCAACCAGCTACATTCCAGAAATTGCCTGGAACGATACGACATCCGAGGGCACTCTTGACGCGACCGGGGGAGGACCGAGCAACTGCGCCAACGGCTCGGGGCAGACCACCGTAACAGCTGGCGGGCTGCAGTATGGCATGGAAATCTGCGACGCTCCGCCCAATGGGGGGTTCGCCAAGCCGTCGTGGCAAACCGCTCTGACGCCGGCTGATGGCGTCCGGGACGTGCCCGACATCGCGTTCTCTGCCTCCAACGCGAACGATGTGTACATCGTTTGCGTCCCGGAGTCGGAAATCGGGGGCACAGGCTCGACAAGCACCTGTGCCAACGGGATCAATAGCGCCCTAACTTCGTTTGCGACTCCGTCAGCGTTCGGCGGCACTTCAGCCTCCACACCGGTGGCTGCCGGAATGACGGTGCTGCTCAATCAGTATCTGGGTACCAGCGGCCTGGGAACTATAAACAACCAGCTGTATACGATCTATAGCAACAATCCACCTCCCTCGGGTCCTTTTCACGACATTGTGGGCGGGACCAGTTCAATCACAGGCGGAACGTCTGACAATATCGTGCCCTGTGTTAACGGTGACCCCACCTTCGAGCCAGCTGCGCTGCGGTGCGCCGGAAGCACGATGGGCTACTCGGCGGGAACCGGCTATGACCTCGTAACAGGCCTGGGCTCGGTGGACATAGATGCCTTGGCGGTCGCTTGGGGCAACTCGCGAACTACCACGACTACCACGCTGTCGTCGCCATCCCTGTCAGAGACCTGGCAAAGCAATACCGTGACTGTGACGGCGAACGTCTCACCCTCCTCGGCAACGGGGAATGTGTCGTTTAGCTACAGCAACAACGGGGGATCGTCGACAGCTCTGGGGACGGCCGTCCTCGCGAGCGGAACCGCGCAGTTGAGCACAGCGGCGCTGCCGATTGGAAAGAACGTCATTACCGCCACGTACGGCGGGAACGCAACCCTGAAGGGATCCGCCTCGGGAAACGTCACGGTGACCATCGATCAGGCATATACGCTGACCGCGAACGCACAGACCTACACGGTGTCGCCTGGACAGACGGCGACGGTCACAATCACAGTCAACCCGAACGACGGCTTTACCGGGAACCTGACCTATTTGTGCAGCGAGCCGGCGATCCTCACCGAGTCGAGCTGCACGGGTCCGACCAGCGCAATCCCCAGCTCGCAGCAAGCCACATTCATGATTACCACCACGGCTCCGAGCGGCGAACTGCGGAGGCCGTTTGACCGGCAGCGAATCTTCTATGCGGCTCTGTGGCCAGGCCTGCTGGGGATCATGTTCATATTCGGCTCGCGCAAGCGGGCGCTGCGGAGCATATGGATGCTGAGCCTGGTGATGATGCTGGGATTCTCGACGCTGTGGCTGGGATCGTGCGGCGGCAACAACAGCAGCCAGAGTAACTCGGGGACGCCAGCCGGCACTTACACTCCTATCACTATCACGGCCCAATCGGGGTCGGGTCAGGTAAGCGGAGCGACAGCTCAGGTCGCGATTACTTTGGTCGTGCGGTAAAGTTGTCTCGATCGAAATATAAGCGCTCCGCTCGGGCGGAGCGCCATTTTTTGCCGGAATGGTGAAGATTTCTTCTGGACGGAGTCAAATTCCCAATGCCAAGTCGGCGCGGTACGTCGGCGCTTCCTGAGAGCATGTCTTCTAAGAGCGATTCCCTGGAGGTGGGCATGAAACGATTTCTTGCGTCAATCCTGCTGGGTGTGGTCTGTCTCGTGCTGCTGGGGGCAGGGCCAGCGGACAACGGTCCCAAGCCGCTATATGACGAGAAGGGGCAACTCTTGCGGCCGGCGGACTATCGCGAATGGATGTTCCTTTCTGCCGGATACGGAATGAACTACAGCCCTGCGCCTGGCAGCCACGAGATGTTCACCAACGTCTTCGTGCAGCGCTGGGCATACGACGAATTTCTGAAGTCGGGAAAATGGCCAGAGCAGAGCATGTTTGTGGTTGATGAGCGAGACGCCGCAAGCAGGAGTTCCATCAACCAGAAGGGCCACTATCAGACGGACTTGATGGGATTAGCGGTCGAGGTGAAGGATTCAGCGCGCAATCCGGATACGTGGGCCTACTACGTATTCGATGCCGAGGGAAAGGCAGCCGGCGCCATGCCCAAGGGAAATCCTTGCTGGCAGTGCCACGACGCTCATGCCGCCGTCGAGCATACGTTCGTGCAGTTTTATCCGACACTCAAGCCCGTGGCGAAGCAATTCGGGACATACAACGAAGCGCGCGAGCAGGTGAGCGACGCCAAGTGACGGAATTCTCTGTCACACGCATTCGGGTGGCGCAGGCCTTCCTGGCCTGCGACGAGGCACCACTAGGAAATGGGCTTTAGCCCCGGAGGTCCCCAGCGGCTGAAGCCGCTTCCTCTTCCTCTTGACTCTAACCGCAGAGCCGAAGCGCTGCGTCACCCAAAATCAGCCGCCGAGCCTTTGCCTTCCGGTACACCCATCTGCCAAACTGACCACTGGCCACTGATCGCCGGCCACCGCTTATGGGTAAGATCCACGTGTTATCCGAGGCCGTTGCCAACAAGATCGCTGCGGGCGAGGTCGTGGAGCGGCCTGCCTCCGTAGTCAAGGAGCTGCTGGAGAACGCGCTCGACGCCGGAGCCACGCGGATCAAGATCAGCGTGGAAGCGGGCGGGAAGCGGCTCATCCAGATCACCGACAACGGATGCGGCATGGTGCGCGACGATGCCATGCTGGCGTTTGAGCGGCATGCAACGTCGAAGATCAAAGATGCCGAAGACCTGCTGAGCGTGGCGACGCTCGGGTTTCGCGGGGAGGCGCTGCCTTCGATTGCGTCGGTGTCGCGGCTGAGGCTGGAAACGCGGGCGGCCGATCCGACCGAAAAAGACGCAGCGGGAACGGTGATCGAAATCAGCGGCGGGAAGATTCTGCGCGTGGAAGAAGCGGGGCTGCCGGCCGGAACGGCGATTACTGTGCGCGATTTGTTCTTCAATACGCCGGCGCGAAAGAAATTTCTGAAATCGGAATCGACCGAGTTGTCGCACATCGCGTCGCTGGTGACGCATTATGCCCTGGCTCATCCCGACAAGCACTTCGAGCTGCATTCGGCGGCGAATGCCATGCTGGTGGCGCCTCCGGTGGCCGGTCACAGCGAGCGGGTGTATCAGGTGTTCGGCAAGGAGACGCTCGATCAGCTCATCCCCATGGCGGCGCGGCAGGCGCTCGAGCACGTGGGATTGCCGCAGCCTCCGCCGTGGCGGCGCAGAGAAGACGACGAGGAGGAGGACGATGGCGGGCGAGGCGCCCGCCCCACACACTCTGGAGATCCGGGCGAGATTCGCGCGCACGGCTTCGTTTCCAAGCCAGAAATCCAGAAGCTGAACCGGAATTCGATTTTCGTGTTTGTCAACGGGCGGCTGATTCGCGACCGGCTGGTGCAGCATGCTTTGACCGAGGCCTACCGAAACATCATTCCACCGACGGTCTATCCGGTGGTGCTGCTGTTTCTGCAGTTGCCGGCGGGCGAAGTGGATGTGAATGTGCACCCGTCGAAAACGGAGGTACGTTTCCGCCAGCAGACGCTCATGCACGATTTTGTGCGCGATTCGGCGCGGGCGGCGCTGATGAAGGCGCGTCCGGTGCCGCAGTTCACGAAGGAGATTCGAGCGCACGCAACGGCCAGCCAGGCGCTGACTCCGGGTGCTCTTACGCCGGGTGGGGATTGGGAGCCGACGTCGGGCGGGCTTCCGGCTCCCGGCTCTCGGCTTCCGGAAACCGGACTGCGGGCGCTGGCAGCCGATGGCGGATTTGCCTTGCAGGCGCTCGAACCGCAGCCGATCTCTGCGCGTCTTCAGTTTGAAGGCGGAATCGCAGTCGAGGCGAACGCTGCGATTCCGGTGGCTCGCGGTTTGGAGAATCTTCCGATCGCGCCGAACCTGCCAGGCGCGCCGCGGGCAACCGAGGCAATTCCCGACCGAGGCTGTGCTCCGGCGCTGGACGCGGCTGAAGAGGAGCCGACGTTGTCGGCGCTCGGTACGCTCAAGCCGCTGGGCCAGATTCGCAATTCGTTCATCCTGGCGGTGAACGACGATGGGTTGTGGATCATCGACCAGCACGTGGCGCACGAGCGCGTGCTGTTTGAGCGTGTGTTGAAGCAGCGGGCGGCGCAGAAAGTGGAGAGCCAGCGCTTGCTGATGCCGATCGTGCTGGAATTGTCTCCGGCGCAGCAGGCGGTGTTTGCGGAGATTTCTGACGAATTGCAGCACAATGGATTTGAAGCCGAACCGTTTGGCGCCCGCAGCGTGGCGGTGAAAGTCGCTCCGGCGGGAGTGGAGGCAGCGGCTGTCGAACACATGCTGCACGAGTTGCTCGATCAGTTCTCGCGCGAGGAGCAATCACTGAACCTCGAGAAGATTCGCGCTCGCATTGCAGCCTCAATTGCCTGCCATGCTGCCATCAAGGTGAACATGCCACTGGAGCAGAACAAGATGGAATGGCTGCTGGGAGAGCTGGCGAAAACGGAACATCCCATGTCGTGCCCGCATGGGAGGCCGGTGGTGCTGCGGTATTCTGTGAAGGATATTCAGAAGGCGTTTAAGAGGATTTAGCCCTGAGTCCCGAGTCCTGAGCTGTGAGGGGTTTGCTCACGACTCAGGACTCGCAACTCGCTATGACGGACCTCGAACTCCAACAACTGCGTCGCGAAAAGTGGCGGCTGGACGGCAAACCTGTCCGGACGATCGAGCAGGCGCGCGCGTTTGTTGAGGAAGTGGGATTCTGCTTCCTGTATCCGCAACGGCTGCCCCTGCTGGTGCCAACGTTTATCGGCGCTTTCGTGGGGGCGGAAGACCGGTTGCCGGACTGGCAGCATGCCTTCGCCGATCCACGGGCGGCTCAGGCGACCGAACTCATGGTGCGGCTGCTGCGCGAGCGAGCCGCGTTCGAAGCCAATTTGTTTGAAGAGAACAACGGTTTTCTGGTGGCGGCGTCGGTGTTCCCATATTTCTATGCGCTCATGGGCGAGCGCAATCCCAAGCTGGCGCCGAGGGCGGGCACTCGGTCGCCCTATTCCCAGCTGGCTTGCGATGCGTTTGCGTTGATTCAGCAGGATGGGCCGATTTCCAAGCAGCGGCTGCGGGAGCGGCTTGGTGGCGGGCTCTCGGCAGCGGCTCTCGACAAGGCGCTGGCGGAGTTATGGTCGAAGGTGCGCATCACGCGCGTGGACTACAAACAGAGCGAAGGATCGGTGTGGGATTTGCTCTATCGCTGGGCGCCGGAGGCGGTGAAGGAAGGCGTAGGGCTTTCGGTGCAAGAGGCGCTCTCGGCGCTGATATCTAAGTATTTGGATTGCGTGATCGCAGTGGAGCAGGCGGAACTGGAGAGCTTCTTCGGGAACTTCGTCGCGCGGTCGCGGGTGAAGGATGCGGTCAACGCGCTCTTGGCCGCGCGGGAACTGAGCTTCGTGCATGTGGGCGGGCGCGTGATGCTGCAGGTCACACCGGCGAAAGCGTCGGCAGTTTCCGCGCCTCCGAGTGCGGTGCGATAGCTATCGGATCGCTCGTGTCGGATAACTCCAATCCAAGAACCTATCGCGGACGGCTGGCGCCGTCGCCGACCGGACTGCTGCACTTAGGGCACGCGCGCACGTTCTGGACGGCAGCTCAGCGCGCGGCCGAGCGCGGAGGGCAGTTAATCCTGCGTAATGAGGATTTGGACCCGCAACGCTGCCGCGATGAGTTTGTTTCTGCCATGCTCGAGGACTTGCGCTGGCTGGGGATCGAGTGGGCGGAAGGACCCGACTGCGGCGGGCCGTTTGCTCCGTATGTTCAGAGCGAGCGCCGGAACTGGTATTTGGACGCCTGGAGAAAGCTGCTCGATGGGGGAGCGATCTATCCCTGCACCTGCTCGCGCAAGGATGTGGCGGAAGCGGCAGGGGCGCCGAATGAGGGAGATGATGAGCCGGTGTATCCGGGGACGTGCCGGCCGGAAAAACCCCCAGCCTTCGACAGGCTCAGGGCAGGCTTTCTCGCGCAAAATGCGCGCGAGAAATGGGGCACCCGCCCCCCGGCCCTTTCACATGAGCATCCCGCTGGCGTGAACTGGCGGTTTCGAGTTTCCGATGGCGAGGAGATTCACTTCACGGATTTGCATCTTGGGCTGCAATGCTTTGTGGCGGGGCGAGATTTCGGGGATTTCATCGTTTGGAGGCGCGACGATGTTCCGGCTTATCAACTGGCCGTGGTCGTCGACGATGCCGCCATGCGGATTACCGAAGTTGTGCGCGGGGCCGATCTGCTGAAGTCAACCGCGCGGCAGATTCTGCTGTTCCGGGCGCTGGGACTTCCGGTGCCGGATTACTATCACTGCGATCTGGTGCGCGACGAGGCGGGCGTGCGCCTGGCGAAACGCCACGATGCCTTGAGCATCCGAAAGCTGCGGGAATTGGGGTGGACCCGGGAAGGGGTGCGTGAGCCTGGCGGGACAGTACAGGAGCGGAGATGATAAGTTCAAACGCTTGTTAACAGCAGCTATCGGCATCCAGCCTGTTATAGTAACTCTGAAATTCCGGTTGGAGGTGTTCAATGCGAATTCACGCTTTGAGGATTTTGACGTTTCTGCTGGTGTTTGTGGCGGCAGTTCCCTGCCGGGCACAGGATAAAGTGACCATCCTCTACGATGCGTTCGGGGAATCGAAGGAACTGACGAAGGATTGGGGATTTTCCGCTTTGGTGGAGCACAACGGCAAGCGAATTTTGTTCGACACGGGGAATGATGCCACGATTTTTGAACACAACGTGAAGGCGCTGGGCGTAGACCTGACGAAACTGGATTTTGTGGTGATCTCGCATCGGCACGCGGACCACACGACTGGGCTGAGATATGTGCTGAAGGTGAATCCGAACGTTACTGTGTATGTGCCCGCGGATGGGGGGAATGGATTTGGGGGACCGCCGTTTCCGAAGACGTTTTTGCGGCGAGATGAGAGCTTGCCCGCGAAGATGCGGTATTTCGGGGGAACGGATCCAGAACATTTCGCATGGGGCAAGCTATATGACACGGGGAATTTTGTGTTGGTGGACCAATTGACGGAAGTATCGCCGGGGATTTTCCTGGTGCGGACAGTTTCGCAGAAAAAAGGGACGCTGGAGCTGCCGGAATTGACGCTGGCGATCAAGAGACCGCACGGATTGCTGCTCGTGGATGGGTGCTCGCACGCGGGGATTGAAGCCATTCTGGAAGCGGCAAGCGCGGTTGATCCGAGAACGGAGGTTGTGTTTGGGGGATTGCACCTGGTGACGACGCCGGTGGAAGAGATTGATGTGCTGGTGGAGAATTTAAAGACGAAGTGGAAGGTGCAGAGGATTGCGCCGGGGCATTGCACAGGTGAACCGGCGTTTGCGCGATTGAAGAAGGCGTATGGGGAGAACTATTTGTATGCGGGGTTAGGGACGAAGATCGAACAGTGAGAAGGGGGCGCACATCCAGGAATGGGGGCAGGCTGGCGTAAACATCCCCAAATTATTCCTTCCCCGGGAATTGCTCCGTGAGGCGCTTCGGAGCGGTATTGCGCCAAGCTGCAGAAATTGCCCTCTGCAGCGTTTTCTTGTCGACGGCCTTGAGGCGCACGGTGGTAGCGCCACG
>Ga0187781_10000121_pt1 | contig 50893 bp, 36 predicted proteins | sample 0715_SJ02_MP02_2_FD_132447 | JGI IMG/M metagenome (GOLD analysis project Ga0187781, IMG submission 132447) | Tropical peat soil microbial communities from peatlands in Department of Meta, Colombia - 0715_SJ02_MP02_20_MG | ecosystem: Environmental > Terrestrial > Soil > Wetlands > Peat | place...
AATCGACGGAACAAAGCCGGAATGTATATGAAAACAAAGCACAAGGTCAAAATGTCACGGAGTCGAGTAGCGCGCACCTGCTCTGTAGGTCCGCGGCTTGTGTCCCTGGCCGGCGCACGAACCGCGGACCTACACTTCAGGTCCGCGCTACCCCGCTCAACCATGATTTCTAAACGCCTCGACGCTCTGGCCAAGCCCATCTGGGACTACATGCAAATGAACCAGACGCTCGCGCCGGCGGACTGCATTCTGGTGTGCGGCAGCCACGACCCACGGGTGGCGAATTATGGCGCAGCTTTGCTCTTGAGGAAACTGGCCCCGATGATCGTCTTTTCCGGCAAGCGAGGAGGGCTGACCGAGAGGTGGAAACAGACCGAGGCCGACAAGTTTGCTCAAATGGCCGTGCGGGCCGGAGTTCCAAGAAGCAGGATTCTGATCGAGCGGGAGTCCACGAATACCGGGGAGAATGTTCTTTTTGCGAAACGGCTTTTGGAAGGGCGGGGCCTCCATCCCAGGCGGCTTATCGTCGTCCACAAGCCTTACATGGAGCGGCGGACCTGGGCTACCTTTAAGAAGGTCTGGCCGCAGATGGAAATCACCGTGACCTCGCCGCCGATCTCCTTCGAAGATTATCCCAACCGGGCGATTTCGAAGCGCGACCTGATTGCCATCATGCTCAGCGATTTGCAGAAAATCGCCATCTACCCCAAACAGGGATTTCAGATTCGGCAACGGATTCCCAAGAAGGTTCTGGACTGTTACTGGCAGTTAGTAAAGCTTGGTTATACCAAACACCTGGTGCGCAGGGATGCAACCATCGTCGCGATTTGATCGGATTGGCCTGACCTCTTCAAGTGGGGCGGGCGTCTCGCCCGCGCTCCGGTGCGGCGGCTCTGCCGCGCTACGCCGCCGCCACGGGTACGTCGGTTCGTTTCCCGGTCGTCGTCTGGCCGAACACTTCTCGCTCCTTCAGGTGGTCGTACCAGGTGAATTTCAACACCACCGAAGTCACCGCGACGATGGCGGCGGTGAGCGCGGCGTGGCCAAACTTCTGGATCACGATATACATGGGCAACGCCACCAGGCTGACCTGCCACGCAATTCCGACCACGATGTTGAACATATCGCGCCAGAAGTCCTGGTTGCGCTCGAAGGCGGGATCGTCAGCGCGCACCTTGGCGAGAATGGGAGTCCAGAATCCCCAGGGCCGCACGTGGCGATAAAAGTCCTTCAAGACTTCATCATCTTCCGGCTTCGTCAGCCACGTCCCAGCCAGGCACCCCGCCAGGGAAATCACGAACACCAGCGGAAACACCAGCGCCACGTCCGAGTTCACCGGGTGCGCCTGCAAGAGCGCTTTGACGAACGAGAATTGGGGGAGAAGCGAGGGCAGGATCAAGGAACTCGAGATGCCGGCCACCATTCCCCAGAAATACCCGTAGCCGTTGAACCGCCACCAATACCACTTCAGAGTGTTGGAGGCCGTGTAGCCGCCCCAGAGCCCGGAGACAATCCAGAGCACCACGGAGTTGACGGAGGCGACGTACCAGCCGATGGCCACTCCCAGCAGCACTACCGCGAAAGAACTCAGGTAGCTCAGGCGGACGTACGTTCTAGGGCTGGCATGGGGGTTGATAAACCGCTTGTAGATGTCGTTTACGAAGTAGGGCGGCGCGGCGTTGACCGTGGCGGCAAAGTTCGACATGAACGCCGCCAGCAGGCCTGCAATCAGGAACCCAAGCAGGCCGGTGGGAACGAACCGGCCCAGCGCATAGGGCAGAACCAGTTCGAAATCCATGTTGGTTCTCATGGCGCGGATCTGGTCGCTGAAGAAAACCACTGCCAGCACGGTCAGCCCGGTGATGAGAAAATAGCGGGGAAGGGTGAGCACCACGTTCACCCAACTGCTCATCAGGGACGCTTCGCGGGCGTCCTTGGAAGAGAGGACCCGCTGCATGTCGTAATTGGGCGCGGGGCCGGCCATGCTGACCAGCACCCCTTTAAACATCAACATCATGACGAAGAAGCCAAAGATGCCATAGCCGTCTTCGGCGATTTTCGCGTTCGCCGAGGGGAGGAGCGAGGACCAATCGAGGTTCAGATGCCAGCCGAAAAAGATCTGGTCCCAGCCTTGGGGGACAACACGCTCGAGGACGCTGGGCGCGACTTTCGCCATGGCAATGATGCCGACCGCGAACGAGGCGATGGAGAGAATGCAGAATTGAATCACCTCGGTGATTACCACACTGAACATACCGCCTTTGATTACATAAACTGCGGTAATAGCAATTAAGATAGTAGCATATTGGTTGGGAGAGAAGTGCCAAGGCAGAAAGATCGAGGCAAACTTTCCGATGCCTTTGAATCCGTAACTGAAGAAGCCAATGATGCTGACGAAGGCGTAGATCACCACGATCAAGTGCGATAGTTGCGCGCCACGGCCCGTGCCGAAGCGAGTCTTGATCCACTCCGCCCCGGTCATCACGTTCGAGCGGCGCAGCCAGGCCGACAGGTAAACCATCAGGAATACCTGGTTAAAGGTCGGCCAGAGCCATGGAATCCAGACGCTCTTCAGCCCGTAAACGAACATCCAGTAGACCAACAGCATGGTGCCGCTGATGTCGAACATGCCCGAAGCATTCGAAATGCCCAGCACATACCAGGGCAGGACGTTGCCGCCCAGAAAATACGCCTTGATGTCGCGCGAAGCCCGGTGGGAGACCCAATAGCCCACTAGCACGGAGGTGACGAGATACGCCAGGATGATGGCCAAGTCCACAGGATGGAGATTCATAGTACCTCTTTCAACAGGCTGTCATCCTGAGCGAAGCGAAGGATCTCCGCAGTTGCATTTCGGTTCGACAATTCAAAGATAACTGCCGAGATCCTTCGCTTCGCTCAGGATGACAGACACCCAATTCCTTAACACCTTCGACGAGGAGGCTTTCTGCTTTCTGCTTTCTACATGACTCCAGCCAACAAAAACACCAGCATCGCCTGCCAGTTAATGCAGACCTCGTTGCTGGCGTAAGACGCTTGCTCGTCGCTATACACTTGTGCGGGTGGCCACTCGGCGGGCAGAGCGCTTAAGACAGCGTCTTGCCGGCCCGAGTTCGGGCCGCCGGAAAGCAGTCCGGGCCAAGGTTCGGGGTTGTGATCGGCACCGCTTGGGCGATGATGAGGATGTCGGAAGGAATGCTCGCCCACTTGCGTCACCCACGAAAGGGAGAAGGTGTTGCGACCCAACAGGTAATGCAAGTTGTCGAGCGCGCTCTCGAGATAGGCGTGGTCCGGCGAGAGAGCATTAGCAATCAGCAACTCCATGCCGTAATTCGCCACCAGCCCGTTCGAGCCCCAACTAAAGTCTCTGTATCCCAGGCTGATATGGTAAGGATTGCGGCGCGTGCGCTCGAGGGTCCCGTGGGCTGCTGCCAGTGCCGCGTCGCGAACGGCGGCAAGGGCGCTCGAATCCGAGTCCGGGCGCGCCGCCAGCGCGTAGGCCCACAGTCCCATCGGCGCCACCACTCGCCACGTCTCGGCGTCGAGCGCGCGCAGCGACGCCAGGTAGCCCGCATAGTGGGCGACAAAGTAGCGGTTATATTGGTCCTCGCCCGTGGTTCGCCACAATTCCGCCGACGCCCACAGCCGCTCGTCCCCGCAGTCGGAGTCGCCGTATTCGCCGGTAGAGATTCCGGGCGGGTTTCTGAACGTCGCGGCGGGATAGCGCTCCGCCCAGGCCCAGGCCGCTCGCGCGGCGCGCAGGTTGCGAGCAGCGAAATCCTTGTCGAACGGCTGATAGACGCGCGCTGCGATCGCCGCCACGGCAGCCAGATCAGCGGTCGCGCAGGTGCTCTTGTAGGGTGGCTTGCCCGTACCGATTACCTCGCTGGGCAGGTGGTCGTCTTCCGGCATTATGAAATCGCAGAAGTGCGCGCTGGTCTGTTTGGGCCACGCGCCCCCGTCATCGTCTTGCATCTTCAGCATCCACTCGAGATTCCAACGGATCTCATTTAGGATGTCGGGTGCGCCGTTGCCGCTCTCGGGAATGTTCAGCTTGATTTCCCGCAGCTTCGAAGCAAACATCTCGAAGGCCCAAAGCAGCGTGCCCGTGGCGATCCCTGAGTTCACCATGTAGCGACCGTAATCGCCCGCGTCGTGCCATCCTCCGATGTTGTCGCGCCGGCCCTGTTTGCCGGACGAAGCATGGAAGCTCCCCTCGAGGTGGCACGCCGCGTGTTTGTAAGTTGGAAACTCCGGTCCCAGGTCCACCGCCGTCCCACAGCGCTGTCCGTAAAACGCTCGCATCGCGAGATAATAGGTTCGCGCGAACACATCCGGGGCGATGGAGAAAGTCCAACTTCGGCCGGTGCCCGGAACCTCAACGTAGTAGGCGCCAGCGGTTCGGACCGCGGAGAAATCCGCGGCCTGCACCACGTCGCCGCTGTTCTCGTCCGTGACACCCGCGCTCAATGACCCCTCGAATACCACGATATTGTCGCTGGCTCGCTTCACTTGGAATGTTCGACCCGGAACGCTGACCAGGGCAACCTTCGGAGCGTCGGCCGCGTACCCCACTTGATCCAACTTAATGCCCGTGCTATCGCTCGACTGCGCCCAGGCGAGTGCGGGCAAATAAACAAGCAGGGAAAGTAGAGGAGCCAGGATTCGACAAGCGAGTCTGGCAGGGACCAAAAAGCCGGAGGCGTTCCGCATAACCGTTTCTCCCCTAGCGGCAACAACTGAATTCGGGACATTGAGTGTCTCTCTTTAATGCCGGCTTTGCAAATGGATTTGGTGGGGCGTACCCCGAAACTCGCCGGCCGCGCTACCCCGTCCCCTGCGGTTTCGGCTATAATCGCCCGGCCTCTGCGCGACCGGCGCAACGGCGGCGGACATTCTTGTCCAGGAGCCCTCCTTATGAAATATGGCTATTTCGACGATGAGAATCGTGAGTATGTTATTACGCAGCCGGATACTCCCTTGCCCTGGATCAATTACCTGGGGTGCCAGGCTTACTTCGGAATTATCTCGAACACGGCGGGCGGCTATTCGTTTTACCGCGACGCCAGGCTGCGGCGAGTGACGCGCTATCGCTACAACAACGCTCCCTACGATTTTGGCGGCCGCTACATCTATTTGCGAGACGATGACTCCAGCGAATTCTGGTCGCCGTCCTGGCAGCCGACCCGGCAGGTTCTCGAGCGCTACACCTGCCGCCACGGCATGGGGTACACCGTCATCGGGTCGCGCTACCACGGGATCGAAGCTCAGACCAATTACTTCGTTCCCTTGGACCAGGACCTCGAGATTTGGCGGGTCACACTCACTAACCGGCGATCGGCGCGCGCCTCACTCTCGATCTTTTCCAGCATCGAGTTCTGCTTGTGGGATGCCCAGGACGACGCCACGAATTTTCAACGCAATTTCAGCATTGGCGAAGTGGAGATCGAGGATGGCGTGATCTACCACAAGACGGAATATCGCGAGCGGCGCAACCACTTTGCTTACTTCGCATGCTCGCGCTCTCTCGCCGGTTTTGACACCCAGCGGGAGGCGTTTCTGGGGCCCTGTCGCGGCTGGGACCGGCCCGTGGCCGTCGAGCGTGGACAGTTGTCGAATTCCGTGGCGCATGGCTGGGCGCCTATGGGCGCGCACCATGTGAAAGTGGCTCTCGAACCAGGCGAGACGCAGCAAATCATCTTTCTGCTGGGCTATCACGAGAACCCGCAAGCGCAGAAGTTCGATCCACCCGATTCGCAGACAGTCAACAAGCAGACGGTGAAGCCGGTTATCGCGCGCTATCTGGGCTTGGCGGAGGTCGACGCAGCCTTTGAAAAGCTGCGCCAATACTGGGATGGGCTGCTGGGGATTTGCCAGGTCGCGACGCCCGACGTACACACCAACCGCATGGTCAACATCTGGAACGCCTATCAGTGCATGGCCACCTTCAACATGTCTCGTTCCGCGTCCTTCTACGAGTCGGGCATCGGGCGCGGCCTGGGCTTCCGCGATTCGAACCAAGACCTGCTGGGCTTCGTACACATGGTGCCGGCGCGGGCCCGCGAACGCATCCTGGATCTGGCCGCCACGCAACTGGCGACAGGCGGCGCCTACCACCAGTATCAGCCGCTCACCAAGCGCGGCAACAACGACGTGGGCGGCAACTTCAACGACGATCCCCACTGGCTCATCATCGGCGTGGCAGCTTATCTGAAAGAGACGGGCGACTGGAGCATTTTGGACGAGCCCGTCCCATACGACAATGCTCCGGGTTCGGAGCGGCCACTTTACGAGCATTTGCAGCGCAGCTTCCAATACACGCTCGACCGCCTGGGCCCGCACGGGCTTCCGCTCATCGGCCGCGCCGATTGGAACGATTGCCTGAATTTGAATTGCTTCTCCGACACCCCGGGTCAATCGTTTCAGACCACGACCAATAAAGATGGAAAGATTGCCGAGTCTGTTTTCATCGCCGCGCTCTTCGTGCTCGCGGGCCGAGAGATAGCGGACATCGCGCGGCATAAGGGACGCAAGGAAGAGGCGGCGCGTTATCTGGCCGAAGTGGCCAAGATGGAAGATGCCATTCGCAAGCACGGGTGGGATGGCGAGTGGTTCCTGCGCGCCTACGATGACTTCGGCCGCAAAGTCGGCTCGAAAGAGTGCGCCGAGGGGAAAATCTTCATCGAGACGCAGGGCTTCTCGGTGCTGGCGGGGATTGGGCTCGACGACGGCCGGGCGAGCGCGGCGATGGAATCGGTTGCCAAACACCTTGCCACCCCGCACGGCATCATTCTTCAGCAGCCCGCCTACTCGAAGTACTACCTCGAGTTGGGCGAAATCTCCTCTTATCCTCCCGGGTACAAGGAAAACGCCGGCATTTTCTGCCACAACAATCCCTGGGTGATGATTGCCGATACGCGCCTCGGGAACGGCGACCGGGCCCACGATTACTATGCGCGAATCAATCCCTCGGCGCGCGAACCGATCAGCGAAGTCCATCGGTGCGAGCCGTACGTCTATGCGCAGATGATCGCGGGGCGTGATGCCCCCACGTACGGGGAAGCGAAAAACTCCTGGCTGACGGGAACGGCCGCTTGGAATTACTACGCCATCACCCAGTGGATCCTGGGTATTCACCCCACGTATGACGGGCTGGAGATTCGACCCGTGGTGCCGAAAGGCTGGCGCGGGCTCAAAGCCACTCGCATCTTTAGGGGAGTGACTTATCACATTAACGTCACGCGGCAAGGCGAGGGCAATCGAGTGACGCTCCGCGTAAATGGCGTGCCGCAAGAGGGCGCGGTGGTGCCCGCGCCGGCGGTGGGAGTGCGAGAGGTTGCAGTGGAAGCAACACTGACGTAGTGTTTGTCTGCCCATTGTATTTGAACGTTCTCAGGAATATGCTAGGCATGGGTCGAGAACGAAAAGTGAATACCGGACTGATCGCGGAATATCATCGCTTCTATTCTTGCCAGGAGGGCTAGCTCTTATGGAGAAGAAGGGCATCAATCGACGGGATTTTGTCGGCGCCTCGCTCGCGGCCACGGCCGGGCTTTGGGCGTCGTCAGAGACAGGGCATTCGACTCAGGCGGCAACCCCACAGAAGCCCGCGGGATTGAAAGTGGGGCTCTACACCATCACCTATTTGGGCATCTGGTATCGGGGCAACGCCCTTTCGCTCGAAGATGTGATCCGCCGCGCCAAGAAGTATGGCTACGACGGCATCGAAGTGGACGGCAAGCGCCCGCACGGGCATCCGCTCAGCCTGACGCGCGCCCACGCCCGCGAGCTGCGTAAGATGGCGGAGGGCGAGGGCATCGATATCTACGGCCTGGCGGGCAACAACGATTTCAGCAGCCCCATCACCGAACATCGCGACGCGCAACTGGTCTATATGCGCGATCTCATCCAGCTCGCGCCGGAACTGGGCGCAAAGACTGTCCGGGTCTTCCTGGCCTGGCGCGGCGTCACCCAGAAGCAGGGCCTCGCGTCCTACACGCTTGCCGAACCGCTTTGGGAGACCGTTCACAAGGGCTTTTCCTCGGAGGAGATCTGGGACTGGTGCCGCGACGGCATGGTCCAGTGCGCCAAGTGGGCCGGCGATTCGGGCGTGACCCTGGCGCTGCAAAATCATAAGCCCGTCATCAACAATCACAAAGACGTGCTGCGCATGGTGAAGGAAGTCAACTCGCCGCATCTCAAGTGCTCTCTGGATGCTTGGATCATGGATGATAAGTCGCCGGAAGCCATTCACCAGGCTGCCGTGGACGTGGGCAACCTCCAGGCGCTTTCGCATTTCGGCGGCGAGTTCAAGAAGGAAGCCGACGGAACAGTCAAAGGGCCCGACTACTACGGGTACTTTGTGGACGCCATGAAAGCGATTGGCTACAAAGGGTACATTGGCTACGAGCTTTGCCACACGCTTCCCGTGGTCAACGGCCAGACCGTGGGCCTGGAGTTTGCCGACCAGTGCGCCGAAGGCGCGGCAATTTACATGCGCGAATTGATCAAGGGCCAGGCGAGCTGATCTGTCGCTCGGTCTGGAATCACGCGCCAGGGGCGGTGGCTGAAGGCCCTTCCGGACCGCAGCGCCTGTGCAGTCCGGCGCGAAAAGCCTCGCGCTCCTCGGGAGTCATCTGATCCCAGCGGCGAATGAGCCGGGCTCGCCAGTCGCGAGAAAACCCTGGCCGCCCGTGGAAACCGCTGAAAAGGATCTTGCTCAGAATCAGCAGCCCCAAAGCCTGCCAGAAACTGATCGCATGCAGACCGAAAAGGGCCGGCATGAGCCAGTTCCATAGCCACATGACTGCGAAGCTGAAGATTGTACCAGCCAGGACAACCATCAGCAGAATTTGCAGAACTCGCGAAACCCCGTGCATTCTGACTCGCATAGTTTGTTTCCTCACATCGTTCTGAAGTCGTCGTGGATGGCCCGCAAGCGCCGCCGAAGGTAAAGCACGGCGTAGTGCTTGCGAGAGAGAAGTGTGTTCACGCTCACTCCGGTCTCTCGTGACAATTCGCGGAAACTTCGCCCCTCGAATTCATGAGCCACGAAAACCTCGCGTTGCTCTTCCGGAAGCTCGTCCACCGCCGCCTCGATTTCATCCATGAGCAACTCCCGCGCGTAGGCCGCTTCCGGCCCGGCATCCGGCGAAGGCAGTTCGTCCTCCCACGGGAAAAACTCTTCCGGATCTCCTCCCGGCGGCTGAACAACCGTCGCCGCTTGCCGCTTACGCCCGCGAAACCGGTCGACGATGCGGTTGCGAGCCACCCGAAAGAGCCAGGCGCCGACCTGCTCCAAGGGCTGCATCAGGCGGTAGGCCTGCACGAGTTCGTAGAAGACCTCTTGCAGAATATCTTCTGCCTCGGCTTCGTCCAGAACCTGCTTACGGATAAAATTCCGCAGGCGGCTCTGTTCCTTTTCGACCGTCTCCGCGATGCGGCGGTTCTGCTCGTCGGTCATGAGTGTCAGGCTCAGCGCGTCGTCCATCCAGTAGTGTAGACGAAATAAGGGCCAGTATATTTTAGTCTTGCCGGCGAGAAGTGCTGGAGGCTTCTCGATGCAGATCGAACTGGCATTTCACCAGGACCTTCAGCCTGGCTTCGACATTCCGTGCGGAGAGAAACTCCGCAGCGCAGGAAAAATCAAAACAACTCACGCCAAGGCGCAAAGGCGCAAAGAGACGCAAAGAGGAAACCTGCCTTCCGCTTTGCGACCTTTGCGTACTTTGCGACTTTGCGTGAAACCGGCTTCTTTCCGTGGATCAATTCACACGTTGGAAGCCGTTCCGCGGAATGACGCGGCGAGGCCGACGCGCCCAACAGCGGGAAGCTCAATATGGACAGCCGGGACGACTCTTATCCCTGTGCGGTGGCGGCCTCCGGCTTGCTCCCATCCCGCAGAGTAACGAGTAGCGTGCTTCCCAATACGAGCAAGCCGCCCACGATGGCCATGAGCGTCAATCGCTCCCCCAGCCAAATTGCAGCAATGGGAACTCCGAAGAACGTGATGAGGTAGTTCGAGAGGGCAGCCTGAATGGCATCCAGGACCTTCAAGGCCCTTAGGAAAAGAACCATGGAAAGGTAATTGTGGAAGAAGGTCAGCAAAGCGAGGCCGATCCAAGTGCGCACGGTGAACTCCGCAATGTGGCTGAAAACGCCGCGTTCCCGCACCAGGACGAGTGGAGTCATCAACACAAACATAGCGACGTAAGTGTAGAACAGCATCTCCATGGGCGAATACCGTTCCAGCACTTTCTTCCCATATGAGTTGTAAAATGCGCTCCCCAGCGTGCCGAGCAGAATCAGGAGGTTTCCGAAAAGGTAACTGGTCCCGAACTTGAGGCTTCGCAAGTCGAGGCCCGAACACATCAGTACGCCGACGATGGCGAGCGAGAAGCCCACCCACCGAACCCAGTTCATGCGTTCGTGGAGGAAAATGATGGCCAGAATGGCGGTGGAAACCGGAAGAGTCAGCATCAGGAGCGCCGCATTGCTGGCCAGCGAAAGGCGAGTGCCCCAGGTGATCAGCACCTGGCCTGGAAAGACCCCGATGAGCGCCAGCACGAAAAAAAGCAGAATGTCTTTGGGCGATCGTTGCTTCCCTTTGTAGGCGTCGCGATTCTCGGCGCGAATCAAAGGGAAGAGCATGAGGGTGGCCAAGGTCATCGGACCCCAGACGGTCACCCAAGGGCCGACTTGAGCCTGCACCAATTTGACGCAGGTGAATTGCAGCGCCCACATCAAATTGCAACTGAAGAGCAGCAGCCAAGAACGCATGTTTTGTTTGCCCGATTTTAGTGCTTACACCGGAGCTTAAGCTTCCGATTTGCTCTGTCGGTCCGAGTTCACCGCAGGGCAGCGGGGCATTTTCAATCGCCCGAGCAAGGCCAGCACGTTGGCGTTCAGGAAATCGATATGCGCGGCATCCAGCGGGTCCAAATCACGCCGCGGGTCTCGCACGAAGGTTTCGTCAATGATGCCACGAGCAGCGAGTAGCCGCTTCTCTGCGTGGTGATAGAGTTCCATATTCTGCAAGCTATAAACGATTATGGGAAGCGTACCGGCGAAGATTTCGTATGCTTCCTGTCGGTGCCCGCCCTTGGCCAGCCGGTAAGTGCGTGCCAGCAAGTCGGCCAGCGATAGCGAGGGCATCACGCCGCAGATCCCCGCGGCCACGAGCTCCAGCAGATACATGCCACCCCAACCTTCGAGGACACCGACTTCGCCGGAGGTAGCATCCATGATCGACGTCACCCGAGCCGCCATCAACGGCTCCTCCAGTTTTACCCAACGAAAATGCGGGTGTTGCCGATGGAGCTCGGCAATAAAACTTGTGCTCACCGTCGGACCGCCGGGATTGTAATCCTGCAACACCAACGGCACATCGATGGCCGATAAGATGCGGCCGAAATGCCGCAACAGGTCCCGCTCACCCAGAGCGAAGAGGCGGGGCGCGGCCACGGAGACAGCCGATGCCCCGGCTTCCTGCGCAAATCGCGCCAGTTCCACGCTTTGAATTGTGGAGCCGGCATTCGCTTGGGCGATCACGGGCAGGCGATTATTGCAGCGCTCGACCGCGCGGGCGATGATCTGGCGGCGCTCGGCGTCGGAGAGCTTGTAGAATTCGCTGGCGTAAGCGGGCAAGCAGACGGCACAGACATCGATGCCACAGGCAAAATCCAGCAAGCGGTCAAGCCCACTCCAGTTGATTCTGTCTTGCTCATCAAAGATCGTAGGTATTATCGGAATGATGCCATCTATCTTGATTTCTCGTCGCGTGATCATAGCAACGCGTTACAGTTTACCGCAGGTAAGAAGTTAATACCTCAGCTCACCGCTTTCTTCACGAGCGCGCCGATCCTTGCCTCTTCCGCGTCAGTCAACTCCTTCAGCGCGAAGGCGGTCGGCCACATGGCGCCTTCGTCGAGGTGCGCCTCGTGCATGAAGCCGAACGTCGCGTACCTGGTCTTGAATCGCTGCGCGCTTTGGAAGAAGCAGACGATCTTTCCTTCCTTGGCATAGGCGGGCATCCCGTACCAGAGTTTCGGCGCGAGGGCCGGCGCGTTGGCTTTGATGATGGCATGGAGCCGCTCGCCTATGGCGCGATCCGGTCCCGGCATCGCGGCGATCTTTGCGAGCACGGCACTTTCCGCCTCCGCCTTCTTCGCGCCTGGGCCGGGCTTTTGTTGGCTCGGAGTTTTTTCTTTCGCTGTTTTTTTCATATGTGGTCTGCCCTCGGACTTCGCCACTTGCCGGCATACGGCAGCACGAACAAGTAGAGGCCGGTGAGCAGGAGTAAGGCGAGAGGGAGCAGAGCAAGGAAGCCCACCCAGAAGGTTTCCTTCTTCTGTGCCACGGCGACGAAGTTGACAATGACGGCTGCCGTAAACGCGATGGACACCCAGCGGTGGGTCTGCCGAATCCATTTGTTCCAGTTCATTGGGATCTCCTCAATGCTTCGGTTCATGGCGTGGCCAATCGGGAGGCTCAATGCCGAACTGCTTTGCATACTCGGCGTTCAATCGTTCCCAGCCGCCGAACTTCATCACCGCGGGGCCGGCGATGCGACCGATGGGCGTTCCACTGAGTAGGTGATCCAGAACGTCGAAACAAATGTGCCACCCGGCGGCGCCCATGGCGACGAAGCGGCGACCGATGTTGGTCCACAGCGTCAGGCGCGTGCCGCCGCCCAAGGCTTCGATTTCCCAGCGCATCTCGAAGCCACCCCAGTTGTACTCCAGTGCCTTGGGCGCGTCGGCTCGCGTTACTCTTGTTTCGGTCACATGCGGCATGGGCGCTCCCACCGTGGTTAGCTTCACCGTGCTTCCAACCGTGCCCAGGCTCGCATCGGCGTCGAACGGGGCCCACTCGCGCAGATGCTTCGGTTCGGTCAGCGCCTGCCAGACTTTTTCCGGCGGGTGGCGCAGCTCTCGCGTGAGGATGAGCGTCCACTTCGCTCCCTCCTTTCGAACCTGCGCCCCGCCCGCCGGACCCGGCATGTATTGCTCGCGATCGATCACCTTCGTCTCCTTGTCACACACCGCCCTTCAAGCCACGGCCGTCGATGCTCAGCGGGCTGCCATCCTGCTGAACGCCCGCTCTACCAGCGCTTCAACTGGGTGAGCTGAATGAGGTTGCCGCAGGTGTCTTTCAGCATCGCGATGATCGCGTAGTGCACGTCCGTGGGAGGCATGGTGAACTCGGCGCCGCGGGCCTTGCTCCGCTCGTGGTCGCCCTTGACGTCGTCGGTGAAGAACATGGCCGCGGGCTGGCCCTGTTCAAAAATCGCCTGCTGATACGCTTTAGCCGCGGGGTTATTGTTCAGCGCCAGCTGCAGCTCAGCGCCGTCCGGCTCCTCGGGCGAGGCCACTGTCAGCCAGCGGTAGGGGCCCTGGCTGAAATCGGTCTTCTTGGCAAAGCCCAGGACCTCCGTATAGAAGCGCAGCGCCTTGTCCTGGTCGTCCACGTATAAAGTGGTTAGTTTGATTTTCATTCCGTTTCTCCTTTGCGAGGTTCGCGGATTGTGCCGCGTCGTCTTCTCCTTGCCTTTCTTTTCGCGGGTGTTGACTGATCCATGCGGTCGAGGTGGCGTTCGAGAGCATCCACGCGAGCGAACCAGAACCGCCGGAACTGAGCGAGCCAATCATCCACCTCCTGGAGGGGTCCAGGGTTCAGTTGATAGAGACGGCGCTGCGCGTCCACCCTTGACTCCACGAAACCGGCCTCGCGCAGTACGCGCAGGTGCTTTGACACGGTCGGCTGCGGCACGCGAAGTTGTCGCTCGATCTCTCCCACCGAATGTTGGGATGAGACCAGCAGGCTCAATATCGCGCGGCGGTTCGGCTCCGCAATAACTTCGAAAACAGATTCCACGCTCTTAATATACTCCTCAGAGCATATGCGCGTCAAGGTATATCATGTGGATTCCGGTGTAGCTCTGGAAAGACTCCCGGGAATCGCCAAATACCTCCAGGCTCTTCTGCAACGCTCTCCACGGCGCGCCACCCGCGCCTTGCGCCGCTTGATTCGGTCGCCCGCTACGGTTTCACCGTCAGTATTCCCTGGAGAGTTATGTCGGCCGACGACCTTCCCACCATCACTTCAAAATCACCCGGCACTACACGCCAGTGCATGTCGATATCGAGCAACTGGAGGTCTTCGGGCGTAAGATTCAGACTCACGGTTTTGGTTTCTCCGGGTTCCAGGGCCACGCGCGCGAAGCCTCGAAGTTGCTTGACGGGAGTGGCCACCGGCGCGTACTTCTCATGAATGTAAAGCTGCACGGTTTCCACTCCTGCCCGCTCGCCGGTGTTTTTTACATCCACGGCGAGGCGCGCCTCGCCGCCCGGATGAATCTCCGTTGGGGCAATACGCAGATTGCTATGCTCGAAATGGGTATAGCTCAGCCCATAACCAAAGGGGTAAAGCGGGGTCGCGGGCATGTCTGCGTAACCCGGCCCCAAGGGGTAGGCATCTTTCATTATCATGTAAGCCTTGGACGGTTTGTAATTGTAATAAACCGGCAACTGGCCGGAGTGCCGGGGCACCGAGATGGGCAAGCGCCCGGAGGGATTGAAATTTCCAAAGAGCACATCGGCCACGGCTTCGCCGCCCCGCTCACCGGGCTCCCACGCTTCGACGAGAGCGGGCACGTGCTCGGAAGTCCATCGTGTCGAGAGCGGCCGGCCGTTGATGAGCACCACCACGGTGGGAGTCCCGGTCTCGAACACAGCCTGAATCAACTCCTCCTGCACTCCCGTGAGATCCAGGCTGGCCACGTCGTGCCCCTCTCCGTCGGTGGGCCGGCCGCGCAGATCGCGCCCGTTCGTCTGGTGCTGCCTCTCCCCCACCACCAGAATGGCAACGGCGGCGCTTTTGGCGGCTTTCACGGCTTCGGCGAACCCGCTCTTGTCGGTATCGGTGATATCGCAACCAAGGAGGTAAGTGACTTTGGTTTGGGGTGAAACGGCGGCCTTGATTCCCTCCAGCACGGTCGTCACGTGCTGCAAAATGCCCTTCGGCGAGTAGTCACCCAGTTGGTTCATGACGTCATCGGCGTTGGGACCAATCACCGCCACCGATTTCAAATCCCTTTTCAGAGGCAGCAGGTTGTTGTCGTTCTTGAGCAGCACGATGCCTTCGCGGCCGGCGCGCAGGGCCAACTCCTGATTGGCCTGCGAATGAACTAGATGGACAGCCCGCTCCGCATTGACGTACGGATTCTCAAAGAGCCCGAGGCGGAACTTCAGTTTCAGAACCCTGCGCAGAGCGCGGTCCACCAAAGCCATGGGGACTCGACCCTCTTCCACGCTCTCGACCAACGGCCCCATGTAGGCGGGTTCGTAAGTGATGTTCAGGTCGACTCCGGCCCGTAAGCCCAACAGGCCGGCTTCCTTCTGAGTGGGAACAATGTGCTCATACTGCAAGGTCCGGAAGCCGTGGCCCTCACTCTCGACCACTCCTTTGAAACCAATTTCCTGCCGCAAAACGTCGTTCATCCATTTCACTGAAGCGTGCGACGGCACATCTTCAACTTCCGGATAACCCGCCATCACCCCCAGGCCTCCGGCTTTCGAGATCGACCCGATCCAGGGGGGCATGAAGTTCTCGCGTAAAGAACGATCCGAGAGTTCGATGGCTCCCCGCTCGAGGCCGCTTGCGGGTTCGCTCTGGGTGGGGAAATCCGTCAACACGGCGATGACCTTGTCCGGAGCGGAGATGTCGTAGCCCTGGGTCGCCCGCACAATGGTTTCGCCGATGCGCATGTAGAGATAAGGATCTTCGGTGTAGGCCTCTTCGTTCCGGCCCATGCGCGGATCGCGATGCACTTCCATCACCAGCGTCGACAGCATGTGGATCCCAACCGCACGCGCCTCCGCCGCCGCCGTGGCATAAATCGACTTCACCAGATCCATATCAAACGAACTGCCCACCGCCAGGCCCTCCGGGAAGACCGTAGCGCCGGGGAACATCGCGCCGTGCGTGCCCTCCTCGTCTTCCATTACCGGAATCTTCAGGCGGGTCTGGTTGAGCGCGATTTTCTGCAGCTCGTTGAAGTATTCCGCCTGCTGGCGCGGGCCCTCCTTCAGGATCTCGTTGGCGAGTGTGAAAAACCCGCAGGCTGGGCCGATTTCCTGGGTGTACGTTCCCGCAGTGAACCGCTTGCAAGCCTCCGTCTTTGCCGGAATGGTCGTCCCCAACTCGCCAACGTAAACACACGGCAAGTTAAGCTGCCCGACTTTTTCCTTCAGCGTCATCCTGCTGATGAGGTCGTCAACGCGTTCCTCGATCGGCCGCTTCGGATCAAGGTAGGCCAGCGCCGTATCGCCGCCTTGCGCCAGGATCACAGAGATCGACGCAAACGTGCCGGCTGCTACCACAATCATCCACCAATAAGCGCTCTTCCGCATTTTCAGACTCCCTGGGGCCCTGCGAACTGTTTCCGATTGTAGTATAAAGACGCAGGGCGATGCTAAAAGAATAGATTTGGAGGTCCCCATTGAATTCGATTTGAAAACTCATAAACTGTATGAATGAAACGACCGGGGAAGACGCCGCATTTCCGCGGGCCCAAGGGCGAGCTGATTCCAGGCAGCATCGCGGAGGCAGGTTATCTGCATATCGGCGGCCTCGATCAATGGGTGATGATGCGTGGCGAAAGACTCGTCAATCCGGCACTCATTTTCCTGCACGGCGGGCCGGGTTTTTCCGAGACCGCGCTCTTCCGCCATTTCAACGCACCGCTCGAGCATAGCTTCACGGTCGTCTACTGGGACCAGCGCGGCGCGGGCAGGTCGTACGACCCCACGATCCCCAGATCCTCCATGACGATCGAGCGGTTCCTTGCGGATTTCGACGAACTGGTCGAGGCCGTCTGCAAACGGTTGGGGAAGAACAAGGTTGCGATCTTGGGACATTCCTGGGGCTCCGCCCTCGGCGTGCTCTATGCTGCGCGCTTCCCTGAAAAGGTCGCAGCTTACGTCGGGAGCGGGCAGATTGGTGACTGGATGAGGGGCGAGGCCTTATCGTATGCTTTCGCGCTCTCCGAAGCCCACCGGCTCAACCACCACCAAGCCGTGACAAAGCTGCGCGCCATCGGCCCGCCGCCTCACACGGCCCAGAGCGTGTGGACAGAGCGCACATGGCTGCAACGCTTGGAGGGCCAAATGGGGATTAAAGCTTTGTGGAAAATCGGAAGGATCGTTCTCAGCAGCCCGGAAGCATCGATTCTTGATCTGCCCAAGGCCCTGCGTGGCTTCCGGTTTTCCCTCGATTCCCTCTGGGCCGAGGTTTCGAGGCTGAATCTCCTGAAGGCAGCACCCGTGTTGCAGATGCCGGTTTTCTTCTTTCTTGGGCGCCGCGATCATTGGGTTCCCCCTGAAACCAGCGTCGCCTATTTCGATGCCCTGACGGCGCCGGCGAAGAAAATGGTCTGGTTTGAAGAATCGGGACACGAGCCGTTTGTGGACGAACCGGTCAAGTTCAATCAGGCGATGCTGGAAGTGGTGCGACCGGCATCCATGCCGTGACATCACTTCGGTTTTGAGGAAGGAGAAGCCGCGTCAAGCCGCCGCACTCCAAGGCGCTTCGCGCATTTTCATGGTTTCTGGGTGCCCGTCAGCGGACGGGCATGGGCGACTGTGTGACAATTTCCTGTGCATGTCGTTCCGAGGAGTTCTCATGGGCCTCCGGCCCACCCGGGGCGATGAAAGTCAGACGGAAGGGCGGGGCTTCAGCCCCGCCGCGCGACGCGCCCGAATGCGAAGGGGCTTTAGCCCCTGAAGCGAGGCGGCTTCAGGGCCTAAAGGCCCCCGACTTTGTCCGGCCCCAAAGCGGCGGGACTGAAGCCCCGCCCTTCCAACCGTGGTCAAAAAGGCTGGCTGAAATACGACGGACTATCTAACCTATTGCGTATTCCGGGACTGGCCGTGTCGCGATGCAGGAAGGACGATGGGCGCACGGGCATTGGCAGTCCGCACAATTTCCACCGGCCCGCCGTAAGCCTCCTCCACGATGTCGGACCGCAAGACCGCCTCCGGCGGGCCCTCCGCCAGCACGGCGCCTCGATGAAGAATCAGCAAGCGATCAAAGTACCGCCCGGCCAGATTCAAGTCATGAATGGCCGCCACGACCGTGAGACCGTGGCGCAGGTTGAGTTCAGCGATCAAATCCAGGATTTCCGCCTGCCGGGCGATGTCGAGCAGATGGGTCGGTTCATCCAGCAAGAGGATCTCCGGTTCCTGAGCGAGCGCCATGGCGATGATCACTCGCTGACGCTCCCCGCCGCTCAGCTCGTTGATGATCCTGTCGCCGAGGTGGGTCGTATCGGTCAGCTCCATGGCCTGCGCCACAGCCCGGCGGTCTTGCGAACGGAACCCTCCAAGCCAACGCAGGTGGGGGGTGCGTCCGAGCTCCACCACTTCGCGCACGGTGAAGGCGAATGGGATGGTTACCTCCTGGGGAACGACGGCAATCTTACGAGCCACATCATGGCGAGGCACGGTATCGAGCGGGCGTCCGTCCAGGAGAATAGAGCCTTGGCTTGGGGTTCGTGCACCGCTCAGGAGGCGGAGCAAGGTCGTCTTTCCCACGCCGTTGGGACCCAGGATGGCGACACGCTCGCCGGCGCCAATCTCGAGCGAGAGGCCCGTCAGCACCTCCTGGCCATCGTAGCTGAAGCAAACTTGAGAAACGCCCAGCGAAGCCATACTCAAAACCTGTACTCGCGCTTGGTCCGGCGCAGGAGCAGGAGGAAAGCCGGGCCACCCACCAGCGCCGTCAGGATTCCCACCGGGAGCTCGTTGGGGGGCATGACGATGCGGGCGAGCAAGTCGGCGGTCACCAGGAACGCCGCGCCTCCCAGCGCGGCCAACACCAGCAGGCGGGCATGGTTGGGTCCAAACAGCAAGCGCAGGATGTGGGGTATGATGAGCCCCACAAAACCGATCAATCCGCCCGCCGAGACCGCCGAGGCCGTGAGCAGCGAGCCCACTACAATCACAGCAGCCTTCTGGCGTTCCACCGCAACGCCGAGGTACTCCGCGACTTCCTCGCCCAGCGCGAAGGCGTTCAAACTCCGCGACAGCATGAGGGCGCCCGCCGTACCGGCGGCAATGAGAAGGGCGATGAGGCCAAGCTGGCCCCAGTGTTCAATCCAAATTCCCCCTAACAGCCAGGCATAAATGATGCGCGTGTTGAACTCGAAGCGTTCGTTCACAATCAGCAACAACGAGACGGTGTAGCCCAGCAGCACACTGAACGCGAATCCCACCAGCAAAAGCGTCACCACGGGAGTACGCCCCCCAACCCGCGAGAAGCGAAAGACCAACACCATGGTGCCCATGGCCCCAAGGAAAGCCAGGGCGGGGATGGCGCCGAAGCCGAGAAGCGAGAAATGGGAAAACAGGACGGCGCCCAGACTGGCGCCAAAAGCCGCTCCTCCGGAAGTGCCAATGACATAGGGGTCGGCCAGAGGATTGCGGAGTAGCCCCTGAAAAAGCACACCGGCCAGCGAGAGTGCCGCACCCACCATCGCCGCCGCCAGAACCCGCGGCAGCCGGATCTGGAAAACGATGGTTTCATCGCTGGGCGGCCAAACTGGAGCGAGGTGAACCACGCCCGCGCGGTGAAGGAGCATGCTCATGATCACCCGGGAAGGGATATGCACGGCGCCAAACCCGGATGCCAGGACGATGCTGGCGGCCAGGAGCACCAACAGCACCGCCACTCCCGCGCGAAACCGCAGAGTGGGAGACAGAACTGCCCCGGGGGCGCGGCTCGACGCTTCTTTGGTCCGTGGTGGCGCGTTGTCGGTTGATGCCGGCATCAAACGTTACCTGAGTTTTACGCCTTCTCCGCCCAGGGTGAATCTGACCCCGGCGCGGAAATTAAAGGGAAGCGCGGGATATCCAAAGCTGCCTTGATAATGTTCATCCAGCAGATTGCCCAGGCTGGCGTAGAGGGTGACCCCGCGGTGGACGTCGAGCCAGCCGCTCCAATCCACAAGTTGATAGGCGTTCAGCAAATTCCGGTTGGGCAAAAGCAGCGTGTTGCCATAGTTTTCATCCGACAGAAAAGTGCTGTCATCGGACCGGCTGACGAAATAACCGGTGGCGGATACGCCGAACCGCCTTCTTGAATAGATAATTCCCATGCTCCCGGCATTGCGCGGGACACCGAAAGGCCGTCCACCAATGAGAGGCGTGTAAGCTCCGATGGCGATGGTGGGAAAAGCCGGGTTGTAAGATGGGGCCTGCGCGCTGCTGGCGAATGACTGCGTGACCAAGGCATCCGTGTGGGTGTACGTGCCCTGCAGGCGCAAGTCCCGCCTCAGCCGTGCCTCGATCTCGACTTCGGCGCCCACGCTGCGATAGGAGTCCGAGTTGACGGTGGCTCCCAGTGGCGCCGCCGCGGCAACCGCAGTGGGAACGCCGAGCTCCGGAAGGAAGTTGTTATCGACGAACGCCACGAGGTCAAAGAACCTCTCGTGAAAACCCGTCACGTCCAGGCGGACCCTTCCGCCGCACAACAATTGCTCGATCCCCCAATCAAAGTCACGGCTTCGCTCCGGCCCAATCGGAGAAACGTGATATTGCGAAATCAACTGTGACCCGTTGGGTAAGGTCGAGAGCAGGTTGTAGAGAGACTCGCTCTGATTCAGGATGCTGGGTTCGTCGATTCCTGTGCCGAAATTGAATCGCAATTTGGTACCGTTGAAAAACGGGCCGGAAGAGAACCGGCGGAGATAATAAGCCGCAGAAACGCGGGGAGTGTCGGCCAACCCGTAAACGGCATTGTCTTCGATTCCCACTCCGGCAGTGGCAAAGGCGCGATGGCCTAATGCGCCATGCGCTTCCACAAAGGAGTCGATGTTGTTTCGCGTCGTAGGCGTCAGGGAGCCGGCGGAGTTCGTGTATCCACTTTCGTGGTCGTAGCGAATGCCCGCGCTGGCGCTGAAATCCGGATTGATCTCATAGCTGGACATGCCGAAAAGGGATTGCACCGCAGTGTGGGAGTTGAACAGGTTGGGATAAACGGCGCCATTGGCCACGCCATAGTCCAGAATCGCTTGACCGCTGGAGCAATATCCGTTGGCGCCGCAGAGCGTCACCGGGTTCCCCAGATAATTCCCTTCGAAGGGAATTCCCACCGGGTTGGGTTCGTCATAACTGTAGCGAAGCTGGGTAGAGGCGATTTGAACGGTATTCCGCCACTGGGACCTGGTCTGATTCTGAAATTTGAGCCCCAGGTAGGTATCTTGCGCCCGCTGGAAAGCATCGTCGGTAATCCCGTAGAACGCCAGGGCGTTGGGATCACCCAGTCCGGTGGCCGTGTGGCGAACGGTGAAGCGTAGGTCGGTGTTTTGATTCGCCTTCCATCCGAAATTTCCTGAAAAGGTCTCGTTGTGATAGGAGCTATTGGGAAGGCTATTGGAGGTTTCGAAATCCATGAAATCCGTGAAATAGTCTAAGTGGTGGAAGATTCCTCCCAGCGTAGCTTCCTGGCGTTGAGTGTTGAAGTTTCCACCATCGGCCGCGAAGGTAAGCTGAGGACTGGTAGATGAACCGCGGCGAGTGGTCACCTGAATGACGCTGCCGAGCGCGTCAGCGCCATAGAGCACGCTATTCGCGCCGCGAAAAACCTCCACCTGATTGGCGCCACTGGCGGAGAGGTCGGCAAACTCGAAGGCGCCGCCGATGTCATTGGCGGGGATGCCGTCGATCAGTACCTTATTAAAGTCACTGGTTCCGCCGCGCGCGAAAACGGAGGTGGTCCCGCCGCGTTGGCCCGTTTGCACTACCGCCAGACCCGGAACCTGGCGAAGGACGTCGAGCAGATCGAGTTTGTTGAAGGCCTCGAGTTCCGATTGATCCAGCACGGTCACCGAGGCGCCCACCTGTGACTCGGGCAAAGCGGTGCCGGTGTCCGACACCACAATTTGCTGCCGCAAGGCGCCCACCTGAAGGGTCACCTCGATACGGGCGGTCCCACCCGCCGTCATGTTCACCGTTTGACTTTCCTGGCGGGCGAACCCGGGGGCCGTGACCTGGACGAAGTATTGGCCCACAGGCACCGCAGAGAACACAAAACTGCCTTCCCGGTCCGTCTTGGCGCTGCTGATCGCATTTCCATTCCGGAGCAAAGTCGCCTCCGCGCCGGGAACAACCGCGCCGAGCGGATCGACCACCTTGCCTTCCACTGCTCCGGTCGTATTGGCTCTGGCGATAAGCGCAGGAGAAATGATGAAAAACATCGAAATCAGAAGCTGTGTCAGAAAGCGGAATTTCACCTCAAGCATGATGTCCTCCTTTTCCCTCGAAAGAGTGGACGTTCAACCGCTCTGGCAAGACCGGTCTCCTGACTCGCGACGCTTTCCCTTCGCCTGTGCCTTCCCACTCATGCGGGCAGTGGCATTTGGCAGGCCTCGACCATCGCTTACAGTTGCGGGGCAGTGGCGGACTTTCACCGCGCTTCCCGTGCATCTCACCATGAGTTTTCCGTCAATGTTCCTTGCGGCCTAAAACTCGATTCCCTTTTGCGCCACGATCCCTTCGTTGAAGGGGTGCTTGATTTCGCGCATTTCCGTCACCATGTCGGCGACCTCGATGATCTCCGGCTTGGCGTTGCGCCCCGTCAGGATGACATGAAGCATGGGTGGCTTGTTCTTCAAGAAGTCCACGACGTCTTCCACGGGCAGAAAGCCATAGTGGAGTGCGTAGTTGATTTCATCCAGAATGACCAGGTCATACTTTGCCGATAGAATCTCAGCTTTCGCCTCCTGCCAGGCTTCTCGAACCATACGCTTGTCAATTTCAATATCTTTACTTTCCCAAGTAAAACCGTGTCCCATGGCGCGAATTTCGAAGCTGCCGAGCTTGGGAGCGCTGCGCAGTTCCCCATACTTCCACTTGCCTTTGAAGAACTGGAGCATGCTGACCTTCATCCCGTAACCGCAGGCGCGCAGCGCCACTCCGAGCGCCGCGGTAGTCTTGCCTTTGCCGTTTCCGGTGTTGACGATAATGAGCCCTTTTTTCTTTTTGGCCGAGGCGCCGGCCCGCTCAATACTCACTTTCATCGCTTACCTCTCCTGTCTCAGAAAGCATCCGGATGAAGCTGTTTTGCCAATGATTCTAGAGCCTCAAATACGATGGGACTGGGATGAATGAGCTTCTCGTCCATGTAAATCACGTGATGGCGGCGGATGGCGGCGAGCTGGTCCCATCCGGCGTGGGCCGCAAGATCTTCCTCGGTGACGCCGCCATGGGCCGCTCGCACCAGCAGGAGGAAGTCGGGCGAGCGGCGCATCACTTCCTCAAGGCTGATCTGTGGCCACGCCTGCGCCATATCGGCGGTAACAGACTGGCCTCCGGCCGCGGCGATAACATCGGTAAGGAAGGATTTGCTGCCGGAGGTGACCACGGGGTCATACCAAACTACGAAGAGCACTTTGACGCGCGGCCGCCCTGCCACGCGCGCCGCCACCGCCGCCTGTTGGCTTTCCAGGCGCTTGACCAACCGCGCCGCTTCAGCGCTATGGTTAAGCGCCTCCCCGATGTCTACGATCGATTTCAGAATACCTTGCAATCCCTGGGGATCCACGACGAAGACCGGTATCCCGTCACGTTCGAGTTCGTCCACAGTTTCTTCCCGGTTCAGCGTGCCCATGGCCAAGACCAAATCCGGGCGAAGCGAAACGATTTTCTCCAGGCTGGCGTCCGTCAGGCCTCCCACGCTCGGTTTCGTCCGCGCCTCCGGCGGATCATCGGTAAAATCCGTCACCCCCACCACGCTATCGCCCAGGCCCAGAGCGTAAACGGTTTCGGTGAGGCTGGGCGCAAGACACACCACGCGCTGGGGATGTTCGGGTAGACGCACCAGACGCCCCAATTCGTCCTTCAGTTCCCGCCCCGCCAATCGTGGGACGCAGACGAATGCACACGCTGCCAGCAGAAGCGTGATTTGCTTCGCGTCAGCCATTTATACACCGCACGATCGCACTGTCTTGCACATAATCAATAATGTTCATCGCCGCGGGATCCTGAGCCAGGCGAAACACATTGCGCGCCGGTAAGCCCAGCGCCTTTCCCAGCGCGAGGCGAATTACGCCCGCGTGCGTGACGATCAGAGCGCATTGCCCGCGGTTCGCCTCGACGATCTCGCCCACCGCCGCGGCGACGCGCCTCTGGAATTGCCGGAAGGGCTCGCCGCCGGGGATCGATTGGAACGGGAATCGATCCATCCACCGCGCGGCCAGCCGGGGATGGCGTTGGGCAATCTGCTTCCACTCGAGTCCCTCCCACTCGCCGAAATGGATCTCCCGCAAGTCCGGCCGGAGGTCCACGGGTAACCCGAACTGGCGCGCCACGGCTTCGGCGGTTTCGCGCGCCCGCCTCAAATCGCTGGAATAGATTGCGCGCACCGGGTGCCGCAGACACTTCTCGCCAAGCCATTCCAGCTCTTGCCGCCCAGACTTGCTGAGCGAGGCATCCCAATGTCCCGCGAAGCGTCCTCTGCCCTCCGACGTCGCGTGCCGGACCAGCAGCAATCGACACGTGCTGGCATCGCTCATTCCTGCCGGGGAAGCGCCGGCCCTGAGACCGGCAGTTCCCCCCTCAAAGACGGTGCAGCGTTTCGACTCCATTGCTCAGAGAATTCTTGCGCCGAAGGCGCCCTGGAGTGCGGCGGCTTGACGCCGCCTTTCCGCCGCCCGTGCGCACTCGGCGGGCCGTGCCGATTCCAAGGCGCTGCGCGCATTTTCATCATTTCTGGGTGCCCGTCAGGGGACGGGCCTCCGCAACTGCTTTCTTGCCCCACTGCTCGTAAAAGATCAGGTCCTCCAGCGGCAGTCGCGCCAGCCAGCCGGAGCGTTCCAAGTCCGGCTGGGAGGCGAATTCCGACACATAACCCACGCAAAGGTAAGCAACGGGAATGACGTGTGAAGGAATCCCCAGAACCTGCCGCAGCCTGGCCGGCTCAAAAATGCTCACCCACCCCACGCCGATTCCCTCCGCCCGCGCCGCCAGCCAGAACGATTGCACCGCGCAAACCGTGCTGTAGACGTCGGTTTCCGGAATGGTGTGGCGCCCCAGCACGTGAGGTCCGTTGCGTGTGGGATCACAGGTGAAGCAGAGGTTGAGGGGGGACTCCATGATGCCCTGGAGTTTCAGCCGCGAGTAAAGCTGCCGCTTCTCACCCTCAAACACTTTGCTCGCCGCCTCATTGGCCTCCTCGAAAACAGTCTTCACCTGCTTCTTCACTTCCTCACTGCGGACGATGATGAACGACCAGGGCTGCATGAAGCCCACCGAGCCGCTATGATGAGCGGCATCCAAAAGTTTGTGGAGCAGGGCGTCGGGGATGGGATCGGGAAGAAATTCCCTCCGCACATCCCGACGCTTGTAAATCGCGTCGTAGACGCCTTGCTTTTCGCTTGCTCCAAACTCGAGGGACGGATTGCGCATTAGGTTGTTATCCCCCTTCATCGCAGGATGACGCCGGCAAAGTAGACTGCTACTTCGGTGAGCTGGATGGTGGCGCCCAGGCAATCGCCGGTGACACCCCCGATCCGGCGGCGATAGTAGGCGCCGGTTGCCGCAGTCATGACGATGGCAGCCAACCCCACCCACAACGCCTTCGCGCGCAGAGCCACTCCCAAAATGATGCCGGTCAGGAGAGTTCCCGCGATCAGGGACGAGGTCGTGATTCTCTTAGCCAGCCGCGCGCCTTGCCCGCTTTGATTTCGGGCTGGAGGCAGGAAGAATGCCAGCGGCAGAGCCGTCCAACGGCAAGTCACTTGTCCCGCGATCAGATAACTATCCAGCCGTTTCGGCGATAGCTCACTCAGAAAAACGAATCGGGCCAGCAGGGCGAGCACAATCGCCAATACGCCAAAACTTCCCACCCGGCTGTCCCTCATGATGCTGAGAATTTGATCCCTTTCCCAACCACCGCCGAAACCATCCGCAGCGTCGGCCAAGGCGTCTTCATGCAGCCCGCCGGTAATTGCCACAAGAAATACTAGAACAACCATCACCACCACATTCTCGGCAACAAACGCAGAAAAAAAGTGGTGGATGAGAATGGCTCCCGCGCTGACCAGCAGGCCCACAACCGGGAAGAAGACAGCCGAGTCAGCCAGGCTATCCGCAGTGTCTTGCATCCCACGAGGCACCGGCAACCTGGTCAAAAACGCGACTGCACCGAGGAAGCTCTGCACCAGCCGCTTCATGCCGTTGCCTCGCTGACGCCCGCCGACTCGAAGGTCGCCATCTCGTCATAGATCTTTGCCGCCGCGTCAATGACGTTCATGGCCAAAGCCGCGCCGGTGCCTTCCCCGAGCCGCATCTGCAAATCGAGCAGTGGGGGCTCTCCGATGATTTCAAGCAGGGCCGCGTGCCCGGGCTCTGACGACCGATGGCCCGCAAACAAAAACTGCCTGACCTTGGGCTCCAGCCTGCACGCGATGGCGGCCGCGGCGCTCGAGATGAAGCCATCAACGACCACCGGGATTCGACGGGAAGCGGCACCAATAATCAAGCCCGTGAGCCCGGCAATTTCCAAGCCGCCGACCTTTTGCAGAACATGCAGAGCCTGGGCAGGATCGGGACGGTTGACTTCAATGGCGCGTTCAATCACTTTGATCTTCCGCGCCAGGCCCGGATCATCCAGGCCCGTGCCGCGCCCGGCCACTTGCGCCGCTTGCCGCCCGGTCAAGACGGCAGTGATGGCGCTGGCGGCGGTGGTGTTGCCGATCCCCATCTCGCCGGTGCCGATCAGGACATGACCCTGCTCCACCGCCCAGGCGGCAAGTTCGATGCCCACGCCCAGGGCTGCATGAAGCTCGGCTTCACTCATTGCCGGCCCTCGCGCCATATTCCTGGTTCCGCGAGCCACCTTGGCGTGCACAAGCCCGGGCGCCTCACCCAAATCGCCGTCGACGCCGATATCCACCACCACCACCTCAATCCCGCCGTGCCGGGAGAGGACGTTAATCGCCGCGCCGCCGGCAAGGAAGTTGAGAACCATTTGAAGAGTCACGGCTTTGGGATAGGCGCTGACACCCTCGTCCGTAACGCCGTGATCCGCGGCCAGAGTGAAGATGACCTTCTTGGCTAATCGCAACCGCTCTTCCTCGCGAATCTGCACCAGACGTGTGGCAATCTCCTCCAGACGGCCGAGACTGCCCAGCGGTTTGGTCAGACTATTCAGCCGCGCCACCGAGCGCGCTTGCCATTCCGGGGAAAGTAGCGGGATGGAAGCCAGGCTGGCGCGAAAGGGCGCTCCGTCATTACTGGGTTCGATGCGTGTCATCTTCTCCTCTTTCCGCCCGCGGCCGTTCGGACCTTCGCGAGATCCTTGACGGTGAGGGGCAGCCCCGCCACCATGAGGATCACCCGGTCGGCTAGCAGCGCAAGTTGCTGGTTGAATTCTCCCAGCAGATCCCGGTACTCGCGCCCGCTACGATAGGCCGGAACAACTCCGCTGCCCACCTCGTTGGAGACCATGACCACCGAGGCTTCGACGTCTCGAACCGCTTGGCAGACGCTTTGAACGTGTCTCTCGAGTTCGTGGCGCCGGCCCCGCTTCCGACCCATGACATTGGCCAAATAGAACGTCAGGCAATCGATGAGCAGCAGGTCCGCGCCACGGCATTCCTCCCGCAGCACACGGTCAAGGCCGGTGGTGACTTCGAGGGTTTGCCAGGCAGTAGGCCGTTCGCGACGATGCCGCGCGATCCTGACGCGCATCTCCGCATCGCTGCGGCGAGCCGTAGCGATAAAGATGACTCGCGGGAAGGCGGAAGCGAGCGATTGCGCATAGCGGCTCTTTCCGCTGCGCGCTCCGCCCAATATCAGTGTTACGGTCTTCCGCGAAACCAAAGACATACTACAAACCTGGCCGTCCAACGGGAAAGTCCCCACGAGGTCAGTGGCGGTGCTTGTTCTAAAGGCTGAGGGCGCTCATCGACTCTCCCATCGAAGTCGAACCTAGCCGTTGTAAGAGCCTGGTCGGTCTCCTGACTCGCGCCTTATCGATCCGGGGCTGCCTTCCCAGGGTTTCCACTCCAGTGGCTGACTGCGCTCCGGCTCTTCGCGCTTACAGTGGCGTGGGCCGTGCCGGCTTCGCACCGGCTTCCCAAATAAACCAGACGCCTCACTTATAGCGCAGCGCAGGAGAGGCCGTCAAGATCAATCGGCATGGACAGCCTTACATCACGCGCGTCAGGGCGTCGCGGGCTAGGGCAATTTGGGGAAGGCTGGCGCTGGAATGGTCGAAGTGGGAAAGGAACTCCTGGTACTCGTTAGCGGCTTGGTCGCGCTTTCCCGTTACTTCATAGACTTGGCCCAGGTAGAAGTGTGCCATGGCCCCACGCAGTGGAGAGCGGGTGAGCATCTTATTGGGATCACTTAGATCGTTCTCTTCGAGAATCGCTGCCCGCAAATCCTGCTCGGCGCGGGCGTAGTCTTTGGTTCCGAAGCAGGCCCAACCGCAGGGATATCGGAAGATCGGATAAATCACGTTGTTCAGCCGGCCCGCCGCGGCGAGCACGCCTTGTGCATCCTTGCGTACCAAGGCGGCATAGAGGGCGTTGTAATTCCTGATTCGTTCGATGCCCGGCGGGCCAAGCTCGGGGCGAGCCGCGGCATAGAGTTGGAGACTGCGTTCGGAAGCGGCCGCGTCACCCTGCGCCGCCTCGAGCAGCGCAATCACCCGATTTTCCCATCCGGAGAGTTTTTGCTGCCGGGCGAAAGCAAGATCCGAGGCCATGCCCTCCCCAGTGAGAAGCGAAATCATCGCCAGGGACTGGAGGGCACTATCGGCGCCGGCGTTCTGCCCACCTTGCGCCAGGTCGCGCACCGCGCGCTGGAAGTTCGCTCGCGCGCCCGCCAGGTCCCCACGCGTTTCCTGAAACTGCGCGATGAACATCGGAAGGTAGAGTTTGGCCACGCCGGTAACCCGCTGGACGTATTCGTGAAGCACCGAGTCAGCCAGGTCGAACTTCCGCTCGTCCGCGTAGACCAGCGCGAGCTTCAGGTATTCTTGATAGGCTATGAAATCGGGCTTGAGCACGATGACGCGGCGATAGGCCTGCACCGCTTCGTCATTGTGATTGGCTTCGAAAAGCACATCGCCGCGGTCGTCCCAGGGATTCGGGTCGTTGGGGCGAACCGCCATGTATTGATCGTCGGCTTTAAGCGCCGCAGGCAGATCCCCCGTTTGCGCCTGCGCATAAACCAGTCCATTCAAGAGCATGTCACTCTTGGGATCGAGTTGCAGCCCCTCCTGCAACACGGACACAGCGCGGGCGGCCTCCCCTACCTGGCGCAAGTCTTCCTCAAGCGTCCCCCGAGCCTCTTCGGCGCGGGGAAACTCCTTGAGGAGCGATTCGAGTATCTGAATCCCTCCTGCGTCCTCTCCGGCCCGAAAAGCTTCTTGTGCCTGGAATTGCAGCAGGTACTGGCGCGGCAGCCGGGTCTGAAGTTCCTTGATCTTCGGCCAAACCTGCCGGCTTTTGCGCTGATCCCCTAAGACTTGATAGTCACCGGAAAGGTGCCAATAGCCCAGCGCGAACTGGGGATCCAACCGGATGGCTTCCTCAAACTCCCGAATCGCGTCCTCATAGAAAGCGCGACGTTCAAGATCCAGCCCAAGTTGATAGTGCTTATAGGCCTCCAGATTTGGGGTGGCCGCCTCTTCGATGCTGGGACCATTGGAGGCAAGGGTTGCGGAGGGGACAAAGCGCTCGGCCAGTTGGGTTGTGATGGCATCCACCATGCCGAAGATCCCTTGAATGTCCGGCGCCTCGACCTTGTCGGAAAACAGGATTTGACCCGATTGGGTATCTTGCACCCGCACGTCCAGGCGTAGTAGCTTGGGCCCGACGCGCAGAAGCGTGCCGGTAATAAAAGCGTCCGCGTCCGCATTGCGCGCCACTTTCGCTGCCGAAGCCGGATTGAGCTCCGTCGTCTCCTTCATCCCCAGGCGCTGAACTTCGGCGAGAATGCGCTCCGTCGAGAGCACATCCAAGCCTTTGACCTGAGCCAGATTCGTGGTCAGCATCTCGGTCAACCCGCGGTTAAGCCAATCGAGCGAGGGATCCTGCGAAAGGTTGGAGAAGTAGAGCACCGCCAAGGAGTGCTGGCTTCCCGCCGACGGATGGGCCGGGCCGTGGCGCCAAACGGCACGCCAGCCCAAAACTAGCCCGACGATCACCAAGGCTGCGAAGCGAATCAGGAACCTGATACGCCGAGGCCGGGGCGAGGGGAGGGACGGGGCTACGGCCGCGCCCGCCGGCTCGGGGACGGCCGGAAGCGGCGCCACCGCGCTCAATCCGCTCGCAGGTGTTGGAAGCGCCGCCGCAACCCCCGGCGGCGGAGTTGCCGCCCCATGTCCGGCCGCCGAAAGCGGTGAAAACTCAATCGTCCCTTCCGGCCGTGGTTGGCTGGGCAGCGCCAGCGTGGATTCGCCGGGCTCCGCCACCACCGTGCGGCTGGCGGAGCGCCCCGAATCCGTGTCGCGTTTCAACCGCTTGAGGTCTGTCCGCAGATCGGAAGCGTTCTGATAGCGCAGGTCGGGATCTTTCTCGAGCGCCTTTGAGATAATTTCTTCCAGCTTGGCAGGCAAATCGCGATTCAGGCGCAAGGGAGAAATCGGGCTGCGGTTCAGAATAGCTTCTTGAATCACGCCCGAAGTGTTGCCGCTGAACGCCGGGACGCCCGTGGCCATTTCGTAAAGCACCAGACCGAGCGAAAAAATATCCGTGCGCTCGTCGAGGTCATCGCCCCGCACCTGCTCGGGAGACATGTACGGCACGGTGCCCATGGTGACGCCGGGGCTGGTGAGGAACTCTTCGTGCGCCGAAGCGGTGAGCATGCTGGAGGCGCCTACTCCCGCGGGGCGGGGCCCGGAATGAGTGAGCTTGGCCAAGCCAAAATCCAGGATTTTCGCCTGGCCGCGCCGGGTGACGAAGATATTGGCCGGCTTGATGTCCCGGTGCACGACGCCTTGGGCGTGCGCTGTAGCAAGCCCGTCGGCGATTTGAATCCCCAAGTCGAGCAGGGCATCGGTCTTGAGGGGCTTGGATTCGATCCGGTGCCTCAACGTCTGCCCTTCCAGAAACTGCATCGCGATGAAGGGCTCGCCGTCGTGCTCGCCGACCTCGTAGATCGTACAGATGTTGGGGTGGTCGAGCGCCGAAGCGGCACGCGCTTCACGTCGAAAGCGTTCCAGAGCCTGCGGGTCCCTGGCAAGACCTTCGGGCAGAAACTTCAGCGCCACGAAGCGGCCGAGCTTGGTGTCCTCGGCCTTGTAGACCACGCCCATCCCGCCGCCACCCAGCTTTTCCAGGATGCGATAGTGCGCGACCGATGTTCCAATCATGGCTTAGAAAAAGGCCTGTGTACTATAGCATCTTAGCACAGGCAGCGGCACCAACCTCGCCAAATCCGGTCGCGGCGCCGCAGGCGCCTTGGAGTGCGGCGGCTTGACGCCGCCTTTCCTCTATGTGTACCTCCTCAGCCGCCCGTGGCCATCCCAAGGCGGCGTCAAGCCGCCGCACTCCAAGGCGCTTCGCGCATTTTCATGGTTTCTGGGTGCCCGTCAGCGGACGGGCGTGCGCGACTGAAGCGCCTCAGTATGCGCCGTGCCGCTGTCGGCCTCGAGCGCGGTGGCGAGTATCTTCATCAAACGGGCAGCGTCTCGAGGAATTCGAGCCCCGCGAGCGCCCATGGGTCGGCCTCAGCCCGCTGCACCCATACCACGCGGGCCGGAATGGTGTGCAGGTAATCGCCTCTCGCGATTACCCTAACCGTCTGGCCGGGGAGCAGCGCCAGAGGAGTGCGGACCCTTAGGCCCCGGAGGGAGAGGTCAATCGTGGAGGCTTCCTGCTCCAATCTGAGGCCCTGGGACTCCACCACCAGCCTGATTGGAATTGTCGCCGGTATCCGTTGCGATCGACCGAGGTCAGTGGCAGGAGCATTTCCCATGGATGGCTCCTTGTCCTAGATTGCTGCTTGAATATGGGGAGAGACTAAAGCAACTGCCATCGGAAGTCAAGCCGGACGGCCAAACACGATGGGCTTGCGCTGCCGCTCTGAAAATGCTCGCGCCGCAGGCGCCTTGGAGTGCGGCGGCTCGACGCCGCCTTCCCGCTACGCGTACGTACTCAGCGGGCCGTGGCGATCCCGAGGCGGCGTCAAGCCGCCGCACTCCAAGGCGCTTCGCGCATTTTCCCTGCGAACTTCGCAGGCTCTGTGGTACTTTAGGGTCAGGGCCGCCATCCTCGAGCTCATTAGGCAGCTATGAAAATCACCAGATTCATCAGTACGCTTGCGTGGTCTATGATCCTGACGCTGTGTGTCCGCGGCGGGTGCGCGGACTGGCCGACTTTTGGCCACGACCCGCAACGCTCCGGCTGGGCCGACCAGGAGGATTCACTCAACCTCAAAAACGTTTCCGGCCTGAAGCTGCTCTGGAAAACTCAGGTGAAGAACGAGGCCCGATCTTTAACCGCCCTCACGGCGCCGGTAGTGGTTGAAAGCATTACCACCCCGACCGGCATTCGCAGCCTGGTCTATGTGGCGGGAAGCTCCGATAATATTAATGCCCTCGATGCCAAGACGGGCGAGTTGGTCTGGAGCCAGACCTTTGAAACTCACGTGCTGCCCAAGGATCAGGGCATGTGGCTTTGTCCGAACAACCTCAACGCCACGCCCACCATCGATAAGGCCCGCGGCTGGATCTACGTCGTCGCCGCGGACGGCAAGTTCTACGGCCTCGACCTGGGCACCGGCCAAGCGCGCTTTGGTCCCGTCCAGTTCGTGCCGCCTTACGCCAAGGATTGGAGCCTGAACCTTTCGCACGACATCGTCTACACGTCAATTTCCCAGGGCTGCGGCGGCGCGACCTCAGGGGTTTATTCCATCGACATTCGCCATCCCACCCAGCCGGCAATTCACGACTTACTGGTGGCGCAGCACGGGGCCGGGATCTGGGGCCGGGGCGGCGTCGCGATCGGCGGCGACGGACGAATCTACGCTTCCACAGGCGACGGCAATTTCGATCCTTCAGCGGGTGAATACGGCAGCACCATTTTCGCGGCCAGTCCCGGCGACCTTAAATTGCTCGACTATTATTCACCCCTAAACCACGAGCAGATCACCCAGTACGATCTGGACATTGCCGCTTCCAGTCTCCTTTGGCTGCCGTATCGAAGCCACCGGTTGGTGGCGGGGGGCGGCAAAGAGGGCGCCCTCTACCTGCTGGATGCGGATGCGTTGGGCGCGCAAGATCATCAAACGCCCCTTTACCGCCAGAAGTTCGCTAACGACAAGCTGGAGTTTCAAATGATGGGCATCTGGGGCGAACTCTCAACCTGGCGGGACGAGGAGGGCCAAACCTGGATTTATGTGCCCATCTGGGGGCCGATCTCAAACGAGGCGCCCCAGTTCCCTTTGACCCAGGGTCCCAATCCTCACGGGAGTATCTTGGGCTTTAAACTGGAAATGAGCCCCACCACCCACCTGCCGACTCTCGCTCCAGCCTGGGTTTCCGCGGACTTTGACGTTCCCGAGCCGGTCGCCATCGCGAACGGGGTGATCTTCGCTCTTTCCACCGGCGAGAACACGGCGCAGGTCTCGGGGCCCGGCGTCTGGAATCAACCCGGACACACTATTCTCACCGACCAACAGCGCACCCTGAATACTCACCGCGCTGTGCTGTATGCTCTCGACGCCAAAACCGGCCGCGTCCTGTACCAGAGCGGGGACGCCATCGCCACTTGGGTTCACTTCAGCGGGTTGGCCATCGCCGGCGGCCGGGTTTATGCCGTTGATCACGATTCCAACTTATATTGCTTCGGCTTGACCAAGCCTTAGTGCGCGCAGCGCCTTGGAGTGCGGCGGCTTGACGCCGCCTTTCCGCCACGCGCACGTACTCAGCGGGCCGTGGCCATCCCAAGGCGGCGTCAAGCCGCCGCACTCCAAGGCGCTGCGCGCATCTCTTCACCAGCCAGCCGCATCTTGCAGAAAAACGCCGTGCGAGTATAATGCGATTGCAGCGAGCGCCGAAAAGTAACTCCACTTTTTGCGTCTGGCTATGGGAGCATCGCAAGGCCAATTCCACGAGTCCGGGTAAGCTCAGCAGGCGTGGAAGCCCATGGTCGAAAGGACACCAATAACCCAATGCAAAACGCGGTTGTGCTGAAAGGGGTAACCAAGGCGTTTGGGGACAAACGCGCGGTTGACGATCTCGACTTGGTGATTCCCCGAGGATCTCTTTGCGGTTTCATCGGACCCAACGGAGCGGGCAAGACGACGTCGATTCGCATGATCATGTCGATTCTCTTCCCAGACCAAGGTGACATTTCGGTGCTCGACCATGCCTCCGCCTTGGAAGCCAAAGACCGCATTGGCTATTTGCCGGAAGAGCGGGGGCTGTACCGGAAAATGAAAGTGGGCGCCTTCCTGCGTTACCTTGGCCGTCTCAAGGGGGTCGCATCCGCCCGTCTGAAATCCCAAATCCCGACCTGGCTTGCCCGGCTGGATCTGGAAGGAGTGGAGGGGAAAAGGTGCGAAGATCTCTCCAAAGGGATGCAGCAGAAACTCCAGTTAATCGCCGCCCTTTTAAATGAACCGGAGCTCCTGATTCTTGACGAACCCTTTACCGGCCTCGATCCCGTCAGCACACGCTCCTTGCGCGCGCTGCTCGCCGAGGAGCAACAACGGGGAACGACCATCCTCTTCTCCACTCATATGATGGCGGAAGCGGAGCTGCTTTGCGACCGAGTGGTTATGATCCACCAGGGCCGCAAAGTGCTCGATCAAACCATCGCCGGAATCCGCGCTCAGTTCGACCCGCGGTCGGTGCTCATTGAACCCCTGGACCCATCGGCCGATGTGTCGCGGTTGAAAGCCTTGGCGAGCATCAGCCGGATCGAACGCCAGAACGATAGCTATGCGCTTAGGTTGCAGGAGGGAGCTGACTTGGCGGCCGCGATGCGCGACATCGCCGCCACGGTTGCCCCGGCGAAACTCGAGGTGCAGCGCCCTTCGCTCGAGGACATCTTCGTTCAGATCGTCACTGCCGGCTCGCAAGAGAGTGCGAAGGAGTTGGACATCCACGCTCCCGCGGTCACTGAGAAGGGTAGAGTCTCAGCTTGAATTCGTAGCGGCGAGTTTACCTCGCCAAATGGCGGCGTAAAGCCGCCGCTACTTCGTACGGGACACTGCCTGGAGAAGAAGGGGTGATTATGAAGAAGGCACTGCAAGTAGCAGCGCGCGAAATTGTGGCTACCTTCACCAGCAAGGGTTTTGTCATCGGAGTGCTGATCACGCCGGTACTCATCATAATATCGGCGCTGATTCTCTCCAAAGCCCATCTGGAAACCCCGCCCCGGGTGGTGGGGGAGGTGGCCATTCTGGATCCCACCTCCGAGGTCACGCAGGGTGTCACCAAGCTCCTCTCCCCCGCTGCTTTTGCTTTGCGCCGCGCTCAGGACTTGGAGTTGGTGGCAAAAAACCTCCCAGTATCCATTCGAGCCCTGGCTCTTCAGAACGGAACCCAGACGCTGCCCGACGCGGCCAAGAAGTTGGTCGGCGAGGTCCCGGAGCTTCATATTCAGAAGCTGGCGGAATCAGCAGACCTGAAAAGGGAAAAGCAGGCTTTGCTGGGCAAACAGGAAGGTCCGTCCACGCGGCTGGCACTGGTCATCATTGAGCCGGATGCGGTGCGGCGTGCCGCCGGCAAGCAGGATTTCGGCGCTTACGAATTCTACGTCCGCGAGAAACTCGACCGCCAGGTGGAGGGAGAAATCAAGACGGCGGTTCGCGAATCTATTATTGCCGCCCGTGCTAAAGCCTATGGAATGGATCCGAAGGAGGCGGAGTATCTAACCGACGTCCCGTGGGTTGAATCTAAGGGTGTGACTCCGGAAGGAGAGCAGAAGGAACATGCGGCGATTGCCGGCTTGATCCCGTTTGCCTTCATGTTTCTGATTTTCGTCTCCGTCATGACCTCCAGCCAATACCTGATGACCAGCACCATCGAGGAGAAGTCCTCGCGAATTGCGGAGGTGCTGCTTTCAGCGGTGTCGCCCATGGAATTGATGGCCGGCAAGATCCTCGGCCAATTCGTGGTGGGGCTCACGGTGCTGCTTGTCTATCTCGGGCTGGGTCTCATCGCACTTACCAGCTTTGCGCTGCTGGGGCTGCTGGATGGATGGATCATCTTCTATCTGTTTATTTTCTACCTGGTATCCTTTTTCACCTTTGCGGCGTTCATGGCGGCGGTGGGGGCTTGCGTCAACGAGATCCGGGAGTCGCAAAGCCTGGTCATGCCCGTCATGCTTTTGCTGATGCTGCCCATTTTTCTCTGGGTACCCATCAGCCGCGATCCGGGTTCTACATTGGCCGTGGCTTTGAGCATGATTCCGCCGGTGAACTCCTTCTTCATGTTGATCAGGATGGCCTCCAGCACGCCGCCCCCGCTCTGGCAGATCTGGACTTCCATTCTGCTGGGTTTGGGTTTGGCTTATGCGGCCGTCTGGAGCGCCGCTAAAGTCTTCCGCGTCGGACTTCTGCTGCACGGCAAACCACCCGATTATCGCACCATGCTTCGCTGGGTCCGCATGGCGTAGGCGTCCAGACGCGTGTGACCTCAATTCGCGCTCATGGCGCGAGATCCAGGAAACTCCTGCGATGAGCAAGGTAGCGCGTAACGAGGAGAATCTATGCAGCGACAAGCTCGCAGAAACAGGCGGGCAAGTAAATTCTCAATAATCGTCGCGATTATTGTATTGGGCTGCCTGGCGGCTCCTGGCTTGCGCACGCCACGTGCGTTTGAGCTGATGAAGACTGGCCAGCGGCCTAGAACAGCTTCAGGCAGCGGTGGGGCGGGCGGCGCGGCAGCGATTCCTGCACTGGGCAGGCTCCGAACTCGTGTCCGCAACCCCCATCTGATCGAAGGCGAAAATGGAGTGCCGTTCTTCGTCGCGGGAGTCTGCCCGCAAAGCATCCTGCATTGGAGCACGCCTGACCAAATGGACGCCTATTTCGCGGACCGGCAGAAACGGCTTTTCAACTTTGCCTGGGTGGTGATCAACGCTTTTGACTCGGCCGGAAAGCAAGCTTTGACGAATCCCACCGATGCCCGCGGCAATTCCATGCTGCTCAAGGGCACGAATTGGAACCCGCAGAATCTGAATCCCGCCTATGTGGCGTCGGTCGACGCCATGGTCCAGTCCGCGGCAAAGCACGGCATCTATCTGTTCCTTGATCCGATGAGCTCCGCATACGAACCTGGACCGGAGGGACTTGATCCTGCCCGACATTCGACCGACGAAATGCGGCAATGGGGTGAATTCTGGGGCAATCGCTACAAAAACTACTCCCACGTTAATTTTGCGCTGGGAAACGACAGGTTGGTTTCGCCCCAGGTCGACAGCGTGGTCAGCGGCCTTACGAAGTACATGCCGGATCGGCTGATCACCATTGACTGGATTGGCGGGCCGCCGGACTGGAGCAGCGATGCGACAGGGCCTCGCAAGTTTTACGATGCCGGTCACCGTTGGGTGAATTTGAACGCCTGGTACGAATATCACGCCCCGCAGTGGGCCACCTGGTATCACTACAATATGCTCGAACCGGTGATGCCGACGTGCATTTTCGAAACCATGTACGAACATGTCTTGGCTGGGAATCCCAAGCATATCCTCACCCCTCCCGAGACCATGCGGGAAGAAGTCTGGGCAACGGTTCTGAACGGCGGTTCTGGATTCGGCATCCTCGGCTCTCCGGACTGTACCGAGGACCCCATCCGATGGTTAGGGAAAACTCCGGGCGTCGAGCAGGCCCAGTATTGCACAGCTTTTTTCAAAGCTCGTAAATGGTACGACCTCGAACCGGACTGGTCGCATTCCTTCCTGACCAGCCAGCACGGGACGCCTGGGAAGGACGATTTCACCTATGTCTCCGCGGCGCTCACGAGCGATGGCTCCCTGGGCGTATGCTACTACCCCGGCGAAAGCGGCGAAAGGTTTCAGCTCACCCTCAACATGGCAAAGATGCGAGCAGCCTCGGGGAACTCCCGGGCGCGCTGGTACGATCCCACCGACGGCACGTTCAGGACTATCGGTGAAGTAGCCAACGCGGGTTCTCACACCTTCACCACGCCCGGCGTGAATAGCCGGAAAGCAGCGGACTGGGTCCTGGTGCTCGAAAAGTAGCGTGGTAAGTTCGGCTAACGTCTGGCGATCCGTCACTCTGCTTTAAAATGCTTGCGCCGAAGGCGCCTTGGAGTGCGGCGGCTTGACGCCGCCTTTCCGCTACGCGTAAGTACTCAGCGGGCCGTGGCGATCCCAAGGCGGCGTCAAGCCGCCGCACTCCAAGGCGCTTCGCGCTTTTTCATAGTTTCCGGGTGCGCGTCACCCAACGCGCATGGGCGACTGCTTTCTCAACTGAATTCGATCCGTGGCCTGGGATGTCAATCCGGGCCTCCCGCATCACCACGACCTCAAGGGGCGATTTGATTCGATATTGAAGGACGAACCGGCGCACGATATAAAAGTCGAGCTGGAGGAACTTATGGCGGATAATCGACGCGATTTCTTTCGCAGAGCACTTTCCGGGGCAGGGCTCATGGCGGCCGTTCAGGGTCCCCAAGCCGCCGGTGCAGCCGTCGCCCCAGGCGGCCGGCTCAAGCAGGGGCCAATTCATCCGGCGGCGCCGATGGGGGGGCAAAAAACGGGTCAAGCCGCGGCGTTCCTGCCCGTCCAGACCCCCGATCTACCGGATCTTGCTTTCACTTTGGACAATGGTGTGAAGGTATTTCAGCTCGTCGCCGAGCCTGTCAAGAGGGCGATCCATCCCAACAAGACGCTTGACCTCTGGGGCTACAACGGGACCTCACCCGGACCCACCATCCAGGTGGCGCAGGGAGACCACGTGCGGATCGTCTTCGACAACCACCTGCCCGAACCGAGCTCGATTCACTGGCACGGGTTCGAGATTCCCGTCAGCATGGACGGCGTGCCGGGGATGCCGGGTGGGAGCGTTCCGCCCGGTCAACGCTTCGTTTTCGAGTTCACGCTGCACCAGGAAGGAACATTTTTCTACCATCCCCACATGGCCATGCAGGAAATGATGGGCATGATAGGTGCTTTCATCATTCACCCCAAACAACCCCATCAGCCGCGGGTTGACAAGGACTTCGCGATCATCCTCCAGGAGTATGCTTCGCTGCCCAACAATCCGGTTCCCAACACCATGAGCATGGAGTTCAACTGGCTGACCTTCAACGGTAAGGCGGGGCCGGCGATTACACCCCTTATCGTGCGGCTGGGCGACCGCGTGCGGATCCGCCTTATCAATCTCGGAATGGATCACCACCCGATTCATCTGCATGGAAACACCTTCTACGTGACGGGAACCGAAGGCGGCCGGGCGCCGCAGTCCGCCTGGATGCCGGGAAACACGGTCCTGGTGGGAGTGGCACAGGCTCGCGACATTGAATTTGACGCCCAATATGCGGGCGATTGGATGCTGCACTGCCACCTGCCACACCACATGATGAATCAGATGGCCTCAACGGTCGGTCCCATGACGCGTTTGAGCAAAGGCATGCCGGCGGGGTTGGGCATGGAGGAAGGCATGGGGATGCTTCAGGGAACTCCGGGAGCGCCTCTGGGAGAAGACTATGGTCCCGCATTGGGGCGCGGCTTGGGTGCGGGTTCAACGAGCGGCCAATCCACGGGCAACACTCCTCTGTCGCGCCAGAAGGCCGAGTCCATGCAGAACACGCCCGGGATGAATCACAGCGCCATGGCGGGCATGGATCACCAACAGATGCCAGGGATGAACATGAATTCCGACATCAGCCCGAATGCGGAGAGCGTTCCGGGCTTTCCGCAGGACGCCTACATGGAAAGCTCCATGATGGAAATGGATGAGGCCGTGCAAAAGCCGGAAAACTCCGGCCTCACTTCGGGATGGAGCGCCTTTATGCAAGGCATGATGACGCTGGTTCGTGTCCTTCCGCCGGATGAATACGAGAAGATGCAGCAAATGATCCGGGAGAAACGGCAAAGCTTATAAGCGAAAGACCGTAGCACGGGCGTCTCCTGGGAGCGCGGGCATCCTGCCCACTCTGTGGGCCGCAGGCCCGCAGCGGTGGGGGCAGGATGCCCGCGCTCCCAACACCCGCCCGTGCCACCATTCTCATAATTCCTGGCTGCCCGTCAGCAGTCGGGCATGAGCGATTGCTTTCTGGAGGATCGAATGACACGATTCGCATTGCTAGCCTTCTTCATCTGCACCAGCGCCGTTGGGTCAGGTGCGCAGAATCAGCCCGGCACGCCTTCCAACACGGAACCGGCAAAGGCGCCGAGGGAGAAAGCGCCGAGTTCTCCGATACCGTCAACGATGCCTGCGATGGACATGCCAGGTATGGAGATGACCCCTTTCGAAGGGCCGTCAAACGCGAATCGGCCAAACTCGGCGCCGGACCTGCTGGATGAAGCGCGAAAACGCCCCGCAATGGAGTTAAAAGATTTCGAGGAAATGGCACTGGCAAACAACCCCACGCTGCAAATGGCGAAGGACCTTGTGGAGCGCTCGGGGGGGCAGGCGCGTCAGTCGGGCCTGTATCCCAATCCTTCCGTTGGATACGAGGGGGACGAGATTCGCGGCGGCGCCTATGGCGGAGGCGAGCAGGGCGCGTTCATCCAGCAAACAATCGTTCTGGGTGGCAAGCTTGGGCTTCGCAAGCGTGTGTTCGAGGCGCAGCAGCGCGAAGATGAGGCCGGGGTCGATGAACAGCGTGCTCGCGTGCTGGGTGACGTGGAGCAGCGCTTCTACGCAGCACTGGCGGCTCAGGAAATCTCGAGACTCCGCGGGCAGCTTGCGGCGCTGGCTCGCGATGCCCAGCAGACCGCGCACCAACTCGGGAACGTAGGTCAGGCGGACCTGCCGGATGTTTTGCAGGCCGAGGTTGAGGCGGAGCAGGCCGCGGTCGATTACACCACCGCTCAGATGAACTACCTCCAGTCGTTCGAGAGCCTGGCCACGACGGCAGGCAAACCGGCACTGGCAATTTGCCTTCTCAAAGGCGAGCTCACTGCGTTGCCGCAAATCGATTCCCGCATTGTCGAAAGCATCCTGCGCGACAGTCCCTCAGTGAAACGCGCCCAACAAGGGGTGGCGGAAGCGGAGGCTAAGCTCCGCAGTGCCCGGCGCGAGGCTGTCCCCGATCTTCGTCTACGCGCCGGGGTGCAGCAGGATGGAGAGTTGCTGAACGTGGCGGCGCCGCGGCCGGCTCCGGTGGGCATCATCAGCTTCGCTTCCGCCGGCATCGACATTCCGATATTTAATCGCAACCAGGGCAACGTGGCGGCCGCCAGCGCGGAGTTGGCGAGAGCGCGCGAAGAAGTTACGCGTGTGCAACTGTTGCTTCGGCGCGCGGCAGCGCCGCTTCTCCGCAGTTATCTGGCGCGCGCGAGTGAGGCCGCCCACTACCAGTCGGAGATGATCCCCAAGGCCACGCGTGCATACCAGCTCTACCTGAGCAACTATCGACAGATGGCCGCCGCGTACCCCCAGGTGCTGATTTCGCAGCGGACCTTATTCCAATTGCAAGTCGGTTACCTGGAGGTGCTCGAGCAAGCCTGGCAGAGCGCCGCGGCTTTGAAGAGTTTCGCGCTGACGGATGGCCTGTTGGCCCCCCTGCCTTCAGGGAGCCCCTCGACTTCCATCAATCTGCCGGGCGGCGGTGGCCCTTACGCTGATTAGCCCGGACTTCTCACCACGGTTGGAGGGGCGACGCGGCGAATTCGGCTTCCGGTTGTTGATTTAGCTGAGTGGCCGAAGTCTTACCGCCTTCAGTCATAGACCCCTTCCGCGTGCGCCGTTGCGATCAGCGCGCGAATGTTTTCGGGAGGAGTCGTAGGTGGGATGGCGCACCCGGCGTTCAGGACGAACCGGCCGCCTGGTTTCCAGGCTGAAATCAATTGCCGGGTTGCCTCTCGAACCTCTTGCGAACTGCCGCACGCGAGCACGCCGCTGGGATCGATGTTACCAAACAGAACATGGCGAGCGCCCACGGTGCATTTGGCCCTCACGGCATCCGTCTTATAGTCCAGCTCGAAGCCGCAGAAATCATATCGTTCCAAGATGGGGAGAATCTTGGTGGTATCGCCGCAGATGTGGATCACGGGGAAAATCCCGTCTGAGGCAAGCGCTTTGACCAGCCGCACTTCATACGGCCGGGCAAACCGATCGAACATCTGGGGCGAAATGACGTCGGGTCCGGCAAGGCTGTCCCCTAAGGAAGTCAGGTGAGCGCCTGCTTGGGCCAAAGCGCGATGCACAGCCAAATGGCTTTGGTAGCAAACCTCGAGTAACTGGTGGATCGCGGGGTTATCCGGCTCCGCCGCTAACTCCATCAGGAACTCCTCCGTGCCTCTGACCATGCAGGCCAGATCGAATGCCATCTGATCCGCGTTGCCCCGGATCGCCACCTCGTTGCCCACTTGTTTGGCCAGGAGGCGGACGGTTTCGAGGATGGCTGGAATGCGCCCATCCGTCTCGGGGTTGATCACCTTCAAACGATCCACCTGGGCCAGACTGCGAATGGCCGGCCTCGCAATCTTGCCGGGCTCATCCGGAGCGCATTCCGACTCGGCGCCCATCGCCTCCGCCAGCATGGTGGTGTCGGTATCGATTAGAAAGCAGTCGTGGCCGTATTTCTCCCACGCCTGCAAGTGCGCCTGGGCGATAGCCGTGGGGTCCACGCGATACTTTTCCATCGGGATCCCCGCTTCTCGCGCGGCCATCATGAAGTTGTGAAGGCACACCGGAACGCGGTCCGGAATCCGGCCCGCCATCACTGCTTGGACTCGTTCTAAGGAATTCATTGGCTCGCGACCTTCCCCGCATCTTCGCGACGAAGCTGTTCCTCGGAGACGCCGGCTGTATTGACGGCATAGCTCAGCAATTGCGCCAGGATTCGGTCCGCGACGGGATCCTTGTCGAAATACGGGAGCAAATTCAGGGAGCAGACAAGAATCCTTCCTTTTCCAAAGGGCAACTCTCCCAGCGTCACCGCAACCTGCGGCGGAGCGTTAATCAACCCGGCAATCAGTTTTCCGGGAAAGTCCGTAATGCCCCAGTAGGCGAAGGCGCCTGCGAATTGCTGGCCGAAGACAATGGGCGCAGGCAAGCCCGCAAACACGAGGTGCGGGGTGTCAAACTCCCAGCCACCGAACCAGTGCACTCCCAAGGGCAAAACCGAGGAACTCGCAGGAAGCACGTGGAGTTTCTGCAAGACTTCACACACCGTCTTGCCGTGTGCAGCATCGCTCGCCCAGAAAAGAACCGTTCGGCCTGACTTGGAAACATTTTGAGTGAGGACCTCCTCGCTCCACATGCCCTCGCTGAAGTCGCCGCCCTCGGGGTTATAGACGACGATCACAGGCTGCCAGGGCGAAAAAGGGCTCGAGTCGTTGGGATAGAAGATGGACTTCGCCTCGAAGTATTTACCGAGCATCTTTGTAGGGTCAACCAGCAGGATTCCGGCGGCGGGCAGTTTCCACTCGGAAGGATCCTGCGCCAGAACCGACCCTTGTCCCTTCAACGTCCGGCCGTCCGCAAGACGCAGTTCAGCTTCGATACGATAGAATCCGCTGTGACCTTGCGGCGACACGGCGGCGTCGTAAAGAGGTTGGACGAACGTCAGCGGATCGCCTTGGAGGTCCACTTGTTTTTCTGCAATCTTTTGCACAACCTCGTCCGGAGAAGTCAATTGCACCAAGAGTTGCCCGGCGCCCTTTACCTGCCTCTCATTGATGAGGGTGACGGCCAATTGCACCTTGGCTCCCGTGTAAGCGACGCTGGGGATGGGAACCACAGCCAGGTGCAATGGCTCATTGACCTTAGCCAGCATCTCGGGCGGGAAGTTGTGATCGCGCAGCGTGTCTACCATACCCGAGGTCCAGTGGGCCGGCATCTTGAACGCGTCGGGGCCCGATCCAAAAGTGAGCCAATCCGCCGGATGCGACTGCCAGCCATTGATGGCCAGTCCGCTGGCTGCGTCGGAGAGGCGCACAGACTCGACTTCGCGGCTGAAACCGGCGCCCTGCTCGAGCCCGATCTGACGGCACAGTTCGCTGGGAGTCTTGAAATATTTGCCGAGATCGTACTGCGCAAAATTCTTCTCCAGCATCGCGGCCCAGTGACGCCAGTCCGCCTCGTAGGATCCGTCCGGAGCTTTGGCGAATTTGGCGGCGAGCATCGGCAGGTCGCCCAGCGAGTCCAGGTTGCGACTTTCTCCGTTGTAGAAGGCTTCGGTGGGCACAGGCGCCTGGAAATGCGAGTGCTCGACAGTGAGCGTGTCACGCCAGACGGCGGGAACGTTTTCCACCGTGTGGGCGTCATAAATCAATCCGTAATCGGAAGCGAAAGGCCGGAACATCACGATGGACTGGCGCGCGGAAGTATAAGTAATGAAGCGCGACGGGTCGAGCCGATGGGCCGTACGCATCATTTCGTCGATATAAGGCTTCAGGTGCTCGGGGTCGTTGACGACGTCGCCGAAAGCCTCATTGGCCATGTTCCACCAGATCAGCGCAGGGTGGTTGCGGTCCCGCACGATCAGTCGCGAGAGTTTCTGAAGGAAGACTTTCCGCTCGAAAGCTTCGGCGGGCGACTGCGGCTCAGGCGGACGCTCCCGGGGAGCGCCGCCCGGCTCTTCGTAAATCATCAAGCCCAGGCGGTCCGCAGCCTCCAGCAGCGCGGGTGTGCAGGCAGTGCGGTGGCAGGACAAGGTATTCAATCCCAGTGCCTTGGCGGCCTGCACCTCCTTCTCCGCCAACTCCGGGGTGGGATAAGAGACGGTATAGGGGTAGAAGCCGAAGTTGATGCTGCTGCGAATCACGACGCGCTGGCCGTTGAGGAAGAGCCGGCCGTGCTTCTCCGTGAAAAAGCGCAGGCCGAACGAAGTCTCCACCTGGTCATGATCACCGCCGGCCGCGAGGCGTGTGACCAGCCGGTATATACGCGGCGTGTCAGGCGACCAGAGCTCGGGTTGAGGGATATGCACGGAAGTCTCAAGCGCTTGCCGGCCGCCGGCCGGCACCTGTCCCGAGGTTTCTCCCGTCGCGACCGGCTTGCCGCCCGCCGGCGCGAAGACCTCGAAGTCGAGGGCCGCGCTGCGAGTTGCGCTGCCCGCATTCGAGACTGTCGTGGTGACGCGGAGCGTCTCGAGATCTTCGAGCGGCGCGGCATAGACGTCCTGAATATAAGCTTGCGGGGTAATAAGCAGATCAATATTCTGCCAAATTCCTCCGAAGTCGTGGCTGTCAGGCAGTTGGACATCGCCCCAGGGGATCGGATTGAAATCAGCCCAGGAGTTTCCGCCACCGGGATTGGTAACGCGAACTGCCAGGAGGTTATCCTCGCCGTAATGCACCACCGGCGTGATGTCCACCACGAAGGGCGTGAAGCCGTCCAGGCTGTAGCCCACGAGCCGGCGGTTGACGTAAACCTCGGCCCGCAGCCGCACGGCCGCAAACCTGAGCTGAATCAGCTTTCCCTTGGCGCTGCGGGGAATCTGCACGGAGCGCCAATACCAGCCCACACCATGATGACGGGGATAAACTTCGTCCCACGTCGCGGGGACCTGGAAGGGCGTTCCCTTCTTCAGCATTTCATCCCAGCCTAGAGTGGGCGGATAAATCGGGACTGCGCCCAGGTCCTTCGCATCAAGCACGAGTTTTTCGGACTGCCAGGCGGCCTTGTCATCGAACCAGAGGTTCCACGTCCCGTTTAAGGACACGCTGCGAGAGAGTTTGTCCGTAGGATGGGCGAAACCCGGGAATAGCAACACTCCCGCCAGCAAAAGCCAGAAGTATTTAACAAGACGATAGGACATATTGAGATTCCACCTCAGAGGCAGCGCCGCATCGTTGTAGGGGTAGGGCTTGCCCTACCCACGCGCCACCGGCCCGCAAGAAGGGGACGGCAAGCCGTCCCCCTACCTCGCCTGCCTTCTCCCGACAATGAAGACACGGGGCCGCATTCGGCCAGCAAGGTAGCGCAGACCTGCTTTTCAAGGTCTGCGGTTTTTTTGCCCCAGCCACTGGAACGACCGATCGGAAGAACCGCAGACCTTCAAAAAGCAGGTCCGAGCCACTGAGTCGTGCTACAGGGGATGCGTCACGGAGGATAGTTCTCACTGTCTTCTTTGGGCCGCAGCAAAGGGCGCTCCCGCCTGCCTGCCCTGCCGTCAGGGCAGGCAGGCATGCGGGTGGGCGTTTCGATTCAGAACATGAATTTCAGACCGAGCTGGATTTCCCGAGGATCGCGAGTCGAATTAGGTTCGCCAAAACCAGCCGCTCCGAAAGTGGTTAGATACCCATTGAATTGGGTGTGATTGGCAATGTTAAAGAACTCGGCGCGGACCTGCAGCGTTCCCCCTTCCGATTTTCCGGGCAGCGGAATCTTGGTGAAGTTCTTGAAGAAAGAAACGTCGAAGTCGTTGATCCCGGCCCCATACACTGCGTTGCGCGCGCCATTGCCGAATTGACCGGTGGGAATCGCCGCAAAGGCGTTGATGTTGAACCACTCCTGGGCGGTGTGTATTCCCGACCCGGCGTTGGGATTGGCAATGATGTTGGCGCGGTAAGCGGTTCCCCCGACCTCCGCCGGGTCTCCCGGGAACCCTACGGTGAACGGCGTGCCGTCTTGAAACGTGGTAATTCCGGAGAGTTGCCAACCGCCGATCAACCCCCGAGTCAGGCCGTTGGCCGACCTTCCGAAGGGCAGGCTATACACGTAATTCATGACCAGGATTTGCCGGATATCGAAACCGCAGTTCCCATACTCTGACCCGATGTTGTACGCGTTCTGGGTGAAACCCGGCACGTCCCCATCCGAGTAGTCGAGGCAATGGGACCAGGTATAGGCCAATCCGGCGGTCAAACCGTGCCATTGCGTGGTGCGGAGGCTGACTTGCAGCGAGTTGTAGTTGGAGGAGACGGAATTCTCGTACCAGCCGATTTGGGCCCATCCCAAGTAGGGCACTTGAGTGTTGATCGAGCCACTTGTGACGGGGTGGTACGGCTGATTAATGTTGACATTGTCCTGCAGGTGGGTGCCGCTGGTTCCCACATAGGAGACGGAAAGCAAAACCGCAGGATTTAGCTGGTGCTGAATCCCAAAGCTCCACTGTTCTGAATACGGCTCCAGGTAACGGGGATCGTAAGCCTGCAGATTGCCGGGAAAGATGGTGCCGGGCACGATGCCGGGATTGGTCAGGGAAGTGTTGAAGATCTCAGGCGTGTTGGAGAAGGGTGGATTGCCCGCGATATCGTAAATATCGTTGCCCTGAATGCGCTCGTAGAATAACCCGTAACCACCCCGAACCACCGTCTTGCCATTGCTGAAAGGCTGCCAGGCAAAACCGAAGCGTGGCTCGAACAGTTTCCAGTGGTTATCCACGAGACCGCGAGGGATGCCGTCCTTGCCTGCGACAGCGATCCCATTCAGAAGGTTGCCGGTTCCCGGCACGATGCTTCCGTCGGGGTTCACTTGCGGGGCGTCCGCCGGATTGAACAGGTCGGGGCGGAAGGCCGAGACATTGTTGTGAATCTCGTAGACGTGAGGCATTCCCTCCCACCGCAGGCCGTAAGTCACGGTGAGGCCCTTGCGCACTTTCCAAGAGTCTCCAAACCAGAGGCCGATGTTGTTGACCACGTAAGCCGGCATGGTTTGCACCTGGAGCTCGTTATACGAGTACGCCTGGCCGAGCATGAAATCCGCGTACTCATTTCCCGAAGTAGAGAGGATCTGCCCGCTTGGCCCCAAGTAATTTCCAGCGGTGGCGTTGCCGTTAAACGTAAAGTCTCCTTGCGTGTCTCCAAACAATTCCTGCTCCTTCAAGAAGCGCATATACTGGCCGCCGAAGGTGAAGGTGTGATTCCCCATCGATTTCGTCAATTGATCGTGATAGGTCCAGGTGTTGGAGACATTGGTCCACGGCCAAGACGCCGGGTCATAGGCAACCCCCAGCGCCGGCCCGTAGAGGCCGATGGTGGGAATTCGATTGTCGGTATTCGTTCCCGGGTAGAGGGACTGAATCGTTAGTCCCGAAGGCTGTTTGAAGGTGCCCAGCGGCTCGAGGGTCAACGGCTGCCGTTGATAGGCGACCATGAATTCGTTCAACAAAGTGGGATTGATGGTTCGCGCGATTTTGAGAACCACCGACTGGGGCGCATTCAAGAAGTCAGTGCCGATGGTGGGGTAAGTATCGCTGCTCCACAGCGAGGTGGGGAAGGTTTGATTGACCCCGTCCCGGATATAGTGAGCCATCAGCGATGTCTTTTCGGAGAAATTGTGATCGATTCTCACGATCTCCTCATCCACGTCGGTCGGTACGCTCGGAATACCGGTGAAGAGAACGCCGCCCGGACTGTTCGGCGCGTTGAAGATTAAGTTCGGGGCGCCAAGAATTTGGGCATTGGCATTGAGCATCGGTGTGGGGATTTGGTTGTTCGAGAACGGCGTGTAACCCGTTGTTCCGTCCGGCAGCGTGACAGGTTTGGTGTGGTCGAGAATCGGGCTCGAATAGCTCGAAAAGTTCCCCTGTGTCCAAGCAGGAGGAACTCCGGGGGCCACGATCGTTTGCGCTTGCACGAGCTTTCTCCAGTCCCCTTCGTAGAAGAAAAATGTCTTCTTCTCGTGGCCTGGAATAGGTACAGGCCCTCCCACGTTGAAGCCGAAGTTATTGAAATTCAATGTGGGCTTCGCCGAACTGGAGGCGTTGGCGAAGAAAGTGGATGCATCCAGGTCCGTATTCCTGACAAACTCGAATGCCTCGCCGTGGAATTGACTGCTTCCGCCCTTGATTTCCATCTGCACGTGACCCGCCGTGCCAAAGCCTGAGTCCGACTGGGTGTTGCCGGTCTCAACCTTGAATTCCTGGATGGCGTCCTGGTCCGGAATGATGGTGATGCACCCGCCGCAACCCCGATCGTAGTTCTCTTGTCCGTCCACGTACCAGATATTGTGATCGGGCTGCTCGCCGTTGAAGGCGATACCGGCGTTGGCCGTAACACCCACCGGAGTGTTGAAGCTGGGAAGCATCGACGCCGCCCCCGGAACCAGCGTGGCAAGTTGGATGAAATTCCGGCCGTTGATGTCGATCTGGGCTACCTCCTGGCCCGAGATGGTTTGGCTTTGAGTGCCCGATTCGGTTTGAAGATGCACGGCCGCCGCGGTGACCGTTACCTCCTGATTGACCGCCCCCAGTTGCAGAGTCAAATCGACGCGAACGGTCGTGCGTGCATCCAGAGTGATGTCAGACTGCACTACCGTCTTGAAACCTTGGGCCTTCGCCTCGATGGAATACCTTGACGCGAAAAGAGCCGGAATAGCGTAGTTCCCCTCCGCGTTGGTCACGGTAGTTCTCACCACGGCTAAGGTTTCCATATTCGTGACGGTGATGCTGACCCCTGGTACCGCCCCTCCCGTGGGGTCGCTGACAGTTCCGACGATGGAGCCGAGATCTTGCCCTCGCAGCGCCGGAGTCAGCAGAAGGCAAGAAACCGCCATCAGTAGGATTGGCCAAGCGGCACCGCCTCGAGACAGGATGCCGCACCCGTCTTGTCTTTTCGCCATAGTTGCTCCTCCTTTGATCGACTCCAAGACCCGACGCAGTTTAGAGGAAAACCCCAGGTGTTCGCTGCCTGCGAAACGCTAAGCCCGAGTAAATCTCAAGCTGCGCCGCATCGTACGCCCTGTTTACGAGTCTGTCAAGAGACTAAATTGCGACCGGGGCAGGGTCGTTTTGCGTCAAGTCCTCTCAGGCGATTCTCGAGTTGCATGCAGTGACTTCACGGTCTGGCGAAAAACGCTCCCAGACTCTCATTCTGTGCGAAGCCAAGAATCTCGCTTTGAGTGTTTTCACGGCAGTGCAAGATCCTCCTTCGCCTTCAGCTCCTCAGCATGACACTCTGATCAAGTTTTTCCGCAGCCTCTTCAGCCACATCCTTCCCTCATCTTGACATCTTCCGCCCCTTGCGCCATATTTGCCTCCTCCGGGATTTGTCGCCTTGCGGCCGGTCATTCATCGCCCGAGATGTGTGGAACCAAATCAATCTCCTGCCCCTTCTGCTGCTGCCGGGCATGCTTCTTGCCAACCAGTCCGGCGAAACGCTGAGGCATGCCCAGGAACTCGAGTCCCAAGGACATTATCAAGAGGCGGCCCGTCTCTACGAAGACTTGGCCCGGGAGTCGCCGGGCTCGGTGGAGATTCTTAACCACCTCGGCGTAGTAAAGGCCCGGTTGGGCGAATATGGGGAGGCAATTGCCGCCTATCAGAAGGCCTTGAAGCTCCAGCCGGATTCTGTTCCTTTGTTGGCGAACCTGGGATTGGCCCATTTCAAGAGCGGGGACTTTGCCGGCGCCGTTCCGCCCTTCGCACACGCGCTGCGACTGGAGCCGCAGAACTCTCAGGTCCGCACCCTGTTGGCGATGTCATACTATGGGGCTTCGGACTATACCCGCGCCGGCCTCGAGCTTGAAAAGCTGGTCGCCTCGGACCATCCCAACCCAACGCTCGAGTACCTTCTTGCGGAAAGTTACCTCGGGAGTGGACAGTACGATAAGGTTCTCCGCACCTTCGAAAGCATGCTCAAACATGCCCCGGATTCGGCCGCCACGCATATGTTGATGGGGCAAGCTTATGACGGACTGGATCGCTACAGCCAGGCGATCGAGGAATTCCGTCGCGCGGCGGAGCTCGACTCCACGCAGCCCAATGTCCATTTCGGCCTGGGCTACCTTTACTGGAAGCAACGGAAATTTGATGAGGCCGCACAAGAGTTCCGCGCCGAACTCCGCAA
>Ga0187781_10000122_pt1 | contig 50829 bp, 52 predicted proteins | sample 0715_SJ02_MP02_2_FD_132447 | JGI IMG/M metagenome (GOLD analysis project Ga0187781, IMG submission 132447) | Tropical peat soil microbial communities from peatlands in Department of Meta, Colombia - 0715_SJ02_MP02_20_MG | ecosystem: Environmental > Terrestrial > Soil > Wetlands > Peat | place...
AGGCGGCCGCCTCGAATTATTAACGGTAACAGGCATCTCTTGGGCGGTAGCCCGTTTGGGGTTCAAAGGCAATTCTTTGGGTCAACTGGATAATCATTGTTGGTCACCAATATTACAGTCTGAAGTTTCTTATGGGAAAGAACTAGGATGGCGGGGGCGAATTAGACAACGACTTTCGAAAACCATGACGTTCATTTGTTCACACCGCAGGAAGCCTCGAAGCTACTCCCAGACATCAAGCCGAAGATGAAGGAGCTGATCGAGAAGAAGAAGGTCATAGCTAAGCTCCATAACGACATCGAAAAGTACAACCTCTTCGGATTCAGGACGGCGGAACTGGCAGAGAAGGCCGCCCAACTTGATGCACTTGTCGAGGACATGAAAAGGGAGGTCTCCGAGGTAGAGGATCTGGGTGTGGAAGTTAAGGACCTAGACTATGGTCTAGTGGACTTCCCGGCCGAAAAGTATGGAGAGAAGGTCATGCTCTGCTGGAGGTACGGCGAGCCCGAAGTGGCTTTCTGGCACAGGCCGAACGAGGGGTACAACGGAAGGAAATCTCTGAAGCTGCAACTAATCCAGCCCTAGTGGGAAAACAATCCCTTCGCGTTGTCGGTAAGGAGTTTCTCGCCGACACCTGGCTTGAGATTGGGCGCGACGTTCGTCCTGAAGTCATCGAGCCAATCCTTCTGCCTAAGCATGGGGTAGTCGGTGCCAAATAGGAATCTATCCCTGAGGATTCCGTTGAGATATGGGAGCACGCTCTTGGGGATGTACTTCGGTTTCCACCCCGAGACGTCGATGAAAACGTTGGGGTTCCTCAGTGCAATTGCGATTGCCACATCTGGCCAGGGCCATCCGAAGTGCGCTATGATCACCTTCAGGTCTGGAAAGCTCTGGCAGACCTCGTCGACGAGCTCGGTCTTGCTGTACTTTATCTCGCAGTCACCGAGCCCCGTAGTGCCGGTGTGAACGAGTACAGGAATACCCGTCTCTTGGCAGAAATCGTAGATCGGATACATCCGCCTCCTGTCATTGATGTAGACTGAATTGGCGCTGCTGTGGACCTTCAGGCCGCGCATTCCAAGCTTCTTGACAGCCCTCCTCAACTCTGCCACGGCCGCCACTCCGGCATTGGGATCTACACCTGCGAAAGAGATCAGCCTGTCCCCTGACTTGTCGGCTATCTTGGCCACCTCGTCATTACGCAACGTGTAGTTCTTGAACGCGGGGTTCCGAGTGGCATGGGTATCCTGGCCAAGTATCACCGCCCTTGCAACGCCGGCCTCGGTCATCTCTTCCAAGAGCTGGTCCGTGGTTGCGGGGAGCTTCGAGATGTCCAACCTGAAGAAGCCACATGCTTTCATAATGGGCCCGTTTTTCTTCATGAACGCCCTTGTCCATGGGTGCACATGGACGTCAAACGACAAGCTTTCTAGGCTGCACTCGGCTCAATCATTAACCTTTTTTTGTGGCGTTTCGTCCAGGACAAACATGAGTCTGACATCGAAGGAGCTTCAGGTGGGCGACATGGCGCCCGATTTCACCTTGCCTGCGTCGACTGGGAAGAAAGTAAAGCTCAGCTCTCTAAAGGGGAAGAAAGTCGTCCTCTATTTCTACCCAAGAGACGACACCACTGGCTGTACGATAGAGGCGTGCGGATTTCGCGACAACATGCCGAAGTTCGACGACCTGGACGCGGTGATACTCGGCGTTAGCAAGGACTCGCTGGATTCGCATGATAAGTTCATCAACAAGTACTCTCTCAACTTCACTCTTCTCAGCGACGAAGATGGGGTCGCGCACAAGCTCTACGACACATGGAAAGAGAAGGTCCTCTACGGGAAGAAGTACATGGGAACGGAGAGGTCGACCTTCGTAATTGGTGTGGACGGGAAAATCAAGAAGATATTCAGAAAGGTGAACCCCCAGGGGCACGAGGCGGAGGTTCTGGCCGCCCTGAACACCTAGGATTTCCCAAAGTTGGGTTCTTTCTTTGCCGGCATAAAGGCGGGGACACTCAGCGGGATTCTCTACATCGGGGGCCTCGCCGTCTTCAACGTGGTACTGCTGTATGCGCTCCAGAATTCAGCTCTCCATGCGATAAGCCAAGCCTATCCTCAGTCTTGCCCCCTGACCCCGAACGTGAACGGGAGCGCCGCTGATTGCTTCCAATCGGTAGTCGCCGTTGACGTCCCGTTCATCGCGTTCGTCGCCTTTTTCATCACTCTCATCTACGCAGGCGTCTTTGGTCTGTATTACGATTCGCTCCCCAATCTTGGGAGCACGGTCAAGGGTCTAATCTTCGCGGCGGTAATTGGTCTGAGCCTTGTCTTCTTCGGTTTTTCGGGATACGTCTTTGACTTCGAGTCAGGAGTTGCGACTGCCTTGGTGATGCTCATTTGGACCCCCTTCTTCGGGTACCTTCTCGGAAGGCTCTACAAGAAGTACACCCGCGAGGTGGAATTCTCGAGCCAAAACCCAGAATTACTGAAAATCATAGTCGATGGCAGGGACAGTACAGGACGTGTGAAGACCTTCGCGACAACATCGAACCACAAACTTCGTGCAGAGGTCGCGGAGGACGCCTCATTCAAGGAATGGCAGGCCGCAGGAGGGATTTCACTGGAGGATGCACGTTCCTTCGAGACGACCATGGAAGTCAACGACAAAGGAAAGATCGTTGGGAACGTTGGAACAAAATATTAGTCAAACGACGAATCACAGTAAACGTTTAGCCGAAGGTTAAATATCCAAAGGTGAAAGGTCACCGAAATGCTTCTGAAAGCCGTCCCCGAAGAAGAGTACTGTGTGAAATCGCAGAATCACTCCCATGCAAGAGCCGGAACTGTCATTTTCTGTTATAGATGCATGATGGTACTTGGAACTTCACCGGAGCCTAGACTCGGCTCGCTCCTGGACTACTAAGGGATCTTCCCGACCAGGTTTGAAAGCGACCTGAAACCTCGCTTCAAGTAGAACTTATTCGCAATCTCGTTCTGAGCGGGCACATCGGCGACTATAATGTGCGCCCCCATCCTCTTGAGCTCATTCGCCGCCTTCTGGATCATTTCGTTTCCGAGGGCCTTCCTTCTGTATTCGGGAAGTATGTAGAAGTCTGTAACGAACCCCTCCATGTGGGGCTCGTAGAAGATCCTTTCCCGCATCTCCGCCCGCAGAACACCCACGACCTTCGATCCTTCTGCCGCGACGAGTAGCAGCTTATCCGGTGACTCAATCGAACCAATGACGTGCTTTTCCGCCCTGGTCCTTGCGTCTGGGACCACCGCAAACAGGGGGTCGAACTCGTTGTTCAATCTCTTCGTCCTGACGATGAGGTCTGCCACTGCGCCCAAGTCATCCCTTGTCGCGCGTCTGATCTGCAATGCCGAGTAACCGGGTGTGCCCCTGCCCGATTTAGGCCTATTCCGGGGGGTCAAGGATTATGCCGTTCCTGCGTAACACATTCATTACCTTTCTGGAATGCTCGATAGTTTCAGTCGCGGCGGCCAGGGATTCTTTCTTGGAGAGTTTCCTTCTCGCGACACCTCCCGTGACGGCCGCCTGCCCAACCCTCGCTGCAACTCGGGGATAAACCTCCCATTGAACCATCGTGGGTATGATGTACTTCTTGTTAATCCCTTTCTCCCGGGCGAAAGCGGCCAGCTCCATCGCGGCTTCGATCACCATCGCGTCGGTGATGGTCTTCGCCCTAACGTCTAAAGCGCCGCGGAAAATCGCAGGAAAAAGGAGGCTGTTGTTGACCTGGTTAGGATAGTCCGAGCGCCCAGTTGCCACTATCTCTGCTCCGGCAGCGAGTGCTGCCTGGGGGAGCATCTCAGGCATCGGGTTCGCAAGGAAGAAAGCAATGGCCTTCCTATTCATCACGCGTATCTCATCTGGTTTGATCAAATCGGGTCCGTTGCCCGCGGCGGCCACCAGCGCGTCCGCGCCGTCCAGGGCTTCCTTCAACCCCCCCGAAATCCTCCCCCCGTTGGTGCGCAGAGCAATGTCGTGCTTCCACCGGTTTCTTAGCATCAGCTTGTCCATGTCCTCCCTCTCAGGCTCGAGTATACCCTTCGAGTCGAGGACGATCAGGTCTTTGGGATTGGCGCCAGCTTGTACAAGGAGTCTCTCAGCCGCTATGTTGGCAGCCCCCGCGCCGAACAGGACTATCCTCGAACCCCTGAGCTTGCGGCCCGTGAGCTCGAGTGCGTTGAAGAGAGCGGCGAGCGTGACGCCAGCGGTCCCCTGCTGGTCGTCGTGCCAGATGGGGATCTTCATCTCCGAGCGGAGGCGCTCTAGAATGTCGAAGCACTTTGGAGACTCGATGTCCTCGAGGTTGACACCTCCCATGGAGGGCTCGAGGGCCCTTACGAACGAGATGAACTCGTCTTCAGTCTTGGCCCTTATGGGGAGTGGTATGGCGTTGACTCCCCCCAGATAATTATAGATGAGGGCCTTCCCCTCCATCACGGGTAGTGCACCCTCGGGCCCGATGTTGCCGAGCCCCAGCACCCTGCTGCCATCCGTAACAACGGCTACCGTGTTCCATCTTCCAGTATACTCGAATGATAGGTCGCTATCAGCCTCTATGGCTCGAGACACCGCCGCGACTCCGGGCGTGTACCAAATCGAGAAGTCCTCAAGAGACCTGACCGGTACCTTCGGCGCAACAGCTACCTTACCTCCGTAGAACTTCGAATACTCGAGAGCCTTCTTGGACGAATCCTCTTTGGGCTCGGGCAAGCGGTCTAGGCGGCTCAATTGACGTATTTGTGCCCTTCCGAAGCCCTCGGCGGCTTCGCCTCGGCGCCCTTTCAGCACTGGCTTGTTTCCCCTCGCTTTCCTGACGCAAGGTTCACAGCAGGGGCGGGTACCAACCCCAATATCCTCGGGCGTGGGTCGATTTTACCTTTAACCTGCAGGCGGATGCCGAGACAGACCCTTACCGGATACGGTGCCCTTTCCCCTCGTGGACATAGCGATGCGGATCCTTGTCGAAGGCGGCCTTGCACCCGGAGGAGCAGAAGTAGTAAATCTGTCCGTTGTGCTCTGACTTCAGCTGAACCGTGAGCTCATCAACCATCATCCTGCACACGGGGTCCTTCTGCATCGCCTTCAACTGGGGCACGTGCCGATTTAGAGGTTCCCGAGGAGGTCTGGAACAGAATCCGAAACAGACCCCTGGCGGGGTCAAGCAAGGAATGATTTAACATCGGCATGGGTCGACACGCCTCTGAGACGTTGGCGAAGGACCCCGTCTGTGGAATGAGCGTCGAGGAGAGGCCGGGTGCCATCAAGGCTGTTGTCGGAGGCACCACCTACTACTTCTGCAGCGACGCTTGCAGGCTGGAATTCACCATGCCGCAGAAGGAATTGGGCAGGTTGAAGTCGACTCTCGCAGTGGGGGCCGCGCTTACTGTCCCGATCCTCGTGCTGACCTACTTCCCCCTTCTCCCACCCCAAACGAATGGTTTTGTTCTACTCCTCCTAGCAGTGCCGATCCAGTTCTACGTCGGTTCAAGATTCTACCGGGGGGCATTCCATTCCCTCAGGACGCACGCTGCCAACATGGACGTCCTGGTCGCCGTGGGGACTACGGCCGCTTTTGTTTACAGCGCCCTCACCACCCTTGTCCCTTCCTCCTTCGGCGTCCAAGGCGTGTATTTCGACGCCTCTGCTGTAATCATCACGCTGGTTCTTTCCGGGCGGCTGTTGGAGTATTACACGAAAGAAAGGGCGTCAGATTCGGTCAGGAAGCTTGTTGAAGAAAGGCCGAGAATCGCTCACCTGGTCCGGGAGGGAAGAGTCACAGACTCACCCTTAGAGGACCTTGTTGTGGGGGACGTTGTGCAGGTGAAACCCGGGGAGCGAATTCCAACGGACGGCATGGTGCAGAGCGGCGCATCCGAGGCCGATGAATCGCTTCTGACGGGAGAGATCACCCCTGTCAAAAAGGAGGTTGGAAGCCAAGTGATAGGGGGCTCAATCAACGCCAGAGGAATGCTGTTCGTTAGGTGTACTGCAGTCGGTCAGGATACTGTGCTGGGTCAGATAACAAGACTTGTCGAGGAAGCTAAGGCTGGCAGAGCGCCAATACAGAGGCTCGCGGACAGACTTACCCGGTACTTCGTACCCCTAATAATCATGGTCGCACTTGGCGCCGCAATCGGGTGGAGGCTACTGGCGGGCGTCTCCGCCTCGACCTCCGTGCTAGTCTTCGTGTCAGTAGTGATAATTGCATGCCCATGCGCGCTTGGAATAGCAACCCCCGCTGCGCTACTCGTGGGGACCGGGAACGCAGCGAAGAGAGGCATACTTGTGAAGGGAGGGGAGGCCGTGGAAGCTGCGGCTCACATCGACCTTGTCGTTCTCGACAAGACTGGGACCATCACAGAAGGGAAGCAGTCCGTCACCGGAGTCGTGGGGCAGGACGGGGACAGAACACTCGAGATGGCAGCCAGCGTGGAGAAGGCGTCGGAGCACATCATTGGTCAGGCCATAGTGAAGGAGGCGCTGGCGAGGGGGCTGAGTTTGACCGAAGCGAAGGATTTCGTCTCTACCCCCGGTATGGGGGTAGAGGGGAAGGTCGGTGGGAGGATGGTAAGAGTGGGAAGGAGGGATTTTGCGGGCGTCCCCGCGACCTGGGACCACGAGAGGGAAGTGGCCAAGCTCCAGTCCGAGGGGAACAGTGTGGTCTACGTTTCGTCGGGGGAAGACTACGGCGCGATAGCAGTTGGCGACTGCGTAAAGCCTGAAGCCGAGGCAGCCATCAACGAGATGAAGTCCATGGGGCTCTCGGTAGTGATGCTCACGGGTGACAACGAGCAAGAGGCAAGGGCGATAGCCGAAAGAGTGGGAGTTCTGGAATTCAGGGCAGGACTCCTGCCAGCGGAAAAGGAGAAAGAAGTAGAGAGGTTGCAAGCGAGTGGAAGGGTGGTGGCCATGGTTGGTGACGGGGTGAATGACGCCCCTGCTCTGGCGAGGGCAGATCTGGGGCTCGCACTCGGAAGCGGGACCGATGTGGCGAAGGAGACAGGAGGTATGGTCCTCGTCAAAGACAGGCTGACGGATGCTGTCGACGCCATAAAGATAGGCAGGGCCACGATGCGGAAGATCAGAGAGAATCTCGCCTGGGCCCTCGGATACAACGCCATCCTTGTCCCGGTCGCCGCGGGGATCTTGATCCCATTCTACGGGGTAGGGGTCTACTCGTATCTTCCATTCTTCTCAGGGGCGGCCATGGCCCTAAGTTCGGTGTCAGTCGTCAGCAACTCGCTCCTACTGATGAGGTACAAGCCCCGGTAGCGGTGCGGCTCGAACGTTTATTTCCCGTAAGGCCTGGCAGGGCAAAGAGATGCTTTCATGGTCGACGCAAAATTCGAGAAGTATGTAGGCGAACACATGGACGACTTCGCCAATGAAGTGATCAGACTAGCCTCTCAGCCGAGCGTTTCGGCCCGGAAGGAGGGAATCGTCGAATGCGCTGCGCTGGTGGAGGAGATGCTCAAGGAAACAGGAGCGAGCACCAGGGTCCTTCGCATAGATGGAGTTGCTCCTCTGGTATATGGTGAGATAAGGTCGACGAAGTCCCAGAAGACGATATTATTCTACAACCACTACGACGTCCAGCCCGAAGAGCCGCTGGAGCTCTGGAAGTCTCCTCCGTTCAGGCCCGAAATCCGGGACGGCATTCTGTACGGCCGAGGAGTGTCAGACGACAAGGGGGAGCTTGTGTCGAGGTTGAAAATCGCGGAGTCGTACACTAAGACCGCCGGGGGACCGCCGTGCAACTTGAAGTTCTGCTTCGAGGGGGAGGAGGAGACCGGGAGCGTCCACCTTGGAGACTACGTCTCGAAGTACAGTGATCTATTCCGAGCGGACGCGGTGATCTGGGAGTACGGCACCGTGGATGCCAAGGGGACCCCCATGGTGACGCTCGGCGTGAAGGGGATGATCTACGTCGAACTGATACTCAGGTCCCTGTCCCAGGACGCACACAGCAGCTACGCGGCAATACTACCGAGTGCCCCATGGAGAATGGTGAGGCTCCTCAACATGCTGAAGGACGAGAAGGAAATGATCAGGGTGCCAGGGTGGTACGACGGTGTGACGAATCTGGGAGAGGACGAGGTTGACGTGCTGCAACAGCAGCCCTTCGATGGCGCCGAGTTCAGGAGGACATACGGCACCAACGGTTTCCTGGGAGGCATTGAGGACGACCAAGCCAAAAAAGCGCTGGTCCAACGTCCTACAGGCAACATAGCTGGAATTTGGTCGGGTTACACGGGCCCCGGACCCAAGACAGTCCTTCCAAAGGAGATACACGTGAAGATGGATTTCAGGTTGGTCCCCGAACAGGACCCTCAGGATTTGTTGAAGAGGCTGAGGATGTTCCTTGACAACAACGACTTCCAAGACGTGGAAATACAGTTGGAGAGCATGGAGCCCGCTGCCAGGACCTCTTACAAGAACCCGTTTGCCCAGGCTGCGATCATGGCAGCTGAAAAGGTCTATGGAAGGAAGCCTATTGTTGAGCTTGGGTCGCCTGGGACGGGGCCTCTGTACCTATTCACACGGAGGTACAACATGCCGTCGGTCGACATCGGCGTTTCTTCTATGGATGGTGGGATTCATGCGCCAAACGAGAACTTGAAACTTGAGAACATGCGCAAAGGCATGCTCTGGATTGCCGAGACGATGGAACTCTTCTGTGCTTCGTGACTTACCATTTCGAGCTGTTGCCCTGTAGGAGGCCAAGTCCCCCCATGTGGTCGCGGTCGATGTGCTTGGAGAGTTCCTCCCTCGATTTCATGGATGCGTTACAGTAGGGACAAGTGAATCTGTCTGGGCGTGCAAGCTCCGGGAGCGGGATGCTCTGGTCTGCCTTTCCCGCGACCATAGCCTTTTGAGTGATTATCCCGACCAACTTTCCGTTTCTGGTAACAGCGAGCCTCCTTATGCCCAGCTTCGACATCTTTGCGATGGCCTCTCCGACACTTGAAGCTTCGTCTACCGTGTACACGGGCGAGCTCATGATGTCCCTGACCTTGACCACCGAAGGATCCGAACCTGCGGCTACGACCTTGTAGAGGATGTCCCGCTCTGTAACTATACCCTGCGGAACCAAGTCGCTGACTACCATGGCCTCGGTGGCGCCTGCTCCTTGCATCCTCCTCGCTGCCTCGGCCACCGAGTCTGAGGCCGAAACTTGAGCGAAGAAAGCGGACATGTAGACTGACACAGACTGGTTCAAAGAGTCTCGGAGGCTCACGGTTCAGGCCGACCTTCTTCCCTACTTAAGAAGTGTAGACATCCAGCTCATAAACGAGCCAAACTGGGCCTGTCAGCATGAGAGCAGCTGTCCTTGGTTCCGGCCTAATGGGTTCTGTGATCGGGTGGGATCTCGCCAGATCCGAAGGTGTCGACTCGGTGGTAGTCGCTGACATCGACCCCGAGAGATTGAGGAATGTGAAGAAGCGTACCCCGGGTAAGAAGCTCTCGACGGAGATCCTCAACCTGAAGGACAGAAGGAAGGTAGTCCCATTCCTAAAGGGGTTCGACGTTGCTGCGTCCGCGCTTCCCCATGGAATCGTCCACCCTTCGGACCTAGCCGCAGTTGAATCGGGGACCAAGATGGTCAACATCGCGTTCGAGGATGAACAGATGAACCTCGATGCCCAGGCCCGGAAGACAGGAGGAGTGCTGATACCAGGTTGCGGTGTCGCACCCGGACTCGGGGGCGTGCTCCTTGCTCACGGGCTCGAGCAGATGGGTGGGGGGGACGAAGGGCACATCCTCGTGGGAGGTCTTCCGCAGAAGCCGCTTCCACCTTTCGACTACCGCCTCGTCTTCTCCATAGTCGGGCTGCTAAGGGAGTACATCGAGGACGCTCGCGTTTTCAGGAACGGCAAGCTCCTGAAGGTTCGTCCGTTTTCGACGGTGGAGAGTTACGAGTTCCCAGCTCCTATCGGGAAGCTGGAGGGGTTCTGCACTGACGGGCTCGCGAGCCTCGTTTACACCATGAAGGGAATGAGGAACCTCGACGAAATCACCCTGAGATGGCCGGGGCACGCCGAGAAGATGGGGCTGCTCATGGAGTCTGGGTTTTTCTCGAGGGAGAAGGTCAGAGCGGGGGACTTCGAGGTATCTCCGCTTGAGGTTTCGTGTGCCGTCCTCGGGAAGAAGCTTGCTGAAGGCGACCCCAGAGACGTGACTGTGATGAGGGTCATCGCCAAGGGCAGTAAGGGGAGCGTGGTCTACGACATGGTCGACAGGTACGACGTGAGGAACGGCGTCAGCTCAATGGGGAAGACCACTGCGTACACTGGGTCCATAGTCACGCAGATGCTGGGATCAGGCCAAATCAGAGGGAAGGGGGTCATCCCGCCCGAGGTCGCCATCCGGGGGAAGACGGTAGAGCAGCTACTCTCCGAGCTTGACCGTCGAGGAGTCGTAGTCAAGCGATCTGAGGGAAAGTAGGACAGGTGGTCATCGGCGGACCCGCTCGAAAGAATCTGCAAGCTGCAGACTTATGTGCTTCGTCTGGAGGAACTCCATTAGTCCCTCCATGCCCGTTTCTCGGCCAAGCCCGCTCTGCTTGTAACCGCCGAATGGGACCTCGGGGCCTGGGTTGAGATGGCGGTTAACCCAGAGGGTTCCCGTCCTTATGCCCTGAGAAACCTTCATGATCCGGGAAAGGTTATGGGACCAGACGTCCCCTGCAAGCCCGAACCTGGTGTCGTTGGCGATTGATATGGCATCCTCTTCGTCCTCAAACGGAAGGACGCAGAGAACGGGTCCGAAAATCTCCTCTTGGAAAATCCGCATGTTCCTCTCCACGCCCTCGAAAACTGTCGGTTGCACGAAGAATCCCTTCGAGTAATCCTCATTGACGAGCCGCTTCCCACCACTGGTAAGGTGTGCTCCTTCGTCTTGACCGGACTTGATGTAACCCAGGACGCGGTTAAGCTGTGACTCGGAAACGACAGGGCCCATCTCCGTTGAGGGATCGAGACCGTTACCGATCCTAATCTTCGAGGTGGCCTCTCTGAAGCCCTGCATGAACGTGTCGTAGACTGTCTTCTGGACAAGGAGCCTGGACCCTGCGTTGCAGGATTGCCCAGCGCTCCTGAATATTGACCACACGGCGCTTGGAAGCGCCGCCTCCATGTTGGCGTCGTCGAAGATGATATCGGCAGATTTCCCACCGCATTCCAGGTTTACCTTCTTTAGGTTCGAGGCCGCCATTTCCATGATCATCCGTCCTGTCTCCGTGGAGCCTGTAAACGAGACCTTGTCCACGCCAGGGCTCTTTACCAATTCCGAGCCGATGGATTCGCCTGGCCCGGTGATCGCGTTTAGGACCCCAGGCGGGAGTCCTTCGATGGCGCTAAGTAATTTTACGAACTCCATTGTGATTCCAGACGTGTACCCGGCTGGCTTGATGACGACTGTACAGCCGGAAGCAAGGGCTGGACCGAGCTTCCATGACAGCAGGGAGATTGGGGAGTTCCAAGGAACTATCAGACCGCAGACACCCACAGGCTCGTGGACCACTAAGCTCACGTCGGTTGACCCGTACCTGGGGATTCTGCCTACTATGTGCCGCGCCGCGGACGCGTAGTACTCTAGTACATTAGCAGCGTTCAGAAGCTCCCCCTTCGAGTCTGCCAGTGGCTTTCCCGTCTCGAGCGTGAGAAGGACGGAGAGGGTTTCTGTCTCTTGTCGGAGAATGTCAGAAATCTCCCGGAGAACTTTGGCCCGCTCGGCTGGCCGTTTTGAGGTCCAGAGACCGGAGTCGAAGGCTCTCCTGGCCTCCTCGACCGCGTGGGCAACGTCCTCGGGTCTCGATTTCGCCGCCCTTGAGACGAGCTCTCTGTTCGCAGGGTTGTGACTCTCTATTATCCCCCCCGAGGATTCGGTCCACTTTCCACCGATGAAGTTAGAGTAGGTCCTTGCCTCGTATTTGGATTGCAAGATGGGACTCAGTTCCACTGATTCGATATAAATGCGGTGCTAATCTTTCAAGGGCTCAGAGCCCATTATTGTAAAGCCGCTTCGGTAAACTGCTCCTGATATCGGCTCGACCTCCCCAACTTCGACGTTTGTCTTGACCGAGCCCGTTCCAATCCATATGTCAGTAACCCTAGCGTTGGATTTCAGAATCTCCACAGGTTCGTTCACAGTCTCCTGCCCTACCCCGGTCCCCGGAAACCTCCGTAAGCCATAGGTGGCACCAAAGGAAGGGAGGTCGGAGGGGCGCCCTTCTTTCTCGACAGCGACTTCGAGCGACAAAGTTTGCTCCGGACCCTTTACGCAGAACCCCCCAAGCTTCACGCCTGGCGACACGGGTTCCAGCCCGGGGTTGAGGGGGTGGAGCCTCGTCATCGAAATCGTGTCCGCAAGCCGCTTCTGGTATCCGTTCAGTATCCCCCTGAGGAGAGACCACTCCGTCGTGACCCACATGACTGGGAAGAATATCCCCGGCTTCTCCTTGAATCTGCACCTCACGCCCACGGCGGCTTCTTGGTAGATTGTCCTGTCGGGACGAGAAGCCACCATGTCCGCGCTCGAGTCTGCCACAGATACTATCTCGCAGACATAGGCCGTGCACGTTCCGTCGGCCACAACGAATGGCGCGGGTACGAGCTGTTTGAGCGAGTGGGGTTCACCCCTGAAGTAGACTGAGACATAGTCCGCGCCGTAGTGCCAGGGTCCCTTCTCAATAGCGGATGTGGGGCCTGGTACAAGGGGGTGGTCGAGCATTGACATGTGGGACCTTCCAAAGGTAAAAAAGGGTTGGTCGGTTCGCCTAGCCTGATGCGCATTTGCAACTTCACCGTCAGGGGCGAACCCCAAAGCAGTCAGAGGGCCGGCCTCGTCGATGCGGCGCAGGTTTTCGAGCTGACTGAACGACGGTCCTTGCCCGCCTTGCTCGAGGCAGGCGTAGAAGGGGTGAAGCGAAAAGGGAACGGCCACTCGCTGGCCGAAGTCACTTTCTATGCCCCTGTTCCCCGACCAGGTAAGATTCTGGCCGCGATAGTAAACACAAGAGGGATGCTGGGAGGCAAAGACATCACATTGGATAGGCCGAGGCTCGACATGAAAGCCCCCAGCGTCGTGGTCGGTCCGGGCGCTTCGATCCGGGCCCCGAAGAGCGGGATTCGGCCCGAGGTCGAACTTGCCGCCAGCGTCGGGAGGAGAATCTCGAATGCCACCAGGGGGGAGGCAAGTGAATCCATATTCGGGTACACTGTGCTCAATGACGTCACGACCCCAGCCGACTCCAGGGAAGATGCCTACGAGGCCTATAGGCGTGACAGGAGTACGGGGGAAATTAGGAGGACCATTCTAAGGGTACCGCTCTTCCGATCGAAGAACCACGACACCTTCTGCCCGATGGGGCCCTGGGTGTGCACACCCGACGAGAACGAAGATTGGTCTGACCTGAGAATGACTACGAAATTCGATGGAATGCTCGTTCAGGACGGGTCCACCTCCGAGTACATATTTGGAGCAGCAGACATAGCGTCTTATGTCTCGCGTTTTCTCTCCCTCGAGCCGGGGGACGTCCTGTCCTGCGGTAGCGTCGGATGGACGCCGGAGGCTCTCGGCAAACTGGATCCGACTGAATATGTCCTCCCTTCAACAATGGGGACCCTGGTACTAGAGATCGAGGGTCTGGGGAGCCTTGTCAACTCTGTCGTCCCAGAGTCCTAGCCGAGGTGCAGATGCCAACGCGTGAAGGAGCCCTGTCCTCTCTCAAGCCAAAGTGTAGCCGTGCAAAGATTCAATTAGAGTTTCCGCGGGAGCGGAATGTTCCTTAGATGGGAGCAATCGACGGAGGGCAATTCCTTCAGAGGGTGGACTCGACCCGCCGAGAGGTGTGGTATGGGGATCAGAAGATCACCGGGTCAGTGTCGGAACACCCTGCGTTCAAGGGAGTTGTAAAATCCATAGCAGCGCTCTACGACATGCAATTGAAACCCGGCATGATCGATACGATGACCTACACGTCCCCTTCGAGCGGAAACAGGGTGGGCGTCAGTTTCTTGCAGCCACGCACGAAAGAGGATCTTGCCCGGAGAACTACGATGATGAAGGCGTGGGCGGATTATTCCGGGGGAATCATGGGGAGAACAGCCGACTATCTGAATAGCTCCATCATGGCAATGGCGGCAGCAGAGGGGTTCTTCGGGAACGTTGGCAGAGACTTCGGCTCCAACATAGTCTCCTTTTACGAGCATGTAAGGGAAAACGACCTGTTGCTGACCCATACCCTGATCAACCCGCAGGCCAACAGGAGCGTCGGCCCTTCGAAGCAGGCGGATCCGTTCACCGCGGCGAGGGTCGTCGAGAAGAACTCCGAGGGAATCATCGTACGCGGGGCAAGGATGCTGGCGACGCTCCCCATCGCCGACGAAATCATGGTATTCCCTTCCACAGTTATCCGGTCAGGTCAGGACGACACTCCCTATTCCATTGCCTTTGCACTGCCCGTGAGCGCCAAGGGCCTGAGGTTCATATGCAGGGAGTCCTTTGCTTCGGAATCTCGTTACGACCACCCGCTGGCTTCGAGGTTCGATGAACAGGACGCGGTTGTTGTGTTCGACGACGTATTGGTCCCCTGGGATCGGGTGTTTGTCTTAGAGGACCCGGACAAGGCCAACAGGGTGAGCGAAGCCACGGATGCGATTGTATTCATGGCGCACCAGGCGACGGTCCGCGAGGCAGCGAAGGTGGAGTTCGTCGCCGGACTGGTGACACTTGTTGCTGAAACCATAGGTGTAGACCAGTTCCCTCAGGTCCAGGAAAGGATCTCGGAAACCCTCCTGACCGCAGAGTCGATGAGGGCGTTCTTGGTGGCAAGCGAAGCAAACGCGAGAATGAACAGGTGGGGGCTAATGACTCCTGATTACCTCCCGATCAACTCCGCAAGGAATCTGTGGCCGAGAGTGTCGCCGGGGCTGTCTGCTGTCCTCAAGCAGATAGGGGCAAGCGGGCTCATGGCAATCCCACCGGAGGGGATCCTCGGCTCCCCAGCAAGGCCGGACGTGGATAGATACTATCAGGCGAAGACGGCCGACGCCGAGGAGAGAATTCGGCTGTTCAAGCTGGCATGGGACATCGCCGGCAGTTCTTTCGGGGGGAGGCAGGACTTGTACGAGAGGTTCTTCTTTGGGGACCCGGTTCGGATGGCCAGCGCATACTATGCATGGTACGACAAGGAGCCGTACAAGGAGAGGGTAAGGGAACTGCTCCACAGGAAGGACTGAGGGTGACCTAGTTGAAGCGCGGCTTCGAAATAGTGAAGGCAGGGCATATCGAGTTTCTCGTCACAGACCTTGCTGAAGCGAGGAAGTTCTATGTGGACACCCTCGGATTCGTGGTGACAGAGTCTGACAGGACGCATGTCTACCTCCGTGGGCTGGAGGACAGGTACCATCACTGTCTGACCCTCACGAAGTCCGACAGGGCCGGAGTCGGGCACTTCGCGTTCCGCGTCGCCGATGAATCGGGGCTCAGGGCGGTCGAAAGGTTGGTGAAGGCCAGGGGCTGGTATAGCCGCTGGGTAGAGCCGGGAGAAGAAAGGGGGCAGGGGCGGGCGCTGATGGTTGAGGACGGGTTTGGGTTCCCTGTGGAATTCTACGCAACGATGGCCCCGGAGGAATGGCTACTGCAGAGGTATCAGAAATACAGGGGGGCGAAGGTGATGAGACTGGACCACTTCAACATAATGGTGCCTGACGTAGCTTCGGCCTATGACTGGTACGTGGGGGGCCTTGGATTCGGGTGCACGGAAGTCACTGAGACAGAGGGGCGGAGGCCGCAGCTCTGGGCAGCGTGGCTGAGAAGGAAGCACACCTGCCACGATATAGCGCTGACCACAGGCAAGGGTCCGCGAGTCCACCATGCTGGGTTCACAGTTTCGGACCGAGCCTCCATAATGGACTCAGCCGATCTGCTGGCCGCAAGCGGGCACGTCAAGAGCATGGAGCGGGGTCCGGGAAGACACGGGGTCTCCAATGCTTTCTTCCTCTATCTCCGGGACCCAGACGGGAACAGGATCGAACTCTACACCGGGGACTACATGAGTGCGGATCCCGACTGGGTCCCAATCCGTTGGAAGCTCAACGACCCACGCAGACAGACGTTCTGGGGGGCGCCGACGCCGGAAAGCTGGTTCAACGATGCCATGATGGTAAGGTCGCCGAGAAACGGTGAAGTCGCGAAGATCGCTGCACCAAAGATCAAGGACAGGCCGGACTACCTTCTCTCGGTTCGCTGACTACTACCAGACCATGTCCGACGGCGGAGCAGGGTACTCCATCTGCTCAGTTGTCGTGTACTGCTGCGAATAGTAGACGAGGGGTCGCTTCGAGTTGAAGGTCTTGGCTGCCACGACCTCCCCGACGAGGATGGAGTGGTCTCCTCCGTCGTACACCCTCCACGCCCTGCACTCTATTGCCACCCTGACGCCTTCAATGATTGGAGAGCCTGTGACGCCCCCGATATATCCGAGCCCTTCGAACCTGTCTTTGGCCTTGGTCCTCCCGGCAAACCTGTCCGAAACTGACTTCTGGTCGTCTGCCAGGAAATTGATGGCATACACTTTCGCCTCGCGAAAGAGGTCATGGATGGCAGAACCTTTTGCGATGGAAATCAGGACGAGCGGTGGTTCAAGTGACACGCTTGTGAAGGAGCTCACCGTCAGGCCCGTGGGCCCGCTCGGACCCGTTGTAGTCGCAACAGTGACTCCCTGGGGATAGACCCTCATGGCCTGCTTCAAGCCGCTCTGGGAATCGGTTTCCATTTGATTCCAGTTACCTGGTTGGGATACCGCGGACGCTCCTGTGTCGTTTAAAGCGTTCCCTATCGAGATGAGTCACTAAGTGGAGCATTCAAACCCGTGCCCCTCTTCTCTGGGTGGTCAGGAATCCGTGGGTTCCTTGGTTCGCTCTCGATCCGACAATTCGGATAGCCGCCTGGCCAAGTCCTTCAACTCCTTCCTGTGGGGTTCCAGTTCGTCGCGGTCTGACCCCTTGAGGTCTTCCATGTACGAAACGAGCCCTTGAATCTCGTTGACCATGTCTACGGTCGTGCGGGGGGTGCGGAACCTAGGTCCAAACGAGGTACTCAACTCCTTCTTGGCGTTCGGAGTCAACTCGTACCTACCGTCAGGCCGCTTGAGGATCGTACCTTCACTCACCATCTTCTCCAGTAGCGGGTAGACCGAACCGGGCGTCGGACGCCACCAACCACGCGTCATCGCTTCAACGCCATCCATTATCTCCACGCCGTTCTTGGGTGAAGTTGAGATAAGCGATACCATCATCATCCGAAGCCCGCGCCTGCCGTTAATCATGAATCTGAAAGGCCACATTGCGGCGACGGTCGCTTTTCGGCGGCTTATAGGAATTCATATAAATATAGGAATTCCAATATATTTAAGAACCCCGCCCATGGCGTTACACTATAGGAGGCGAAAACAACGCAGACAACATACGACGAACAGCGTCCTCACAGGGGAAATCCGTTCGCATGGGCCGTCATCGCAGTGGTCCTGGTGGCGGTTGTCGCTTTCTTCGCAGTACTAGCAATCCACGGCTTTCCAAGCGTGCCGGCAGGACCATACTACGGGTATCCGTTCATCGGCTGGTGGTTCTTCTTCCCATTCGGCATACTCTTCCTCTTCATTATCGTGTTCATCGTCAGCCGGCTGATATTTTGGCCGATGGGATGGGGGTGGAGGAGACGGTACTGGTACGGCTACGGTTACGGGGACGCGAACGAGATCTTGCGCCAGAGGTACGCCCGTGGGGAAATCTCGAAAGAGCAGTTCGAACAGATGAAAAGAGACCTGGAGCAGCACTAGGCTCCAGGCCCTTCCACTGTTCGGCTGCTTCCAATCGGTTTATTCGTCCAATCGCATGAAGGGTCAGCATGCGGATTCTGGTAAGGAAGGGAAGGAGGACGGATGCTGAACAGTTCGTCGGCCTGGTCCTCGCCCTTGCGGAGTTCGAGCATCTTGATCCTCCATCGATGGAGGGAAGGAAGAGGCTCGTCAGTGACATCTTCAGAAGGAGGAAGATCAACCTGCTCGTGGCCTCGGATGGAAGAAGGCTGCTTGGCTACGCACTTTACTTCTACACGTACTCATCCTTTGTCGCGAAGCCCACCCTCTACCTCGAAGACTTGTTCGTCCTTGAAGAGTATAGAAAACTGGGCATAGGTTTCTCCCTGTTCAGGAGGTGCGTGGAAATCGCGTTGGCGGAGGGCTGCGGGCGCATGGAGTGGGCAGTCCTGACCTGGAACTCGAAGGCCCTCAGGTTCTACGAAAAACTTGGTGCGCGGAGGATGTCAGACTGGTATGTCTACAGGCTCGACGAAAAAGCTCTGGGCAGGGTTCCTAGGCGGTTCTAGCATGGAGGGTGCGGGCGTGCTAGTCACGTCGGTGAGAAGGCGGCACCACCCAGCCCTTACAGATATATCCATGGAAAATCCGCCTCGAAACGGAGGCATCCTCGTTGGATAGAATAATGCTCTTTCAGGACGCGAAAGGCGGGGACAAGTTCCTCCTCGGCGGTAAAGGCTACGGCCTGGTCGAGATGACTTCTCTCGGGCTGCCAGTGCCACCGGGGTTCGTGATCACCACAGAGGTGTGCAAGCAGTACTACAAAGAGGGGGGGAAAGTTCCTCCTGGTCTCTTTGAGCAGGTGAGGGAGAAGATAGCCCAGGTGGAGAAGGAAACAGGGAAAAAGTTCGGCGGAGAAGACAGGCCCCTCTTGTTCTCTGTCAGGTCTGGCGCACCCTTCTCTATGCCAGGGATGATGGACACAATCCTGAACCTTGGCCTAAACGATCGGACGACCAAGAGCTTGGCGGCCAGAACCAAGAACGAGAGGTTCGCCTTCGATTCCTACAGGCGGCTCATCCAGATGTTCGGTAAGGTGGCTCTGGGAGCAGACGCGGGGGCCTTCGAAAAGGTACTGGAGGAAAAAAGGAAGAACTCGGGGGCGAAGATGGACATAGACCTCCCGGTCGAGGAACTCAAAAGAGTGACTGAGGAGTTCAAGCATATCATCACAAAGCAGACTGGGAAAGAGTTCCCTCAGGACCCGTTCGTTCAGCTCCAGTTGTCCATCGAGGCTGTCCTACGGTCATGGAACAATGCCAGGGCCAAGGAATACAGAAAGTTCTACCACATAAGCGAGGAGCTGGGGACGGCAGTTAACATTCAGACGATGGTATTCGGAAACTTCGGGGAGACCTCAGGATCCGGGGTAGGGTTCACCCGCAACCCCTCGACGGGGAGGAAAATCCTGTTCGGGGAGTACCTCCCGGACTCGCAGGGGGAAGACGTGGTCGCAGGGGTACGAACGCCCATGGGGTTGGACAAGATGGACCCGGTGGTCCTGGAGCAGCTCAAGGACGTCGCGAAGAAACTGGAAGGACATTTCAGAGACATGCAGGACTTTGAGTTCACGGTTGAGGACGGCAAGCTATACACTCTTCAGACGAGAAACGGAAAGAGGACCGCCCAGGCGGCTGTGAAAATAGCAGTAGACATGGCAGGCGAAGGGCTCATCACCTCCCAGGAGGCAGTGTCGAGAATCGAGCCTGACATGCTCGAATCGCTTCTCCACCGAAGGCTGGATCCCACATCTGCAGACAGACCGATCGCAAAGGGCCTTGACGCGTCGCCAGGGGCAGCCTCAGGGGAGGTAGTGTTCGAGACCGAAGAGGCGGCCAAGGTGGGGGGGAGTAAACAGGTTATCCTGGTGAGGGTAGAGACGACCCCCGAGGACATCAAGGGGATGATCCCGTCACAGGGGGTGCTGACCATGAGAGGAGGGATGACCTCTCACGCGGCGGTTGTCGCGCGCGGGATGGGGAAGCCGGCCGTGGTGGGGTGCGGCGAGATAGAAATCGCGGCGGATGGGAGCTGTTTTGTGACCAAGTCGGGTGACAAGGTGATGAAAGGAGATACCATAACGATCGACGGCACGACAGGAAACGTCTACAAGGGAGAAGTAAGGATGGTGGACCCCGAACCGTCGCAGGAGCTCCTCCAGATCCTGGTGATGGCAGACAGAATGAAGAGGCTGGGCGTCTGGGCAAATGCGGACACTCCAGAGGCTGCGCTGAAGGCAAGGGAGTTCGGCGCCGAGGGGATAGGCCTCTGTCGGACAGAGAGGATGTTCAACGCTCCTCACAGGCTCCCTATCGTCAGGGACATGATCATGAGCACGGACGCCGAATCGAGGAGGAAGCACCTCTACAGGCTCTTCCCGTTCCAGCTCTCCGACTTCAAGGAGATTTTCTCGGCGATGGGTGGTAAGCCTGTTGTCGTCCGGCTACTCGACCTGCCCTTGCACGAGTTCCTGCCTCCCCCCGAGGACCTGGTACTCGAGATACAGAACAAGCGGGAGAATGGGGCGCCCCCCGATGAGTTGCAAGGCCTCGAGGCGATGCTCGTCAGGGTCAGGCAACTGGTCGAACATAACCCGATGATCGGTCACCGAGGATGTAGGTTAGCAATAACGTATCCAGAGATCTATGAAATGCAAGCGAAGGCCATCCTCCAGGCGGCCATCGAACTGGATCGGGAAGGAAAAGAGAGGGCGGATATCAAGATCATGATGCCACTTGTAGCGCTGGCAGGGGAGCTGAAGTTCCTAAGAGGGGTGGTAAATCATGCGGCCGAGGAGCTGTTCGGGGAGCTGGGCGACCGGGTCGAATACAAGGTCGGGACGATGATCGAGACGCCGAGGGCCGCGCTCACGGCGGCAGAGATTGTCCAGTATTCTGATTTCTTCTCTTTCGGAACCAACGATTTGACGCAGACTACCTTCGCGTTCAGCCGGGACGACGTCGAAGCGAAGTTCATCCCGAAGTACATCGAGATGGGTCTGCTCGCGCAGAGCCCTTTCGACTCGGTAGATACACTAGGAGTGGGACGCCTGGTAAAAATAGCGGTCGAGGACGGCCGCAGAGCGAAGCCAAGCCTCGAAATCGGGATATGCGGGGAGCACGGAGGAGACCCGAAGAGTATCACTTTCTTCAACGAGGCGGGCCTTGACTACGTAAGCTGTTCTGCCTACAGGGTGCCCGTGGCGCGCCTCGCCGCCGCCCAGGCGACCCTTGGGAAGGCGTCCGCGGCGACTGCATAGCGCCCCTACAGGCTCCCTAAATTCCTGCCGAGGCCAAGAAAATCCGCCCTTCCACGGTTGTTTTCATCATTGAGAATCGTGGTCGCACTTTAATTTGCTCAGAGGGGGCTCCCTAACTTGTTAGGTCATGATAATTCGGGTGCGCTTTCATGGCCGTGGGGGGCAGGGTGCCAAGACAGCGAGCAGGATCCTAGGGGACGCGGGCTTTAATGCCGGCTATTTCGCACAGGACTTTCCCATATACGGTGCCGAGAGGAGGGGAGCGCCTGTCACCGCGTTCACAAGGTTTTCAGACGAGAAGATTACAGAGAAAGGTTTCGTCTTCTCTCCAGACATCTCAGCCATAATGGACGATTCGTTAATCTCCGACCCAATGGCGAACCCTTTCGCGGGGCTCCGGAAGGGAGGCGTCGCAGTTGTGAACACCACCAAGCGGTCCGGCTCGGTGCTCCTGGGGAGGGACGACGTGACCGTTGCCACAGTGGACCTCACCGGCCAGGCGCTCAAGATACTGGGGAAGCCCGTCCTGAGCGCAGGAATCGCAGCTGCGGTCGCTAGGATAGCGGGAATCAATAGGGACGCGCTGCTCAAGGCTGTGTCCGAGGAGCTGGGGGACATTGGGCTCTCTGCGGAGTTGGTGGCGAAGAACGTCGAGTTCGCCACCACGATCTATCAAGAACTCACGCCGCTCAAGCTAAAGACGGAGGAGCTCCCGACGACAGAGAAACTGGTGCCACTTGCCATTGTGGTCTCGGAGAACGGCATCGAGAAGGTTACCAACACAGGGAACTCCTCCCTTAGGCACACCGGCAACTGGAGGACCTTCAGGCCCACAATCGACTATTCAAAGTGCACCGACTGCATGATCTGTTACGCTTACTGCCCCGAGTCTGCGATGTCAGTGGGAGATGACGGAAGGGTGAGGATCGACTACGACAACTGCAAGGGGTGCATGATATGCATGGTAGAATGCCCTCTCAGGGCGGTCTCTCAGTCGAGGGAGGGGAGCGTTTAGTGAAGGGGAAGCTCCTCACTGGCAACGTCGCCGCTGCCGCGGGAGCGATGCTGGCGAGGGTCGACTACATCCCGGCCTACCCCATCACTCCCCAGACGGAGATAATCGAGACCATAGCCGACTGGGTAAGAGAGGGGAAGATGGACTCAAAGTTCGTCCAGCTCGAGTCAGAGCACTCCATGCTGACTGCTGCGGGCGCGGCTTCCCTCACGGGAGCCAGAGTGTTCACGGCGACATCAAGCCAGGGGATGCTTTACACCATCGAGATGCTCTACAACGTGTCCGGGTGGAGGGCTCCGATGCTCCTTGTCAACGTGTCCAGAGGGGTGGCAGCCCCCATCGTCCTCGAACCAGATCACAACGACGTCCTCGCCGCGAGGGACAGCGGTTTCCTCCAGTTTCACTCAGAGACCTGTCAGGAGGTAACGGACCTGGTGCTACTCGCCTATCGTGTGGCCGAGGACAAGCAGGTGATGCTCCCCGCGATAGTCAATCTGGACGGGTTCTACCTTTCGTTCACCCGCGAGCCTGTGATCCTGCCAGAGCAGAAGAAGGTAGACAGCTTCCTTCCACCCTATGAGCCTGTGACTCCCATGAGGGCGAGCAAGCCCGTGTCCAGAGGATCGTCGGTATTCGAGGGCTTCCTTTACAGCTATTTCAGGTACAACCAGCATGGAGCGGCGCTGAAGGCCAAGGAGGTGTTTCAGAAGGCCACAATTGAATACGAGGGCCTCTTCGGGAGAAGCTACGGCCCCGTGGAGGGGTTCATGCTCGACGATGCGGATTACGTGCTAGTCATGTCGAACTCGTTCACTGCCCTCGGGAGGCAGGCCGTGAAGCGGATGAGAGAGCGGGGGGTGAAGGCGGGACTCCTAAAGCTGATCATGCTAAGGCCCTTCCCTTCTGAAGAGGTAGCAGCTCTTCTCCGGGGAAGGAAGGTGGTGAGCGTCTTCGACCAAAACCTCGCCCCTGGCTCGGGGGGGATCCTGTACCCCGAGATAGCCGGCGCGCTTTATCACGTTAGAGGGAGACCCAGCGCCATCCTGCCGGTCGTGGGCGCATTGGGAGGGAAGCAGACGACGGCAAAGGAATTGGAAGCTGTCTTCGACGAAATGATCGCCATTGACAGGGAGGGGAAGATCCCAGTTCCCCTGTTCCTGATGAGGGGTGACGAGTTGGACCGGGTTAAGAAGATGGTTTCGATTGCAGAGGGGAAGAGCTGATGGCCGCGACAACGCGCTTCAGAACCCTGAAAGACATGCCGACAATGGACTACATCAGCCCCGGGAACACGCTCTGCGCTGGGTGCGGAGGGATTCTGGCGGTTCGCATCTTCCACAAGGTCCTCGGCCCGAATGTGGCTTGGGTGAACGCCGCGGGGTGCATGACGGTCACGATGTCCTATCCGCTAAGCCCCCTGAAGTCGAACTGGCTCTACACCGCCTTCGCGAGCGCCCCAGCGGGGGCGCAGGGGGTGAGGGATGCGCTGGATGTTCTGATCGCCAAGGGGAAGATACCTGCGTCAGAGGACATGAAGGTGGTTGTCGTCACCGGGGACGGAGCAGCTTACGACATCGGGCTCCAGTCCACCGCCGGGGCCATCGACAGGCACCTTGACTTCTACTATTTGTGTTACGACAACGAAGCATACGGAAATACAGGGTTCCAGGTGTCTTCGTCCACCCCCTACGGCTCGGCGACAAAGACAACCCCGGCGACAGCCTCATACCCGTTCGGGAATGCTGAAAAGAAGAAAGACCTGTTCGAAGTCTGGAGATCCATGAAAGCCCCGTACGTCGCCACACTCGCCAACTCGCACGGGGTCGACTTCTTGCGAAAGGTCGAGAAGGGGATGGCAATCAGAGGGCCTAAGCTCTACATCTCGTTGGCAGCCTGCCCCACCGGCTGGGGGTTCGACTCGAGGGAGTCGGTAGAGCTGGAGAAGCTGGCCGTGGCCACAGGGGTTTGGCCGCTGAAGGAATCAGTGGATGGGGTCGTCAGGCACACCGTCGTTCCCCGGGCTCTGACACCGGTAAAGGAGTACCTGAAAACTCAGGAGAGGTTCAGCCATCTTTTCGAGCCGGAAGAGAAAACGGGAGCGATAGCGGTCATTCAGGAATCGATCAACGGTTACTGGCGCGAAGCGGGAGCCAGAGAGGGCTTCCAGGTGAAGGTCCCCGAGCCGATTGCGAGGGGAGCCGTCGAGCTGACGGGCGCCTAGGCTCAGACTTATCCAATCTCGCAGGGAAGGAACGTGGATGACAGCCGAGGAGTTGTCAGAGGCGGGGAAAGAGACGGCGCCCTCTGCGGGCAAGGCTGCCGCCTGGTTCCTTGCAATCATGTTCCTGGGATACTTCGCATTCACGGCGGACAGGACAGTCCTTTCTGCCATGCTGCAGCCCCTTTCTGCGTCCCTAGGATTCAGCAAAACGGTGTCCTTCGGCATAGCTCAGACGGCCTGGCTGGCAGCGGCCCAGTTCATTGGAGTCTCGGCCTTCGTCCTGGTTTCGGGGTACCTTTCGGACAGGTACGGTCACAGAAGGGTGATCCTGGTAGGGCTCGTTGTTTTCACTGCTTTTACATGGCTGATAGGAACCGCATCCGACTTTCAAGAGGCGTTCGTCTACCGGCTGGTGAGCGGCTTCGGGGAGGGAATCTTCTGGCCCGCTGCCATGTCGGCCGTGGCCAACTATTTTGGCCGGAACAAGGGGCTCGCTCTTGGCATCTTCTACGCCGGTTTCGATCTCGGGGGGGCCGCGGGGAACACGATAGGCTCGGTTACGTTCACAGTCACCTCAGACTGGAGGACAGCGTTCTACGTGGCCCCGTTGATTGGCATCCCAGTCCTCGCCGGAGTATTCGCCTCAAAGAAGACGTTCTCGGCTGCTGCAACGAAGACGGGAACACTTTCCATCGGCAGGGAGTCGCTTGGTCTTCTAAGAAACAAGTGGGTCTCAGCCATAATGGCGTTCGCTTTTCTGGCCACATGGGCATCGGTCTGGCAGGTGGCATACCTGCCCTTCTATTACAGGTCCGTGTTCGACACGTCTGTCGCCCAGTCAGCGCTGACATCTGCAGCAGTCCTTTTGGCCGGAATGGCAGGCAAGACGGTGTTCGGTAGATTATCTGATACGATCAGGCGCGACAGATTGCTGATAGCCCTGTCCATCGTTGTCGTGGGTCTCTACGGGGTCTTCTTTGCCACATCTGACCTCAGTCTCGCCATACTCAGCGCAGTAGCCGCCGGTTTCTTCAGCTCGGCTATCTTCCCGGTAATGCAGGCGCTCGCATCCGACTCCTCGGGTGGAAGGACAGGCACGGTCCTGGGTCTGACCACCACCTTCCAGTCTGTCGCGGCGGTGATAGGGGTGCTGCTTCCAGGAGCCCTGCTTTCCTTCGGAGTGAGATCCGCATTCGCCATCGGTGCGATTGTACCTGCGCTGGCGATGACCGGGGCCGCTCTCCTCCTCCACGAGTCGAGGGGGACAAGAGATCCTAAATTAGGCCGCAATAATTTATAGTGCGAAGGAGAGAATTGGGTCGATGTGCGTCACCAGGGCGGGAAAAGTGGTCTCCGCTTCACAAGGGAGGGCGAGAGTCGAGTTCTTCGATGGCCGTGCCCTCGATGACGTCGACGTTTCTGTTGTGAACGCGAAGAAGGGGGCGTTCGTCGAGGTCTTTGGAAACCTGGCCCTCGGTGTGCTGAGCCCCGCCGAGGCCAAGAGACGCAAGCAGGCATGGGCAGAGGTGGTGAAGGCGATGGAGGCGGTCCGCGAATGAAAGCCGATGGCGTTCTGTTCCACGCAAAGTACGCCTTCATGCCCAACAGCCTCGGGTACTGCGGACCTGACGAGAAGGGGCAGATCCAGCGGGACCTCGAGGGGGGGAGGTCAGACGAAGAACTGGTTCAGACGCTGCAAAAGTTCGAAGCGGCCTATCCCTTCCTGAAGCTAATCGCGAAGAGCGCAGGAAGGCAGGTTTTCGAATATTCGGTCCCCGAAGCCTATTGGATAGGGAACCGGCTCCTTGACATGGTGCCGGTCTCTGATTTCTATTCCTTTTCACACCGTGAAATAAAGGGGAGGGACCCCAAGAAAGTGCGAGAAGCATTCAGAGAGCTAGGTGGAGCCGCTCCCCCGCACCACACCTTCTACGTGATGAGCACTTACGCGACCACAGCGGTCCCCGACGGCCCCAATGTAACGAACGAAGCGAGGGGCAAGATCGCAGAGGTTGTAGATAACTGCAGAATATCCTGGGGGACCGTGAGAAAGGTGGAGAAGGGAGAGCTCAAGGTGGAGGTGAGGCCTGTGGGAGTAGAGGACGGTGGACTCTTGCTAAACCGTCCCGCAGTGAAGAGGGTCCGATACAATCCCGAGGTCAATCCGTTCGGCGCTGTCAAGGGTGGGGATATTGTATCCATCCACTGGAACTATGCCTGCGACATCCTAACTCCACGTCAGGCGAAGAACATAGCCAGGTACACAGATGCCGATATGAAGCTGGTCAACAGGTTGTTGAAATCAGAGGGCAGCAGAAAGTAGACTAGGAGTGTAGGTCCTTCAGCGCCTCGATTCTCTTGGCCCGAGCGTCGTCGAGCCCTTTCAGGTAATCGACCAGCCCCGAGATTTCGACCATGTTCCGCTTCGAATCTTCCTGGAGCCGTATGAAGGCGTCCCTTCTGAGCTGGTTCTTGGTATCCTGCGCCATCTGTCCGTAGCTCTCCGCAAGATCTTCTTCGGCCGCTGCCCAATACACTAGGTTCTCAATGGCAGTTTCGGTGTAGCCTGTCTTCACGGTCTCTTCCACCTTCTTTGCGTCCTCAACGGAGTCGATCTCCTTGAGGAGTCTAGCGCGTGTCATGATCTCCCTGCGTCCCGTCTGCCTAAAGCGGCATAATAAGGCCAGTGCCGAATCTCGCAATTGGGAGTCAACCTACAGCACGTTCCCCAGAATCAGGAATGGGGCGATACCCGTCAGGACGCTGATGGCGAGTAGTGCAACCGGAGTGAGCATGTCCGCCATCGGACGCGTGTCCTTTTCGCCCTGCTCTTCCCCGAATACCACGGTATTGATGATCTTGTAATAGTAGCCGATGGAGATTACGATGTTCAGCACCACCGTGGCGGCAAGGATATAGAAAATCGAGCCCGTCGACTGCCCCGCCATCAGGAGGGACTGGACCACCAGGATCTCGCTCCAGAACATGCCGAAGGGGGGAGCCCCCATCATGGCCATGGAGGACGATGCGAAGAGGAACCCCAGGACCCTGTTCCCTCTCCCCACCCCCCTGAGCTTGTCGAGCTGGGAGTCTTCCATTGACGCGTGCTTCTTTCCCAGGACCATAAAGAAGTTGGACTTCAGGATCCCGTGATTCCAGATTGTGAAAACGACTGCGACGATTCCGGCGAGGCTGAGAGTAGATAGGGCAGCGAGCATGTACCCCGTCTGGGCGATGGAGCTGAAGGACAATATCCGTCTGAAGTTCCCCTGAGTGAGGGCAGAAAGGTTCCCAAGCAGCATGGTCGCCAGGGCAAGGCAAATTAGCACCAGCTGAAGGTTGGAAGGTCCGCTAAGGATTGTAGTGACCGGCGCGTAGCCATTCCCAGGTACGAGGGGCTCGAGGACCTTGAGGAGGGCGAATATGCCGACCCCGGTCACCGCTCCAGAAATGACCGAGGCCGTTGGTAGGGAAGACCCGCAGTATACGTCAGGAAGCCAGGTGTGCAGCGGGACTATGGCCGCCTCAACGCCGAGGCCGAGGACAAGAACTATGATGCCGAGCTCTCCGAAGCTGTTTCCCAGAGCCGAACCGATGGCGGAGAGCTGGATCGAGCCCGCTGAGAAGTAGATGGCACCGATCCCATACAATGCGAGCAGGCTCCCAATGCCCGCCATTAGGAAGTACTTGATGCCTGCCTCCATGTTCAACGGGGAACGCCCGAAGGTCACCAGTCCGTAGGCCGATACAGCCATCCCCTCCCAGAACAGGAAGAGGGTCAGCAGGTCGCCGGCAGAGATGACCCCAACCAAGCTGCACATCAGTATGGAGTAGAGGGCATAGAAGGGTCCGTTCCTGCCGGAGTCGAAGTATCTCATGGAATAAAGGAGGACGGCGAGCCCGACAACAAGGACGGTGAAGGCTGTGAATGTCGTGAACTTGTCAGCCACATAGAGGCTGGCGAGGGGATCCGACGTAGGTTGAAGCTTCACGACTGAGCCGAGGGATCCCGCCCAACCGGAAGCGAGCACTAGAAGCGAAGATGCGATTGCAACGGCGCTCACAGCTGCGGCCCCGTAGCGCTTTAGCGCCGCTGAGGCTTTGCCTCCGACATCGGCGAGTAACGAGAGCATACCGCCAGCGAATAGGATTTCCATCACCGTAGTGGGCCACATTTTCAGAGCACTCCCATGGCGAACAGTACGAACAGGACGGCTGCGGCGAGAAGCAGAAGGGCCATGTTGGCTCTGATGAGACCCGTCTGGATGTAGGAAACAGCCCTGGAGAGAGGGCGCATGACCCCGCTGTACACCCACTGGTAGAGTCTGTCGAAGCCGAGACCTTCGTGTAGGAAGCCCCTCAGGCCCAAGAGCCCTCTGTTGGATTGGATGACGCCCAGGACCCTCTGGTAGTCCTGGAGGAACGCGAAGTAGGCAATCCCGGCGCACAGGCCAAGGACGGTGAGCGACGTCGCGAGGGTGGCCGCGCTAGGCACCCAAGAGACGGAAGAAAGTAGGGGTTGCGCCTGGAGAATCGCCCAGGCGACGAGGACCGATAATGCGAGGACGAGTATCGGGACAACCATTGTCGGGGGAGACTCCTTCGGCGCCTTCGTCCAACCAGGCTTCCCATGGAAGACACGGAGAAGCGCCCTGAAGCTGTAGAGGGCCGTGAACGTGAAGACGCAGAGGACAAGGAGAGATTGGAGCGCCCCCGCGGTGAAAGCCGAGGACAGGATTGCATCCTTGCTCCAGAATCCCACCAGTGGCGGTAGTCCACTCATGCCGAGCATTGCAATCAGGAAGCCTGCGTAGGTGTACTTCATTATCCGGGCGAGGCCCCCCATCTCGTTGATGCTCCTCGTGCCCAGGGCCGTGATCACAGAGCCTGCGGCGAGGAAGGCGAGGGCCTTGAAGAGCCCCTGGCTGATCATCTGGTAAGCCGCGGCGGCGAGGTTTCCGAGCCCTATCGCGGCAAACATCAGGCCGAGTTGGCTGATCGTCGAATACGCAAGGACACGCTTCAGGTCGTCCGCTGCGAAGGCACAGGCCCCCCCAACAAGTGCGCTTAGGAGGCCAATAGCAAGGATGACGTCGGTAAGTGACCCGGAAAGTTGTGGAAGCGTGATTACAGGATACATGCGGAGCATCAGATAGACGCCGGCGTTGACCATGGTGGCGGCGTGGATGAGCGCAGAGACGGTGTTGGGGCCCTCCATGGCGTCAGGGAGCCAGGCATGAAGAGGGACTTGGGCAGACTTGCCCATTGAACCAATGAACATCAGAAGGCCAAGGGCGAAGATCGTCCCGGTCGCGAGCGTCGGGATTCCGTTCGGACCCAATATCGTGTCAAAGCTTGTCGATCCGAAGGTAACGGCGATGAAGATCACTGCTATGAGGAGTGAGGCGTCCCCGAGGCGTGTGACCACGAATGCCTTCCAACCCGCCTTCCTGGCGGCAGGTCTGTCCGTCCAGAAGGCGATGAGCAGCGCCGAACAGACACCCACCAGCTCCCAGAAGAAGTAGAACTGGATGAGGTTCCCCGCCATCACGAGCCCCATCATCGAACCGACGAATAGGAGGACGAGAGAGTAGTAGCGGCTCTGTCCCGGCTCTTCCTTCATGTAGCCGAGGGAGTAGACGACCACGAGGAATGACACGAAAGAGACAAAGGCGCCCACGAGGGCTGAAAGTTGGTCAACCTTCACCTGTAACATTACGTTCAACTGCGGGAGCCAGAGAGTATACCCCTCGGTGACTGAAGTCCCGAAGGTCGTTGCCCCATAGATCGCGGCGGCCATGCCCAGTCCAGAGAAGACAACGGCAAGCCAACCCCTTAGCCTGCCGTCGATTCTGGACACCAGTGGAACCAGGGGGACTCCCAGAAGCGGGATGACCCAGGAGAGCCAGGCCCAGTATATCATCTGCGGAGCCTCCTTATCTCGTCAGGGTTTAGCGTCCCATACTTGCGGTAGACAACGACGATGATGGCGAGCCCCACTGCCTCCACCGAGGCCCCCACGAGGACCGAGAGCACGACGAAAGCGTCAGAGAGGAGCCTGGGGCTGTAGCCCATCCCGGACGCGAAGAGGGCAAGGTTGGCACCGAACACTGCGACTTGGAAGGACATGATACTCTTCAGCAGGTTCTTGGAGACGGAGATGGAAGCAATCCCGGTGAATAGCAGGGCGGTGCCCGTCGCAATGAGGATGGTCTGGTCGAGGGCCAAACTAGTTCTCCCTCCCAAGCAGGCTGACTATGGCGACCATGGAGCCGGCGAAGACAACTATCAGAATGAGCAGGTCCCAGGGGCGGAGTGTCCAGAGGAAGCTGAGAACGGCCTGAGATGAATCAGAAGTGGCAAGGCCCCCGGCCTTCCCCGAGAAGACCGCGACGAGCGAGATTCCGCCGATGGCGGCGGCCAGCGGGATTGCCCCGAGCGCTAACTCGCGCGCCCCAAGACCAATCTTCGACTCGCCCGTAATCAGGACAACGGAAAGGAGCAGGACAGATATGGCTCCCGCGAATGTAATCATAGTAAGGAGCCCCAGCAGTCCGTCCCCGTAGACAGTGAAGGCTACCCCGAGCACGATGGATGCATAGAAGAGCGATATGAGGGAGTAGGAGACTTTCGAGGCAAGCAGGGACGTAGCAACCGTCACGAAGAGCGCCCCTGAAATCAGGAGCGCGACCAGCTCACTTTCCAACCTTGAGCGCCTTCTCCATCACTAGCGATTTCTTCTTGAAAACTGCAAGTTCGAAGTCATGAGTCAGGGCCAGAGCACCGAACTTGCAGTCGTCGACGCACTGGCCACACGAGATGCAGGTGTAGAGGTCAAAGATCGGCCTCTTGATGTCCACCTGCCTGGAGCCTATGGTCTTCTTCGCGACGGGAACCATCGTGATTACCCCCGCCGGGCAGACAATTTCGCAAATGCTACACCCCGTGCATTTCACCGGGTCCACGTCGAGTTTCCCTCTGAACCTCTCAGGCAAAGACGTCTTACCGAAGGGATACTGCGCGGTCACAGGGTGTTCGAGGGCAGTTCTGAACATCTCCCCCATTGCGCCAGCGACCTTTCTCCTTGGTTCGTCCGTCACCTTAGTAGCACCACCACTGCCAACTGCAGAAGACTGAGAGGGGTGAGAACTGTCCAGAAGAGCCTGGCCGCCTGGTCTATCCGGACCCTTGCCAATGCGGTCTTGATCACGAAAATCAGGAACCCGACCGCGAAAAGCTTCACGAGGAAGTAGCAGAAGTAGACCACAGCCTGTAGGTTAGCATCAGAGAACAGGACCGGTCCGCCGGCTCCGCCAAGAAACAGGCTCGCGGCGAGGGCGGACAGGAACACATAGGTCAGGTTCTTCGTGAGCTTGATGTATGCCAGCGCATTTCCCGAGTACTCTGTCATCCATCCCCCGACTATCTCCGTGCTGGCTTCAGGGATGTCAAAGGGGGGTTTCTCGAGCTCCGCCAGCGCTGCAACGATAAAGACCGCGAATGCCACGAAGGCAGGAAAGATGTACCACCCGGAGCTCTGGGCGGAAACTATGCCCCCGATGGATAGGCTCCCTGCGAGGACCGCGGGGGTCACCATGGCTATTAGCAGCGGGACCTCGTAACTGGTGTACTGTATCACGAGCCTCCCGATGGCTATGGTGGAGTACCTCCCTGCGGACGCGTACCCCAGAAGAGTCGCCATCAAAGTCGAAAAGGTAAGGACAAAGATCATGAATAGGAGGTCGATTGGATTGTTGATGATGCCCTGGTACCCAAGGACGGGAATGAAGGCTATCCCTATGGCGGGTGCGGCGAAGTATAGCGCGGGTCCCCACTGGAACACGAACGTATCCGATTCTGCGGGAATGATTTCCTCCTTGGAGGCAAGCTTGAAGAAGTCAGCGACGGGCTGAAGGATACCGAAGGGCCCTGTGACGACGGGCCCCCTCCTCCCCTGCATACGGGCTGCAGTCTTGCGTTCGAGCCACTCAAAGAAGAACGCCAGCCACACAAAGAAAGTGAGTCCGGGGAAGAATAACAGCTCAATAATCTGGACTAGGTCCAATCTCACTTCCTCCTGTAGTATTCGATGCCGTATCTGCGGAGGGCCTCCCCTCCTATGGTCCACTCCTTCGACTTGTCAACGTCGACGACAGAGATTCTGTCCATGCAGCCGAAGCACGGGTCCATGCCTGTAAGGACCACAGGTACGTCGGCCAGCACATGCCCTTTGAGCATCTCAGTCGCTGTGAGAATGTTGGCAAGAGTTGAGGTACGGACCTTCACCCGCTCCGGGCCGGAGCCTCCGGCGGACTTCACGAAATAGAATAGCTCTCCCCTCGGCGCCTCGACATGAAATGTCGCTTCTCCTGCCGGGACGCTCCGTGGGAAGTTCACCCTGTACGGCCCTGAGGGCATTTTCTCCAACGTCTCCCTCACCATCCTGCAGGAATCTGTGATCTCGTTGATGCGGAGGGTCAAGAGCGAAGCAATGTCACCCGCGTTCGAAGTCTGGACAACGGGAGGAACCTCGCCATAGGCGGCGTAGGGGTCCTCCGCCCTCACGTCCCTTGCGATTCCGGTGCATCGAAGGAGGGGCCCGACGGGGCAGAGTTTCCTCGCTATCTCCTGGTTGATGCGCCCCCGTCCCTTGGTCCTGACGACGATCGTCTCCTCGCTCTGTACGAGGCCCTTGTAGTATTCGGCCCTCTTCTCTATGTAGTCCATCTCCGTGCGGATTCTGTCGGCCAGGCCGTCGGGGAGATCGTTCCTGACGCCCCCGAGGGTAGTGTAGGACTTGTTGACCCTGTTTCCAGAGATAGCTTCTTCCAGGTCGAGGATGTGGTCTCGGTCCTTCCAAATCCACATGAACAGAGTGTCGAAGCCTGCCCAGTGCCCCAACAGGCCGAGCCAGAGAAGATGGGAGTGAATCCTTTCGAGTTCGGCGACGAGTTCCCTTAGGTATTTTCCGCGCTTAGGAATTTCAAACGGAGCGAGCGCTTCGACCCCTTCGGTGTACGACAGGCTGTGATGGAAGCTGCAGATTCCACAGATCCTTTCGAATAGGTAGATGTTCTTGATCCAGGTTCTCTCCTGCGCCGCCCGCTCTATCCCCCTGTGGACGTAGCCGACCCTTGGCTCGACGGCGACTATCTTCTCCCCCTCAAGGAAGAGCTTGAAGTACTCGGGCTCTTTCAGTGAAGGGTGCACAGGACCGAATGGCATCATCCCTTCCGGGGAGTACTGCATGAGCCCGGCGCCAGCCCGCGACTGATTTTCGCCTGTGTTGGGGTCACTCAAGTTCCATCATCTTCTTGATCTTGTGCGGATCCGCGTCCTTACGCAGGGGGGGCGGAGCATCCGGAGGGTAAGCGTCTGGGAGGAGCAGCTTCTTCCCAAGGAATGGGTTCCCTTCGAAGGCGACGCCGAGGAGATCTTGGATCTCGGCCTCGTAGAGAGTGCCAGCGGCTAGAGCACCCGAGATGGATGCTAGCTTGGGAGCGGACTTGGGGATCTGGGTCCTGACCTGGACGAACCTTTTCCCCTGCCAGAAGTGATAGAGGATACCGATATCCTGACCAAGGTCCATCCCCGTTATCGTGCTCAGGTGATACCAGCCGGGGAGCGAAGACACTCCCACGCATGCTTCGACCACCCTGTCAGGGGGGACGGAAAGGACCGTCGTCTTTGGACCGGTGTTTATGGTCCCGCCGAGCCTAGAGGCGAGCGGGGCTAGCTCTTCACTTGACAATTGCCTCACCTTCGGGGACGGGGTCTGGAATCCCTGTCACAAGCTTCAGTATGCCATAGATTATCGCTTCTGGTCTCGGTGGGCACCCCGGTATGTAGAGGTCAACCGGGACTATCCCGTCTATCCCGCTCCCGGCGCTGTAACAGTCCTTCATCACGCCACCTCCGAGCGCGCAGGCCCCGATTGCTACCACATGCCTCGGCTCGGGCATTTGCTCGTAGACAGTCTTCAGCCTCTCGCGCATCATCGGATTCGCGACTCCTGTCACAAGCATGACGTCGGCGTGCCTTGGGCTAGGAACGAGAACGACACCGAGCCTTTCGGCGTCAAAGCGTGGAGTGAGGGCATCGAGGATCTCGATGTCGCAACCGTTGCAGGATGCTGCGTTCACGTGGAAGACCCATATGGACCTCTTCCTGGCCCAGTTGGTCAGCGCAGAGCTAAAAGGTCCCGCCCCCCGAGGTTGTGAACCAGTAGATCGCAATCATCCCGACACTACCTCCTCCTACCAGGAATAGGAGAGGATAGAAACTGCCGGACGCCTCGAACGAACTTGCAAGGATGAGCGCGAAGGCCTCCACGACGAGAAAGAGGGCAGCGAAGACAAACAGGCTCGACTGGTACAGCCCCCTCGGCGCCACCGACTTCTCTCCGCCTGAGAAGGGTTCGTACTTGACCCCCTGACCGCGGCTGCGCTTCCCAAGACCTCCCACCAGGAGGTAGACTACCAGGTCTGCGACGATGATGATCATTGGCCCCAAGATGACATCGGTGAAGTCTGTCACGATCGCCCAGCCACCCCCTCGACAACAACTGCCACAATCTCATTCACGGCCTCCCGCACCGGCCTGCTCAGGCCGGAACCCACCTCGAGCGACATCGGCTGGACGCCGACAAGCAAGCAGTCTCCCAGGCGCTCCCCAAGTCCAGGGACTAGCTTCAGGGGAATGTTGTGCGTTCCGAAGAAACCATACTTTGTGTCGGCCAAGGAGCGAAAGACGACTTGCCCAGGCTTCGCCGAAGCTTCGACGGCGTCAAAGACGACTACCCGACCTTCTGCTGAGGCAAGCTTCGAGAGGAGCCTCTCCGGCGTCGGGGTAAATGCATGAATCTTGACGCCGGGTGCGGGGGACGTGCCAAGCCTTGAACGAAGGGATGTGACAATCTCTAGACCCGCTGCGTCGTCCGTCTTGAGCTCGTTGCCTACCCCCACTAGGTCGACTGGGCACCGACCGTCGGCTATCGTCTGTCGGAGCCCTTCACGCCAACCCTGAGAACCAATGGGCTCCGTGGCGTTGTCACTGGCGAGCCCTCTTTGCAGTGAATCGACCTCCGTCTCAGGGACGCGCAATTTAGGTCGATTAAACGGCCGATTCCTAATGGAGATAAAAGGATGAGACGTTTCTTACCGCTGAGAATCATGTGAGCTACGAAGCTAGTTTCGTCAGAAACTCTTCATGCTTCTGGACCGCCCCTCTGACAATGGCATCCCAACCCCTGCGCTCCACCTTCCCCTTCGATATCAGCCCCCTGATTACAGCGTAAAGGTCGTCGAGGTCCGCGGCGGCTATACCGACCTTGTCTACGGTGGAAACGAACTCTTCGTCCTCGATGTTTACGGTGTACCCATTCCTGGCTAGGAACGCAAAACCGGCCACCAAGGCCGTCCTCTTGTTCCCAGCGTGGAAGTACTGCCCCCGGGCGATGTCGTATACTAGCAGCGCCGCCTTCTCCGCGACTGCTTCCTCGAACTCCTGGTTGTCCGCCCTCTGCTCGACTTCCTTGACAAGGCCCCGGAGTTTCCGGCCATCGGCAGGTGAGTATTCGTGTTTCTCCTTAGTCAACGCGACCACCGCGATGTTGACTCCTACCAGAGTCTCGAAGTCAACGTGGTGGATGGCCTTCTTCGCCACGGGCCTTGGCGCCAATGCCTGGGATTTAACCAATTGAGAAGACCGTCAGCGAGCACGCGCACGCCGTCACTCCGCACGAAAGCCAAGAAACGGAATCGAATCGGGGACTGGCAAGAGTCAACCAGGACTACACAAGCGTGGCGATCGTGGTCCGTCATCTCACTTTGCAACCGGGCCTCATACAAGAACCAATTGTCGAGCGAAAAATCGGACCACATGAGACAGGAAAATCCTTTTATATTTTTGAGGGGTTTTGCTGAGCCTTGACAGGCGACACCTCTGTAGGAAAGGCCTATCCTCCAGAGGATACTGTTCGGAAAGTCACGGGTACAGCTCTGTATACCTTCGATTGGGATCTCCCCGGTACGCTGCATGCAAAGCTTGCCACGAGCATTGTCCCGCACGCGAAAATAGTCGGCATCAACCTTGACAGGGCAAAGGAGGTGCCTGGGGTCGTCGTTATTCTCACAGGCAGAGACATGCCATTCCGGGTTGGAATGTACGCAGGCGATAGGGACCTGCTCGCAATCGAGAAAGTTAGGTGGGCGGGTCACCCTGTTGCTGTCGTCGTTGCGGAGACACTGGAGGCAGCTGAGAGGGCATCCGAGCTCGTGGACGTGGAGTATGACGCGCTACCAGCCGTGTTTGACCCGGTCCAGGCGATGAATCCCGAGGCACCCATACTGCACGAACACATGGAGGAGTACAAGCACGCTCCCGTCTTCTATCCTGTGCCTGGCACCAATATCGCCAACAGGTTCAGGCTTGTCCACGGAGACACGGAGAAGGGGTTCGACGAGTCTGAAGAGTTTGTCGAGGAGGAGATGAAGGTATCCCACGTCAGCCACGCCTACATGGAGACCCAATGCACAGTCGCCCAGGCATTCAGGGACGGCACCTATGAAATCTGGACGAGCTGCCAGTCTCCATTCGTTGTCAGACAGATAGTATCGGAGGCGTTGAATGTTCCGTACAACAAGGTCACGGTAAAGGTGCCCTTCGTAGGGGGTGGGTTCGGAGGCAAGGCGGGACTGGGTTGGGAGGCACTAATTGCACTGGCATCGAGGGCGGCAGGATACAGGCCGGTGAAGCTTGTCCTCTCAAGGAAAGAGAACTTCGCGTCCGGCGCGTCAAGGGAGGGTGTGGTGGCGAACGTCAAAGCAGGGTTCACTAAGGACGGAAAATGCCTGGCGTACAAGGTGAGGTTCGTCCTAGATGCTGGCGCCTACGCGGACTATACGGTGAATGTCTCCAGGGCCATGGGATACTCTGCGGAGGGTGTATACGAGATACCAAACGTCTACTGCGAATCCCTGGCAGTATACACGAACAAGATCCCCACCACTGCCATGAGGGGCTTCGGCTACTCTGAAAGCAACTGGGTGCTGGAACAGGTCTTCGAAAGGGCGGCGAAGAAGCTGGGGATGGATTCGGCAAGACTGAGGAGGATTAACCTGCTTAGGCCAGGAGAATCTCATACTGCCACGGGGGAGAGGGTCAGGGAGGATGCGGGCGACCCAAGGAAGGTCCTGCAGACATTGACCGAAACCATTGATTGGGGAGAAAAGGTTCCGCCGGCATCGGAGCCCTGGAAGGTAAGGACGAGGGGCTTCGCGCTCTGTGTCAAAGGCCCGTCGCAACCCCCAAACGCCTCCTCCTCAGCCATCGTGAAGTTCAACGAGGACACCACCATCGACCTGGTGGTAGGCACAGGGAACTTCGGCCAGGGGACGACCACGGCACTTTCGCAGATTGTCGCAGACCAGTTCGGGGTCCCCGTCGAAAAGGTCAGGGTGGACCCTACCCGGGACACAGGCAAGTCCGCTTACACCTGGCAGACCGTAGGGAGCAGGGGACTCTTCACCGACGGGGTAGCGACCATAAGGGCCTGCGAGGACGCGAAGAGCCAGATCCTGGACCTCGCCGCCCAGGTGCTCAGGCTTCCCACCCCTGAGCTCGAGCTTACCGAGGGGGCGGTGAGGGCAAAGGGGAGACCCTGGCTCACGCTCCCGCTCAAGGAATTGGTCTTCGGGTACGTCTATCCGAACGGGAACACGATCGGGGGGCCGGTGATAGGGAGAGGGTATTACACATCGAGCCTGAACAGCTTCCTCGACCCTCAGACAGGACAGGGAGTGCCCACCATATTCCATACCTTTGGCGGGACAGCGGTCGAGATAGAGCTGGACCTTGTGACTGGAGCAATCGAGGTATCAAAGGCGGTCCAGGTGTTCGACGTCGGAAAGGCAATCAATCCTCTGCTGCTGAAGATGCAGCTCGATGGCGGTTTCGTGATGGGCATGAGCATAGCCCTATTCGAGAAGATCAAGTTCGACGAGCAGGGTTGGGTCACCAACCCGAACTTCACTAGCTACTACCTGGCTAGAATGAAAGACACCCCGAGGGAGATCGTCGCGAGGTTCGTCGAGACACCGCAGTTCGATGGCCCACTTGGCGCGAGGGGAATAGGAGAGCTGAGCATGATATCGGTTGCTTCCGCCATTTCCAACGCTATATTCCGGAGCATCGGGGTCAGGCTGAACAGCCTCCCAATGAGCCCGGAGGAGGTCTGGAAGGCGGTATCGGAGCAGCGGCCGGAGCTCCTCGCCGAGGCCATGGAGAGCTACGGGAGCGTTAAGACAGAAGTGAAGGTGAGACCTTGAGCTTCGGTTCTCCCTATACGACGCTGCCTGACTTCGAGTACCACAAGCCGACCAATCTCGGGGAAGTCCTCAGTATGCTCAAGCAGTACGGAGACGACGCCAAGCTGATGGGAGGCGGGGTAGGCCTAATCGCGTTCATGAAAGAGAGGCTCATGTCTCCGGCGCACGTCATAGATTTGAAGGAAGTGAAGGAGCTCAAGCTTATCAAGAACGAGCCGGAAAAGGGGCTCAAAATCGGCGCAGCCGTGACCCTTTCGGAGCTCCTGGAAGTAGGGGTGCTGAAGAAGGACTACACAGTCTTACACGAGGCACTTTCCAGGGTCGCCGATCCCATGATAAGGCGAAGGGCGACCCTCGTAGGGAACCTGTGCGAAGCAATACCATGGGTCGATAGTCCACCCGCGCTCATTGCGCTTGACGCGGCCGTGTCTATCGCGGGACCAGACGGGACGAGGAGCATCCCTGTTAGTGGTTTCATCCGGGGGCCCGTTGACATAGACCTGGGTCCTTCAGAAATAGTCACGGCCGTCGACGTCCCCCAGTTGAAGGGCTCACAGAGCGCCTTCGAGAAGTTCACTGGAGGGTCGGAGTTCTCCCTTGCGAGCGTCGCGGTGACGTTGTCGAACGGGGGGAGGAACAGGAGGGTGAGGGTTGTCTATGGCTCTGTCAACTCGATTCCCATCCGGTGTGATGAAGTGGAGGAAGCAATCAAAGATGGCATCACGCCGGGGAGCATAAGGAAGGCCGCGGGAGCCGCGTCGGAGAAGGTGGAGTGCGTGGATGATGTGCTCGCGACTGCAACATACAGGAAACATCTGGTCAAGGTAATCACCATCAAGGCGCTTAGGAGGATGATGAACCAATGAGGGAGATCTCGGTGACTATGAACGGGAGGGGCAGGAAGAGGATGGTAAAGGACAACGAGCTTCTCCTAGATTTCCTCAGGGAGAGGCTCGAAGTGAGGAGCGTCAAGGCCGCCTGCTGGAGGGGAGAGTGCGGGCTCTGCACCGTTGTTCTGGACGGCCAGCTCGTGAAGTCCTGCCTGGTGCTGGCCGTGGAAGCCGATGGTCGTGAGGTGAAGACAGTCGAGGGGATCACCGACGATGGGGAACTGGCACCAATCCAGAAGGCGTTCGTGAGCCATGGTGCCGCCCAGTGTGGCTTCTGCACGCCCGCGTGGGTGCTCGCCACCTATGAGCTGCTGAAAGCAAACCCCCACCCGTCTGATGCCGACTTGGTGGAGGCCACAAGTGGCCTTGTCTGCCGATGTGGAACCTACAACCAGATTCGGGAGGCCGTTGCGGAAGTCTCTGCCGCCTCCAAGATGCGACGTCAGCCGAGGGAAAGCCTCGCCCGGGCCCGATGACAGCACTCTCGACCGTTTCGGGACAATCATTAAAACCGCGCCGTCGGCCGGAATTCTATGGCAAAGCCAACGGTCCCGATTTCGTTCGACTCCTTCAACTTCTCTGTTGAGGAGATAGAGGGTTATCTTGGTGGCATCCCGGACGACCCCGCGTTCCAGAAACCTTTCGTGCCGAAAACATACACAACCAAGAGCGGGGAGCAGCTCGTTATACGCCCGGCTGACAAGAGCGAAGCCCCCGCCATCCTCCGGTCTCTGAAGCCGCTGATTGACAACAAGTATGACAAGGACTTCTACCACCTGGTCGGCGTAAGGACCTACGCAGAAATCCTGGCATGGCATCAGAACAGGCTGAAGGACGCATATGTGATAGCGGCGACAAGGAAGGACGGAGAGCTGGTAGGAGTTGTGGATCACAGGTTCTGGGACAAGAACGTGGCCGTCAGCCTGCACACGCTGGTCCTAAAGAGGGCCGAGAGAGTTGGGGTGCTACTGTATGTATCAAAGATGGAGCACGCATTCGATGTCGTCGGCGTGAACGAATGGTGGGCGACATTCGAGAGCCCCTTCGGGTTCAGGCTCGGCTTCAGGTTCAACCACGTCACAAAACCATGGCCCGAGATGCAGCATGAGCTTGGGGGCGCTCGCATCTTTTACATCAACAGGCAACAGTGGGAACAGTACGTCAAACCCTTTGCCAAGGAGAAGAACTGGCTTGGGTCAAGACCCGTTCCAAAGAGTGTGCTCGCAGCGACCAAGCCGTTGAAACCCACGTCCTCGATTGAAATCGAGTTCTAGGAGACGAGGGCCGGCGCCTACAGCAGCCTGTCCAGGGCGTCGGCCAGTTTCTTTTCTAACTTGGGCGCTTGGGTGAGGTCTACCTGGGCACACTTCACTTTCTGGCTCTCGAGAGCTTGTCTGAAGATGTCCAAGCCCAGATTGAGCACGACGAGCTCCGAACCCAGGAGTTTTTGGGCGTTGGTCTTCTCAGCCAAAGAGCTCACTCCATTTCTGCTTTAGGCGTGCAGAAGCAGGTCTCCCTCCGACTAGGAGGGCTGCCTCCGCTGAGAGGAGAGCGTTACTTGGGAAAAGGAGTGTCCCTGCGCCTGACAGCTTCTCGTTCTGCGCATTAAGAGACTGAGGGTCAGTCTCGGTCCCGCAGACATGGGCCATCACCTCTAGCCGCCCTTTCCTACCTGCTTTAACCGCGCTTTCGATGGCGCCTGTGAGCGCGCCTCCCGGGTCGGGTGACGAGCCAAATCCCAAGACGACATCAAGCAGGATGACGGCCACGGTTTGATCTCTGGATTCCTGGGCGATTCTGAGCTTCCTGAGGGTTGGGTCTATCATCGGGTGGGCCCTCCCGGCGGTGAAAAACTCGTCCCCAAGGTCAACGACGGAGTTCCCCCTGCTGACGTTAGGGTCACCGAGCTCGAACTTGTTCGAGAGAGGCGTGTTGCTGTAGGCCTCTCCAATCAGCTCCTTGAATATCAGGAGGGTCTCGTGTGCAAGGGTGCCCCCGCTGAAGAGACCCCGCGCGAACCTCCTCTCCGTTCCCAAACCCTCCCTGAGGCGACTTGCGGCCTTTGAAAGCTGTTCAAAACCCATGGAGATACTGGCGTCGAACTGCCTCTCTGCGCCCTCACCCGTCGCACGCGCGGCGGCGTGGACGGCGGAGTGAAGCGTCTTCGCGTAGGTCACCCTCTCGTCGAAGGTCCCGGGAGGGTCGAGTCCGAGGAAGCATGCGACGATAGGCTTGGATGTCACCTTCTCCACGTGCTCCATCACCTCTTCGATGACCTTCGCCTTAGGCGTCTTCGCGACAATCATGATCATGCGCGTTCCCCTGTCATTCTCCAAGAGCCTCAGGCAGTCCTTCATCATCAAACCGCCCACCTCCTCGCTTACGTCGGTCCCTCCCACCCCCAATGCTGCCGACACGCCGAGCCCAATCCTGTCGAGCATCGTCGAGACCTCCTGGATGCCGGTGCCGGCAGAGGCGACAATCCCAACGTCTCCCTTCCTTACGGAGTTGGCGAAGCCGATCCCCACCCCGTTGATTATCGACGTCCCCGCCCCCGGTCCCATGACCAACAGACCCATCGAGTTAGCGTACCGCTTGAGCTTCAGTTCCTGGTCCAGTGGGACGTGATCGCTGAACAGATGGACATTCATCCCGCTCCTAAGGAGCTCCATGGAAGGTTCGAAGGCCTGTTTCCCTGGGAGGGAAACAATAGCAAGGTTCGCGCCCTGGGTTGCTTCGACCGCCGACTTGACACTATGAAAGACCCTGGCACTTGTCTCCCCAGACGGGACCGGAGGAGTCATCACAAGCTTGTCCACCGTCGCCATCACGTCGACTGCGTTGAATCCCTTCAGGACCCGGACGGCGATTATCAGGTCCCCGTCCCCCGCACTCTTGCTTTCGATGGTCATGAGCCCGAGGTCCTTCAGGAGTCTCCGGTTGGTGTCTGTCCCCATGGAGACTACCGCGTCGTCGACGCCCTCGAGCTTCTTCACGTCCTCAGAGAGGCGCATCAGTTGAATCGAGTCGCGGAAGAGGTTGCGTTTGACGATGTTGACCACTGGCACGGAACCTGAGTGAAGCATCATTCGTGTTAAGCATTTCCGTCTCGCAAACGTTTAACAGGTCAGAGAGGACGAAATTATCGTTGACTGTCTCAAAGGGAATGGTGGAGGAGGCGAACCAAGAAGCAGTCGAAAGGATGATGGATTCGGAGCCGGTCTGGGTCGATCTAGCACCGGCCTCGAACAAGATGGGCCTCAGGGGGAAAACCCTCTTGCATGCTGGCCCTCCCCTTAGTTGGAAGTATGCCAGCGGCCCAATGAAGGGCGCCATAATAGGTGCCGCAATCTACGAAGGTTGGGCGGAGTCTGAAAAACAGGCGGTGCGACTTGCTCAAGAAGGGGAAATCAAGCTGGACTGCGACCACCACCACAACGCGGCGGGACCAATGGCGGGCGTAATCTCCCCGAGCATGCCTGTCTACGAGCTCGAGGATAGGAAGTTCGCCAACAAGACATACTCTAACATGAACGAGGGAATAGGGAAGGTGCTCAGGTATGGAGCTTTCAGCAAGGAGGTTCTGGATAGGCTACACTGGATGTCCGATATTGTCGCCCCGGTGCTGCAGGCGACGGCGAAAGGGATGATCAAGGCGGGGGCAGGACTGGCGCTCAAGCCGATGATAGCGCAGGCTCTGACGATGGGGGACGATTGCCACAACAGGTACGTGGCCACGACGTCGCTCTTCGCTAAGCAGACCGCACCGTTCTTGGTCAGGACAGGTTTCGATCCAAAGACCCTGGCTGAGGTGAGCAGGTTCATAGACGGGAACAACTTCACCATGCTGAACATGGGGATGGCAGCGGGGAAGGCAATGACGCTGGCAGGTCATAATGTAAAGTACAGTACAATCGTGACTGTGATGTCGCGTAATGGTACGGACGCTGGCATTTGGGTGAGCTCCCTCGGAAATAGGTGGTTCGCGACAAAGGCACCCGTCCCGAAGGGCCTCTGGTTCCCGGGGTTCACTGAGGCAGACGCTAATCCCGATCTCGGTGACAGTTCCATAACAGAAACCGCGGGGTTCGGGGGGTTCGCAATGGCGGCGGCTCCAGCGATAGTTTCGTGGGTCGGGGGTAGCGTCCAGGGTGCCCTTGAGGTGACAGAGAGGATGTACGAGATAACCCAGGCCCAACACAAGCACTTCCAGATTCCGTTCCTCGACTTCCGAGGGACGCCCGTCGGGATAGATCTGAGGAAGGTGCTGAAGACCGGAATAACTCCAATGATCAACACGGGAATCGCCCACAGGAAAGCGGGCATAGGCCAGGTGGGGGCGGGGACCGTGAGCTTTCCATTACAGGTCTTCAAAGACGCCTTTGAAGCATACGTAGACAAATTCGGAGTATGAACCAGAAGGCCTCAAGCATCGGGAATATTGCGACAGAGATACTTTCGAAGGACTGTTCGGGGGAAGTCACCCGGGTCTTTGGGAGATCAACCTACATCAGAGCCAAGCACGACTTCGTCCTCCTCCTTTGGGGAGGGCTTCGGTCTCCCGTGACCGTAAACATAGAAGGGGATTCCAATTCACAGAGTAGGACCAGGGTTGGGGAGCGATGTTCCCTAAGCAGAGAGAAAATCGGGCTCGGCGACCTTCAAATTGATCTGCGAAGAGCTGAAGTGTTTCGGAGCGCTCTGCTCCGCACTAGGGAGATTACACTCCCGAAAGGGACCGCTCTCGCTAAAGGGGTGGCGATGCTAAGGTCCCTCTACGAAGTATCTCCGGCGGGTCCCACTCTGCCCTCAGACCCTGCCCTGAGAACATTCGTGGGCGAGACACTGGTTCCTTTTGCTAATGGGAATAGCAGAACCATTTTCTCTCCGGTCCACTATCTACCTCTGATCGGGCGTGGCGGAGGATTCACCCCGGCAGGGGACGACTTTGTAGGGGGAGTCGTCACCGTATTCAACTACGTCGCACGATGCCGTAGGACAAGGCAGGTAATGATCCCCAGCAAACTAATCCACGGCAGGACGGTCCCGGAGAGCGCGATGATTCTGAGCCACTCTGCCAGGGGGAACGTGGATGAGGGGACGGAGAGGCTTATCCTTGCTAGCACAGGTGGTGGCGTCAGATTCTATGACGAGCTCCTAGCAGTCGCCCGAAGAGGGCACACATCTGGAATTGACATGTCGCTGGGGGTCATGCTCTGCGAGGCCGCTCTCGCGCAGACCGAGGGCGAATCCGGGGCCCTGCAGAAGTGTCTGGACACGTTTTGGAATCCTTGAGGGAGAACCCTTTATACCGTCCGACGCCGTAAAAGGACAATCTGAGAAGAATGTCCGAGGAGACACCAGTCCTCCAAACGAAAGGTCTTACCAAGCGGTTCGGTAGTCTTGTCGCTGTCAATAACGTGGACTTCGGCCTTCGGAAAGGAGAGATTCACGCTCTCCTCGGAGAGAACGGCGCAGGGAAGTCGACGCTCTGCAATGTCGTGTACGGATACTACAAGGCAGACGGGGGACAGGTCTTTGTGAAGGGGAAGGAGGTCAGGATTGGATCCCCCAAGGAAGGGATGAGGGCAGGGATAGGGATGGTCCACCAGGACCTGATGCTGATCCCCAACATGAGCGTCATACAGAACCTTAGCCTCACGACGGACCTCAAAGCAAGCAGAATCATTCTGGAGCTGGGAGACATCAAAGCCAAGCTACTCGCCATGGAGGAGACCTACGGACTCCAGGTTGACCCTGAAGCCCTGGTGGAAGACATTTCGGTTGGGGAGAGGCAGAGGGTTGAGATTCTGAAATGTCTCTTCATCGGGGCAGACATACTTCTGTTCGACGAGCCGACGAGCTTCCTGACAGATATAGAGACCGAGAAGCTTTTCGTCAGCCTAAAGAGGATGGCCTCGGAAGGGAGGTCCATAGTTTTCGTCACTCACCACATAGACGAGGTGATGGCCATCGCAGACAGGATTACGGTCATGAAGCTGGGGAAGGTGGTCGCAACAAAGCTCCGAAGTGAGGTGACTCCCGATCAGCTCGCAATGCTCATTGTTGGGCGTGAAGTCATGTACAACGTCCAGAAACAGGACGTGAAAATGGGGCAGGTGGCGCTTCAGCTGACCGACGTCTCGGCTTTGAACGACCTCGGGACGCCCGCGTTGAGGAACGTATCGCTAGATCTGAAGGCAGGGGAGATACTCGGGGTTGCCGGAGTTTCTGGGAACGGCCAGCGCGAGCTGGACGAGGTGATTACCGGGATGAGAAAGCCAACTTCTGGGAAGGTCATCCTGGAAGGAAATGACGTCACAAGGAAGAACCCGGACGAGGCCCGGAGAGCCGGAGTCGCCCATGTCTGCGAAGAGCACAAGACGGGATTCGTGTTCGACTTCTCGCTGAAGGAGAACCTGGTCTTGCAGCCCTTCATCGCAGAGCAGTTCAAGCGGGGGATGTTCCTGGACGAGTCGAAGCTCAGGAACAAGACGAAAGATCTGCTGAGGGACTATAACGTGATGGCGAGCTCCGAGGACGCCCCGCTCAGGACCCTCAGCGGAGGGAACAGACAGAAGTTCCTGCTTGCGAGGGAGCTCTTCTGGGGGCCCAAGGTCATAGTGGCGAACAACCCCACCAAGGGGTTAGACGTAGGGTCGGCCGAATACATCCGAAATGTCCTGATGAGGCAAAAGGCAGAGATGAAGGCAATACTCCTGATATCTGCTGACCTCGATGAAATACTTGACATGAGCGACAGGATTGCAGTGATGAATCAGGGGCGAGTCGCGAAGATCGTCGATGCAAAGGACGCCAATATTCGCGAGCTCGCGACCCTTATGACCACGAGCACAAGAGTGTAGCTCGGGCTATCCCTTTCGGTAGGGCTTCAACAGGAACTTGGGCGCTCTAGCCTTTCTCCCGAAGACGGGAATAAGGGCCAGGAGGAAGACGTAGGGGAGCATGTTGAAGAGGGTGGAGACCGACGCCACGGTAGAGCCTGCTATCGAGATGTACTCGTTCTGCAGGGCATACACCAAGTTGAATGACAACGCGGCGAAAAGGGCCCGATAGGGCTTCCAGTTCGCAAAGTAAATCATGGCCAGGACGATGAAACCTCTTCCCGCTATTATGTTGGTCTGGAACCCTGGGACGAAGTTGCCCGCGAAGTATGAGCCCGCGACACCGAACATCACAGCGCCGAATAAGATCGCGAACAGCCTAACCTTGTTGACGTTGACCCCCATGTTGTCCGCTGCTTTGGGATTCTCCCCGACGGCTCGCACCCTGAGTCCCAGCGACGTTCGGTTGAGGAATATGGCGGTCAAGACGACGAGAGCAATGGAGACATAGGCCATGACGTCCAGCTGCAGGAAAATCGTCCCAAAGTATGGTACAGTCCCCCAACCGGAATAGATGGGCGGAAGCGCGACGTAGTTGGGAAATAGCCCACTAGGATAGGCTGTGTTGAAGACTATGAAAGAGAACCCCAGCCCGAAGAGATAGATCGCAAGCCCCAATGCTATTTGGTCCATGCGAACCCGTAAAGCGAAGAATGCGAAAACCAACCCAATGGCGCCTGCCACAGCCATCGCGGCCAACAGGGCGATCCAGGGGTTTCCTGTCGCGTAGTCGACAATGAAGGTCAACACCAGAGACATCAACATGATTCCTTCCAGGCCCATGTTCGCCACTCCGGATTTCTCAGATACAATCTCCCCCATCCCCGCGAACAGGTAGAACGGTGAAAGTTGGAAAGTGGTTGCCAGCACCGCAGTCGCGATGTCAGACAATGGGACAGTCATATTGCGCCCCGCCTTTCGAAGTACGCGCTCATGAGTATCCCGATCATCATAACGCCTTCCATCGCGAATACGACGTAGGTCGGCACGTTGACTGCCAACGCCATTGCCTCTGCGCCATACGCTATGTAGGCGAAGAAGAAAGCGGAAATCCCTATCCCAAGCATATGTTTCCTTCCGACGAGGGCGACGATGATTGCGACCAAACCATAATTCGTAGAGAATGAGCCGATGTCCAGCTCGTATCGGTAGCCCATCATGTAGGTAGCACCTGCAAGCCCTGCGAGTGCGCCTGCGGTGAGCATGGTGATTGTCATGACTCGTGGGATGCTTATCCCTGCGTATCTAGCTGTCTCGGGGCTCTCGCCGACGGTATCCGCTTTAACCCTGAACGGCGTGCGCTCGACTAAGAAATAGAGGATGACCCCAATCGCAATCGTTGCGGGCACAGCATAGGTAATCGGAACGTTCCCGATAATGTTCGGGATCTGGAACCTGGCCGGTAGTACCGTCGTTATTGGGAAGCCGAGTGCTGTCCCTGGACTCTTGATGGGTCCGGCGAGCATGTAAAAACCGAAATTAACCGCCACCACGTTCAGAAGGATCGTGACAACGATTTCGTTTGCACCAAATTTCACTCTGAGTATGGTAGGAATCGCAATCCAGAGGAGCCCTCCGAGCGCGGCGCCTAGTATCATTGCGACGTAGAGAACAGGCCATGGAAGGAACGCGAGGTAAAGGTAAACGACGAACACCATCACCATCCCTGCCAGGAGCTGGCCCTGGGCACCTATGTTCCAAAGTCCGGCCTTGAGCGCAAGTCCTATCCCCAAACCCATAGAATAGAACATCACGAAGAGGATGAAGATTTGCTGGATACCACCCGAGGACGATAGCGGATCGAGAAAAAGGGAGGACAGGGCGACTTCGACGTTGCCGCCGGCGTAGGCGACCACCACGAGCCCGGCCAGTATGCCGAGACCCACGGCAAGGACGTTGTACGCCGTGGCCTTTAGCCATCGAAGGCCCTGCGTATTCTCATGCACCCTCTAAGGTAGACTCGAAACTGGTGGGAGATAGTTGAACTGCGCAGCCATGTTCCCGGTCGGTGCCCCACCGCCGGATGGCACCGTCAGAGTCATATCGGCGCAGCTGGAAGCGCTTGGATTGACGAAGCAGTACGGGGATCCGCCCGATGTTGAAGCGAATGTGATTTGGATCTGACCCTCTACGATGTCGCTCTGCAGTGCTAGGCCTGCAGCTGCAATGTTTGAGGGGACGTCAGGACCAGGTTGTACTCTCAAAAGGCCCGAGGGCATATCGACTTTGGTATAGCCCCAGTGCCAGTTGTTGTTGACATAGTCAAGCATCGCCTTGAAGAATGGGCTCGCGTAGTCTATCACCATCGAGCCGAGTAGGATTCTGTTGTCCGCTGGTTCGATAGCTGTCAGGTTCGTGTATACGTTAGTGGCCCATACCTGGGGTGACGTGGGCTGTGCCATTGCTGCGCCCAAGACGCCAACGTCTATGCCGTCCCCAGAGGAGAAGACAACGTCGGCACCAGCCGTGTAGTCACTCTTCGCTGAATTCTCTGCTCCCGATACGTCGGCCCAAGCAAATGCCTCGAACGTATTGGTGATGCTGGGTGTGACCGGGCTTGTGTACATGACGCCCGCGATGAAGCCCTCGTGACCTTCCCAAATCGAAGGAATGTCACCGCCGCCTACCAAGCCGAAACTATGTGTCTTGCTGATCATCCCTGCCATGGCGCCGAGGACAAAGCCCCCGCCGCTAAGGTCCAGCCAAATCCTGTAGACGTTGGAATAGTTTGCTACCGTGCAGTCAACGCAGACGGACATGATAGTGGGGTTCTGACCTGCGAAGGTGTTCGCTTCTTGTTGGTACTGACCGCCCATGAATACGACGATATTGTAGCCCTCGCCAGCCCACGTTCCGGCCGGCACGGCGGCGTCTGTCCCTGAGGCTATGTTTTCGGAAGTGCTCAGAGTGAAGTTGTACTCGCTCTCGAGCTTCTGCATTGCGTTATACGCGTTGTAGTTCCAAGAGTCGTCCGCCGGAGTCAGCGGCAGAATGAATCCAACCTTGAGCTTTGAGAGTGCGCTAGCTTGTGCGGCCGTCGCCGTGGTGACGGTCGTAGTCGCGGTCACGGTAGATACCGCGGTCCCTGTTCCTGAGACTGTGGTCGTGGCCGTGCTCGTCACTGTCGATGTCGTAACAGAAGTGGGAGGATACGCGAATGCGTACGCTGCTACACCGATGAGGATGACAACGATGACGATGAGTGCACCTACGAGTGCTGTGATTCCGTATCTTTTCGTTCCTTTCATCGGGCTGGAAAACGGTTGTAGTCGTTATTTAAGGGCGATTGCTTAATGGTTAGGTGGGAGACGACTCAACTAAGTTTTGCTCTCACACAATCAAACAACTGCGTCACTATTTTCTTGACGTTCCCCTCAACCAATGGCTTTGCGAGGCTACCCAAGGGACCGTTTATGTTGACGTTGGCGTCCCAAGTTACGTCTGACTCAGCCCCCACCGCGGCGACACCAATGTTGACCAAAGCGTTAAACCCGCTTCCTGCACCTGACCCGGATAGCTCAAGGACCGCTGTGTGTGTATCACGGTCTTCCTTGACGACCTTGGTTTGGGTTTGGAACGTGCCTCTGATGAAGCCGACCGAGACCTTGACGGCCGCCGTGATCCGCTTGTTCTCCCCTATGGTATAGCTCTGCAACCCAGGGACGCATTCGATCACTCTTGCCGGGTCGGACGTGTAGTCCCAAACCTTGTCGATGCTGCTCGGAATGTGGAACTTACCTTGGAGAAGCATGATTAGTCATCCTCCCCTGATGTCTTAAGGTTTCGTCGACGAACCCTCGCAGGCCAAAGACGTTAGGGACAGGAGATATAGCGACTCCGTGTTGTCTCCATTCCATGAAAGCAAACCCTCTAGCAGGCTTTCTCGAATCAGTTGAGGTCCGGATGATACGCCCCACAAGGGTGGCGCTGAGGACGGACAGCGGCCCAATCAAAGGGCTCATACTATCGATACGGGACAAGGGACTGCTCGAGCCTATCATAGTCAGACCTGCGGAGGACGGATTCGAAGTCGTAGCCGGGATGAGGAGGTTTGAAGCGTGCAAGAAACTTGGCTGGCGCCGGCTCCCGGCTCACGTCGTAGAACTTGATGACAGGGAGGCCTTCGAGGTCTCCCTCTTGGAGAACATCCAGCGCGAGACGTTGAACCCCATTGAGGAGGCCAGGGCATTCAGGAAATACGTCGAAGAGTTTGGCTACGGGGGAGAGACGGAGCTCGCGCGAAGAATTGGCAAGAGTCAGGAGTATGTCAGCAAGAGGATTGGGCTTCTTTCACT